>Ga0265334_10001676_pt1 | contig 10593 bp, 10 predicted proteins | sample 42023metaG_FD_192442 | JGI IMG/M metagenome (GOLD analysis project Ga0265334, IMG submission 192442) | Rhizosphere microbial communities from Carex aquatilis grown in University of Washington, Seatle, WA, United States - 4-20-23 metaG | ecosystem: Host-associated > Plants > Roots > Rhizosphere...
GGCCGTACACCGACGCCGAATTCCGGCGCCTGGCCGCGGCGGGGAAAAAGCGGCTGCTCGTCATCACTCCCGCGTTTGTCGCGGATTGTCTGGAGACGCTCGAGGAGATCCGGATCACCGGCCGCCGCACGTTCCTGGAGGCGGGCGGCGAATCGTTCGAGCATATCCCCTGCCCCAACGACCAGCCGCCGTACATCGACTTCCTTGCGGGTCGCGTGCGCCGTTGGCTGGGCCAGACGGGGCACGCGGCCTCCCGGTCGCCGGTCGCCGCGGGCGCGGCCTGACCGGGCCGGCAGCGGGGCGCCACGCCGTCCGCCCATGGCGGTTATCGCGTGATGCATTTCACTGGCGACCGGGGTGCGGTCTGTTTTTGACTTAACATGGCGCTGGGAATCGTCACGGTCTTCGCATTGGGGGGCAGGCGGTTGCTCCAGCCGTCCGCACCCGAACCTGGCTTTCGTGGGCAACCCGTCGGAAATACCAGCGGCTGGAGCCACCGGCACCAACGCCCGTGGCGTGGGCGCGGCCCTGCTGGTGCTCGACGCCACCGGGAAGGTCCTGGTGGCCAACGACGCCGCCTGCGCCCTTTGGCGGGCCGGCAGCACGGAACTGATCGGCGGTCGTTTCCCGACCCTGTTCGCGTTCGACGCCGGTTCCCGCGACGCGCAATGGGACGTCCTCCTGGCGGGCGCGGCCGCCGGCCCGCTCCACCTGGTGGCCGAGCCGCAGGACGGGGCGCAGCAGGACGTTGAGGTGAGCCTCGAAAAGGCGGCCGCCGCGGCCGGCCCGGTCTGGCTGGCATCCGTCCGCCCCGCCGGTGCGCCCGGCGCCGGTGCGGATTTGCTCGCGTTTCTGGGCGGACGCAGCCCGGTCGGATTCTTCGACCTCAATTTCAAGGGCGGGACCTACTACTATTCGCCCGCCTGGAAACGGCAGCTGGGCTACGCCGAATCCGAACTCGCGGACACCGTCGAAACCTGGCGCGGCCTGCTGCATCCCGAGGACTCGACCGCCGCGCCCGACCGGGCGACGACGCGGTTCTTCAGCGGCGCGCGCAGTTTCTCGGTCGAGTACCGGATGCGCCACAAGGAAGGCCGCTACGTGTGGATCCTGGGCGTCGGTCTCCAGGTGTTTGGCCCGGAGGGCGAGATTGAACGGGTCGCGGGCGTCCAGCTCGACATCACGGAACGCCGCGAATTCGAGGAGACCGCCGTCGAGCGCGAGGATCGTTTCCAGCGGCTGACCGAACAGGGCCCGCTGGGTGCGTTCGATCTGGATTTCGCCGGGAACCGCCATTGGTTCTCGCCGGCCTGGAAGCGGCTGCTCGGCTACCAGCCGGACGAACTGATCGACGGCCCGGACACGCTGGCCACCGTGCTGCACCCGGACGAAGCGCCGGCCGGAATGAAGGAATATTTCCTGGCCCGGCATCCCGGCGAGGCCGCCTTCCTCGATCTCTGCCGCCTGCGCCACAAGGACGGCCACTACCTGTGGGCGGTTGCGGGCGTGTTCCGGCATGTCTCGCGCAAGCGCGAGCTGCTCCGCGTCCTCGGGTTCCATTGCGCCCTGCCGGACGAGCTGCCGGTGGCGGACGGGCTGGCGATCCCCCCGGCGCTGCTGGCCGGTGCGCTCGCCGAGCTGCGGGAGGGCCTGGTCCTGACGGATGCGGCCGGCCGCGTGACCCTGGCCAGCGAGAAGGCCGCGCAGCTCCTCGAGTCGACGCCCGCCGCCCTGCGCGGCCGGTCCCTCGCCGAGATCTTCCCGCTGCTGAGCCGCGCCAGCGGCGCCTCCGTTGAGTTTCCGCAGGAGCGGCTGCTGGCCTCGGGCGAGGCCGTCGCCTTCAACACGGACCACCTGCTGGCACGGGCCGGCGGCGCCAAGCCGCGCGCGCTCGCCTTCGGCGCCCGCCCCGTCCCGGACGCCACCGGCCGGATCGTCGGGGCCGCCGTCGTCTTCCGCGATCCCGAGGAGCTGCCGCTCACGCCCGACGAGCTGGTCAAGGCCAACCGGGGCGAGCTGCTCGGCGGGCTCGCCGGCCGGATCGCCGACCATCTCAACAACCTCCTGACGACGATCCTGAACAGCATCGCCTCGGCCCGGACCCACCCCGACGGCGCAGTTCTCCAGGACGGCGAGAACGCCGCCCTCGCCGCCCGGAGCCTGACCAAGGAGCTTCTCTCCCTCGCCAAGGGCGGGGGCGCGGCCCGGATGACACTCTCGGCCGAGACCGTGCTGACCGAGGCCGCGCGCATCGCCGCCGCCGGCGCGGGCGTCGAGGTCGCGGTCGCGGTGGCCCCCGGCACGGCCGGCATCCAGGCCGACCGCGCCCAGATTCTGCAGGTTTTCCAAAACCTGATCGTCAACGCGATCGAGGCCATGCCGCCGGGCCGTCCCGGCCATGTCTGGCTGCGCGCCGCCAGTGTCGTGCTCGCGGGAGGCCAGATCCCGCCGCTGGCGGCCGGCCCGTACGTGCAGTTCGAGGTCCAGGACGACGGCGGCGGCATCCCGCGCGAAGACCTGCCGAAGATCTTCGACGCCTACTTCACCACCAAGAAGCACGGCACCGGTCTGGGCCTCGCCAGCGCGCTCGAGATCGTGCGCCGGCACGACGGCCAGATCGGCGTGGACTCGACCGCCGGCACCGGCACGACCTTCACCCTCTTCCTGCCCCAGGCCGGCCTGGCGACGGACGTCGAGGCCCGCCGCGCGCCGACCATGCGCTTCCGCACCGGCCGCATTCTTTTCATGGATGACGATGAGAACATCTGCAAACTCACCGCCCGCATGCTCGAGAGCCTCGAGTACAAGTTCGACATCGCCCACAAGGGCGAGGAGGCGCTTGCCCTTTACACGCGATACCTGAACATCGGCCGGCCCTATGACGCGGTCATCGTGGACCTCACGATCATCGGCGGCCTCGGCGGCGAGGAGACGTTCAAACGGTTGCGCGAACAGGACCGCGACGCGCGCGTCATCGTTTCCAGCGGCTACGACAGCGAAGAGCTGGCCCGGCAGTACCTCGACATGGGGTTCTGCGGCTACCTGACCAAACCCTACCGCACCGCCGATCTCGGGCGCGTCCTCAAGACGGTGCTCGGCTGAAGGATGCATCTACCCCTCCCCATGAACTCAAGACTACGTCCGTACGTCCTGCTCGCATCCCTGACCTTGGCGTCCGTCACCGGGGCGGTCCGCGCGGCGCCCGTCGACCGGGCGCAAAAGTCCAAGGAATGCGAGGCCCTGCGCATGAACTACGCGGCCTCCGCGGCCTACCACCCCTACGATGACGTCGTGGGCAGCCTGCGCGTCCAGTGCTCTGAACAGATGGTCAACAAGAACTTCGCCAAGGTCATCGAACTCGTCGAGCTCGGGTTGCGCCGGGATCCGTACAACATCCACCTGCTGCGGACGGAGGCCGCCGCCTACCGCGCCTCCGGCAACCCGGAAAAAGCCGAGGAGATCCGCGCCCTTTGGTACGGTTTGATGGATTCGATCCTCAACAGCGGGGATGGTCTGGGTTACCGCAGCGCCTTTCAGGTGATCACCACCGACGAGGAAGACGCGGTGCTGGAGACGCTGCATTTGGTGTCCAACGACAAGAGGACGATCACCCGCAAGGGCGTCCAGTACGACGTATTCAAGGCGGAGGACACCGAAACCCACGAAAGCCGGGAGGTCTATTTCAACGTCGACCGGCCGAAGCGATGGCAGGCACAGCAGGCCGCCGCGGCCAAGCCCCTTCCGCCGCCCTAGGCGCCCTCGCGCCAGGTGAGGGCGTGGCAGACGGCCACGCCCGCCGCGTCCGCCTCGTCCGTGGCCAGCGGGGCCGCGTGCCCCAGCAGCGCCATGATCGTCCGCTGCATCTGCTGCTTGCTGGCCCGGCCGACGCCCACCACCGCCTGCTTCACGCGCAGCGGGGCATACTCGAAGACGGGCCGGCCGCGCAGCGCCGCTGCCGCGATCGCCGCGCCGCGCGCGGCGCCGAGGATCTGCGCCGTCTGGAAGTTCTGCACGTAGATCGTCTGTTCGAGCGCCACGTGGCGCACGTCGTAGCCGTCGAGCACCGCCGTGATGGCGCGGTGAATTTCCGCCAGGGCGTCGCCCATCGGCCGCCGCGACGGGACCCGCACGGTGCGCGCCGCGAGCAGCACCGCGGGGCGCCCGGGCGCGAATTCGAGCAGCGCCAGGCCGGTCGCGCGCAGGCTCGGATCGACGCCCAGCACGCGCCCGGTGAACACCGCCCGCTGCAATTCCGGCGCCTCCGGCCAGCTGTGCGGCGCCAGCGTTCCCGCCAGCTTCGCCGTCCACAATTGCCTGACCGATCTGCGCGCCATCGTGATGCCTGCTCCGGTTCCTGCTCCTAATCGTTCATCGTCGCTTGCTTCAACCCGAATGCACGGTACCCGCCGCCCGGGTCCAGCGCGCATTCCCAGGGTGCGGTTAAACCACTGAAGCCTGCAGATAGCCACTGGTATTCTGCGACCCGGAGCGCGATCGACGTCGCATGCGGGGAGCCGTCCCCGCGGCCATGGGAACCCGCGGGCCGCAACGCGCCGCCGCAGATCCCCGCCGGTGTCATCCACTGACCCGCCGCCGGAGCTGGCCGCAGGCGGCATCGATGTCGCGCCCGCGCGGGCGGCGGAAATGCGCCACGACCCCCCGCGCCTTGAGCTCGTCCATGAACGCGTCCTCCGCCGCCGGCGGCGAAGGCTTGTACGTGCGCCCGGTCAGGCTCGCGCCCGTCGGGTTGTAGTGCAGCAGGTTGACGTGCATCCGCCGGCCCTCGAGGCGGTCCGCCAGCTGGCGGGCCTGCGCCGGGGCGTCGTTCACGTCCTTGAGCAGGCAATACTGGACGGAGACCGGCCGCCCGTTGCAGGCCGCCTGGAACCGGTCGGCCGCCGCCAGGACCTCCGCGACGCCGAACCGGCGCCCGGCCGGAATCAGGCGCGCCCGGGTCGCATCGTCGGGCGCATGCAGCGACACCGCCAGGTTGACGTTGAGGGCCGCGGCCGCCAGCGCGTCGATCCCCGGGACAATCCCGACGGTCGACACCGTGACCTGCCGCCAGCCCACCGCGCCCAGACCTCCGCCGGCGATGCGCCGGATGGCGGCGAGCACGTTCTCCAGGTTGAGCAGCGGCTCGCCCATGCCCATGAACACGATGGTCTGCAGCCGACGCCCCAGTACGCGGGCCTCGCGCCGCAGCTGCAGGAACTGCTCCACCATCTCGCCCGCGGACAGATTGCGTTCGAAGCCGCTCTGCGCCGTCGCACAGAAATCGCACGCCAGCGCGCAGCCAACCTGCGACGAGAGGCAGCCCGACGCCCGGTCGGGGCGGTAGGCCGGCATCAGAACGGACTCGACCGTGCGGCCGTCCGCCAGGCGCAGCAGCAGTTTAACCGCGCCGTCCTCCGCCACGCGGCGGGCGGCGACGCTCGAGCCCGCCAGGGCGCACTCGGCCTCCAGCCGCGCCCGCAACGCGGCGGGCGCCCGGAGCTCCGGCCAGGCCACCGCCCCGGCGTGATCATAATAGCTCTGCAGCACGCGGCGGGCGTGGGGCGCCTTGAACCCCCAGGCCGCAAACTGGCGCCCCAGCTCGTCCGGATCGAAGTCGGACAGCGTGTTCATGACAGCGGGCGCGCGGCATCCGCGGCGGCCACCCGGCCGGCCTCCACCCGAAACACCTGCCAGCGGCCGAGCGCGGCGTCGTCGGGCAGGCTCGTGCCCGTGGCGATGACCTGCAGCGCCGGATCCAGCGCGCTCCAGAAGCGACGGCGCCGCTGCGGATCGAGCTCCCCGAGGACGTCGTCGGCCAGCAGCACCGGGCCCACACCAGTGCGTTCCTGGAAGAGCACCACCTGCGCCAGGCGCAGGGCCAGCACGAGGCTGCGCTGCTGCCCCTCGGAGGCCACCTCCCGGGCCGGCCGGCCGGCGAGCGAGAACTCGAAATCATCGCGGTGCGGCCCCCGCAGCGTGGTTCGCAGCAGCTCGTCGCGCGGCCGGCCCGCCGCCAGCGCCGCGGCGAACGCGGTCTCGTCCGCCTCGGCGAAGTCGGGCCCGTAGGCCAGGCCGGCGGCCTCGGTCTCCGGAGCGATGCGCGCATAGGCCGCCTGCAGGGAGGCGGCCAGCCGTTCCAGGCCGGCCGCCCGCCGGGCGATGAGCCGGACGCCCGCGGGCACGAGCTGGCTCTCGAAGGCCGCCAGCTCCGCGCCGTCCCGGCCCGCCTTGAGCAGGCTGTTCCTCTCGGCGAGCGCGCGGTGATACGTCTGCAGCGCGACCAGGTACTCGGGGTCGGTCGCCGCCAGGGTCAGGTCCAGCCAGCGACGCCGCGCGGCCGGGGCGCCGCGCACGAGCAGATGGTCCTGCGCCGAAAACACCACGGTGGGGAACCGGCCGACGTAATCGGCCAGCCGCGTGATGCGCTCCTGGTCGCACCATACCTCCTTGCCCGCGCCGCCGAGCCTGATCGTGACCGTCGTCTCCGCCCGGCGCTCATGGTCCAGCCGGCAGGCGACGGCCGCCTCGGCCTGCCCGTGCGCGATGAGCAGGCGCGGGGCCACCGCCCGGAACGAGCGCAGCGCCGTCAGGAACGCGGCCGCCTCCAGCAGGTTGGTCTTCCCCTGGCCGTTCCCGCCGAGCAGGAACTGCTGGCGGCCGTCAAAGGCGAGGTCCGTCAGCTCCAAGTTGCGCCAGTGGTGGACCGTGATCTTGCGCAGGTGCATGGAAAGGTGACCCGGGGACTAGACGCAATCCGCGCCCGGAAAACGAGCCTGTTTCCGGCCGGCCGTCAGTTGCCGCGGGCGGCCCAGGCGGTCTTCACGAGGTCCGGCGACGCCGCCCGCAGCTCGGCCTCCGTCTCGATCAGCGCCTCCGCCAGCCGGCTCCAGTCCTCCGCGCTCGTCTCCCAGCCGGCGCTGACGCGGATCACGCGCCGGGCCTCGTCGGGGGCCAGGCCCAGGGCCGCCAGCACGTGCGAGGGCCCCTCCCGGCCCGTGGCGCAGGCCGACCCGGTTGACACCTGGAAACCGCGCCGGTCGAGCTTGAGCACCCACCGGTGGTTCTCGGAATGGGGCAGCAGCAGCGAAACCGTGTTCCAGAGGCGCTCCGCCCCGGCTCCCACGACCCGGGCCCCGGGCAGGACGGCGTGCAGCCGCGCCAAAAAGGAGTCCCGCCAGCGCTGGCGCTCCGTCTCCCGCAACACGCGGGAGCCCTCCGCGTCGGCCAGCGCGGCCACCAGGGCCGCCACCGCCGGATAGTCCTCCGTGCCCGCCCGCCGGCCGCCCTCCTGCTCCCCACCCCGCTGCGCATGGAACCCCTCCGCCTGCTCGGGCACGACGAGGAATCCGGTTCCCTTGGGCCCGCCGAATTTGTGCGCCGAGGCCGTTACCCAACCCGCCCCGCCCAGCCCGGCGGCCGTCACCTTGCCGAGCCACTGCGCCCCGTCGCAAAAATACGCGGCGCCGTGGGCGCGGCACAATGCGCCGATCTCGCGCCACGGCTGGATGACCCCGGTCTCGTTGTTCGCGGCCATGACCGCCACGGCGCCGACGGCCGCGCGCGGAGCGTCCGCTCCGCCCGCCAGCAGGGCCGCGAGCGCGGCCAGGTCCACCACGCCGTTCCGGTCGATCCTGAGTTCGACCAGCCGTTCGGGCGGGAAGGACTGGCGCGCCGCCTCGAGCACGCACGGATGCTCCGTCGGATTGACGGCGACCACGCGATCCGCCGCCAGGCTGCCGGCCCAGTGGGCGAAGACGGCGTTGGCCCCCTCGGTCGCCCCGGAATTGAAGACCACCCGGGCGGCGGGGCAGCCCAGCAGAAGCGCGAGCTGTTCCCGGGCCTGATCCAGCCGGATCCGCACCCGCGCCGCCTCCCGGTAGGGGCTCGAAGGATTCTGCCACGACTCATCCACGGCGCGCAGCCAGGCTTCGCGGGCCCGCGGCGCCAGCGGCGTCGTCGCGTTGTGGTCGAAATAGGGCACGCCCGTACTTTCTCCGCCGGCCGTATCGAGGCAAGCCGGGGCCGAAAGACACCCGGGCCGCCGCCTGCCCGGCCACTGGTCACGAATTCCGTGACCAGCGCCGCGGAACGAGCGTCATTTTCAGGCGGACGGGGCGCCGGGCGTTCCCGCTCCTCCGCTCATCGGGGCGAACCCGTATTTGCGGCTTGCCCAGTCCGGGAGGGCTCCTCTTGCTCGCCCTTTCCATGAGCAACCAGCCCGCCCCCGCCGAGAACGCCGTGATCAAGACTTCCTACGGCGAAATGACCGTGTCCTTCTGGCCCGACGTGGCGCCGAAGACCGTGGAGAACTTCAAACGCCTCGCCCGCGAAGGCTTCTATGACGGCACGGCGTTTCACCGGGTCATCAAGGACTTCATGATCCAGGGCGGCTGCCCGAATACCAAGGCCGGCGCCTCGGGATCCCCCGGCACCGGCGGCCCCGGCTGGAACCTGAAGGCCGAGTTCAATGAGCGGCCGCACGTGCGCGGCGTCCTGTCCATGGCCCGGGCGGCGCATCCCGACTCCGCCGGCAGCCAGTTCTTCATCTGCCACGGGGACGCCCGTTTTCTCGACCGCCAGTACACGGCTTTCGGTCAGGTGGCGAAGGGGCTCGATGTGCTCGACCGCATCGCCGGCGTGCCCTGCACCGGCGCGGGCGGGGAGCGCAGCCAGCCGGTCGAACGCGTCGCGGTCGAGAGCATCCGCCTCGTGCCGGCGGCCTAGGCGGCCGGGCGATTTCGCCCGCCGGCTCTCACGCGGCTCCCGCGCCCGGAGGCAAAAGGTCGGGTTTGTCGATGTCCGCCTTGCAGGTGCTCACTCCGAACGGCAGGTAGGCCGGGCAGACGCGAACCGCCGCCGTCAGGAGCGGCAGCAGGCCGATCAACGCCCACCAGCTCTGATAGTAGGTTCCCACCCCGACGATCACCAGGCCGGCGATCACCCGCACCACGCGATCCGCAGTTCCGATATTTGCCTTCATGACTGTCTCCTTGGTTGCGCCGCGGGAAACCGACGGCACCCGCGGCGTCGCGCCTGCAAACAGGCCAAGGCCGCCAACTACGCCGTCGGGCCCCGCCGGTCAAGCTTCGCACCTCCAGCCGCCAGCGCGGGCTTGGCAGGCGCGCCGCGGTCGATCACAACGGAGCCCGTGAGCGAGATTGCCTCCTATGCGCCGCTGGCCGGCGTGGTGCTGGGCCTGCTGCTCCTGTGGGGCAGCCTGCGGGTGCGCCGGCGCTGCCGGTTGATGGACGACCTGCCGACCTCGAAGGCGCAGGGCGTGTTCATCGGACTGGTCGAACTCAAGGGCGCCGCCGAGGCCGAGTCGCCGCTGACCGCATTTCTCAGCGGCCGGCGCTGCGTCTACTATCGCTACCAGGTGGAGGAGCACTGGTCCCGCACCGTCACCGAAACCTACACGGACGACAAGGGCCAGGCCCGGACCCGCACCCGCCAGGAGAGCGGCTGGACGACCGTGGCGACCAGCGGCGAGATGACCGATTTCTATGTGCGCGACGACACCGGCGCGGTCCTGGTCCGGCCGGCGGGCGCCAGGATCGAGCCGGCCGGGTTCTACGACGTGACCTGCGGGCGCGACCAGTCGTTGTACTATGGCAAGGGCCCGGAGGCGGCCATTCCGGACTCGGATCACCGCCGCCGGTTCGTGGAGAGCGGGATCCCCCTGCACGCCCCGCTCTACCTGGTCGGGCGGGCGCGCGAGCGCACCGACCTCGTCGCGCCCGAAATCGCCGCCGACCCGGAGGCGCCCATGTACCTGATCTCCACCCGCACCGAGGAAAGAGTCCGGGCCGGCCTGGGCCGGACGTCCTGGGCCCTGCTGCTGCTGGGGGCGGCCGCGGTGCTGGGCGGCTTTGCGATCCGCAACCACGGCGTGGCGCACCGGCCCTGGGCGGACTGCCTCGGCCAATACGCGGGACTGGCCGGCGCCTACGCGGGCGCGGCGCTCACCGGCTGGGTCTGGATGGCCTACAACAGCCTGGTCGGCCTGCGCGAGCGCGCGCGCACGGCGTGGTCGCTCGTCGACGTGCAGCTGCAGCGCCGGCACGACCTGATTCCCCGGCTGGTGGATACCGTGGCCGCGCTGCGCAACCATGAGCGGGGAGCGCAGACCGCGCTGGCGGCCCTGCGCGGTCAACTCGAGGCCACTCCGCCCGGCGTGAGCGGCCCCGACTTCTCGGGCTGCGCCCCCGCCCTGCGCGCGGTGGCCGAGGCCTATCCTGAGCTCAAGAGCGACGCCGCGTTCCTCGCCCTCCAACGGCAGCTGGTCGAGACCGAGCAGCGGATCGCCCTGGCGCGCACCTATTTCAACGACATCGCCACCTTCTACAACACGCGGCTGGCGATCATCCCCGACCGACTGGTGGCGGCCTGCGGCCGCATGCCCCCGCAGGCGCTGCTCGCCGCGACCGATTTCGAGCGCGCGCCGGTGTCGGTGGCCCTGGCGGAGTGAGGCGGCGCCGTCCCGTCCCACTGGCGGCTCAGCGGCCCGGCGTCCGCGCGGCGTGGGCCCGGGCGACCGCGACGTATTTCTCCGCCCACGGACGCAGCCCGGCCTGTTCCTCCGCCGACAGCGCGCGA
>Ga0265334_10001677_pt1 | contig 10591 bp, 10 predicted proteins | sample 42023metaG_FD_192442 | JGI IMG/M metagenome (GOLD analysis project Ga0265334, IMG submission 192442) | Rhizosphere microbial communities from Carex aquatilis grown in University of Washington, Seatle, WA, United States - 4-20-23 metaG | ecosystem: Host-associated > Plants > Roots > Rhizosphere...
GACGCTCACCTGCTTCGTCGAGCTGGTCCGAAACGCAATCTGGATGCGCGCACCGTCGCTCGCGTTGGTGCCGTTGGCGACGTGCCCCGGCCCGGCGACCGGGTTCACCAGGCCGGCGATCGCCGACGCGCCGCCGCCTGGGGCGGGCTGGTTGATGATCGTGGTGCTCGAACTTCCCCCCGGCGTTGGGAGGACCGGCACGACGATCACGTCGCGCGAGCCACCCGGGTCCGGCACCGGCGGGCTCGTGCGACCCTGCGCATCGGCGACGAGGTCGCTCGGAGCGCTGACCGTCGAGTCCGAGCCGCTGGCGTCGCTGGCGGTCACGCGGACCATCACGCGCCCGTAGACGTCGCCGTCGACCGGCGCGTACGTCGATCTCGTCGCCCCGGGCAGCGTCGTGCACGCGTCTGCGTCGTTGGGACTCGTGACCGTGCTCGGACAGCGCAACCACTGGTAGGCGTAGCCGGTCGGCGTCGGCGACCAGTTCCCCGCCGTGGCCGCGAGCGGGACGCCGGCCGAGGCGGTCCCGGAGATCTGTGGCCGGTCCACGAGCGCCGGCGCGTTGTGCGTCGTGATCGTGTCGTTGAAGACGGTCGTCGTGTTGCCGGCCGCGTCCTCGACGCTCACCGTCACGTTGTGCTGGCCGTCGGTCAGCGTGCTCGTGTCGAGTCTCGTCCCGGCGCTGTCCGAGAGCGGGCACGGCACCGCGTAGTCGAAGTTACGGCTGCCGGGTGTGATCGGCACGCACCGGCCGCCGGCGGTGTCGAGCGTGCGATCGTCGAACGATCTGCCGTCGACCGTCGCGTGCAACTGGTAGATCCCTACGCCGCTGTCCGCCAGCTGGAAGCTCAACGACGCCGAGCCACGCAGCGCGCTGCCAGACGCGAGGGAGCCCGTCAGCGTCGAGAACGTCGGCGCCGAATCGTCCTCGAGCACGACCTGCGCACTGGAGATCGCGTACCAACCGTTGGAGCTGCCGTCGCAGCCGCCGTCCTGCGCACATGCCTCCAGCAGCAGGAGCACGCCGGGCGTGTGGGCCAACGACCAACCACTCCACGCCCACGCCCACGAACAGTTGCCCGGCGGCCCGCACGTTTCGGCAATGTTCGGGCCGTCGTAGAGGCCGAGGTCGGAGCGGAATGCGGTCGCGTCGGCCCAATTGAACGTCGCGGCGCTGCGCAGGTAAGAGATGCCGGTGACGGTTGTTCCCGAGGGCGCTACGAACTTCCATGTTCCGTTGGCGTGGCCTGGGTGCGAGACGGCGTCGACCGTGATCTCCAGGTAGCCAGCACCACCCCCGGCGCACGAGTTGGAGGTGTGGATCCCCGACGTTGTGATGCTCGACGACCAGTGATCAGTCGGAGCGACAGCCTGCCCGTCGGGCCCGTGGCAGGCCCAGACGTTGATACTTCCCGCCACGGCATTCCCAGGTGCCACCGTCGCCATCAGGCTCAGCGCCAGGAACAGCATCGCCGCTGCGCGGACGGCGCGGCCGAGGGGGCGCGCCGCGAGGCTGGCGCACGCGTCGGCGGCCTGTGGTTGACTTTCTGTGCGGACTCGGGCGCGTCCCGAGGACCGCACCGTGTGGATCACTCGCACGGTGAAGTTCCTTTCGTTCACCCCCTTCTGGGGGAGTTCGGCGCGACGGCCGCCCTGTTCTGTGCAAAGGAGCCGGGGCGGTCGTCGTCGTTGGTCAGCGGTTGGCTTGCGCCAGGCGGTTCGTCCTATCCGGGGTTGAGTTGCCTTCGTGGAGTAATCGGGATGAGCACGACCCCGCGTACCCCCCCGTCTTCTCGCGGGTCATCGCGAGGGTCGAGATCGCGTCCACGACGGGCGCGCGCCGCCTGGCGACGCTGATGCTCGGGGTGACCGGGCGATGGAGGGAGTGGCGGTTCCACAGTGCTCTCCTCGATGGGTCGCCCGCCATGTCAATGGGGTGTCGACCCGATTTGGTGGCAGAACCTTTAGCAAAACCTCATCATGGTGGCGCAACCCCACCTGGACGTTCGTATGGTGCGGTCTGCCGAATTACACGCAGGGCCTAAAGCCCCGGATTCTCCCATCGAAATTTCGCGCCAACTCACTAGTCCGTACGGGGTATTTCGTCGCTGCGGCCGGACGTAACGACGGACTGCGCCACACCCGCGATAGCGGGCACGAGGCCCGCTATCGCGGCTGAGGGACCGGACGAATGGCCAGGTAATCTGCGACTTCCGGCCAGTCGACCTGAAGCGGCAGCAGTCCCAGCGCACGCGCGATCCGGCCAGCGGCGTGCGGCGGGATGTGGGTGAGGAATCTGCCGGGGTAGGTCCGTCCGCGGACGGTCTTTCTGCTCGTCTTCTGCAGTCCGAGAAGGCGCCGAACATCCGACGGCGAGGCCCACCCGCCGCGCTGCGCAATGCGGACATAGATGCGCGGATCGCGAGCTTCGATCCCCTCGCAAAGGCGGCGCAGACCAGCGTTCGCCACCGGGGCCACGCGGGTGTCTGCAAGCTCAACGCGGTCTCGCTGCTCGGCGAGAAGCTCGCCGGCGAACTCGACGGTGAGCGCGAGCTGTTGGGCGACGCTCTCCAGGTCGACTCCCTCGACGACGAGCGCGTAGATCCGGCGCGCCAGACGCTCGCAGGGTCTGCAGGGCTGACCGAGGTGCTCGCGGCAGAACACGCACTCGTCGCGCCGGTTTTGCACCGCCGCCGCGGCCTCGAAGTCGATCTGCAACTGGCGCGGCGAGACTGGCACCGTGGCGTGCGCGGATTGCGGTCGGCAGTGCGCGCGCCGCACCGGACGCCGCGAGCGGCGAGTGTCGTGGGAGCGGGGGCGCGTGCGCATCGACCCAACGGTAGGAACACGACGGGACGGAACGCGGGCGGGATGGCCGGCACTCCAGGCCGGCGATCTCGCCGAGCCGGGCTTAACGACGAAAAGAACCCGGCGTCCGGGGGGCCTTAACGCGAGAAGAGGCGCCTCGTCGGGAGGGGGTGCGGATGCGCGGCGGGGCCGCCCGAGCGTGCCGTGAGGCTGTGCTCGGGCGGCGCATCCGCTGCGATGTCCGCGCGTGTCGCGCTGCGCGGCGCAGGCGGTCTAGAAGGGGATGCCGTCGAGCATCCAGGTCGTCTCCTCCTCGCCGAGCTCGACCAGGCGCGTGGGGCGCAGCAGGAGGCTGTGGGCGATGTCGCAGATCGTGCAGAAGGTCGGATCGAGCTCGCCGGCCTCGATCGCGTGCAGGTCCTCGGGCGAGACGCCTGCGTCGGCGGCGAGTTCGGTCAGCGACCATCCGCGCTGCTCGCGCTCGACGCGCAGCGCGCGACCAAAGCCCAGCAGCGGCGGCCAGTCACTGGGGTGCTGCGACGGCCGGGCCGGCGCGTGCACGGCCCTGGGAGTCGCGACTGTCTGCTGGCCGGCGCGAGGATCGGTGACGGGTGCGGGGCGTTGAGCGGCGTGACGAACTCGGGTGACCGGGATCTGGATTGCGGTGGTCGTGGGCATGGGGTCCTCCTCTAGTAGCTGTGGTTATGGGACTTGCCGGCGGGCGGCTTCGGTCGGACCGCGCGGGACTGGGGGGTCAGGGCGCGGGTTGGCAACTCGACGCCGGACGCAGGCCGCCGAACTCGTCACAGAGCCGGCCCGCCGCCGTGATCAGTCGGCGCCGTTCGGCGAAGTCGCGGATCGGATGCAGCCGCGACGCCTGACGCAAGAGGTCTGCGACCGCCTCGATGTGAGCGTCGACGGCCCGTTCGCGCGCAGCTTGGCGCTCATCTGCGAGCAGCACGTGCACGTCGAGGCGTGTGCCGGCTTCGGCGTCGCGCCAGTAGGGGTGCTCGGCGGTTGGTGTGTGCACGCGCGTCCAACCGCCGAGGAGGGGCGAGAGGATGTCGATGGTCGTGGCCGCCATCACAGCTCTCCGAAGCGCTCGACGACCAAGGCCTTCGCGGTCTTGAACGCCTGGTCGCGCAGGGTTCCGGGGGCGACGGGGCCGCCCTGGAGCATCGACGCGAGCTGGTAGATCCCGCCGCCGCGCCCACACCCGAAGCACCACCAGCCGGTCTCCGGGTCGGCATCGACGTGGCAGCTCGGGTCGTTGTCCTCGTGGTCGGGCGCCGGGCAGCGCACCTTGCCGCTATAGGGCACTTCCACGTTGGCGAGCCGCAAGAAGTAGTCCGGCGGCGAGATCCGCTGGTAGGGGTCGTCGCTGGTCCCGGTGCGGCCCTTCATGCGCGGTCGGGACTGTGGGACCGGTTCGGGGAGGTCGCCGACGAGCGCGTCGTGGCTGTAGGGCGCCAGCGCCATGTCGGCGCTGATGATCCGTGCGTGGCGCTCCCGCTTGTAGTTGACGGTGCCGGCCAGACGCATCGGTTGACCGCGCTTGGCAGCGGCGAGGTCGGCCCCAATTGGGACGCGGTTGCCGGCACTCGTCTCCCAGCGGGTCAGACGGTGCACGAGCCGACGCAGCGCCTGCTCGATCGGCTCCTCGACGGTGCCTTCGACCGGGTCGTAGATGACGGCGGGCAGGGGGTTCTGCAGCAGCCAGTAGGCGTGCTGTCCGCCTGATCCGCCGGACTCGATCCGCAGGTGCGCGGGGCGCTCGGCGAGGAACTCGTCCAGCATTGGCAGCGCGGACGGCTTGTCGATGTCGACCCACAGCCAGCGGGTGTGCGTAACCGCCTCCTTGGTTCCATCGTTGAGCGCTCGCACCGACGGCACCACCGCGATCTCAGTGCGCGGGAGGCGAGCGAGCCAGGCGACGTGCCTGAGCGCGTCGTCGAGCCAATGCCGTCGGCCGGTAGCGCCGCCGGGGAAGAAGCAGTCCTTGCGCCAACGGTTCTCGAACGCGGTCTTGCCGCCCGGCGGACGCCTGCCGTCCACGATCTCGACGTAGCCGCGGGTCGCGTGATGCAACATCCCGAGTTGGATCGAGCGATGGCGCCACGCGGGCAGCTCGCCCTCGAAGACCGTCCCGTTCGGCTGGCGGACGCGGCACGGCAGCAGGGTCGCTGCCGTGGGATCGGTCTCACACACACGCGCTTTCACGATGGTCATGGGACGAGGGAATGGGCCGGGTGCGGGCGGTGCGGGCGCCGCAGCGAGCGCGCTCACAGTCCGGGCACCTCGGCCGGCGGGATGCCGAGTGCGCGGACGATCTCCCCGGCCTGCTGGAGGGACACGGTCCGCTGGACGCGACCGCCGTAGCGGCGGCCTCTCTTGCGGCTGACGCTGCCCTTGCGGTAGCCAAGAGTGCGTCTGAGGCTCGACGCGGATTTGAGGCCGAGCCGTCGCGCGAGGACGGGAAGCGTGAGGGTCGCATCGACCTCGGCGACGTGCTCGGCGATCAGGTCGCGCAGGATGCGGTTCGGGATGCGCGTCAGCGTCTCGATCTCGTCGAGCTCGCTCTGCGTGTAGTCGCGCAGGTAGTCCTCGCGTGGTCGCCGCTCGTCCTCGTCGCCTGCCATGCGGGACCAGTCCGCGTGGACGCGCTCTCGCACTGCGCTCTCGTACTCGGAGTCTTCGCGGGCTTGTGCCTCGAGGCGGATCAGTTCGCCCGCGTAGGCGACGCTGACCTTCATCTCGCTGGCGGCCTGCGCGATCGTCAGATGCTGTTGCTCGACGAGCGCGACCACGCGCCGGCGCTGCCGCGTCAGGCGTCCCTTCTCGCTCGGGGAGCTTGGGTTCGTGATGGACACGACACCTCCTTGCGTCTGCGCGCCGGCCGCGGAGACGGCACGCGTGCGGGTACCGGGTGTCGCGAGTGCAGCCGTTCGGCCACCGGGATCGCGACGGGCGAGCAGGTCGCCGACGAACTCGTGCTGACCTACGGCGCGCTGCAGCGCGCTGGCCTGCGCGGTGACGGCGGCGTGCTGGCGCACGCACGTGAATCCGTCGCGAGCAGTCAGGGCGAGCAGTGCCACGGCCGCCTGCTCGAGCGCGAGCGCGATCTTGCGGTGATAGAGGCTGCCGGTGAGCTGGGCGAACTCGCGCGCGGACGACGCGGCGGTCGCGGCAGCGTCGTCGGACGGGCCGCCCGCTTGGATGGACCAGCGGAGAAGGCGGCGAGCGTTGCGGAGGTCCTGTCGTGCGGCGCACGCGTGGGCCGCGCACAGACGGCGTGCGCGGTCCGCCAGCGCTCCGGAGGCCTCGGCGATCGCGTTCGCTTTGCGTCGCGGGTCTGTTTCTTGGGTGCTCAGCAGGTCGCCGAGGGCGACGAGCACGCGGTTGGCGACGGCGTCATCGTAGAGGTCGATTGGTCGCAGGTCGGTGAGATGGGTGTGCATGCGGTGTCCTTTCCGCTTTGTTCTCTGATCGGCCCCGCGGGGGGGTCGATGCCCCCCCGACGTGAGGTCGGGCATCGCGTCTCCTTTCGAGCAGGGCTGCCGCGGCCGCCAACGACCACGAGCCGAGCGTCGGTCGGTTATCGCGCGCGCAGCGCGCGGGTCGGGTGTGCTGCCCGTTGTGATCAGGGCTGGCCCGCTACGCGTGCGTCAGCAGGCCGTTGGCCTCGTCTACGAGCCAGGTCAGCAGCACGCGCAGCGAGGCGATCGCATCGGCGGAGCCGTCGGGCCGCGGCAGGTCCTTGACGGTGCCCCAGCCCGACGCGAGTTGCGGACGGCGGCCCTTGCGAGTGACCGAGACTTTGACGTAGCTGCCGTCCTCGTCGTCGTCTCCCTCGACGCTGATGTCGTGGCCGGCGGGCGCGACGATGGCCCCGGCGTCGAGCGCGTTGACCAGGTAGCTGCGCGCCGATGCGCCGGGGTCGAGATCGATGAAGTGTCCGCCGGCGTCGCGCTCCAAGAACTTCGGCCCGCCGTGCTGCTCGACGATGGCAGCGAGCACCGTGTCGTCGGCGGTCCCGAACCGCGGCGCGTTGCTGTGGCGCAGTCGCTCTACGCGCTCGACGAGGACTGTGAGCACGTCGAGAAACCCGCGGCTGCCGATCGGTGCGGGCCACTCGATCATGGCGCAGAGCAGAGCGAGGAGGACCGCGTGGGTGTCGGTGATTGCCCCGTCGTCCAACGCAGCCTGAGCGACCCGCGCGAGGTGTTTGCCGTCGCGAGCGGTGGCGACGTCGGCGGCTACGTTGTGCGCTTTGTGGGCGTCCAGCAGCATGAGGACTCGCGCGCGAACGGCACCGACCCGGTCAGTTGGCGGGCCGCTCGGCTGTCGCTGCACGTCGGAGTCGCGGCGCAGCGCGTCGGGATGCTTGACCACGGCGTCCCCGCGGCGCAGCGCAAACGCGGCGCGATCTCGCCGCAGCACGATCCTGTCTCCGGTCCAGAGCGCGTGTGGAACGGCGAGGCGACCGTCGCCGTCGAGCACCGTCTCGCCGAGGGTCACCGGGTCGGCGGGGGGATCGACATATTGCTTGACGACGAGGCGCACAGGCGCGTCCGCGCGTCCGTCTTGCGGCAACCCGTCGCGCGAGAGACCGAGGTGGATCTCGGTTTGCAGTTGGTCGCTGGCGATCAACGACGCGAGCGTGGTGGCGTGCTCAAGCAGCTCGCGGCGCGCACGCAGGCGCAGCGGGCGGTGCCGCAGCGTGAGGATGCGGGTCGCCAGACTGCGCGCGGTGCCGTAGCTGACGGCAGGTTCGGGTGCGGCGAGACGGTCGTTTGTGAAGGAGGTGTCGGTGCTCATGGCAGGTCCTTTCAGATGAGGCAGCCTGGGGCGGGCGTCGGCTGCGGTGCACGCGACGTGATCGCCGGTGCGGGTCGGGTTGCGCGGCTGCTGGCGTGATCGCCGGCCGCGCGCTGGGACGCGACGGCGAGCGTCAGGCGACCAGGCGGTCAAACAGCGCCGGCGCGGCCTCGTCAGGCCAGATGTGCTCGTCGAGCAGACGTGCGGCCGAGAACCGCAACGCGTTTGGGTTCAGGTCCCCGGCGACGAGACGGCGCTGCAGGCGCCAGCAGCCCACCGCGGTCGTTCCGGATCCAACGAATGGGTCAACCACGAGGCTGCCTGGGTCGGTGTACGCCGTGATGATGCGGTCCACGAGCGGCTGGGGGAGGCTGTTGTCGTAGCGCAACAGGCCCGGTCGGTCGGCGCGACCGGACTCAGGCCACCAGTCGAGCGGATAGTCGATCCCGGAGCGCGCCTTGGGCAGATCCGGCGGGCAGTTGAACGTGCGGCGCGGATCGTCGAGCCGGCCCCGACACATCAACGTGATGCTCCAATGAGAACAGGCCATTCGGCGCCTGGTCCGCAGCGCGAAATGCCGGAAGGCCGCGATGCTGTTGACCCATGTCAGGCCGGCCTGCTGCGCTGCGTGCTGCACGAGCGCGGCCTGCTGCGGGCCGGTGACGACGGCGAGCTGGCCGGCGGGGCGCAGTGCTTCAGCGGCGGCGCGGACCCAGCGGCGCGTGAACTGCTCGTAGTCGGCCGCTGGCACGTCGCGGTAGCCGGGGACGACGGCCGTGTGGTCGCGCTGGTAGACCCGCTCGGCGGTGCTGAGGTGCGTGCCGCGGGCGAGCGCGTAGGGCGGGTCGCACAGCACGAGATCTGCCGGTGCGTCCAGGCTATGGAGAAGGTCGACGGCGTCGAGCAGGCGAAGCTCGAACTCCTCGACGCAGGTCCCCGCTACGAGCAGCACGAGGCGGGTGGGCACCTCGCGGGTCCCCTGCAGCAGCCACACGCTTCTGCCGACACGCTGGGCGTTGCCGGCGGCGCACTGGCTCTGCAGCGCGTTTCGCAGCCGGTGTCGCCAGCGTCTGTCGGTCGGGTGCGCGCGGTCGGGCGGCTCAAGGCCGCGGTCGCGCGCGATGTCGACCTTCGCTTCGCAGTGGCGGTACAGCTCGCCGAGGCGGTACACCCCCTGGCGCGTCGTGCGAAGCAGATCGGCCTCGGTCCTCAGCATCCTTGTCTCACCGGCAGTGCGGGGCGGGTTGTGCGCGGGCGAGACCGGCGCAGCAATCTGGTTGCGGCGTAATCGGTTGTCATGTGAAGCTCCCTCACGGGGTCGTGGGCGCTGTGTGCCAGCACGGCGCGGTGACGGGTGCAGTCGCCGGCGACGCGCGGCACGTGCAGCGGCTGGTCGCGCGTTCAGGCCGCCTCGTCGGTGGCGAACAGGCGCGGGGCGGTCAAGAGCCGTGAGCGCCAGATCTGCTGGCGCCGGCCGTGGTTGATCTGGCGCGTCGACGGACGGAACTCGTCGGTGCGCTCGATGATCCCGTCGCGCTCGCAGGCGCGCATCAACGGTCCGAACAAGCGCGGCTCGCGGGGCGGGTGCTCCAGGCGCTCCCACACCTCATCGGTGGTGAAGTCGCAGAGCTCGCGGGCGAGTCTGCGCACCGCCTCGATCGCCTCGAGCTGCCAGCTCGCGTCGGCGATCCGGGCGAACTCCTCGCGCGCCTGCGCGGTCGTGCCAGCGGTGCAGCGCTGAACCGGCACAACGAGCCCGATCGACTCGACGCCTTCGGCCGTGCGCCAGGTGCCGTCGTCGCCGAGGGCAGCGAGGACCTCTCCAGTCTCGGGGTCGAGCAGACGCGGCCCGTCGAAGACCGCGGCGAGGGTGACTCCGGGGTCAAGCGCGACGCTTCCGAGCGGCGCGGCAGCGACCACGGCTCAGTCCGTCGCGCGCGCGAACGCGAGCAGGTCGAGTCCACACCGACGGCAGCTCACCGCGACGGTGCGTGCGCTCGGGCGCGAGATGCACGCAAGCCAATGCCCGGCGTGGTCCAGCAGGTTCCAATAGCCGGAGGGAGTCGGATCGTCGGGCGCCTCGTCGCCTGGGCGGTCGGCGTCGCGCAGGACGACGGAGCAGTCGATGCACTCGACGGCGACGTTGGCGGGTTCGATGTCGTCGCCGTAGGTGGCGCACTCGATCCGATGTCCGATGTGGACGGCGAGGTCGGCATGATTGTGGGCTCCCATTCGTTCCTCCTGGGGGTCGCACGGAGGGGTGGAGCGATGTCTCGCTCGGGCGCTGCCGCTAGAGCTGGCGGTAGATCAGCGAGCGCCAGATGCGCACGCGGCGTCCGCCGCTGGTCGGGCGGATCGTCGGCTGTGTCTCGTCGGTCTTGGCGATCAGTCGCATGCGCTCCGCCGCGAGCATCAACGTGCTCATGCCGGTGCGGGGGTCGCGTGGCGGCGAGAGGATCTCGCTCCAGACGTCGTCGGTCGTGACGTTGGGTTGCCGCTGGGCGATCACGCGCAGGGTCTCCTCCAGCCAGGCTGCGTCCATCGCTTCGTGGTGGGCTCGCAGCGCGGCAGTCGTGACCTGCGCGCGCACGGGTGTGACGGCGGTCTCGAGCGTGTCGATCTCGATGCCCTCCGGGGTGCGCCACCGGTCGTCGGCGTGCAGCGCGGCGATCGGCTCCAGCGTTTCGGGGTCGAGCAGCATGCTGCCGCGCAAGAGCACGACCGCGCGCGCCCGCGTGGCTGTCGCGCTCACGCGGCGATCCGATCGCTGGTGCGCGCGTGAGCCGGCTCGGCGCCGAGCACGAGCTGTCTCGGCCGCTCGTTGGCAGTGCGGTCGGACGCGGCTGGCGGGCCGTCGAGGGGAACGTCGGTGTAGGCGTAGCCCCACAGCGACTTGATGCCGTCGCCGATCTCGTTGGCCTTGCTCGGTCTGGACCAGGTGCCGCCGCCGCCGGACTTCGCG
>Ga0265334_10001679_pt1 | contig 10583 bp, 17 predicted proteins | sample 42023metaG_FD_192442 | JGI IMG/M metagenome (GOLD analysis project Ga0265334, IMG submission 192442) | Rhizosphere microbial communities from Carex aquatilis grown in University of Washington, Seatle, WA, United States - 4-20-23 metaG | ecosystem: Host-associated > Plants > Roots > Rhizosphere...
ATTCATCATTGTAATGCCCTGGTCGATATCAGCATCCGATAAATAATCATAGCTCTGTTGCTCTCCCAACTCATGATTGGCTATTGCCCGGACCATCCTATGGAGCATATCCGTTGTCATGGGTAAGGTCTGATCCGGATCATACCCGGTGTCATCTGACACGGACTGGATGTACGCCGTGGTGATGTTCTCCGAAGGCGGCGCATATTTCGAAATAATTTGCCGGATCGTGACCAGGCCATCCTTATTGATCTTGTTAGCTATATCAGAAGCTAATGCACGTACTCCCCAGGGTATTGAATTGAAGATAATGAAAGTACCGTCGTCACCTACAGCACCCTCCCAGGCAATCCCCGTTTTTATATTGCCCGGGTTATTATTCCGCAATCCTCTGGCCAGGTCGGCCCTTCCTATGTAGCTGGTATCTGCCATAGCTTTTTTAAGGTGGATGGGATTATCTTATACCCCTACGTCCTGCCATGATCCCCCAGGTTGCCAGGTCAGGATTTGCGGGTGATGTAGTCGAACTGCCATCGCCTGCAGTAATGCCGTATGCCGAAGGATCAAAAGAAGTACTTGCCCCTCCGGATCCGGATGAACCAGCACTACCCGTACCCGATCCTTTGAACAAACTGGACAGACTGGAAATGATCGAAGGGATGGCACTCAACGGATTTGAAGAGGTGGCCGGTTTAGCGGCAGTAGTGGTTGTCGTTGTTGCCGTCACTGCAGTAGAGGGCTTTAAGAATTTATACAAGAGTATACCCCCCACCACCACCCCCCCGGCAATCAGCAATTTCGTACCTGTGTTTTTTTTCTTTGCCATATTACAAAAGTGTTACGTCCATGGTTGCGCCCTGCAAAATCGTAATGTTAGCCGCGTCACTGGTCAGCTGAGCAAACTGCAATATCAAATTGCCTGCAGTATTAGCGGTGACAAAGGCATCGAATTCCAGCAGGTGGTTTGCAGCAGAGGCCAGCGCATTGGAAAAGGCTGCAGACGTGGTCTGATCCGCGAACGCTGCCAATGATCCCGTCGATGCTCCGGAATAAAGTTTCCAGGAGAACAAATAAAGAGTCGGTGACGTGGGAGGCACCAGCTGAAACTTTGCGCCGCTGGCTGTACCTGCCAATGCAAATGGCACCCATCCGCGTACCCGGCAAGACTTGCCAGCTGCCAGGGGTACAGAAAATCCCGTGACGGCTACCAGGCCTGTAGACGTATTGAGGGATTGCGCAGCCGTGTTATAGATCAGCTGCCTGATCCCAGTTGTTGTAGGCATAAGAAGGAATTTACAAATGATTTTAAAAAAAGATCTTTTTTGCAGAGGGGCTTATTCCCCTGGCAGTTCAGATTCGATCTCCAAAAGATCGTCCTCGATACTTTGCTTTTCATCTTCTGTGCTGACCAGGCCGTGACCCATTGCCTTTTCGCAAAATAGGCGGATACGCTGTATCGCCGTGGTCGTGTCCAGTTTGGTAGTGGCCTTTGGCCCGTTGTTCGCTTTTGCCATAAAAAATAGTTTTTGTCTTAATTTAAAAATTAACCCATGTCGTCCCATTGTAATAGCTCATTTGGTGCAGCGTAGTATCATAGACCGTAAGCCCCTCGGCCGGGCCGCTAATGGCCAATTTCTGTACCGTGGTCATCCGTGGCGGAAGCAATCCTTTGGTGGTAGAGACTACCGCGAATTGCGCCGTAGGTTCGTATGGAAAGGACGGTGGGTTGCCTACAATGGTTACGCCATTCGTGTTGGAAACATTGGCGGAATAGTTGAGTAGTACAGTACCGTCAGCGACCAGGTCCATGTATATATCGCCGTTCGTCTTGAGAAATTCCAGATTTCCAGCATCGCCTCGCAGTGTTTGAGTGGCACCGGTAGAGTCAACGAATGCGAGTGTCCCCATGATAGAATTGGCATGAGTACCGTATAGGTTGATACTGCCGAAGTCACCGCTGTTGCTGGTTGCCTCCATCCACAAACCGCCCGGATTCGTACCTACAACCCTTTTGTATTGATGATCATCCAGATTGCTTTCCCATAGTGTACGTCCGTCTGTCTTGCCCATGTACCACGAGTTGACACGATGCATGAGACCGGTAAAGGTCGTTAGTTCCGGCCAATGCATTTCAAAAACCGGCTCCCCAAAAACCGGGAACGAAGTTTCAACACGCAAACTTAATGCTGCATCTCCCGTGTCCGCCCTGGATGTGGCATTGACAATATTGTAGCCTCCTCCAAATACATTATCTGGCATAGAAAGCCCCCCAGCGTCATTTTGGCTATATCCCCAGGTCCAGCTCCGCGCAGTCGCTAAAGCTCCGTTTGGTTTATAGCCTGCATATGGATAGCCGTAATTTCGTGGTCTGTATTCCCAGGCCATCCCAGCATCTGAATTAGTGTCGGCTTGTTCTTTGACCGTGACTTTATAGGTCCCGACCAATGAACAATGGGAGGTATCATATAATGCCTGATAACCGTGAGCATTGGAATTATTCAAGGTGTCCCACCAGTACAGGGGAAACCCATTGAGGGGTATTTCCCTTTTCTGGTAAAACCGTGTCGGATTGTTTGACTGATTCAATGGCTCCCCCAGCTGGGCAGTATTATTGCTGTCGCTTATACCCTGATCAGCCCTGATAAGAAAAGACAAATCTGTAAACCCCGTCCACCAGTGCAGCGCAGAGTCACCGGGATTGTAGTATACCATTCCGCTATCCCTGCAGCTGGTCAGGGGTGCCACACGCGGCACCTGCATAATGTTTTGGCTTTTGGTTCCCCAAAAGGCATCATAGACGTTCAACGTCTGCGGCACTTTTGGGCATTGTCCGAAGGTCAACGACCAGGATGTCAGTATAGCAATGGTGAGGAAAAATTTCATATGTCGATAGTGTTATTGATGCCTACAATAAAGATATCATACCTGTCCCCACTGACAAAGCTCCCCGGTCCCACAGCCGTATTAAAATCGAAACCTCCCAGGGTCCCATCATTGTACCTTTTTATCTGAAAGGGGGCAGCTGGTGAATCAGCGTACATCAATTCCTGCTGTTCGTTGATGACCAGCAATTCCTTATTGACCAGGCTTTGCCCTTTCAACGTGGCAACCCTTAATTGAGTTTGACCACCTACGGGTACATTGGAGCCGGGTCCATCCACATAAAAGGATACCAACGGGACAGTAACACCAGGCAATGATCCGCCTCCGGGGGTTGTAGGTCCTGTAAAATTCATCGGTCGGGCAGTTTATAAAATCGTTGAACAATTTGTACTAATGGTGCTGAACCGGTCCCGGCAAACACCAGGTCCAGGTATCCGTCATATAGTTCGTTCTCGTTACAGGTGACGGAAAAGACGGAACCGATCAATTCAGGATGACCAGGAGGATAGGGCTTTAACAAAACCTGATTCACCGTACAGGGATCGTCCCCCTGATTGATGAACAACAACTCGCAGCATCCGGCAAATACCTCATACATCCCGGAGGTCATCGCATCTACTGCCCTGAAATTGTAGTGTTGTTTGTCTTCTTTCATATCGAATAGTTGATACCCATAGACGATAAATAATTATTGACCGTACCCAGCTGATCGGGGATCGTTGCGCGCAAGAACGTAGGCAGGTCCATTTGCGGACATTGAAACCCTGTCAGGCCGCATAAAGAAAAGAATGATCCCCCCACATCCCGCGTCCCAAAGGCTTTGACCAGGCTTAACATATCGGCCAGCGTATCCACCTGTATAACGATATTCCGTATAGCCTGTTGATCTACCGGGTCCGCCCCCCCTAAGCTATAAATCTGATTGGCCCATCCTGTATAGGTTGCATCCGTCTGGTTGGTGATGCTTTGCGATCCTCCCGTATTTTTGGCTGCTGTCAACGATTTATCCACTGCCGTAGCATTGGCATCAGCCTGCGCGGACACCCCCAACAGTCCAAATTTTTTCAGCAATGGAATGACCACTAAGAAAAGGATTCCAAGGGGTATTCCCACCTTAATGGCAAGATCCACCCATTCCGTTTTGGACATAGCTCCCATCTTTCCATCTTTGGAGGATGCCGATAATAACAACAGCACCAGGGCCAGTCCTCCCAGTATCCAGGAAGCCGGGATACCTTTTTTAGCGGTGATGACAACCGGAGCCAGGGCAGGCCCCTGATCCAGGGATATACCGCCTTGCTCCGCCAAAATGTAAGGAGCCACAATTACGCCCTGATATCCGGCAGACGTTATCTGCAGCTGGTAACCCTGGTCGAGCAATGAACTATTTATTTCAAATCGTCCACTGGCATCAGCGACAACGCCCATGCCGTTAGGTTTGCCGGTTGGATCGACAATAGCCACACTGGCCGAAGGTATCCCGGCTCCCGTCTGTGTGTCCCATACTGCAGCCTGCAGGTCCATAGCTTTTTTTTTAAGGTGGATGGGATTGTCTATACTTTCATTGACCGGATGACCATTAGCGCACTTTTGAAGGTCCCCGGTTTTTTCTCCGCCATATCGGCCAGCTTTGTCAATACTGCAGGCAGGTCAGGTAAATGTATTTTTAACCGCTCAATGGCCATGGCAATTTTCTGATCATCCGTCTCTGCAGGTATATGGGTTCCAGTTATACCGCTGATCCGCCCGCTAGGCGGTATTTCATGATCGTCATGGGCTTGCCCTCCGCCCGCAAACAGTCCTTTTATCACCCCCACTATGACGGGTAGTTGCTCTATAAAACCGGGGTTCATGAGCTTGCCAATGATCCCCCCGTCCTCCTCCTCCTCCTCTTCCTTTTCGTCCATGCGGTCGTTGATCTTTTTCATCTCCGACCGCAGCCCATTTATAGTGTTGGTAAATTCGGAGAAGTAACCAGCATTGCCACCAGGTCCGCCAATTGCCTGGGAAAGGTCATGCAACCGGAAATTGATACATGCATTAAAAGGGGTCTTGTTGGTGATATCCGCATCATCGGTTATTTTCCTATACACCCGTAAGGAATAGATCGCAGCCGATTTGCTATCATCGATCCAATCCAGCCATTGACATAGCAATTGTTCCCCCTCTTCTATGCTGTCCGGGGCTTTTCCGAATATGGGTTCATTCCCGGCAAATATGCCAAAGGCCCGCACGTCCATTGCCCTGTACATTTCTATGACAGTATCTTTATCCCTGGCCTGTATCGTTCTTGCTGATGCCATTTGTTACGAGGATGAATTTAAAGTATCAGCTTGCGGATCGGTGGAATACATATACCACACCCCGAACATGAATGACAACGGTTGCGTATGCGCAGCTGTGACAGTGGTTACATAGCTCTGGGTCCAATCTATCCCCCACACATTACAGAACAATACAGGGGTCAGCGTGAAGGGAACATACGCCCCTGAATCCGACCAGATCGGATTTAACCTGGATAAGGGGACATTCAGGAACCGAAGGTTTCCCAATACAGACAGGGTCAGGGTTGCGCCCTGTATGTCTGCAGCCGTCGGCATCGCATTGGCCGGGCTGAACGGGCTACCCGATATCGCATTATTTGCATAGGCTTCGATTGCCTCTACAAAGACCCGCTGCCCTCCCGATATGCTCTGCAGCAGGGGTTGCTGGTTAAACGACCATTGCGAATTGTTCGATGTGCCCGTAACCTTGGCTTCTATCAGCTGGAATCTGCGGGCTTTTAATTCATACATAAGAAAATTTTTAGCTGTACAGAAATAAAAGCCTTTAATTGACGACCGTAGAATTTTGAGCTACCACCCCACGGAATATCAATACTATACGGGTATTGGCATCCACTGCAGTAGGGGCAAGGGGCAAGCTCATTTGAATTTGGATATCCTGGCTGCCTATCAGTAGACAGTACGGCTGCATGGGGACAAATCCGTCCTCGTCCATATCCATTTGATCCAGCGGTGATCCCGCGCCGTACGCAGCGGTTTCCTGCGTCTGGTTCGTCTTACGATGCCGCATCAATAACCAGCTTTTTACCAGCTTGTCATTATTGATCGTCATGTTAAACGTCCCTGAATAGAATGCTTCCATCGCCGCCCCATTGGTGAAAATAAAAGGTGACGGATAGGGATACAACCGGAAAGAGGTATCGGTAGAACTGGAAGGCAATCCAAAAAAGACTCCCACCTTCGTAGGAACAAAGGAGTCCTGTTGAGCCAGCCTTAATTCCGTATTGAACTGCCCCCCTGACTGGTTCTGAATATTATTCAGGACAGGGAAGGTCAATAGGTTATTGGTGGTGGTTAGCGGTTGTTCCAGCCGAAGATCGGACTGGGTCATCCGAAAAAGATCAACCACGTTTACGTCCGGCTTCCCTTGAGGGTTAAAGGCTTTATCAAAAATTCGGACGGCCTGCTCAAAGTCCATCCTTGCGGCTATAGGATTCATACTGCTTATTTTGGTTTTTCGAAAATTAAGTTTTACAGATCAGACAGCGCAGATCTTTTTGTTACATCCCTCCAGCTGCGAGGGTTGAAATACGTTCTCTGCGGTTGGCTCCCACCTGTGCCGGCTGCGGGAATCTTTTTACACCATTGTTGCCGATGGACGCTACATTGCTATAGCCTGTCATCGACGTACAGCCGATCCCGGAGACGGTCATACCCGTAAAGGAAGTCACTAGCCGGGCAATGCCCCAACCCATGACACCGTATGACAGGCCCTTCAATACGGGCATTTTCGCTTTTGTACTAGCGAAGCCGCCGAGGACGATTTCACCGCCCCCCTTTATTTTGCCGTCCACATTGGGGAGCAATTTGGAATCTAATAGTAATGCTCCCAGGACTCCCAGGCCCACGCCTATGCCTGTCATAATCCCATCGTTCTTTTTACCCTTACTGGCCCCCATTCTCCGGCCAGCGGGCTTCTTTTTTTTCTTTGCCATGATTGTTTAAATTATTATGAATAAATAGCTCGTGAGGCATTACCCTAACCGCCGGAGCTGTGATACAATGCTGCTGCTTTTCTTTCGGAGCTTCTTTTTCTGTGCGGCTTTTTTGGCCGTCAGTATTTGCCCCTGCACCTTTCCGTAGTCCCTTGTCAATGCTTTTTTGGCTGCGGAAAGGTGCTGCTTTACAGACCCTATCTGTATGTCCACGTTTTTAAAACGGTTTTTGTCCACATGGCTTTTACTGACGGTGCTGACCCTACCCACTTTCCTTTTGACCTTCTTTTTTTTGGCTGGTTTTCTGCGGACCGGCTTTGCCTTCCACTGTTTTGAAACTTTCTTTTGCGCCGATATATGGGAGGTATTAGGATGCTTTTTTTTATAAGCCTCAACCGCCTTTGTGAATTTCGTAATGGTGGACTTACTCATTTACCTTTTTTTTTGGTGACTTGATAAATAATAATGCCTCCCGCGACCAGGATCAATCCTGTAGGAATTGGATTATCGAGAAACCATTGATACCAGGGCGCCGGGGCTGCAGGTGTTGTCGTCGGCGCCAACGTGGCCGGGTTGGCAATGGTCAATGCCGATGGATTCGACGGGGTTGGTAAGGTCATGTTTACCCCTGGAATCACCTGATCAATGATCGAGGTCGGCCTTGTCGATGGCAACGTCTCCGGCATGGAAAAGTCCGGTGCCATGCTTGTACCTCCGCCTCCGTCTGCAGGTCTTATCAGTACTGCCGTATAGACCGACCCCATCAATGGTTTTATAAGCCTTGTATTCATAACCCTTTTTTAAGGTGGATGGGATTGCCCCTAGTCCTTTAACAATTGATATGCACCATAGGCCAGACCCGCACCGATCAAAATAGACGGCAACGGGTTTGCCTGTATATAATTCAAAATTCCGGCTGTCCCTGCAGACAGTCCCGCGCCTGTCGTATTGGTTCCCGTTGTATCCGCTTGGGCTGCCGGATTATTCCTACGGGCATTGACGATTGCTGCAGTAACCGCATTGTCATACACTCCCACTGTATTAGCCCAATTTTTCGGGGTCAGGACATTCGGCATATATTGCTGCAGGACGTTGTACGCCAGCTGTACCCTTACCCTGTCCTGGGTTGTATACGGGTTCACCTTAATGAGAGCCATATAATTATCAACCCCATCCCGCAAGGCCCCCAGGAACGTACGGGAGGAAATAAATATTCCCAATTTCGTTATGAACCACTGACAGGCCACTGGCACGTCACTATCTGAAACCCCGTCACTGCCCCCGGAGCTATAGCCCAAAACATGATAGGAGTAATCGTTGAACAAATAATATTTGTCCAGGTAGTAGGACCTTCCCCCGACAATTGCCTTCACTATGTTGATGGGGGTGGTCAGGACATTACCTGATGAGGCTGCAGCTGCGACCCTTGAAAGGACCGACCCTGCCCCAAAAATATTACTCACTGCCGTTGTCAGGGTGGAAGTAATAGCCAGGGCAGCAGACGCACCAGGTACAGCCGATGCCGCTGCAGACTTTACAATTGCGTCGATATTCCCATCGACGGAACTATTCGTTTTAAGGTTAGAGACGGAAGTTATAAGCCCTTCCTCGTATGCCTTTAAGGCATCCTGCAGGGCCTTTTCCGCGTCCTGGTTGGCACCGATCTTTGCACCTGGTTGATAGCCTACCAGCGGATGGATATATCCGATCTTGTTGACGGGCCTTTGTACCATAGGCGCGTTGATATCGGACCTCGATACTGTCGTATGAGACACGAAACCTTTTTGTCCTGTACCTGATAGCCTGCGTAACGCCATGCCTTTGGGTCTTTTATCGTATTTCCAAAAATAGATTGGCCGGGTATCATACCCTCCCACATTGGGGACCGGATCAAGCCAGACCTCCGTTTCGTCCTCTCCTTTCACCACTACGAACACATGATGGGGTGATGCATCCAAAATTTCCTCACTGGCAAACCGATAGTACCAATCGTAATAATATTCCCCCGTCCTATTGATCGCGTCCAGGACACCGGCCATGAAACCGGAGTAATGTTTGCAATCTACTTTGATCAATTCCAGGATACCAGCCGGGGATCTTGTTGTCTGGTCGTCCGCGTCCTCCTCTTTATATTTGAGATGATCGGCGCAAAATTGAAAGAGCTTCTTAGGTACTTTGTTCAATTCCCCTGCCGTCCATATATCTGCGATCTTATCGTAATGGCTTTCGAAAACCTGATGGGCTTTCAAAACCTCCTTTACTATGTCTCTGGTCGTCTGGTTCGGATCAATCATTTTTTCCCTATCCTCAAAGGGAGGCAGGACCCGTAACATCCGTGACCGCAGATCACTCATATCAGCTGATAGGTTATATCCACGGGGATGGCAAAGGGTATCCCGTCAGCATTCAATGCCCCTTTGAAATTCACCACAGCATTTTTTGCTGTACCCGCTATAATCGCTAATATGATAGATGCCAGGGAGAGATCAGAAAGAGACAGGCCCAACGGGATCACGGAAGATTGATGGGCAGGTATCGGAATGGGGCCTAACACCGATGCATGACCTAAATACGTACCATTGGCATATATATCGCCCTGCAGGCCGTCAATGGTGTTGGACCACTGGGACGGGTTATCAATCTTCACTCCCAGCTGTACGTTCGTGGTCAGTCCATTTTGCGAAGCGTCCACCGATGCCAGGGACATGGACATTTGCTTTACGGCCAAAAACCGGAAACCCTCGTATAAAAGGAAAACACCGCCTAAAGTTAGTAATGCGCCACCTGTTGTCATTTTGGCCGTTAATGGGATTTGACAACAAGTATAAAAGAAATTTCCGATACCCCGGAGCTAAAAAGGATATCCCCTTACGGGGATATGCAGTTTCTCGACACCTTATAAAATAGGGGTTTGACTTGAAACAAAAAAATTTTTTTATCTGTTTCGGGGGTTGATTTGCCGTTTAAACTCATGAGTGAGTCCCCCAAAGACGTTTACCGCTGTCCATCCTGGGAAGTTTTTGTCCAGGAACTGCAGGAACAAGTGATATTTGACCAGGTCATCCAGCTCACATTTGCGATATTTTGCCGGGTACGGTTGGCCTGCAGCATTCGTCCGGTTCCCTGGCCAGTAGATATTTACCCTGTATTGGTTCTCCCGGTAGGTTTTGCGGGTATCTTTTTTTTGCTGTCTCATTATGCATCAGTATTTTTAAGGTGGATGGGATTGTCAATGACAATCTCTTAACCCGGAAGCATAGTCATAGAGACGCAATTGCTCCGGGTTTTTTTATTGCTTTGCTATTCCACAGTACACACATCTGCCATCCATGTATATATGTTTCTTACAGCCCGTGACAGCTTCATATCCTGCCCTTGCAGATCGCTCCGCGTACAGTGCTCCACTCTCTTCCTTTTGAAAAAAGCCGATCACCACTACGGCCATTTCCATTTGCGGTTGTCCGTTACCAGACAACAGATTGACATTTGACTTTGGACGCATTACCGGCTGCACCTGGACACTGACCAGCTGCCAGTCCTCTTCCGGAGGCAGCTGCTGCCGTACATGATCTTTCCAGAGGGCGACCGCCTGCGAAATGTCAGGGGCAAAGGCTTCGATTGTTTCGATAGGTTGCATGGTATTTTATTTTGGGAGATTAATTATTTTATTCTGGAAACCTTTTTTTGACCATATATCAGC
>Ga0265334_10001684_pt1 | contig 10567 bp, 11 predicted proteins | sample 42023metaG_FD_192442 | JGI IMG/M metagenome (GOLD analysis project Ga0265334, IMG submission 192442) | Rhizosphere microbial communities from Carex aquatilis grown in University of Washington, Seatle, WA, United States - 4-20-23 metaG | ecosystem: Host-associated > Plants > Roots > Rhizosphere...
TGAAAGGACGCGCTGACATGAAGCCGACACATCATCTTCGCGCCGCCGCTGCGCTCGCGGCGCTCACTCTCATTGTTTTCACCGGCGAATCCGATTATCGCCCAGCCGCCGCGCAGGTACCTCCTTCGGCGTCCGGAATCGTCGTGGCGAAGCCGCCGACCTTGCCGGCTGCGACCGCGCCCGCGCCGCCTCCCGCAGCGGCACCTGCGCCTGCAGCCGCGGCTGCGGCAGGTTCTGCCGCACCGCGCATCATTGTGATCGACCGCAATTTCATCCTGCAGCGGTCGTCAGCGGGGCAGGACATGATGGTACAGGCTCAAAACCTCTCCAAGTCCGCCGAGACCGAGTTCAAGAACCAGGAAACCGCGCTTACGACCGAAGCCACCCAGCTTCAGCAGCAGCTCGCGATTCTGGCGCCCGATGTCCGCGATCAGAAGGAAAAGGAATTCACCACCAAGCAGCAGGCGTTCCAGGGTCGCGTCGCCCAGCGTCAGGCCGAAATTCAGGCGGGCTTCAACAAGGCGGCCCGTCAGGTCGAATTGGCGCTTGAACCGATCCTCAGGACCATCATGAACGAGCGCGGCGCGAACATGGTGATCGACCGGTCGGCGGTGATCCTGTCGTCCGTCGATGTCGATGTCACGCCGATCGCGGTTCAGCGGCTCGATAAGGCGCTGCCTCATGTGAAGGTGGAATTGACGGCAGCCCCTGCTCCGGCGGTGGCTGCAGCGCCAGGGGGAGCGGCGCCGGCAGCCCTTCCGCGGCCCGCGGCGGCACCGGCGGCACCTGTGGCTGCCGCCAAAAAATAGCACTGCGGTGCTGAGCGCCAGGGGAGGATAGGCGGCATGGCGGACCCGCGGTTCTACGACAATCGCGGTCCGTTCCGTTTGGACGATCTTTGCGCGCGGGCCGGGCTTGCCTGCCCGCCGGAGGCAGACGGCACCGCGCCGATCGAGGACGTCGCGGGATTGGCAGAAGCAGGCCCGCCTCATCTTTCCTTTTACGATGGCCTGAAACGCGGCCGAGAGGCGTTCCTTGCTACCAAGGCAGGCTGGTGTCTCGCCGGTGCAAACCGCAACGGCGCCGTTCCGCAAAACACAATTGTAATTCCGGTGCAATCCACCGGCCATGCCTTCGCGGCAATTGCGCGTTGTTTTTATCCGCAGCACGAATTGGACAGCCGCGCGCAAAGCTCAGCCGTTCATCCTTCCGCCCGGCTTGGTGAAAAGGTCGTGCTCGCGCCTGGCGTTGTGATCGGTCCGGGTGCCGAAATCGGAGACGGTGTGCGCATCGGGGCGAACAGCGTGATCGGCCGCGGCGTCACGGTCGGACGCCGGACAGAGATCGGTGCGAATGTGGCGATTGCGTTCGCCCATATCGGCGACGACGTACTGATCCAGTCGGGCGTCGTTATCGGTTCGTCGGGCTTCGGTTTTGCTTCGGGCTCCGGCGGCCACGCCAAGATTCCGCAGCTCGGTCGCGTGATCGTGCAGGACCGCGTCGAGATCGGCGCGAATTCCACGCTGGATCGCGGCGCGCTCGGCGACACGGTGCTCGGCGAGGGGAGCAAAATTGATAATCTCGTGCAGATCGGGCACAACACGATGATGGGGCGTCACTGCGTTATGGCGGGCCAGTCGGGCATATCGGGTAGCGCCGTGTTGGGCGATTTTGTCATCGTTGGAGGCGCGTCGGGCATCTCCGATCATGTGCGGATCGGAGACGGTGCGCGGCTGGCCGGGTTGACGGGCGCCGCGTTCGATCTGGAAGGCGGCCGCGACTATGGCGGCATTCCGGCGCGCCCGATCCGCGAATGGCACAGAGAAATGGCCAAACTCGCGAAGCTCGCGCGCAAAGCCGGGCGGTCGGATGGATAAGCAAATGGACGAAAGGGTTATACGGACAGAACTCGACGTGGAGGAGCTCAAGCGGCTTCTTCCCCATCGGCCGCCTTTTCTGATGATCGACCGGCTTACGGACATCAAGCCCGGCGAATCCGCTGTCGGCTGGAAGGCGGTGAGTATCAACGAGCCGCATTTCGGAGGCCATTTTCCCGAATATGCGGTGATGCCGGGCGTTCTGATCGTCGAGTCGATGGCGCAAGCCGCGGCTGCATTCGTCGTGCACACGCTGGGTCTGCGCGATCAGCGCCGGATGGTTTATTTCATGACCATAGATAAAGCGCGGTTCCGCCGTCCCGTGCACCCCGGCGTCCTGCTCCGTATTCCGGTGCAGGTGCAGCGCCATCGTGGACCCGTCTGGAAATTCGTGGGTAAGGCCTATGTCGGCGAGGAGCTGTGCGCCGAGGCCGAATACAGTGCCATGCTCACCGAAAACGCGCTTGCCGCCGGCCCGCCCGTGATCCCGGGCAGCGCCGATTGATGGCGAAGGTTCATTCGACTGCCATCGTTGAGGATGGTGCCCAGTTGGGCGCCGACGTGGAAATCGGAGCTTTCTCGCTCGTGGGCGCGCGCGTGCGGCTGGGCGACGGCGTGCGCATTCTTTCGCATGTGGTGATTTCGGGCGTGACCGAGATGGGCCCGCGCTGCGTGGTTCATCCCCACGCGGTGCTGGGCGGCGGTCCGCAATTTCGCGGCGATCCGGGCACCGGCGCGCGGCTTCAGATCGGCGCGGACTGCGTCATACGCGAGCACGTCACCATGAACGGCGGCTCGGTCAAGGGCGGCGGTCTCACCCAGGTGGGCGAGCGCGGTTACTTCATGGCCTATAGCCATGTCGCGCACGATTGCCACGTCGGAGATGGTGTGACCTTCGCCAACAGCGTGGCGCTCGGCGGGCACGTGACTATCGAAGACGGCGTCAATATCGGCGGCGTTTCCGCGGTTCAGCAATTCAGCCGCATCGGGCGCAACGCGTTCATCGGCGGTCTCACGGGCGTGCCGGACGATGTGATTCCCTACGGCATGGCCTGGGGCGATCACGCGCGGCTTGAAGGATTGAACCTCATCGGGCTGAAGCGCCGAGGCATTCCCCGCGAACGCATCCACGCCTTGCGGGCCGCCTATCGTGCGATCTTCTTCGGGCCCGGACGCCTCCTCGATCGCGTTTCGGAAGCCGCCGAACACTGGAGCGATTACCCCGAAGTGCAAGAGGTCGTGCGCTTCATCCAGGCAGGGAGCAAGCGACCTATCTGCACGCCGTCGCGCGCGGCGGTTCCCGCCACCTCCGATCATGAGTGAGGGGCGTTCGAGCGCGAACAGCGCCACGCTCGGGATCATCGCCGGCGGCGGCGAGTTACCCCTTGCGATTGCGCGCGCAAGCGTTGCGGTTGGCCGGCGGGTGTTCGTGCTGGCGCTCGAAGGGATGGCGAAGCCGGCCGAGGTCGCTCCGTTTCCGCACGCGTTCGTATCGATCGGAGAGCTTGGGAAGGCCATTCGTCTGCTGAAAGATGCCGGCTGTTCCGAAGTCACCATGGCGGGAAAGGTGGCGCGGCCGGAGTTTTCCAAGCTCAAGCTGGATACGCGCGGCGCGCTCGCTCTGCCCAAGATCATTGCAGCGGCGGCGCGCGGCGACGATGCGCTGTTGCGCTCCCTGCTCGCGATCTTCGAAAAGGAAGGTATGCGCGTCATCGGTTCGGCCGATGCGGCAGACGCGCTGCTCGTGCCGTCCGGACCGCTCGGAAAGATCGCGCCGGGGCCGGACGATGAGGCCGACATCGCATATGCCATCCAGGTTGTCGCCGCCATGGGCGCGCTCGACATCGGGCAGGCGGCGGTCGTCTGCAAAGGGCTCGTGCTCGCGGTCGAAGCCGCGGAAGGCACCGACGCCATGTTGGCGCGCGTCGCAACGCTTCCCGAAGCGTTGCGCGGCACCCAGGGGAGCCGAAAGGGCGTGCTGGTCAAGGCCGCCAAGCCGCACCAGGAGCGCCGTGTCGATCTGCCGGTGATCGGTGTACGGACGATTGAGTTTGCCGCGGCCGCGGGGCTCGCGGGGCTGGCGGTGGAGGCAGGAGCCGCCCTGATCATGGATCGCGCGCAAGTTGTCAAGACCGCCGACCGCTTAGGCCTCTTCGCCTATGGCTTCGCGCCGGAGGATGGGAAAGTTGGGTGAGCCTGCCGCCGCGCGCCCGCTCACCATCATGCTGGTGGTGGGCGAGCCGTCGGGCGACCAACTGGGCGCGCAGCTGATGGCGGGGCTGAAGCAGCTCGCAGGCGACCGCGTCCGCATCGTGGGCGTCGGCGGCCCGGCGATGACGGCGGAGGGCCTCGACAGCCTGTTCCCGCTCGATGCGACTTCCGTGATGGGCTTGCGCGAAGTCGTGCCCCGCATTCCGGCGATTCTCGCCCGCGTCCGTGAAGCGTCCGATTTTGCGCTGAAGACGCGGCCCGACCTGGTCGTCGTCATCGACAGCCCGGATTTCACCCATCGCATCGCACAGCGGCTGAAACGCATCGACCCCACCATCCGCACCGCCAATTATGCGCCGCCGCAGGTGTGGGCCTCGCGTTCCTATCGCGCCCGCAAGATGGCGCGCTACATGGACGCGGTGCTGACGCTTTTTCCCTTCGAGGCGACATTCTTCGAGCGCTACGGCATTCGCGCCTATTCGGTAGGGTATCCGGTGATCGAGCGGGCAAAATTGATTGCAGGAGGCGGCGAGTTCCGGACACGTCGCGGGATCGCGCCCGATGCGCCCTTGCTTGCGGTGCTCCCCGGAAGCCGCCGCAACGAAATCCGCTTCATCCTGCCGCCGTTCAAGGGCGCGGTGGACATCCTCGCGCGCGAGATTCCCGGACTGGTTTCGGTTCTTCCGACGGTCGGCCACGTTGCGCAACTGGTGCGCGACGCCGCGCGCGATTGGCCGACGCCGGTACATGTGGTCGAGACCAATGAGGAGAAATTCGCCGCCTTCGATGCCGCCGATGCCGCACTTGCCGCATCCGGCACGGTGACATCGGAACTCGCGCTAAGCCGGACGCCGATGGTGGTAGGCTACAAACTCGGCTGGCTCACGGTGGCCCTGGCGCGGCCGTTCATCAATGTCCGCTATGCCACGCTGATCAATATCGTACTCGGACGCGAGGCGGTGCCCGAGTTCATTCAGGAAGCCTGCACGCCCGAAGCGATCGCCCGCGCGCTGAAGCCGCTGCTGACGGACGAAGCGACGCGCGCCAAGCAATTGCGAGATCTCGACGAAGCCGTGCGGATCTTCGGCGTGGGCCAGGAGGCGCCATCGTTGCGCGCGGCGCGCGCTGTGCTCGAATTGGCGAATGGCGGGTAGCGCCGGTTCAATCCAGCAAATCGATGGAGAGCTGCTTGCGGTCGTGACGCACAGCGAGCTTGAGTATTTGCCCCTGCCTGACCGGAACCAGCCGCGGAAAGCGATATAGAATCTGTTCCCAATGGCTGCCGATCTCGGTATCCCGCGACGGGCGGTTTTCGTAGCGGGTCGTGGTATCGAGTTCGAGCCTGATCCATTGCGCGACGCCCGCGCAGAGCCCCTCGCGCGTCGCCATGATGCTGATCGGACGGCTTCCCATCGGAAAAAGATTGGCCTTCAATTCGAAACGCAAAAGCTCGACATCATGCGACAGAATTGTGTGTGGAATGCTGTCGAGCGCCACGGGCAGATTCGCCGGCGCGAAATCGTTGAACAGAGAAAGGTCGAAGCCGTTTGCCGGGCCTGCGAACAGCATGCGTTCGATCGCGGGTCCGCCGACCAGGAAACCCATGGCGGATGCCGCGGCCGGAATGACCGTGGCGTCCTGCGTCAAAAGATGCTGGTGCGCGTGCTCGACGGTCGGCAGGATACCTTCATGGAGCAGTCCGCTGGAGAACACTTCCGTCACCAGCACCTGCGCGCGTTCGGCAAGCCCCAAACCAACGCCAAGACCGGTCGAGTGCCTGTTGATCACCGTGATCCGATCGCCGAACCCGTTCGCCGCGACGATATCGCGGGCGCGCTGTGCGATCAGATCGACGGCTTCGCAGGTGACGACACTCGATGCCCCGGCGCGCGCGGCCATCATCGCGAGGAGGCCGGCGCCGGTGCCGATGTCGAGCACGCGGCGGCCCTTGACCGCGCGATTGATAGCGGCCTCATAGGCGTCGTTGCGCGGCTTGTCGCCCATCATGGCGAAATGCCAGCCTGGCACCACGTCGCGATAGAAGGTCCTCAAGTTTGTCCTTGCTTCCGCGAGATCGGGATTGAGCGCGACCGCCCGGCGCAGCGTGTCGATCGCCTCCCTGGTTTCGCCGCGCGCGCGTTGAATGACCGCGATGTTGTTGTAGGCGGCCGCATGTCCGGATTGGCCGTCCACGGCTCGCTTGAATGCGGCCAGTGCGCCTTCGTGGTCGCCGAGCGCGTTCAGTACCGCGCCGTAATTGTTCTGGATCTCCGGCGTTGCGTCGGGGCAGGAACTGGCAAAGGCGAGAAGCTCGCGCGCGGCCGACGTCTTTCCCTGCTTGAAGTAGATCACGCCGAGGAGATGGTTCGCTCCGGTATCGTCGGGCAATTGTCCCAGCACGACGCGGCACAATTCGGCGGCCGGCTCAAGCCGCCCGGCCCTGTAGTGCTCGACTGCCTGAAGAATAGGGTTGAGGTCCATCGCGTCCCCTTAGGTTCGCGAGGCTCGTAGCACAGACCTGCGTATGCGAGGAACCTACTTTACCTGCAATTCCTTCTTGAGGAAGACGACGGCACGGTTAAGCGCATCGGTTGCGTTCTCGTCGTCCCAGCGTGCGCCGAAGCCGTGGCTTTCGCCCGGATAGATCACGAGATCGACGCGCGCGCCCAATTCCTTGGCTTCGGCGGCGAGTTCCCTGCCGGCATCGACCGGAATGACCTGGTCGGCATCGCCATGGAGCACCAGCAGCGGCGGATAGCGCTTGGCCTTCACGCCCAACGGCCAGGGATCGGTGCCGTAATAGATCACGGCCGCATTGATCTTGGGATCGAGTGTGGAGGCCCCGGTCGCCAGAATACCGCCATTGGAAAACCCGACAATGCCGACCTTGCCGTTGGAGTCCTTCTGCGCCACCAGATAATCGGCCAGATCGTCGACCAGCTTCGCCCATGCGGCATAGCGCTGCTCGAAGACATCGACGCCGTTCGACATCATCTTGTCGTCGGTATCGCTGTAGTAATAGACGAGATAGGCGTCGATGCCCTGAGCCGCCAGCGACGCCGCGTAGCGGTTGTTGTTGGCGATCTGCCGGTCGAAACCTCCCGCACCATGGAGCAACAGCGCCGACGGCCTCGGAGCGTCGCCCGGCGCTCGGAAATAGGTGACATGCACCTGCCGCTCCTTGGCGGGAAGCAGGATCTTCTGGCCCTGGATGTCCGTGGCGGGTGCCGCGGACACGCCTCCGGAAAGGATCAGGAGCGCCAGCGGCGCCAGCAGATTTCGAACAATCCGGTTCATGACCTCACTCCCCCTTGAGCGTCTTGTTCAAAAACACAAGCGTGCGCTGGAACGCATCGTCGGCCGCCGGCGTGCCGAGGTCCTGGCCGAAACCGTGATTGATTCCGGGATAGGAATGGAATTCGACATCGGCATGCACCGCCTTGGCGGCTTCAAACAATTTGCGGCCGCGCTCGATGGGCTCGCGGGTGTCCGCTTCGCCATGGAAGATCATCATCGGCGGGAAGCGCTTTGCCTCGAAGCCCGGTACGCGCGAGACGCCGCCATAATAAACCACTGCCGCGTCGATGTTGGGATCGAGCGGCGTTGCATGCGCCGACAGATTGCCGCCGTTCGAGAAGCCGACAAGCGCGACCTTGCCATTCGAGCCCGGCATCTTCTTCACGTCCGCCGTCAGCTCGCTCACTTCTTTCGCCCAGGCGGGGAACCGGCGGATGCTGACGCCCTGCGGCTTCTCCTTGCGGTCGATGATGTCCTGGTCGCTGTAGTACGAGACCATGTAGGCGTCGAAGCCGTGGTTCGCCAGTTCGCTCGCATAATGTTGGAAATTCTCCGTGCGGCCCTCGGCCCCGCCCCAGCCCTGGCCGCCATGCAGCATCAGCACGGTCGGATGCTTGCCGTTGCCCGGTGCCTTGTAGAACTCCACCTTCACCGGGTGTTCGCTCGCTGGCAGCGTCATCTCTTTGCCCGCGATATCGGCCGCACTTGCCGCCGGCGCTACCCAAGTCGATGCCACGAGCGCCAGCGGCGCCAACAGACTGAATTTCAGATGCTTCATGGCGAAGTCCACTTTCAGTTGGGGTTGAAGGGCAGGGGAGGACGCAAGCCGTATGCGGGATGGTGCGCGTAGCGGCTGAAACCCAAGGTCACCAGCATCAAGGTGAAAGCGCCCATGACGGCAGACGCCACCACACGCCGCCACGCCGGGCGGCGGCGGCGTATGTCGGCATCGGCATCCGCCGGGGAGAAGCGAAAGCGTTCTGTCTCTCCCGGGTGCATGGCGTTCGTCCGCTACTTGCGCTTCTCGGCCGGAATATAATCCCTGCGATGGGGGCCCGTATAGATTTGCCGTGGCCGCCCGATCTTCTGCTGCGGGTCCTCGATCATCTCCTGCCATTGCGCGACCCAGCCGACGGTACGGGCAAGGGCGAACAGAGCCGTGAACATGTCGGTCGGGAATCCCAACGCCTTCAAGGTGATGCCCGAGTAGAAGTCGATGTTGGGATAGAGCTTCTTCTCGATGAAATAATCGTCCTGAAGGGCGATCCGTTCGAGTTCCAGCGCCGTCTTCAGAAGCGGATCGTCGTGCTTGCCGAGTTCGTCCAGCACCGCATAGGTCTGGTCGCGCATGACTTTCGCCCGCGGATCGTAATTCTTGTAGACCCGATGCCCAAAGCCCATGAGGCGGAAGGGATCGTTCTTGTCCTTCGCCTTCTTCACGTATTCGGGCACGCGGCTGACGTCACCGATCTCCTGAAGCATCTTCAGCGCCGCCTCGTTGGCGCCGCCATGGGCCGGGCCCCAGAGACAGGCGATGCCCGCCGCGATGCAGGCGAAGGGGTTGGCCCCCGACGAACCGGCAAGCCGCACCGTGGAGGTCGACGCGTTCTGTTCGTGATCGGCATGCAGGATGAAGATGGTGTCCAGCGCTTTGGACAGCACGGGATTGACCTTGTACTCCTCGCACGGCACCGCGAAGCACATGCGCATGAAGTTCTCCGTGTAACCCAGATGGTTGAGCGGGTACACGAAAGGCTGGCCCAGCGAATATTTGTAGGCCATCGAGGCGATGGTCGGCATTTTCGCGATCAGGCGGTGACTCGCGATTTCGCGCTGCTGTTTGTCGGTGATGTCCGTGGAGTCGTGATAAAAGGCCGACAGCGCGCACACCACGCCCACCATGACCGCCATCGGATGTGCGTCGCGGCGGAATCCCCGGAACAGGAAGCTGATCTGCTCGTGCACCATCGTGTGATAGGTGATGGTGCGCTCGAAAGTCTTCATCTGCTCCGGTGTCGGCAGCTCGCCGTAGAGCAGCAGATAACAGACTTCGAGAAAGTGCGATTGCTTTGCCAGCTGATCGATGGGATAGCCGCGGTAAAGCAGAATGCCCTTGTCGCCGTCGATGTAAGTGATGTCGCTTTCGCAGGACGCGGTCGAGGTGAAGCCGGGGTCGTAGGTAAATACGTCCGCGTCGCCATAAAGTTTGCGGATATCGACGACATCGGGGCCCTCTGTCGCCTTGAGGACCGGAAGTTCGACCCGCTTATTCCCGTAGGTGAGCGTTGCCGTTCCGTTTGGGATGGCTCCGCTCGCTTTGTTGTTCATCTCAGAACTCCGTGGGTTATGGGGCGGCCCTCCCAAAGGTCCGTTCTGGTTATGGCTTTAGCCTGTTAACGGTGCGTGCGGGGAACGAGCCCCGAACCTCAAAGTCTTAATCGCCTTGGGCGCGAATGCGAGTCAAGGCTTCTTCGCGGCCTAAGACCGCCATCACGTCGAAGATCGGGGGCGAGGCCGTCCGCCCGGTCATGGCCGCGCGCAGGGGCTGGGCAATGTCGCTGAGCTTCATGCCCTCGCTTTCGGCGAATTCGCGGGTGCGGGCTTCGAGCGATGCGGTGTCCCAGGGCGTCCCGTCGAGGGCCGACGCCAGCTTCAGGAGCAGCGCGCGTGCGGCCGGATTCATGGAGGCGGCGGCCGCTTTATCCAAGGCGGGAGCGCCCTTGACGAAAAGGAATTCCGCCTTCTCCAGCAACTCGACGAACGTCTTGGCGCGGGGCTTCAGCATCGGCATCGCCTGGGTGAGACGCGCGCGGGTCGCGAAATCGGGATTGTGACCGGGTTTCAGGCGCGCCGCGAAAGCGAGCGCTTCGTCGGCGAGTGCACCATCATACATGTCACGCATGTAATGTGCGTTGAGGCTGTCGAGCTTTTTGAGGTCGAAGCGGGCGGCAGACCGTCCGATGCCTTCGAGAGTGAACCACTCGATCGCCTGTTCGGTCGGGATGATCTCGTCATCGCCGTGGCTCCAGCCCAGTCGCAGCAGATAATTGCGCATCGCCTCGGGCAGATAACCCATGTCACGATAGGCCTCGACCGCGAGCGCGCCATGGCGCTTTGAGAGCTTGGCGCCATCGGCCCCGTGGATCAGCGGTACATGGCCGTAAACCGACACCGGCCAGCCC
>Ga0265334_10001688_pt1 | contig 10550 bp, 9 predicted proteins | sample 42023metaG_FD_192442 | JGI IMG/M metagenome (GOLD analysis project Ga0265334, IMG submission 192442) | Rhizosphere microbial communities from Carex aquatilis grown in University of Washington, Seatle, WA, United States - 4-20-23 metaG | ecosystem: Host-associated > Plants > Roots > Rhizosphere >...
GCGCTGATCATCTGCTCTTCCTCGGCCTCGAGGACGCCGGTCTCCCCTCCCCGCTCGACGATGAGCTTGAGCTCCTCTGTGTTGATCTGGGCCTGGCGAGCGACCCCGGCGCCGAAACCACCGGCGATCAGTCTGGTCAGCCAGGTGAGGAGCCGAACGAGCGGCGAGAAGATCCGGCCGACCAGATCCAGGGGGCCGGCCAGGGTCAGAGCCACCCGGTCCGGATACGCCAGGGCGAAGGTCTTGGGAACCAGCTCACCGAAGACGATGGTGAAGCTGGAGAGGAGGATCGTGATGATCAGCAGCGCCACTCCGCCCGCCACGTCATGAAGAACCGGGACGCCCTCGAGGGCCGTGCCAAGCCGGTCGGCCAGGTTGACCGCCGCGTATGCCGATGCGAGAAAGCCGACGAACGTGACCCCGATCTGGGCCACGGCCAGGAAGCGGGCAGGGTCTTCCACGAGCCGCTTGACGCGGCGGGCATTGCGGCGGCCTTCGTCGACCAGCTGGTCGATACGGCTGTGCCGGAGTGTCACGAGTGCGATTTCGGCCGCGACGAAGACCGCCTCGATCGCGACGAGGACGAGAACGACCAGCAGCTGAAGGACGACGTCACTCATCGGCGAGTTCTACCCGCGGCCGGATCGGCTGGCGCACGCGTGGGCGTGGGCGCGGGCGTGGGCGTACGAGGCGTGCGCAGGCGGGCGGGAACGCCGAGGGCCAGCATTCCGGCCGGAACGTTCTTGGTGACCACCGACCCGGCCCCCGTGCGAGCCCCGTCGCCGAGTTCTATCGGCGCGACGAGCATCGTGTCCGATCCGAGGAAAACGCCCTTGCCGATCTTGGTCTTGTGCTTCTTCACGCCGTCGTAGTTGCAGGTGATCGTCCCAGCGCCGACGTTCGTGCGCTCGCCGACCTCCGCGTCACCGATGTAGCTGAAGTGGTGCTGCTGCACACCCGCATCGAGCCGGCTGCCCTTGACCTCGGCGAAGTTGCCGAGCTTGGCCTTGCGGCCGATCGAGGACTTGGGGCGCAGGTGCGAGAACGGTCCGATCTGGACTTCGTCCTCCACCTCCGAGCACTCGAGGATGCTTGCCCAGATGACGCAGTCGCGGCCGACCACCGTATCGATGATCTGGCTGCCCGCCCCGATCTTCGTGCCTTCGCCGATCCGCGTGCTTCCGCGCAGGACCACGCCGGGCTCGAGGACGACGTCGCGGGCAAGCTCGACGGTCGCGTCGACGTAGGTCCGGCTCGGATCGACCATGGTCACGCCGGCCAGCATGTGCCGCTCGTTGATGACCATCCGCAGCTCCAGCTCGGCTGCGGCCAGCTGCGATCTGTCGTTGATGCCGGCGAGCGTGCCGTCATCCTCCACTTCAAGCGAGACCACCGGCCGGCGGTCTTCTCGAGCGAAGGTCACCAGCTCGGGCAGGTAGAACTCACCGGAAGCCGGCGAGGGCTTGACGTCGCCGATTCGACGCCGCAGCCATGCCGCGTCGAAGGCGTAGACGCCGGCGTTGATCTCTTCGATCTCGAGCTCGTCCGGTGTCGCGTCCTTCTGCTCGACGATCCGAAGAACCTGGCCGCCGTCATCGCTGCGGATGACCCGCCCGAGACCCTCGGGATCGCTGGAGTGGACCGAGACGAGAGCGACCGCGGCGTTGCGGGCACGGCGCATGTCGATCAGCTCCGCCAGCAGATCCGTCTGGACGAGCGGCACGTCGCCCGAAAGGACCAGGATCTCGCCCGCCTCCTCGCCTGCGACGGCAAGCGCGGCCTTGACTGCGTCCGCGGTCCCGAGCGGTTCCGCCTGGAGCGCGAAATCGGCATCCTCGGCGAAGAGATCCTTGACCACTGCCGTCGCCGGTGAATACACGACCAGCGGCCTGCGGCCGCTCACGTCATGCGCGGCGTCGAGGACGAAGGCGAGCATCGGGCGTCCGCACAGCTCGTGGAGGACCTTCGGCTTGCTCGATTTCATTCGCGTGCCGAGGCCCGCGGCCATGATCACCGGCAGGATGCTTTCGGATTGCTGAGTCATCGCATCGGACGGTAGCACGGAACGGCCGTCCTGCGCGGCCTAGGACGGGCGGCCGGAGAGTCCCCGGTCGCACCACCGCGGGCCGTTCCGGCCAGACCGGCCGCCGCGGCCGTTGCCACTAGCTGGACCGCCGCGCGATCGCCTCGATCTCGACCATCGCGTTGAGGGCAATTGCGGAGATCTGCACGGTGCTTCGCGCCGGAGCCGGGGCCACGACGTGGGTCGCGTAGACGGCGTTCATCTTGGGGAAGTTGGCCATGTCCGTGATGAAGACGGTGACCTTGGCCACGTCTCCGAAACCGAGGCCGACGGACCCGAGCACGCCTTCCAGATTCACGAGCGCCTGCTCGGTCTGGGCCTCGATGCCCTCGACTAGCTTGCCCGTCGCCGGGTCGATCCCGAGCTGGCCGGAGCAGAAGACAAAGCCATCGATCTCGATAGCCTGGCTGTATGGACCGAGCGCTGCCGGCGCGGCCGTCGACACGACCTGCTTGCGACTCATCGAGACTGACTCCCTTCGACTCCGTTGGTCCTTCGGCCGGCTCCCTAGGAGCCGGGCTCGTCGGCCTCATGCCAATTGTGAACCGAGCGAGGCCGGATAGTACCTTCTCGGCCGTCGTCCGGCAGCGCCTCGGGCGGCGTGGGCCGGCCCGCGATCGTCGTCGCCGAGGCAAACGGCTCACCGGTCCCGATGAGCGGCAACGTCCCATTGACCGCGGCAAGCCTCACGAACCGGACCGCTTTGCGGGCCTCTGCCAGCGTCGGATACAGCGACCACATCGTCGGCCCCGAACCGGACTGGCACACGGGCCGCTCGAGCAGCTTCTCGAGGGCCGACACGAATGTGCGCAGCCCCGGCACCAGCGAGGAAGTCGCGGCCCGCAGGTCGTTGGCGGAAGCCAGCTCCTCGGCCCGGGCAAGAAGAGCGGCGCCGGTCATCCCGGCCCTGATCTCCGCGGCCAATCGCTCCGAGATGTCCCGCGCCAGTCCGCCGTCCGGCTCGCGCAGCCCGCCCGCATATGCCTTGAAGACGGCCGTCGTCGCGACCGGCACCTGCGGCGTCACGAGCAGCACGGCAAGAGGCTCGCCCCGGATCTCCGGCAACGGCTCGACGAACTCGCCCCGGCCAGTGATCAGAGCCGGGCCGTCGGCAAGGAAGAACGGCACGTCCGAGCCGAGCGAAGCGGCAAGCGCGGCAGTGCTCTCCGGATCGAGGGTCGCCGACCAGGCAGCGAGGGCGGCGCGGATCGCCGCGGCAGCGTCGCTGCTCCCACCCCCGAGCCCCGCGGCAATGGGAATCCTCTTTGCGAGCCGCGCCGCCAGCGGCGGAGGGAAACCCGGGGCACCCTGCCAGGTGGTGGCAACGGCCGCACGGGTCGCGATGATCGCCCGGAGGACCAGGTTGTCGCGCTCGGTGGGGACCTGGAGGCCGGAGACTCGCAACGAGTCTCGCGTGGTGCCGGGCGTCGTGGCGGATACCGTCAGCGCGTCGCCGAGAGACAGCGGCGCCATGATCGAGTGGAGGGCGTGGTAGCCGTCGTCGCGCCTGCCCGTCACTGCCAGCGTGAGGTTCAGCTTGGCCGGCGCGAAGCGGACGACGTGGATGAGCGCGCCCGAGCCGCCGGGGCCGCCGGGTCCGCCCGACCCGTCCGCGCCGAAACCTCCGGGGCCGCCCGGGCCGCGGCCAAACCCGCCGCCGCCGGCCGAGCCGTTGCCGAAACCTGAGCCTCGTCCGCCCGGGCCGCTTCGGGCACCCGAGCCGCCGCCTGAGGTCATCGCTTGGCCTCGTCTGGTAGTGGGCCGATGGCGATCCGCAGAGCCAGCCATTCGTCGACCGAGAGAGTCTGCGGCCGGCGGTCGCCGTCGATGCCGACATCGCTGAGTATTCGCCCCACTTCCGCGCCGGTCAACGGCAGCTGCCGAGACAACACGTTGTGGAGCTTCTTGCGCCGCTCTCTGAAACCGGCCTGGACGATCCGCCAGAGATGGTCTTCGTCCGCCGGGCAGAGGCGCGGCTGAGTGCCGGTCGGATCCGCGGTCCGGATCTCCACCACGGCCGACTCCACTTCCGGCGCCTGCTCGAAGGCATCGCGCGGCACCAGGAACGCGATCCGCACCGCGGCGTGGAACTGGACGAAGACGGATAGATAGCTCATGTCGCCGGGGGCCGCGGAGATGCGTTCCGCAACTTCCCGCTGGAGCATCAGGACCATCCGCTCCGGCCGGGGCACCGCCCCGAGGAAGCGGTGCAGGATCGGGCTGGTGATGTGGTACGGGACGTTCGCCACTACGTCGTAGGGCGGCTCCATCAGTTCCGGGATCTTCTGGTCGAGGATGTCGCCCTGGATGAGCCTGAGCGCGCCGCGCTCCACGGCGTCGGACTGAGTGCGCGACAGCCGCAGGGCGAGGCTCCGGTCCAGTTCCACCGCCGTGACAAGTGCGCCGCCGTCGAGCAAGCCGCTGGTCAGGATCCCCAGCCCGGGGCCGACCTCGAGAATGCGGCGGCCGGGTTCCGGGGCGGCGAGGTCCAGGATGTCCTGCAGTACATCGGGATCGGCGAGGAAGTTCTGCGACATGGAGTGGTGGGCCCGAAGCCCTTCCACGCGCAGCTGCCGGCGGACCGACAGCGGATCCAGACGGGGCGCCTTCCGAGTCGGCTCTGTCACCGTCTGGCCAGCGGCAGCGACGGCCGCGCGTCCAGGTCGAGACCGGCGCGAGCTCCCGCGGCGAAACGCCTGGCGCCGGCCGCTCCGATCATTGCCCCGTTGTCCGTGCAGAGCGAAGGCCGCGGAACCACCAGCGGGAAACCGGCCCTGGCCGCCCCATCGGCGAGGCGGTCTCGCAGGACGCGGTTGGCGGCAACGCCGCCGCCGAGAACCACGGACCGCGCCCCGATCTGCCGGGCCGCGCGCAGCGTCTTCGTCACGAGCACGTCCACCACCGATTCCTGGAAACCGTAGGAGAGCTCGGCGACGCGATCCTCGGGCAGGGCTACCTCGCCGATCGATGTCCCCTCTCCGTCGGTCTCGGTGGCGATCGTGCGCCGGGCCGCGGTCTTGAGGCCGCTGAAGCTGAAGTCGAAGGTGTCGCCGAGCCAGGCCCGCGGGAATACGACATCCTGCTTCGTGGCGCCGGCAGCCGCTTTCATGATCGCCGGGCCGCCGGGGTACGGCAGCCCGAGCAGCCGTCCGACCTTGTCGAAGGCCTCGCCAGCGGCGTCGTCGACGGTCTCGCCGAGCAGCCGGTACTCGAGGTGGTCCTTCATCTCGACGAGGAAGGTATGCCCGCCGGACACGATGAGCGCGACGAGCGGGAAGATCGGCTCGGCGATTTCGCGCGTCTCGTCGGCCAGCCAGGCCGCGTACAGATGCCCCTCGAGGTGGTTGACCGGGACGAGCGGCTTGCCGTGGACGTAGGCGAGGGTCTTGGCGAAATTGATCCCGACGAGCAGCGAGCCGGCGAGGCCGGGACCGTTGGTGACCGCAACGGCCGCGATGTCATCCCAGCTCACGCCGGCGGTTGCCCACGCCTCATCGAGGACGGGCACGATCCAGCGAAGGTGGGCCCGCGCCGCGACTTCGGGCACGATGCCGCCCATTGCCGCGTGCATCGCGACCTGGCTTGCCACTACGTTGGCGAGCATCGTCTTGCCGCCGTCGACGACGGCGATGCCCGTTTCGTCGCAGCTCGACTCGACTGCCAGGATCAGGCCCGCGCCGCTCACAGCTTCCTCCGCGTCGCGCTGCTCGGCCGAATCACGCCCGGGGCGCCGGCTTGTGACGAGGCATTGGGCGAGGCATCAGGCGCGGCCGCCGAGACGTCCCGCGGCGTCGTCTGCGCGCCGGTCGAGGCTCCTGCGTCGGGCGAGTCGGTTTCGGCCGCCGTCCGATCAACCGGTCGCCCCTCGTCGGTGAGTTCGATCTCCGGCCGGACGGCGACCGCCGCGCGAAGGTCGGCGATCCGCTCCCGCATCGAGCGCCCCTCGAGCGCGTCGGTGGTCATGATCAGGGCGTCCTCGTTGTTGTCGCTGTAGTAGCGCGTCCGGGTGCCGACGACCTTGAAGCCGTACTTCTCGTAGAGCCGGCGCGCAGGCAGGTTCGACGGCCGGACTTCCAGCGTGGCCTCATGCGCACCGCGCGCCGCCGCCAGATCCAGCATGGCCAGCAGCAGCCGCTCCCCTATCCCCTGCCGCCGCCATGCCCGCCGCGTGGCGAAGGTCGTGATGTGGGCCTCGTCCACCAGGAGCCACATTCCGGCAAACCCGACGAGCTGGTCGCCGCAACGGGCCACGATGTAGTGAGCCAGGCGGTTGTTCTCCAGCTCGTGCTTGTAGGCGTGGGCGGGCCACGGCGTGCTGAAGCTGTCCCGCTCTATCTCGTGGACGCCGGGCAGGTCCTCGACCTTCATCCGGTCGACGACGATCCTCACCGGTGGTCGTGCGACCATTTGACCTCCCCCTTCTGCGCCGTCACGCCGCGAGGCAGCGAAACGTACTCGGGCACCAGACGGGCGACGTCCTCGCCGCCGGCCGCCAACGGGCCGATGCCGAGCGAAAGCAGCGAAGCCGCGAGCCCAGCCTCGGCCGTTGCGCCGAGCGCCAGGGCCGCCGCCGGCGCGCGTTCGGCCAGATCGACGGCGACGAGTGTGGCTCCCACTTCCAGTTCGGGTTCTTCGCCGCCGCGCAGCAGGACTGCTTCGCCGGCGATGACGACGACTCTGTCGGAAGGTCCGGCCGGCAGCATGAGGACGGCCTGCTTGCCTTCGAACCCGCCTGCCACGCTTGCCGCCCGGAGAAGGGCCTCTGACGTCGGGACGCCGGCAACGGGGATAGCCAGCCCACGAGCGAGGGCCTTTGCGGTAGCCAGGCCAACGCGCAAACCAGTGAAGGCGCCGGGGCCCGTTCCCACGATGATCCCGCCCAGCTCAACCATCGGGACGACGGCGGTGGTCAGCATCTCGTCGATCCGGGCGAGCAGTTCCTCTCCATGGCGGTACCCGGCCGTCCAGCGCCGCTCGGTCAGGAGCGTGCCGTCGGTCTCGCCGAGCGCGACGAGGGCGCTCGTGCCGGAGGTGTCGATCACGAGGATGCGGCGGGCGTTCATCGGCCGGCCTCGCGTTCGAGCGCGCCGGGCTCGGGCGCGCCAGCCTCGGGGGCGCCGGACGTGTCGGCCGACTCGGCCGTCTCGGGAACCAGGGCAAGGTAGCGGGCGTATTCCGCGTTGCCGGGCCGGAGCGTGATCCGCCGGGGATCGTCGCCGGCGCCGTCGATCAGGACATCGAGCCGTTCCGCCGGCATCGCATCGGCGAGCCGTTCCGCCCATTCGACGAGGGTTACGCCTTCGGTCTGGCGGTCGTCGATCAGACCGCCCGCCAGCGCATCGGCCGCGTCGGCGAGCCGGTACAGGTCGACGTGGAACAGCGGGAGCCGGCCGCGATACTCGGCCATCAGCACGAAGCTTGGCGACACGATCGTGTCCGTGATCCCGAGCGCGGCTCCAAATCCCTTGGCGAACTGCGTCTTTCCGGCGCCGAGATCGCCGACCAGGCTGATCAAGTCGCCCGGCCGCGCGGCCGCCGCCAGCGCTCCCGCAAGGGCGCGCGTGGCCGCCGCGTCGCGCGTGACGACGATCCGTTCGAGACTCTGCTGAGCAATCACCACGCGAGGTTACCCGAAAGGGGCTCCTCGCCGCTGTGGAGTGGGGTTCGTGGCACCGCGCGGGCCGGAGGGACCAACTCGACCGCCCCTAGAAGATGAACCGCTCCAGGTCCATCACCGGGACGATGGTGGTGGCCGTGTCCTCGACGAAACGCACGACGGCGCCCTCGAGGTAGAGGCCGCCGCGGAACCGATATTGCCCCGCCGACTCGAGCCAGCGGCCTTCGCGGCCGGCGTGCGGCCCGCTGCGGGCGCGGATCCAGTCCGGCGGGAGTTCCGGCAGCGGCACTTCGGCGACATCGAAGATCAGGAGCGGCGGATCGGTCACGATCGCGACCTCGCGGCCGGCGAGTGCTGCGAGCAGGGCGAGGATCGGCGTGGCGATCGGGCGGCGGCCGTGGCCGTCAAGCGCGATGAGCCCGAACGGAACCGACGGCGCCAAGCTGGCCTTCTGCCGCTGCTCCGACGCCTCGAGGTCGCGGAGTTCACCCTCGCCGACCGAGCCCGCGATGAGGCCGCGGATGGACATCGCCCGGGCGCGGCTGATCGCCTGCCCCGAGAGGCGGCTGCCAGCGACTACGACAGCTCCGGACCGGCCAACGTCCAGCGCGCTGGTCCACAGCTCGCCGTCGGTCAGCCTCGGAACGTCGAGATAGCCGCGCGACGGCTCGCCCGCGGCGATCGCGCCCGGCATTGCGGCGCCCGAGACTTCGATGGTCACCCCGACCGAGTTGCGGGCCTCGCGCACGATCCCGGCGGCCGGCGCCTCGACGACTTCATGGCGCTCGCCGGCGGCGGCACGCCACTTCCCGTCCGTCTCGAAGAGCAGCGTCCCGCCGACGCGGACCGCTTCCTTGGTCTTGCCTTGCTTGCCCCGGCGCTCGTCACCGCCCATCCACCATTTACCGGGAACGGGCGGACGGCGGCGCTCCTGGCGCGGCGCGGCGGGGACGCTCTTCATCACCATCGCCGGGCGACCCCTCGATCGCAGATCGGCCGGGTCCAGGCGCGATTCCTTCCAGACCGGCGTGAGCGGGCCGTCGGCGGCCGGGGCGAAACCGCGCTCGGGCCTATCCGACTTGCCGGCCGGGGCGTTGCCGAGCCGGCCGACGTCCACCAGCGATGCGTCCGGCGTGCGCTCGGCGATCGGCATGCCGGGCACGACGCGGTCGCCGACGGCGACCAGGGCACGATCTCCCGGCCCCAACTTGAAGTGGATCGTCGGCTTGAAGACGAGAACCCGCCGACCGGCGACTCTCGCCAGCTCGGCCGGAATCTCAGCTCCCGGGTGCGGCTGGACGGCGCTCACTCGTCGACCTCCGGCCACATGCCGCGCTGCCAGGTCTCCAGGGCGGCCCGACGCGAGTCCGGCCTGTCCGATATCCGCATCGGGATGTCGCGCAGGTCGACGAGCAAGCCGCTCAGCCCGCCACCGACGTCCACGGTGAAGTGGCGGGCGCGCTTCCCGAGGCGAACCGCGTCGCGGAAGTCCAAGTCTGCCCGCGCACCGAGGCCGGGCGGCAGATCGACGACCTGGACCGCGCCGGGATGCAACTCGATCTCGGCAACGTTGGCTGCGCCCTTGAGGCGGAGATATCCGGCATTCTTGCCGGGCTTGATGCCCGACGGCAGGATCAGGGCGCCGAGCGGGACCAGGATGTCGTCGGCGAGATTGGCGAGCAGCGTCCGGCGTTCGTCTTCGTCCTCGATCGCGCCGAGCGGGCCGAGGATTCGAGCCTGGTCCAGGGTCATCTGGCTGACGCCCGGGCGCCGAACGAGATCGGCCAGCGCAAGCGCCACCACGGACGGCGGCGTCGACGCGAAGACGCCTCCGGCGGCGATCAGCAGTTCCGGCATTTCGTGCGCGGCAAGTTCCGGCATCGCGTCGATCAGCCGGCCGAAGGCGGCCTTTGCCGCGGCGAGGCGGAAGATCGCGCCGTCGCCGTCCGCTTCTCCCCAGGGCACGAGCCGCAGATCGTTGAGCCGGTCCATCGCCCGATGGCGGTCGAGCGCGACCGTCGACCACGACAGGACGCCGTCGATGACTTCCTCCGACGGGCTCAGCGGCGCGAACGATCCGGCCGCGAGACATGCGTGTGAGGACGCGACGGTGAAGTGGCCCTGTCCAAATGGATCCGACCGCGAGATCAACCCACCCTGCAGGCCGATCTCGGCAACTTCGATCGAGCGGTCCAGGACATAGGCGAGCGAGGCGACAGATCTCGCTACGCCGAGCCGGCTGTCGTTGGGGAGTGTCCGCAGACCCTCGAGGACCTGCTGAAGCGCGTCGCCGGGCAGCTGGCCGGCTTCCGCGTCCGGGGCCAGAAGGATGTGCGTCGCTGCCACCGAGTCGGCGACGACGTGGAATGCGAGTGGCAGCGTCCCGGATTGGGGGGCTGCCGGGCCAGTGGTTGTCGGGTTGGGTTCCGCGGCGGGAGCCGTGGCCGCAGGCGTCGCCGCGGCAGCCGCGGCCGGGGCGGGCGCCAGTTCAGATGTTGCGGCCGGCGGCTCGACGATAGCCCGGTCCGGCGTCGGTTCGGGCGCCTGCGCGACCTCCTGCCGCTCGTCCGGCGTTCCATCGGGCGCCGCGGCGGCCTTCTTGGAAACCTTCTTCGTCTGCGGAGGCGCTTCGTCGGCGGATGGCTCCAGGACGGGAGCCTCCTCGGCCGACTCGGACTCATCATCCGCGGCAGCCGTAACCACGTCGCCGCCGGACTTGAATTCGGCGATTGCAGTGAACTCCGCCTCGAAGGCGGCCGCGCCACCGGCGAGTACGACGGTGAGTTCCGGCCTCGACCGCGTCGCCGCGGCCACCAGAGCGGCAAGATCCGGCAGATGTCGCTTCTCGTC
>Ga0265334_10001690_pt1 | contig 10545 bp, 8 predicted proteins | sample 42023metaG_FD_192442 | JGI IMG/M metagenome (GOLD analysis project Ga0265334, IMG submission 192442) | Rhizosphere microbial communities from Carex aquatilis grown in University of Washington, Seatle, WA, United States - 4-20-23 metaG | ecosystem: Host-associated > Plants > Roots > Rhizosphere >...
CCCTCCTAGAAACGGGCGTAGACCGCCGCCGGAGTCGGGGAAGAGCTGTTCCTTTCAGAGGTGGTGCGCGGTCTTTTAGCCGGTGGACCGCCGCCGGCATCGCGATTCGCGCTGCGCACGGCCGACGGCAGTCGGTCCAGCAGCCCGGGGTTGGACTCTACCGACCTGTCGAGCGTCCGCTGCAGGACCCCGCGCTCGTGTCCTGGCACGGAGCGGTTGAGCGGGATCGGCGGACTCAGGTACAGGAAGCCCCAGTCGACCAGCCCGTAGTGCCGAGACAGGGCCGCGCCGTCGAGCGGTCCCGCCGCCAGAAGCTCCGCTACCCACGGGTGCGACGAGCCCGGGAGCGCGCGTCCTTCCGTTCCCACCTCGCGCACCGCCGCCACGGTGCCGGTTCCGCCCTCGCCCTGGATGTCGGCGGCGAAAAACGCGCTCCAGCCGAGCTCGTCGCGCTCGTCGGGCAACAGGGTGACGTTGTCGGCCGTGGATAGGCGGATCCGGTAGGAATCGGGCGTTTCCGTCTCGGCCCGGGACCAGTCGCCCTTGCGGTCGGACCGGCTGCGCTTGCGGGCGGCCTCGGTGGGCGGCGGCGGCTGCTGCTGCTGCCGCTGCAGCGCGGCGGAGGAGAGCTCCCCTGGTGCGACACGGGTCAGGACACCGAGACGGAGGTAGTTGGCGCAGGTCGTCTCCTTGGACCCCAGAAAGTTGGCGAGCCAATCCAGCGGTCTGCTCAAAGGCGCGGGCGGACGCCACGACGTGTCGGGACGCCCGGTCGCGCTCAGCGACAGCTCGATCCCGCCCGTCTTGCTCTCGCACCCGCCGCGCGCAAACACTGGGGCCGACGCCAGGCACGAGCCCCTATGCGCCGTCCGCTCCGGCACCGACTGCAGCACGGCGAGCAGCACCACGGCGGCTCCGGCGGGATCGGTCGACGTGGAGAGGCGCACGACGTCCGACGCGCACAGCGCCCTCTGCAACCAGAGGGCCACGTGGTCGGCTGCGCGCGGCGGTGCGAGCGTGCGGGCCGGGGCGTGCCACAGACACGACCACATCCTGGGCGCGACCTGGCTCTGCGCCGCCTCGTCGCACCCGTTCGCCTCCGAGTACTCCCTGGCCGCCAATTCCTCCAACAGAGAATCGCGCTCGCGTCGCAGCTTGGCGGTCAGCCGGCATACGTGCGACTGCAGCAGCCTGAGGTGCTCTGGCACGCCGGCGAGTTCGAGAATGGTGAGCGGACGGGCGGGACCGGTGCTGCCACAGTTCCACTCGGTCGCGATGTAGCCGACAATGTCTTCGGACGAAGCCGCGACGAGCATGCGCAACGGTTCGTCGCCCAGCGCGGTCGGCTGGAGGATGAGGGGCAGCTCCCATTCCAAGGACAAGGTGCCGAGGTCCTCGAGCCACGGCGTCCAGCCACCGCCTGCCGATAGCGCCGCCTTGGTCCACTGCTCGGGCAGAAGGTGGCCAGCCTCGGCCGAGGCCGCGTCGGTGACGAGCAGCCTGTGCAGCTGCCCCGGCGGCGTCCGACCCTGGCCCGGGAACAGCCAGATGTCCAGGAACTGGTGGATAAATTTGCTCTGGGGAGAGTATCCCCCTCCGACGGCGCGGGCGAACCCGCCTAATCGTTCGCGTGTCTCGGCGGCGAGATCCTTGATCGCCTCGCCCTGGACCAGAAGCGGCGATGGCGGAACCGAGGACTGGGTCTGGTTGTTCCGATCGTCTGTTGGGACACAGGCTGCGGGCAGGCAGTGCGTCGTCGTGCACAGTTGTCGGCAAGAGCTCAAGGCGTCTGCCATCTCCAGAGCCTCGTTCTGCAGCGCGGCGAGTCTCTCCTTTGCGTCTCCACGATAGGCAATCCGGCGGTCGGCGGCGGGCGCTCGGTTAAGACACCTCTCAAAGTTCCCGAGCACCTCGACGGCGTCGAGCGCCTCCGCCGGCAGCAGCTGCCATCCATCGGCCGTGGCGCTGTTGTCCGCCTGCGCAGCCACAGCGGGGAACCACCTCTGCTCTCGCACCCTCGCCAGGCCCCTGGCAAAAGCCGCCGAAGCGGCCTGACCCCCTTGTTCCTCCAGAACCGTCAACAGACGCCCGCACATCTGCGCGTTCGCCATATTCCGTCGACGCGCCGCGTTTTTTTCCCTCGTCGCAAGTTCTCCCGCTGCCCTTTCTCCGCGAACTATTTTCCGGCGCCCTGGCGCGAACAAGTGAAAAAAAAGAGAATCCGCGATCGAATGCAGCTGGCGTATGTTCCCGGCGAGGTGCTCGGGCCGAGCACAGCCCGAAAGTCACGGACTGATCGCGGACGCAGCTTTCCCTTGCCAGAAGGAAACAAGGCGCAATCGGGCACGAGGACAGGCCGAAGGTCACGCACTGGTCGTAGATCCAGCCGTCCCTCCCCGGAGGAGAAGTCGCAATCGGCCAGCACCGCCGCGCTTTCCCGTTCGCGTTCCCCGTCTCCAATCCGTCGTAGTTCACTCGGTGAGGAGCAGAATCCGCGTTCCCGTCGTTCCTCAGGAGACGGAAAGGGAAGGCAAGCGAGCAGCACCGCGCTCACAGTCCAGGGAATCAGTGCGCGTTCGCCTTCTCCCTCCCCCGATGCGGCATCCCGCAGGGGCAAGCGCCGGCTATCAGAGCGGGAGCTCGAGCCGAACCCCACACGCAGCAAACGTGCCATGCTCGCCGATCACGACAGGATGCTCGAGTCGGACATAACTGCCGCGAAACGAGCGGGCGCCGACGCGGGCGCAGCCTTGAAGGCATTAGAGCTGCAGCTAATTGGCGGCGAAGCCGCACGGCACACGGCCGTTCAACCGTGGCAAGCCGAAGGTCCGCTCGTCGAGACGGCGAAAGCCGTCGAGGCCGAGAAGGAAGCGGCCCGAGATGCCGTGGCCGACGTTGTTCTCCGTGAAGGCAGTTCTGCGCCTCTGCCTGTCATCGAAGTGTTGGACGAGGCGGTCCGGGCCCACCAGATTGCGTTGGAGGCCAGTCGTGTTCGGACCGAACAAGCACAGGTCGCAGAGCTCCAAGCGGAACTCAAGGCGGTCAGAGAGGAACTCCGCATGCGAACCGAACAGAAGAGCACGCGAGGAGCTGTTGTGACGCAGCTGCACGGCGAGATTGATCGGCTCACCCAGGCGATCAAGGCGGCCGAGAATCGCGTAACAGAACTCCAAAGCAACCTCGCCGCGGCTCAGGCTGAAGCGGTCGCGGCACGTGCAGCTGAACGTGACGCGCTAGAGTCCTTCCAGCGTGCTTGGGCGGAGAGAGGCCAGCGAGAAGTCGAGTTGGAGCACAAGAGATCGGCAGAGCTTGCAGGATTGATGGAAACCGCGGGAAGGCAGGGAAGCGAGCAAGCGCGCCGCATCGCAGAACTCGAACTGCAACTTGATTCGTCCGGGCGGCTGACTGACGAAGCGCGAACGGCGTTCGGGGAGCAGCAAAGACTTTCGCAGGAGTACCTGCGGCACGCAGACGAGCTACGGGAGCAACTGACACGTCAGACGCTGGAAGCGAAGACCCAGACGGATCAGAGGATAAAAGCCCTGTCACAGGTTGCAGGGTCTGCTGCAACGGTGCGCCAGCTGCAGCAAGATGCCGAGGCCAGGAGAGCTGAGCTGGAAGCGCTGGAGAAACGGCTCACCCAAGCGCTGGCGGACAATGCGGCGCGAGAGGAGGCACTCGGTCGATCGGTTGCGCAAAGTCGTGCCAGAAACCGTCGTCTCGCGGGGCAGCTCGAGACGCTGAAAGCGGCAAACTCCGCCGCAGCCAAGCAAGCCAACGAGCTTCTGGAGGGAGTGAGAGGTCAACACGCCGCGCAGCTCAGCGAGCTCGAGAACGCACTGAGTGCCGCGAGGGAGGAGGCCGCCCGCTTGCGGCTTCGGACAGCCGCGTTGCGACAGCAGAGTGCGGATATCGTTGAGGGATTTCAGACAAAGCTGCAACAGCTGCAGCAGGAAGCCACGGCAGCACAAGAGACCGCAGAACGCCAGCTTGCGTCGGCAAACCGAGAGCTCGTTGACGTGAACGCGCTGCTGACCGAGCAAGCGAAATCGCGCTCTGTAGACCAAGGCGCGACTGCGCAGCGTCTTGCCGAGCTCGAGGCAGAGAGGAACGAACTGACAGACGAAAAGACCGCGTGGACAGGTGAGCGGCTCGCTCTCGGACGCAATGTCGCAGCGGCCCACGCGGAAGTCGAGAGACTCAGGCAGGAGGCGAAGAACGCACGAGCCGAAGTCGTCGCAGCAGCAGAGCGGGCCCGAGAGGACAGCGCACAGGCACAGCTGGGGGCGGCCGAGATCGAACGTCTTTCGGCACAATTGCGTCAGGCGCAAACCGAAACCTCCATCGGCGCGGGAGAACACCAACGCGCTCTTGAGGAGTTGCAGACCCTCGTTGCAGCATCCGCACGGGAGAAATCAGATTTACGTCGGGAGTTGGACACAATCACCCAGAGCTTGGCAGAATCCAGGCAAGCGGCACACAGGGGCAGCCGGGCGCCTGAAGTGAAGCGACGCCCCGGCATCGCCGCTTCAGCCGCCCGCGCGAGTCAGGCACGTAACGACGGATCGTGCCGGCTTCAGACGAGTCGAACGGCGTGCCAAGACAAGTCCTCGTGCACGTGGGCTGTGAAGGGCGGCCGTTTTCAACCCGACGCTAATCCAGAGACGGGTGCCTGCCGAACCAAGGCTGGGTGGAGCACCGCGCGACTGACACCGGAGCAGCGCGCAGACCTGCGTGAGCAACGACGAGCCTCCCGCCGTCGCAAGAGTCCCTGTCGAGGCCAGGATATCGAGAGTTGTACCTCCGGAGAGCTGGTTGATCGCTGTTTTTGGGTCGCGCGGACCGACAGATCGCATCCGCATTGCCGGGGCTACCCTGTCGCCAGCTAGCAACCCTCGCTCTGTCCGTTTATGCGGGTCACATCATGTCTGGGTCGTAGTAGGTGTTATCTTCATCCTCTTCGCCGTCGTGCGACGGCGTCCCTTCCGTCGGGTCTGCGGCTTCGCCCGCGCAGCCACATTGGGCTGGCAGAGCGCCGCAAGCTTCGCAAGACGCCGAGAGGCACGCCAGGCACACGGTCGCGCTCGTCGTCAAGTCCTGGCTCTGCCACTCGACCATCTCGTCGGGTGTCTTGTTCTCGTCGCAGAGGGAGCAGCGCACGGGTTCCTCCATCTCTACCGACAGCGCGTCGTCGTCATTGTTGCCACCCGTCGTGTGCGATCCGTCGTCACCGATGCACGTCGGACAGGCCTCTCCGCCAAATTCGCAATCCGGGTAATCCGCACACCGGCACAGGGCACACACATTCTGACGTGGCGGCACTTGTTCCATGCAAGACTCTTTTTCTTGCTCCCTCCTGACGTCCTGTCCCCGATTTACCCTGAATGCCGAAGGCACGCGGGACGCACAACAACGGAGAGACAGCGACCACCGTGCGTCAAGGCTTTGACTTTTCACTTTCTTAACTGGGGTGGTTTATTGTAAAAGCAAAAGAAAAGCGACGAGCACCGTCAGAGAACGAACGAGGAGAAGGATTTGCCGTATCCGACGGCTGGGATTTCTTCACGACGCGCGTCCATTGATTCGTCGTCGTCGGAGGCGTCGTACGGGGAGTCGGACATCCAGCTCTCGGGCGTCGAGGCTCCGAACACGTCGTCGTCGGCGTCGGGACGCCGGTCGAAACGAGCCAGCGACAACGGGGACCACGGTGCGCCAGAGAGTTCGTCGGGGGCAAGGCCTGGAGACCACGTCCCGAGGAAGTCTTCCGTGTTGGCGCTGTTCTGGGGGCCCGGCGTCGTGGTTTCGTGCTGCTCCGGCGAGTTGACCGGCAGGTGGCCCACGTGGATCGCCTCGACGGCATCCCAAGACGGGGAGGGAGACCGCGAACGCGCGGCCGGTGCGACCTCGGCGACCGCCTCCGGTGAGCCGCCACCAGCGCGAGAGGTGTTGTCGCTCCGCCGCCTGTCGCGCGGTTCTGTGCGGAGCGCCCCTGCCCGGCGCGACCTCGGTGCCGCGCGTTTGGTGCGCTCGCTGGTTGCCGGCGAAAGCGCGCGGGTGCGTCTAGATGCCCTCGTAGCAGCCTGAGTGGGTGCGGGGGAGCGACCCCTCCGGGTGCGCCGCCCGGCCAGCGCCAGCCCCTGCCGCAGCTCGCCGGGGAGCTGGGACTTGGGGACAACCTGGTTGACCAGGCGGACGAGGTCGTCCTCGGACACCAGGTTCGACTTGGTGACGTTCCCAAACAGGGCGCCCGAGGCCTTGAGAGCCCCGACCTCCTCCTCCGAGGCGGGCGTCAGGAGGCCGGCGTCCTTGGCGGCTCCGCCCAACCGGGTTGCCCACGCCGTAAACGCCGTTTTGCCCCCTGCTGCGACGGAGCGGGCAAATTCCCGCAGCGGCACATAGTTGACGCCTCGCCCTGTGGAACGCTGCGGGCGGACTACCGATACCATCTTCAGCTCGCCGCGCGATGGGCCCTGCTCCACGAATGTAACTGTTCCCAGCTGGGGGGCAGGCGATTGGCCGCGTCTCTTTCTCGACGACATCAGGGGCAAAACAGTTCGGTTCGCGGCTGTCAAAATGACGAGAAAATGTCAGAGCTTCGATGGTTCCGGCTCACTATTCGCCCTGTTTTTCTTTTTCCCCCACGCTAAATCCACGGCTACGACAAACAAAAGAAAAATATATTCTGCGTATTCCATCATCATCCATCCGGGGCGACACGGCAGAGGAGAACCACAGGCCCCCCGGCGGGTGCATGCGCCGACCTAACCAACTTCACTTCGTGCCGTGTGCCGTCGCGGTGTGTCTATGTGGATTTGAAAATCATGAAACGCAGCCGGGTTTTTTTTGACACTTCTTGCTTCCAGGGATGAAGTATTACGCTGTGGTGGTTGGCCGGAAGGTGGGCGTTTACGAGTCGTGGGAAGCTTGTAACGAGCAAATCCGTGGTTACCGTGGAGCTCACTACAGAGCCTGCCGGACGCTCGCGGAGGCAGAGGCGTTGCTGGGAGGAAGCATGGCTCGTCCTCCGGCGCCAGAGAGTTCGGCGTCACCGGCGACCTGCGTCGCCGAAACGATGCCGGCCGACGTCAAGTGCCGCGACGGTGTCTACACGCTTTTCACGGACGGCGCATCGCGCGGCAACCCGGGACCCTCCGGGGCCGGCTGCGTGCTCCGCGATCCGTCGGGGCGCACCGTCGAGTCCTACGCCGAGTACCTCGGAGACCCGTGCACGAACAATGTCGCCGAGTACAAGGCGTTTGTGCTCGGTCTCAGGCGCGCCGCTGCTCTGGGCGTCAAAAAGCTCGAGGTCTGCGTCGACTCGCAGCTCTTGCAGAGGCAGGTAACCGGGCTCTACAGGGTTCGTGATGACAAGCTTCTCCCCCTGTACCTGGAAGCGGTCGACATCATGGCTGCGCGCTTCGTCGCGTGTTCGGTACGACACGTGCCCCGCGAGCAGAATGGACTGGCCGATGCTCAATCGAACCGTGTACGCCCCGGGCTTTTGTGCGTGTTCCCTTTTCGGTTTTTGCGTGGGGCGCTCCTTTGATGGCAGAACCCTCTCTCTTTTCTGTGTTTAGTTGTTGCGTGTGTTTGTCTGTGCGGTGGCGCATAGGCGATCGACCAGCGTGTGCGCCCACCGTCCGGCCCATCCACTTTCCCGGAACGCTCGGCCGCACAGCCGGATCCTCAGGTGCCAGCTTCAGCGGCGGATGCGGCTACGGCGACGACACCCCTCACATAAAATACCCGCAGCCCTGACAGACTAAGACTAAGTCACCACAGAGAGAGAGGAAACGGCGGCGAAACCGGGGTTCTGGACGTTAACGGAAGAGCTCACATGTTTTTGTGTCCGCGCGAGACAAAGACGCGCGCGCGGGACAGAAGGAGCTCGCTCGATCTCTTTTCTTAGCGGAGAAGTAGCAGCTCACGCAAGGCAATCTGCGCGTGCTCGGCACTGACCCGCGAGTTCCAAGACGCAGGGAAGGGCCGGGAGCGACCAGCGTAACCCAGCTCACCTACCAGGGACGTCGGCAGTTGAGATGCCGTGTACCTCCCGTACGATTCCACCACGGCCTCCCAGGCGGTCGACCGCGCTCCGCCGGGGAGGAGACACTCCGGCTCTCCTGGCCGCGCAGGGGACGGCGCGGGAGCCTCGGCGGGCGGCGGCTCAGCACAAGGGAGAGGCTGCGAAGGAGATTCAACTCGCGCCTCCTCGCCGGCAGAGTCGTCGGCGGCGACCGTGGACGACGGGGAGGAGGACGAGCTCCTCCAGTTGCCCGAGAACTCGGATCTGGGTGGGCGGTCGTTCCAGGCGAAGGAAAAGCGCCGCCTGCTCGACCTGGGCCGCGGTCCACGCTGGGGTCGCCGTGCATCGCTGGGTTCGGCGACTAGGTTCGCTTCGCTGTCCCGGCAGCTCGCGTGTTCCTCGGCCGGCGACCTCTCGTCGGCGCCCTCGGGCACTTCCGAGGGATCCTCCGCGTCATGCGGAGCGGCGGCAGCGGCGGCAGCGGCGGCGGCGGCGGCGGACTGCACACTTTGCGGCTGCCGCGTCAGCGCAGCGCGCAATGCGCGGTCAAAGACGTAGCGACCGTGCTCAGGTCTCGAGACAGCCGGGTGGCGAAAGGAGACGCTCTTCCACCCGGCCAAGGCGACGTCGACTCTCCCGGACGAGAGACCGTCCACCGCGAGTCCCGACAGCGCAGACGTCGCCACGTTGAACCCGTCGGCCTCGTCGCGCGCCCTGCCCAGGAGGTCCAGCGCACGCTGCTTGCCGCCCTTGATCTGGACGTAGAGAAAACCGCGGGTGGCGGCCTGGGTCGACCCCGCTTCGAGTGTGTTCGGGGCAAAGAGCGCGCGCAAAGGATCGGTCTTGTGCTCCAGCAGCCAATCCCAGAGGGCTAGGACATCCCGTCCGTGGCACGGGCCGGCGCCGCCCCCGTCGTGCAGTGGGAAAAACCGAAGAACGGCCCCTCCATCATCCGACATTTGGCTGCTGTTTTGGCACCCCAAACCACGATTTCCCCCAGAGTCACGTCTGCCGTCGAACTTGCGTCGGCATGCGTTGCCTTGGGCTCACCGCCGTGGGTCGCGGTCTCCGCCGGCGCAGCATCACTGGTGCGCGTCGCGGTGCAGAGGCCACGATCGGGTTCGATGCGGAATCGAGTGCTGCCGGGAACGGGGTGCTGCCGGGCGCCTCTTCGTCCCAGACGCCGATTTGTTCCAGGAGCATGCGCTCGGCCAGTTCACCGGCCGTCCGCCCCGGCGGCTGCGATGCCGACATGGGGTCGTATCTTCGGCGGCGCCGTGTCCTCTGGACGGCCGTTTCGGGGCGAAGCGCGGCGGCACGCGCGCCGCGTCCCGGTGGCACTGCGCTCTTGCCGTGCCTGGACATGAATTCCATGACGGAAACGTTCGGGGAACGCGGGGGGAGCGCCTCCAAATGAAGTGTAGGAAGCGGAGTAGGACTGCGGCTCCTGCTGTCGGTAGTTTGTTGACGAGGCTTCGCGACACGAGTTTGACCGACCGACGTCGCGACTCCTCTTGTCTTGCTCGGACGCAGCACGGGGATAACCGGCATGTCAAAGTACCACGGGACCGCGGACTTGGCATCCATGGCTGGCACCAAGACTTGTTTGTCGCGATTCCTTTTCTCCTTGCACCGTCCTGCATTCTCTCTGTATCGGACAACGGAAAAGGGTTTTAAGTTCGGTAGTTTGCCTCGCGTTTGTTGCACACGAACGAAAAGGAGTCGAACCTGCGCGAGACAAGCTAACCGGGCGTCAGGGACGGACAACAAAATGAGCCACAATAAAGTATTTATGGCGAGATGGTAATCCGCGAGGACAAAGCCTGGCAGAAAAGATGCGACGCTTCCCGGAAAGCCCCGTGCCACGACTCGATTAGCCCCTCGCCAGCATGCCAAACATTGGTGGCGGCCGAGTCGGGCGTCGTCTGGCGGTAAGTGATTGGCTCGAGTTTCGACCTGTGCATCCAGCAAATAGCGGCATGCCTTGGGAAACCGCCTCGGAGCGCGGAAGACAAGGCGCGAACGGCTCTGCAATCGGGCTCGTCGAGGGTTATGCGCCTGTGCTGCGATGCTCGCAAGGTGAGTGACTGGGTAGTAGTGAGGGTTGTGAGAGCAAGAGCCGCCTCGTTCGCGTTGGCCACGATGCGCGTGTCTTCAGGGCTAGAGAATTCGATGGCGAGCAGTTGGGACTGCTGCAGCCTTGTGAAGACCTCGAGTTCTCGCAGGACCCTCGAGGAGGCGCACTGAGGAAGCAGCACATGCTTCAGGGACCACGCCAGGCAAACATCATGCATCAGGTCCCGAACATCCGGGACATACGCATCGTCGGCCATGTACTCGAGCACAACAGCGATATTTTCTTCGGCTACCTACCAAACCATGGGCAGGCTCCTCAGACAAACGCAACGCAACACCACGACGAGGCGGAGCGCCAGTACCGAGGTTTCAGAAACAAGGTAAGAGTGCGCCAGACGAGCCGCCTCAATCGGCTCAGAAGATAGCACAGCGATGAGATCTAG
>Ga0265334_10001694_pt1 | contig 10540 bp, 4 predicted proteins | sample 42023metaG_FD_192442 | JGI IMG/M metagenome (GOLD analysis project Ga0265334, IMG submission 192442) | Rhizosphere microbial communities from Carex aquatilis grown in University of Washington, Seatle, WA, United States - 4-20-23 metaG | ecosystem: Host-associated > Plants > Roots > Rhizosphere >...
GGGCAAACGCACGCGAGCAAACCTCCCAGATGCCTCGCACATCGTCCATGTCCGCGAGCCTGCAGGCGATCTCGTTGGCGCCCTCGGATTTGACTCTGGCGCGCACCGGCTTGGATGCGGCAGAAGCGGCGGTTTCTCCGTTGATCTCGCGAAGGACCTTGGCGATTCCGGACACCGTGAATGCGTCCAGAACATTATCGAGCGTCACTTTGGTCTTGAACTCGCTTTCGATGCGCATCATCAGCTGCATCGCGAGCAGCGAGTCGCCCCCGCAGTCGAAGAAATCATCCTCCGTTCCGAATTGCGCGCCTTTGAGAAGGTCCTTCCAAATGGCGGCGATGCGGTCCTCCATTTCGCCGCGGGGCTCCGCGGCAGGAACAGGAGCCGCAGCCGGGCGCAAGGCGGCAAGCTTCTTGCGGTCGATCTTTCCGTTGGCCGAGAGCGGCAGCGAATCGACAAACAGAAATTCGGACGGAATCATGGAGAGCGGCAGCTTGCGGCGAAGGAAGCCGCGCAGCTCGCGATCCGACAGCGCCCGCCCCGGCGAGGGGACGACATAGGCGATGAGCACCTTCCCGCTCTCGTCCTCGGCGACCGCGGCCGCCGTGGCTTCGACCGCTTCATGTTCGGCCAAGGCTTTCTCGATTTCGCCGAGTTCGATCCGCACGCCGCGGACTTTGACCTGTTCGTCGATGCGGCCGAGAAAATCGATGCTTCCATCGTCCAGGAACCGGCACATGTCCCCCGTCCGGTACATGCGCGCCTCGCCGTCCGGATTGAAGGGGTTGGGGACAAAGCGCTCGGCCGTCAGGTCGGGGCGGTTGAGGTAACCGCGGCCGAGGCAAATCCCGCCGATATACAACTCGCCCGCGACATTGGGCCCGACCGGATCGAGATTTTCATCCAGGATATAGAGGTCGGTATTGTCGATGGCGTAGCCGATGGGGACGGAGGGCCGGTCGTCATCGAGCCGGCAGGGCCATCTCGTGACGCCGATGGAGCATTCCGTCGGCCCGTAGGAATTGCACAGTTCCGATGTCGTACGCTGCAGGAACGTGTTCTGCAGCTTCGGCGGCAGCACTTCGCCCCCGCACATGACATGTCTGAGCGAACTCAGATCGGGCAGGCGTTCCAGCTCGAAAAAGGAACGCATGAGAGACGGCACGAATTGCGCGATGGTTACGCGTGTCGAGGCCAGCAGGTTTGCAAGATAGGTTGGATCGTATTGGCGGTCGCTGTCGGCGAGGACGAGTCGCGCGCCGCTGATGAGCGGAAGGAACAGCTCCCACGCCGACACGTCGAAGGTAAGCGGCGCTTTCTTCAGCACCACGTCGGCGGGCGTGACGCCGAAGGCGTTCCGCATCCAGATGAGCCAGTTCACGACGCCCCTATGCGGGATCATCACTCCCTTGGGCTGCCCCGTCGAACCCGAGGTGTAAATCACATAGGCCAGATCGCCGTTCTCGACACCGGAGTCGAAATCGCGATCGCTCTCGCCCTCGCCAAATCCATCCGCCAGATCGACGATAAGCGCATCCTTGACCTTGACCCGGCGGCCTCGCGTCAGGATCACACGCAGAGCCGCGTCGGTGGCGATCAACCGCAGGCGTTCTTCGGGAAGAAATGGATCAAGCGGGGTGTAGGCGGCGCCTGCTTTCAGGATGGCAAGCAGCCCCACGATCATCTCGAGCGAGCGCTTCATCGAGACGCCGACATGGGATCCGACGCCTGCGCCTTGACGCCTGAGCATCCGGGCAAGCCGGTTGGCGCGCGCGTTCAGCTCCCGATAGGTGAGCGTTTCGCCTTCAAAGAAAACCGCGATCGCGTTCGGCGTGCGAGCGGCCCAGGCTTCTATGATCTTGTGCAAGCAAAGGTCGCGGTCCCGCTCATGGGAATCAGGACGCAACGCCTCCCGTACCCCCCCCGAATTGACAGTCCAGGGTTCTCCCAAAAGCATCTTCCCCAACACACCACAAAAGCCCTGGAGACAGACAAGTTTAACCTGCGAAGCCCCCAGCTAAAATAATTTTTAGCAAATCCACCTAAGCAATTCATATGCCAAAGAAAGTAATGTTTGTTTCCAACAATTTATGACTACAACTACAGGTTTATGTAAAATTATTCGACAGCTAGCGCCCATAATTCCCGGGCTGGCCGCGCGGCACTGCAACTTAAAGATGTATAATGCTCTCCCATTTGGGCCGCGCGTAGCCGAACATTCTCACCGCGGTTGGGACACTATGTCGAGCAGCGCCGGCATTCCCCTCTTCACCACGGCAATGGCCCGTGCCAAAGCGGAACCAAGGTCCGCCGGATTTGCGATTGGCCCCTCGCTGTAGACCCCAAACGACTTCGCGAGACCCGCAAAATCGATATTCGGGTCGTCGATGGCGCAGCCGATATGGGTGCGGTCGGGGCCGCGCTCGTGACGTTGCGCCATCAATTGCACGTGCATCCATTCCTGATAATAGGCGCGGTTGTTGTGCACCACAAAAAGGATCGGGATCCGGTGATGTGCCGCCGTCCACAGCACACCCGGCGACATCAGGAGATCGCCGTCCCCGTTGAGATGAACGGTGATGCGGCCATGCTCCTTGTTCGCGAGTGCAGCGCCAAGCGCGCCCGGCGCATTGTATCCAACCCCGCCCGCGCCCGAGCCGCCGATGGAATGGTAGTGCTTTTCCATGTTCCAAAGGCGGTAGGGCCAATTGCTCATATGGTGAGTTTCGGTGCCGAGCGTCCACTCCTCGTTCTTGATCTGCGCCCAGACTTCCGCGCAGAGGCGCGCCGTGCTGATCGGGCTCGCATCCCAGCCGAGTGCGGCCTGCGCGCGGATGGCGGGGGCAAACTCCGCAGCCATGCCGCGCAGTTTCTCGCCGCGCGTGGCCAGAGCCGACTTCCGCGCCGGCGTAATCTCCTTCTCCACCGCGCCGATGAGCGAGGGCAAGGTGGCCTCGGCATCTCCGGCGATGTGCAGGTCGGCCGCGCTATATCGTCCGTATACGGTAAAGTTCGATTTCGGGGCCGAATCCGTCGTGCCGATCGCAATGATCTTTGCATCGGGGCGGACTTTGGATGCCGCGGGATGGCCGATGACATCGCGCACATCGTTCAAGGTCGCGAACAGATCCATGGGCTCCAGGGCGAGCACCACATCGGCCTGTCTCAAAGCCGCGCCCGCCCGCTCGGTATGATTGAGCAGATGGCGGTTCGGCATGTTCATCCGGAAGCGCTCGTCGACGACGGCCGCCTGCAAGATCTCGGCAAGCTGGACCAGAAGCTTCGGTCCGGCTTCGGTCCGGGTGTAGCGGCTGGTGACGATCACGGGATTCTCCGCCGCCACCAGCAGTTTTGCCGCCTCGGCCACTGCATTGGGATCGCCCGCCGTTTGCGACCGGACCCGGAGCTTGGGAATGAACGGCGTCCGGTGCGGCGGGATTTCCTCTTCCTGTTGCGCCGCATCGACCACGGCCAGAACGGGCCCCATCGGCGCAATCGTGGCGAGATCGTAACCGCGCACCAGACCTTCGGCGAAATCCTGCAGATTTGCCGCCTGATCGTCCCATTTGACGTAGTCGCGCACCATGATGGCCTGGTCATGGGCGCTATGGGGCCACTCCACGCCGGTACCCGGACGGCGCTTGGTGCCCTCTCCGATATTGCCGGCAAGCACAATCGCGGACGCCTGATCGGCGAAGCAATTGTAGATCGCCATCGTCGCATGTTGCAGCCCGACCACGCCGTGGACCATTGCTGCCATGGGCTTGCCTGCGATCTTGGAATAGCCATGCGCCATCGCGACGGAGGCTTCCTCATGCAGGCAGGTGATGAATTCCGGCTTGGTGTTGTTTCCGTAGTTGACGATGGATTCCTGCAAACCCCGGAAGGTCGAGCCCGGGCAGGCGGCAACATAATCGATGTTCAGCGACTTCAGACAGTCGACCATGAAGTCCGATCCGGTCCGCCCCACGGTCAGTTTTGGAACGTCGGCGGCAACGGGCTGTGTTTCGACGGCGAGCTGCGCTGTGGCGGGGACGGCCGGCCGCTGAGCCTCGGCTGCGGACGCGACGCCGGTGCCGGTCAAGCCGATCACGGGTCCGGCGGCAGCCGCGCCCGCGAGGAATTGACGGCGCCTGATTTTCGTCGTCCTGGACACGGCTCTTGCGCTCCCTGATGTCGCAATCACACTATGCCACGCGGCCGCGAAACTTGGCAAAATGGAGGACCCCTCGCACGGACCACGCAACGAAAGCGGCGTGAGCAGAGGGACGCGATGGATCAGACGACGCTGCTTCAAGCCTTCGAGCATTACAAAGCCGGCCGCTTGGAACCGGCGGCGGAATTGCTGCAGGCCTTCCTCGGCGCTGCTCCCTTCGATGGTCCGGCCAACCATCTTCTGGGCGGCATCTATTATCGGCAGGGAAAGCACGGCGCGGCGCGCGAACATCTGGGACGGGCCTGCTCTGCGCCGGCCGCGACGGCGGAAATGTTCAACAATTATGGCGCCGTGCTGCAGGCGCTCGGCGATGGCCAAGGCGCTGTCGCAGCCTATCGCCGCGCCCTTGCGTTGGACCCCAATTACGCCGATGCGCTCAATAATCTCGGCGTCGTCTACCGCATGCAAGGTCAGCCGCAGCAGGCCATCGATGTTTTTCGGCGCGCCGCGACGTTGAAACCGGAATTGGCGGAAGCGCGCAAGAACCTGCGCAACGCCTACAACGATGTGATTCCAGCCTGGCATTTCGCGATGATGAACGATCGCCCGCGAAACGATGCCTATCAAGCGGCCATCGCGCGCAACGTGCCGGGAAAGCGCGTGCTCGATATCGGGACGGGAACGGGCCTGCTGGCCATGATGGCGGCAAGGGCGGGTGCCGCCAGCGTCATCTCCTGCGAAGCCGTCCCGCTCATTGCGGAACGGGCGCGCGAGATCGTTGCGCTGAACGGTCTTGGCGACCGCGTCACCGTCATCGCCCGCCACTCGACCGAACTTTCCATCGGAAGCGGTATCGCCAACCGGGCGCAGGTGCTGATCACCGAGACATTTTCAAGCGATCTTTTGAGCGAAGGCGTCCTTGCGACCGTCGAGCACGCCTATCGGGAATTGCTTACCAGCGATGCCGTCGTGATTCCGCGCGCAGCCGCCGCAAAAGCCTATCTCGCGGGCGGCGCCGAGATCGAGGGAATGCTGTTCGCGGGCCCCGCGAACGGTTTCGATCTTTCGCCCTTTAACGAATTCGCGCCGCCGGTTCTTGCAGCCAGCATGAACAATGTTCCTCACGATGTGCTGTCGGACGATTTCGAGCTGTCGCATTTCGATCTCAAGGCCAGACAATTTCCGATGGGCAGCCGCCCCTTTACCGTGACCGCAACGAAGAGCGGCGTGGCGGCCGGCCTCGTGCAATGGATCGCGCTCGATCTCGATGGAATCAGCCGTTACGAGAACAGGCCGTCATCCGGCCCGCATGCGGAAAGTCATTGGACCCAAATCCTCCACCGTTTTCCCCGGCTGCTCCCGGTCGAAGCGGGCCAGACCGTGCGGCTCGCGGTTCGCCACAATCGTGAGCAGATTTCCGTCGATCTGGCGGAACCGCCGCCAAGTTCGCCATGAGCGATAGGCTGCGCGAGGCACACGGTTTGCATCAGGCGGGCCGGCTCACGGAAGCTGCCGGAGTCTATCGCGAAATCCTGACGCTGGATCCGAACCATTTCGGCACACTGTATTCTTACGGCCTGCTCCATTTGCAGACCGGGCAATTTCAGGAGGCCGAAAAGGTCCTTCGTGCCGCCGCCTCGCTCAATTCTTCTTCGTCCGATGTGTGGTCCATGCTTGCCGCTGCGCTCCAGAATCTGGGACGGCATGAGGAAGCCATCGCCTCGCTGGATAAGGTGATTGAACTCCGTCCCGGTCACGCGCTAACCTGGAACAATCGCGGCAATATTCTGCTCGAAACCGGCCGCATCGAAGAGGCGATGCGCAGCTATGACCGCGCGGTCACACTGAAAACCGACTACGCGGAAGCCTGGCACAATCGTGCGGTCGCGCGCATCCAAATGGGGGATTATCCCGCTGCGGAGTCCGACTTGGATCGGGCGCTGTTGCTCAAGCGCGATTACGCCGTTGCGCTGGAACATCGCGGCGTCGTGCGGGCGCTGCAAGGCCGTCACGAGGAAGCCCTTGCCGATTACGATGCCGCGCTGACTCTGCAGCAACCGACCGCTGCGCTTCATTGCGCGCGTGCCGATTTGCTTCTTGGTCTTGGGCGCCTGCAGGATGCCGTTGCGCAATACGATCAGGCCCTCGCCTTGAACCGGAGCGAGGCTCACGCCTGGCACAATCGCGGCGTCGCGCTTTCCCGCCTCGAGCGCTTCGGTGAGGCGCTTGAAAGCTACGACCTTGCCCTTCGGCTCAAGCCCGATCTCGCGGACGCATGGCGCAATCGCGGCAGCACCTTGCTAGCTCTGCAAATGCATTCGGAAGCGCTGTCGAGCTACGATCGGGCGCTGGCAATCGCGCCCGGCGATGTGGAGAGCCTGAAGAGCCGGGGAGTCCTGCTGATCCATCTGCAACGCTATGCGGATGCTCTTGCCGATTTCGAGCGTGCCGTTTCGCTTCGGCCCAACGATGCGGACGCCTGGCACGGGCGAGGCAACGTCCTGGCGCGCCTCAACCATCATGACGCCGCGCTTGCCAGCTTCGACGCGGCGCTGCGGTTGCAGCCCGGCGACGCCGCCACGCTGTACAATCGCGCCAGTCTGCTTTCACAACTGAAACGATATGAGGAAGCAGCCCGCGATGCGGAAGCCTTGATCGCCATCGATCCGGACTACACGCTGGCGCGGGGGATATTGATGCATGTGCGGCTTCATGTTTGCGATTGGCGCGGGTTCGAGCAGGCGCGTCAGGAGATCGCGGCTGCTTTACATGCCGGACGGCGCGCGATCCATCCCTTTGAGTATCTCACGATTTCGGAATCCCCGGCCGAGCAATTGCTATGCGCGCGGATTTCGGCTGCGGCCTCCCTTCCGGTCTCATCCCCGCTTTACCGCGGCGAGCCTTTCCGCCATGAGAAAATTCGCATCGCCTACCTATCCGAAGATTTCTATGCGCATGCCGTGGCATTCCTGAGTGCCGGCGTGTTCGAGCATCACGACCGCGACCGTTTCGAGACGTTTGGAATTTCCTACGGCCCCGACGACAAAGGCGAGATGCGCGCGCGCATGGAAAGGGCGTTCACGCGTTTCATCGATGTGCGTGAAGCAGGCGATGCCGAAATCGCGTCCATGCTGCGCGAAATGGAAATCGACATCGCGGTCGATTTGAAAGGCTATACCGGCGGGGCGCGGCCCGGAATCCTCAACTTCCGTCCGGCGCCCGTCCAGGTCCATTATCTCGGTTATCCCGGTACGATGGGCACGGACTGCATCGACTATCTCATCGCCGACCCCGTCGTCGTGCCGGAAGAGCATCGCCCCTTCTATTCGGAACAGATCGCCTATCTGCCCGACACCTACCAAAGCAACGATTCCAAGCGGCGCATCGCGGCACGCGTTTTCGATCGTGCCGAGGCCGGTCTTCCCGGCCGCGGATTCGTCTTCTGCTGTTTCAACGGCAGCCAAAAAATCCTGCCCGATATTTTCCGCATCTGGATGAGCATTCTCGGGAAAGTCGAAGGAAGCGTCTTGTGGCTGCTGGAGGAGCATCCTTCCGCATCCGTGAATCTCCGCCGCGAAGCGCAAAGCTTCGGCATCGCGCCGGAGCGCCTGGTCTTCGCAAAGCGCGTGTCCCTGGAGGACCATCTCGCGCGGCTGAAACTGGCGGACCTCGTTCTCGACACGCTGCCCTATTGCGCGCATACGACGGCAAGCGACGCTTTGTGGGCGGGGGTTCCGGTGCTGACGAGGCTGGGTACGACGTTTGCGGGACGGGTTGGAGCGAGCCTGCTTCATGCGATTGGAGCAACCGAATTGATAACGCATTCGGCGTCGGAGTACGAAAAACGAGCCTGCGAGCTCGCCCACGACGCGCCGCTTCTCGCCGGAATCAGAACAAAGCTCGCGCGCAATCGCGAGGCGATGCCCCTGTTCGACACCGCGCGCATAACGCGCAATCTCGAAGCGGCCTACGTCGAGATGTGGAATCGGCATCGGCGCGGCGAGCGGCCCGCGAGTTTTGCAATCGGAGCGCCCAAATGACCGAGCTTCTCATCGGATGCGGGCACGCCCGCGTCAAACGTCTGGGCGCCAGCGGGACCGAGCGATGGACCGATCTCGTTACGCTCGACTCGAATGCAGGCTGCAATCCAGACGTGATCCACGATCTCGACGTGCTTCCCTATCCGTTTGCGGCCAATCAATTCGACGAGATTCATGCCTATCATGTGCTCGAACATTGCGGACGCCAGGGGGACTGGAAATATTTTTTCGCGCAATGGTCGGAGCTTTGGAGGATTACAAAACCGGGTGGAATTTTTTGCGGCATTGTTCCGCATCATTCCTCGGCCTGGGCGTGGGGCGATCCGTCCCACACACGCATCGTCGCGATTGAGAACTTCACGTTTCTGGATCAGGACAATTATGCCGACTGCGGCAAGACCGCGATGACGGACTTCCGGCCGTATTACAAAGCCAATTGGAAGCTTGTACACCAGCAAGTGACGGACGATCTGCAACAGGTGTTCATTCTTCAGGCTTTCAAGTCCTGAAGGCTGCCGATACGTCCGCTGCGGAAATAGACTCCGGCCAACGCTGACCTTTGTGGGTCAACGAAGGCCGGAGCTTTTCTGGCTTACCAGGTCTTGGTCAAGATCAGGCCGATGGTCCGCCCCTGATCGCTCTTGCTGAGGTCGAACGTCGTCGGGTTGCCTGCGCCGGTGCTGATCCGATACTCGAATGCAGGATGGCGATCCATGAGGTTCTGCACCACGAGCTGGATGCCGACATGCTTCAGGTAACTGTTCGCCGGATCGTCTCCCGTGTCATAGCCAAACGACAGATCGAACGAGTACCAGGATGGCTCGATGTCGGAGTAATTGCTGATCAAACAGGGCAGACTTCCGCCACCGATGGTGCCGCCCGCCGTGATGCACTGGTTATTGACGTTGGGCGGAGCGTTCTGCGTGTTGAAGAAGTGCGATTGGTAATCCATGAAGCCGGTGACCGACCATGGACCGTCGCTCCAGCCCAGGCGCGCGCGGTAGCGCATTCTGGGCAGGGATTCGACGCCGACCTGCGCTATGCCGCCGACCGTGCCAAGCGTGGTATGGTACAAGTCTTGAACGGCACTCGCCGCCGGATTGGTCGGCTCGCTGGAATTGTTGGCACTGAGGCTGTGCAGGTAATACGTGCCGGTGATGCCCGCGTTCCAGGCGCCGAGGTCGCCCAGATCGACATCGTAACTGGCGTTGAAGTCGATGCCCTCGGTCTTGATGTAGCCGTTGTTCGCCGTGGCGCCGTCGTTGATCCACAGCACAGAAGTGGCAATGGCTTGAGGCACCGTATTGCGCGGGTCGTTGAGCAGCTTCTGCACCATCGACTCGAATTCGGGACAGCCGGTGGGGCCCGATCCTGCTATCCCGCCGGGCGCCGCAGCACCGGGCGTGTTGTTGTTGTGGCATTGCAGGTCCGCGCCGGTATGGAGGAAGGCGAGATCCGTCGGCACGATGTAGGCGAAGCCGAGGGTCGGATCGTTGACCGAACCCGTGTTGGGATTGGCGAAGCCGCGGAGCGCGCCATTGATCTTGACCGAATACCAGGTGACCTGAATGTCCACGCCCTTGAGGAAGGTGGTGGGCGCGAACTCACCGCCAAAGCCCCAGTTCATGGCAGTCTCGGGATGGAGTTCCTGGCCGAAGGTGTGGATGTATTTGCGGAAATCGGAGTTGATCGCTGTCCCCGAAGCGCCGAGAAGCGCCACACCTACGGGCTGGGCGGCGGCGCCGCACGAAACGCCCGACGTTCCTCCGTTGGAACCGACGCCGTTCCAACCGGTCAATCCGGCGCCTGGATTGAGCAGCCTGCCCATAGCCGATTGCGGATCGGCGCCGCAATTCGCGCCGATGGTCGATGCTTGTGCGAAGAGTGTCGTGTTCCAACCTGTAATGGCGTTCTTCACCAGGCCGGATTCCTCGGCGAAAGTCGGTGCCCGGAAGGATTGTCCCCAGGCGCCCCTGAACGTCAGGCCGATGTCCTCGGAGACCTCCCAGTTGAAGGCCACTTTGGGATTACTGGTGCCGCCGACGTCGTTGTACTGGTCGTGCCGCCATGAACCTTCCAGATCGAATTTGCGCACGCCCGGAAAGGCGTTGGCATCCCCGATGACGGGCACATTGACCTGAGCAAAGGTCGCCCAAACCTTCTTATGCCTGGCGTCCGTATTCACAGGTACGAGCAAACTCGGCGAGCCTGTGCTGTCGATCGCCCTGAAGAAGAAGGAATGCTGCGTGAGCGTGGCGCCAACGGCGGCTTTCACCTGCCCGGCAGGCACGTCGAACAGAGGACCGTCGAACGTCAGGCCCTTCTCGTTGACCCAATAATCCGA
>Ga0265334_10001697_pt1 | contig 10529 bp, 8 predicted proteins | sample 42023metaG_FD_192442 | JGI IMG/M metagenome (GOLD analysis project Ga0265334, IMG submission 192442) | Rhizosphere microbial communities from Carex aquatilis grown in University of Washington, Seatle, WA, United States - 4-20-23 metaG | ecosystem: Host-associated > Plants > Roots > Rhizosphere >...
GCCGACGTAAACGGTCATCGTGGCGCCGGGGCCGGGTTATGTATGGGTGCCGGGCGAATGGCAATGGCACGGGCGTTGGGTTTGGGTGGGTGGGTATTGGGCGGTGCCGCCGCATCCGAGCGCGATGTGGGTGGATGGTTATTGGAGCAGGGGACCGTATGGGTGGCATCGGGTGCCGGGATATTGGCGCTGAGGGGGAATCCAACATCAAACCCCGGACGCGGACTTCCAATGATGAGTTTACTGGGTATCTTCGTTTTCCGGCAGAGGGCGGCTGAGGAAAAAACAGCCGGCGGCGATGATGCCTGAAATTGCGACAATGATAAGGGCCTGGTTGGCCGGGCGTTTCAGGGCGCTGCTTAAATCCGAAGTGAGTCCGCCGGAAGAGCCGTAGAGCAGTTGCATCTGGCGGGACTCGGCGCGGGCCTGGGATTCACGCAGTTGATCGAGGTTCGTATCCCGCGAGCGGGCCCAATACAGGATTCCGGCGCTGATCAATCCGAGCGCGAGCACGATCGTACCGATCCAGCGCAAGCGCGCTTTTTCGCGATTTAACGCGGCGATGTCCACGGCGGGTTCTGTGATTGGTTCAGCCACACGGCAGCTCCGCGAATCAAGGCTTGTGCGCTTCCTTTGCCCAGGTGTCGCGCAGGGTGATGGTGCGATTGAAAATCGGTTTCGAGCCGGCGGCGGAATCCTGGTCCAAAGTGAAATAGGCGAGGCGCTCGAATTGATAACGCAATTCGGGCTTCGCATCTTTCAAACTTGGCTCGCACTTGGCCGTGATCACTTCGAGTGATTTGGGATTCAACACGGATTTGAAATCGCGCCCGTCTTTTTCCGGCTCGGGTTCGGTGAACAGGCGGTCGTAAAGACGGACTTCGGCATCGATGGCGTGCGCGGCGCTGACCCAATGAATCGTTCCCTTGATTTTGCGCCCGGCAGTCGGGCCGCCGGTTTTGCTGTCGAGATCGGCGGTGCAGCGCACTTCTGTAATTTTGCCGCTGGCGTCTTTCACGACTTCATCGCACTTGATGATGTAAGCGTATTTCAGGCGCACTTCGCCGCCGGGTTTGAGCCGGAAATATTTTGGCGGCGGCGTTTCGGTGAAATCATCCTGCTCAATGTACAATTCGCGCGAGAAGGGAATTTTGCGCGTCCCGGCGTTCGGATCCTCGGGGTTGTTGGTGGCGTCGAGTTCCTCGGTTTTGCCTTCGGGATAATTGGTAATCACGACCTTGATTGGCCGCAGCACGGCGAGACGGCGCAAGGCGATGCGATTCAGCTCTTCGCGGATTGCGTGTTCATAGACCGCGATGTCGGTGGTGGAAATGTATTTGGTCACACCGACGCCGATGGCGAAATTGCGCAGGGCGCTCGCGGGCACGCCGCGGCGGCGGATTCCGGAAATCGTCGGCAGGCGCGGATCATCCCAGCCGGTGACGATTTTTTCGTTCACGAGCTGGATGAGTTTCCGCTTGGAAACGATCATGTAAGTCGGGATGAGCTTGGCAAATTCGTATTGATGGGGCAGGGGGCGCGGGAGGTCGAGGCTTTCGAGAATCCAATCGTAGAGCGGGCGGTGGACCTCGAATTCGAGCGTGCAAATCGAATGCGTGATGCCTTCGATGTAATCGCTGAGGCAATGCGCGAAGTCATACATGGGGTAGATGCACCATTTATCGCCGGTATGATGATGCGCGGTGTGGCGGATGCGATAGAGCAGGGGGTCGCGCAGCCAAATATTCGGCGAGGCCATGTCAATTTTGGAGCGCAAGGTGCGCGCGCCGTCGGGAAATTCGCCGTTCTTCATGCGCGTGAAGAGGTCGAGATTTTCTTCCACGGTGCGATTGCGCCACGGCGAGTCCTGGCCCGGGCGATCGGGCGAGCCGCGGAATTTATCCGTGTCTTCCGCTGAAAGATCGTCGACGTAGGCCTTGCCCTTTTTGATGAGCTGAATGGCGTATTCGTAGATTTGATCGAAATAATCGCTCGCGTAAAACGGTTCGAGGCCGACGTCGTGATGCGTTTTGCCGACGACGGCGGGCAAAAAGAAATCAGGCCTGGCATTGACGGGTTGGGATTCGGGAGTTTTGCCTTTGGGCTTGAGGCCATATTTATCCGTGGCCCAGCCGCCGATGAGCCATTCGACATCTTCTTCGATGGACTCGACGTATTCGACGTCTTCCTTGGTTGGGTTGGTGTCGTCCATGCGGAGGTTGCAGACGCCGCCGAATTCGCGCGCGATGCCGAAGTTGAGGCAAATGCTTTTGGCATGGCCGATGTGCAGGTAGCCGTTGGGCTCAGGCGGAAAGCGCGTATGGATGCGCGGATACTTATTTTCCGCGACGTGTTTTGCGACGATATCGCGGATAAAATCGGACGGCGCCGGCGCCGCGGCTTCGTTGGTGTGTTCAGTCTTCGGATTGCTCATTTTTATCGGAGGGGGAAATTAACAGGAAGAACGGGGAATGGCAAACAGGCGAAGGGCGGGGGATGAATGGGGCCGACGAGCTCCTGGACGAGCGGCTGCGCGTCCTGGTAAGTGTGGGACGCCACAATTTCCAACGCCACCAAGCGCTTTTCCAGGGACAACTCTTTTAGCTGTGTGAATGCTGGTTTAATCCTCGCGCGACCGGGCTGCTTGATTTTCCGTTTGTTCATAAAAACATCCCACATGCAAAAAATCGCAAAAAAATGCAAACGATTGAAGAAAGCAACGTTGAGGTCGCGAATTACAACCCGACCTCCTGTCCGTTTGTGTCGATTCCACTTTTTCATGCGGGGCGGTTTTAGCATGAATCGGTTTTGCAGAAAAACTTACGGTAATGTTTTAGTAGGAAGTGATTGATGGGTAGTGAGATCGGATTGAAGAAGTGGGGAAAAAGAGGCGGAAATGATGCTGATGCGGAAAAAGGCGGGATTTAAGGCAGGGGAATGAATGGCAGAGGAATGGGGGTGGGAAGTGAGGTCAGAGGGCGAGTCGTGGGATGTGAGGAGCGCGAGGTGTTTTTCAAATTCTTTTAAGGTAAGGTTGCGGCAAAACATTGTAACGATCTTATCCGCAATTGGTTGTTTGAAATGCGCAACGATTTCGCATTTCAAGTGCGCGTGCGTGTTTGATGTGTTTTGTGAAGATGGATCGCATTCCAGCAGAGATGCTCGCTTGGCTCGCCGCGCTGCGCGCGAAAGTGATGGGTTGGACGAACCGTCCACCCAGGGTAGCCCTCGGATTCGGCCAACCCCGGGCTCAGTTCCTCGACACCTTTGGTGTGGTTATTATGGCGCGCTGCGCGCGAACTGTAAGCAACCTTGTGCGTGAGCGAGATGGCGGTTCCGAACATTTGCAGGGCCGGAATTGAGGGAGGTGGAGCGGTCAAAGCGCCATAGGCGCAACTGCTGTTGCCAATAAGCCGCCGCTTGCTTCTGGCGGGGGCGTGGGTAAGTTGGGCCGGAGTTCCAGTGATTTCTTATGAACCAATTATTATCGGTGAAATTGATCCTGCCGTTTGATCGTCGAGGTTTGGGAATGGTGGCGGTGTGCGCGTTGCTGATGGGATGTGTGCACGCGCAGGCGGCGGAAATTCCGAAGGAACCGGAGGTTTTGCGCGCGACACTGACGAATGGGTTGCAGGTGATCATTGTTCACAATCCGCTGGCGCCGGTCGTGACCACCGTAATCAATTATCGAGTGGGGTCGGATGAAACGCCGGCGGGATTTCCGGGCACGGCGCACGCGCTGGAGCACATGATGTTTCGCGGGAGTCCGGGGCTTTCGGGGAATCAATTGGCCGATGTGACGGCGGCGCTGGGCGGGGATTTTAACGCGGATACACAGCAGGCGGTGACGCAATATTTTTTCACGACACCGGCGGAGGATTTGGACCTGGCGCTGCATGTGGAGGCGGAGCGGATGCGCGGGCTCGCCGATGACGAAAAGTTGTGGGAAAAGGAACGCGGCGCGATCGAGCAGGAGGTCGCGCAGGATCTTTCGAACCCGGAATATGTTTTTTACATGAAGCTGCTGCAGGTGATGTTCAAGGGGACACCTTATGAACACGACGCGCTGGGGACGCGGCCATCATTCGACAAGACCACCGGAGCGGATTTGCGGAAATTTCACAGCGATTGGTATCGGCCGAACAATGCGATCCTGGTGGTGGCGGGGAATGTGGCGCCCGACCAAACGCTGGCGGAGGTGAAAGGGATTTTTGCGAGCATCCCGGCGGGGAAACTTCCGGCGCGGCCGGAGTATTCGTTCCAGCCGGTGAAACCCGACAAATTGAGTGTGGAAACGGATTTGCCGTATGGCATGGCGGCGGTGACGTTTCGGTTTCCGGGCTTTGACAGTCCGGATTTTGCGGCGGCGCAGGTGCTGGCGGATGTGCTGGGCAGCCGGCGCGGAGAGATTTACGGATTGGTGCCGGAAGGCAAGGCGCTGATGGCGTCGTTTTCGTATGAGACACTGCCGAAATCGGGGCTGGGCTATGCGATTGCCGGTTATCCGGCGGGCGCGAAAGGAGAGGAATTGCTGGGGCAACTGCGGACGATTCTGCTGACGGAGACGACGAATGGATTTTCTCCGGACCTGGTTGAGGCGGCGAAGCGGCGGGAAATTGCGATCGCGGAATTTCAACGTAACTCGGTGAGCGGCCTGGCCATGGAGTGGTCGAGCGCAGTGGCGATTGAAGGGCGGAATTCGCCGCAGGACGATGTGGAAGCGATCCGGCGCGTCACGGTGGCGGATGTGAATCGGGTGGCGAAGCAACTCCTGAACATGGATCACGCGGTGACGGCGATCTTGACGCCGCAACCTTCCGGCAAAGCGGTTTCGACCAAGAGTTTTGGCGGCACGGAATCGTTCGCGTCGGGTGAATCGACGGGTGTGAAGCTGCCGGATTGGGCGACGGCGGCGGTGAACCGGTTGGATGTTCCGAAGCTCACGGTGAACCCGACGGTGACGAATCTGCCGAACGGGCTGAAGCTGATCATCCAACCGGAGGCGGTGAGCGATACGGTGTGCGTTTATGGGCGCGTGAAGAACCGGCCGAAGGTTGAAATGCAAAAGGGCAAGGAGGGCGTGGACCAGGCGCTGGACCAGTTGTTTTCCTTCGGGACGAAATCATTGGACCGGATGGCGTTTGAAAAGGCGCTGGATGAAATTGGCGCGACGGAATCGGCCGGCGCGGATTTTTCGGTTCAGGTGTTGACGGCGGATTTTGAGCGAGGGATGCAATTGCTGGCGGAGAACGAGCTTGCGCCGGCACTGCCGGAGCGGGCATTCCAGGTGCTCCAACCGGAACTGGCGGCGGGGGTGGCGGGAGAGTTGGAAAGCCCGGGGTATCACGCGGAGCGCGCGATTGAAACGGCGCTGTTCCCGACGAACGATCCGATCCAGCGCGAGACCATGCCGGGGAGCATTAAGGATTTGTCGATCCGGGATGTGAGGGATTATTACGAACGGACATTTCGTCCGGACCTGACGACGCTCGTGATCATCGGCAAGGTGACGCCGGAACGCGCGTCGGCGGTGGTGATGAAATATTTTGGAAGCTGGAAGGCGACCGGCGCGAAACCGAACACGTTGTTTCCGCCGGCGCCGACGAACGCGGCGGCGATCCTGAACGTGCCGGACGCCAGCCGAGTGCAGGACAAGGTGACGCTCGCGCACACGCTGGGGTTGACGCGGACGAATGATGATTATTATGCGCTCGACCTCGGGAATCACGTGCTGGGCGGGGCGTTTTACGCGACGCGATTTTATCGCGACCTGCGCAAGGACGCGGGGCTGGTTTACTTTGTTTCTTCGGATTTCCAGGTGGGCCTGACGCGGGGCGTGTATGAGATTCAATATGCGTGCGATCCGCCGAATGTTTTCAAGGCGCGGGGGATCATCGCGCGGGACTTGAACGAGATGCGGACGAATAATGTGACGGACGAGGAATTGCACCAGGCGAAGGTGCTGTTGCTGCGGAAGATTCCGTTGTCAGAGGCGAGCTTCGACCAGATTGCGAGCGGGTGGCTTTCGCGTTCGGAATTGGATTTGCCGCTGGACGAACCGATCCACGCGGCGCATCGGTATCTGGAGTTGCGGGCGTCGGATGTGCGCGCGGCGTTCGAGCGATGGATCCGGCCGGAGGATTTCGTGCAGGTGTCGCAGGGGCCGGAACCGAAGTGAAGGAGCAAATCCGACGGGCCGGGCGAGTTTTTGGCGTGTTGTCAATCATCGAGCCTTGCCGAGTGCAACTCGGCGATACGGCAGAGTGCAACTCTGCGCTACAAAGATTTGGTGCGTCCCAAATAAACGAGCGAATCTGGCCGAGCAGGTGCTCGGCGTTCCGGGGGCTGGATGCGCCGTGAATGCGCGGGCGCTGAATTTCTGGTCGAGGAATTCGGGCACTGATGTTAGATTGGGCAAGACCCGGGCGAGCTTTATGGACGATTCCAATTATACTATTCTGCTGGTTGAGGATGATGAGAATGACGCCACGTTGATGAAAATGGCGTTTGAGAAGAATAAGATTCTCAATCCGGTGCAATGGGTGCGGGACGGCCTGGAAGCGGTTGCCTATTTGAACGGGGAAGGCGAGTATGCCGACCGCGCGAAATTTCCTTTTCCGGAAGTGCTGTTGCTCGATCTCAAAATGCCGCGCATGACGGGAATGGAATTGCTGGCGTGGATTGGCGAACATCCCGATTTCAGAATCATACCGACGATTATTATGACGTCGTCGCGGCAGGAAATCGACGTGGAGAAGGCTTACAGTCTCGGCGCCAATACCTACATGACGAAGCCGTGCTCGTTCGATGAATTGGCGCGAATGGTTCAGTTGACTCATGAATACTGGGCGGTGAGTGCCAAGCCAAAAACGAAGCTGAGGAAACCCGTGGAGGGGCCGGGGGAGAGATAGGGCGGCGGATTTTGGGAGGTGAGCGAAGCGGGTTGATTTATCCTGAAATTCGAAGTTCGAAATCCGATTCCCGAAAGAAATCCGATTCCCGAATTCCGAATCAAACATTTCCAGTGCCGAGCCGTGACTTCGAGGCATGTTTCGTCTCGGATGCAAAACTGATTTCAAACTTCAGATTTAGAGCATTTCATTGTGCGGCGCCTGCTCGAATAACCAATCTTTGCGGAAATCACTTCTGTCGACCACGTAATTCACGTCGTTGGGAACTAATTGGGGATATTTGAGATGCCAGCCTCAATGGTCGTCCTGCCATCCGACGATGGGTGATTCGCGGAAAGCAGATCGAGCATTGGGGCTGGTAACCATTCGCTTCCAACACGTCAGGCATCTGTGGCATGATTTATCCAGATTCTGATGAGCGCTGAACCGACACCACCAACGCGATGCCGCCCCCGGCAGGGATCGTTGGCCGAGGAATTTCGAACGACGCGCTGGACCCAGGTCAGCCGGGCGAAAGCCGATTCTCCGGAGGGACGCCACGCGCTGGCCGAACTGTGCAACGCTTACTATGAACCGGTGGCCGCATTCCTCCGCTGCGATTTGCGGGATGCGGATGCGGCGCGCGAACTGGCGCATGACTTCTTTGCGCACATGCTGACGGGTGGAACCATCGCACACGCCGAGCAAGAGCGCGGACGGTTTCGCTCCTATCTGCTTGGCGCGGTGAAGCACTTTCTTTCGCATCACCGCGAGGCATTGCTGCGGCTTAAACGGGGCGGCGGAGTGGAAAACATTTCACTCAATGAAACCGAAGTCCCATCGGTGCCGGATGCGGGTGTGTTGCCGCCCGATGCCGCTTTCGATCAGCAATGGGCGTTGACGGTGGTGGCGCACGCGCTAGAAGCCCTCCAGCGCGAATGCATCGCTGAAGGTCGCTCGGATTTCTTCGAGCTGGTCAAACCGTGGCTCACCGGCGATGCGGCGCATGGCGACCAGGCGGCGCTGGCGGCCCGTCACGGGATGAACGCGAATGCGCTGAAGGTTGCGGTGCATCGGTTGAAGCGGCGCTTCCGCCAGTTGCTAAAGGCGGAAGTTGCCGGCACGCTCGACAATCCCGGCCTGGTCGAAGCGGAGATGCGCGCTCTGTTCGCCGCACTAGGAGGCTGAGAGCTGTTTGTAACCAAACCACGCCATTACGTCAGGACACTGGTATGAGCCAATCAACGCCATCGTCGAACGCCTGCCCAAAGTGCAGCGCGGCGTTGCCTTCGACCGCCACGGCTGGCCTGTGCCCGCGCTGTCTGATGGCGGAGGCCATGGTGCCAACGCAAGTTGAGGGGGAGCCGGCCATACAACTGCCACTTCCAACCGAACAGATTGCGCCGCATTTTCCACAGCTCGAAATTCTCGAATGTCTCGGACGTGGCGGGATGGGAGTGGTTTACAAGGCGCGGCAAAAGACCTTAAACCGCTTCGTCGCTCTCAAACTCCTTGCGCCAGAGCGGGTGCTCGACCCGCACTTCGCCGAGCGTTTCACGCGTGAGGCCCAGGCCCTTGCCGCTTTGAACCATCCGAATATCGTCACCATTTACGACTTTGGACAAGCCGGCGGATTTTATTATCTGCTGATGGAATTTGTGGACGGCATGAACCTGCGCCGGCTCTTGAGGGCGCGAAAATTCACCCCCGAAGAGGCTCTGGCCATCGTGCCGCCGCTTTGCGACGCGCTGCAATTTGCCCACGACCGAGGCATCGTTCATCGCGACATCAAGCCGGAGAATCTCCTGCTCGACAAAACTGGCCGGGTGAAGGTTGCTGACTTCGGCATTGCCAAAATACTCGGTACGGTCAACGCCAGTGGCAAAGCTGGCGAACCCGCCGCACCGGAAAACACCACGCAGACCGACGTTGGAACACCTGGTTACAGCGCACCCGAACAAAAGACCGATCCGCAGCGCGTGGACAGTCGCGCCGACGTTTATTCCCTGGGCGTGGTCTTCTACGAACTGCTCACGGGAGAACGGCCCGATGGGCGGCTCGAGCCGCCCTCAAAGAAAGTGCAAATTGATGTGCGGCTGGATGAAGTCGTCTTACGCGCATTGGAAAAGGATCCCGAGCTTCGTTTTCAGCAAGTCAGTGAAGTCAAAACGATGGTGGAAACCATCGTTCGGCCTTCCAGTAATCCGCCGCCAGTGTCACCGGCAGCGGACATCTCAACACTAACCCCTCGCAAAGGAAAACTGAAAGATATGTTATCGACAAAAGCAATAATAGCGATCGTCAGCGCGTGTGTTCTGCTGGTAGCAGGCACACTGGCCATTGTCTTCCACAGCACCACCGAAACCAGGAATATCATTAAAATCAAGGCGCGCATTGATGGTAAGGATATCATGAAGATTCAGGGTAACAAAGTCTGGTGGGAACACGAAGAGGCTGGCCTTCCGGGGGACCCAAAGGGCGGCAACCAACCCACATTCATCAATGGCATTGCCTGGCGTCCGCAGTGGGACGGTAGCAACAGCATTCCTTTTGAAGCTTTAACACCCGTATTCAATCCAAAATCTCCCGCTCAAGTTACGTTTAACAAGTTGAGCGGCAGGGGAGATGCTGCCATCAGCGAGCTTCCGACTCCCGCCAATAATAACACACTATCGGTTTATTTTTATGATGAAGAGGGCGGAGCTGACTGGTATGAACTGAGCATTCTTTGGAAATAAGAGTGCCGAACCACACATGTTCCGGGTGGAACAACCGCGACCGACAGGCTGGAAGCTCTGTCCTACGACTTGGGGGTGATTTCCAATTTGGCGCGTTTCTTGACGCTTCCTGCTGCTTGCCGAGCGGGTGCTCGGCGCTTCGGGGGCCGTGTCAGGAATTTTGATGACATGACCCTGTCCGGCGGTTTACTTATATTTCAAAGACATGACTAAAAACCTGGTGCTGCTCGCGGCTCTCGCCACATCCGTCGGACTCAACGTTCAGGCCGCCCCTTTGTTTTCATCCCACGACAAACAGGTGGAGGCGTTGCTTGGCCAAATGACGCTGGAGGAGAAAATCGGCCAGATGGTGCAGATCGATTCCAGCGCGATCACGGACAAGTCGGTGGTGCGAAAATACTTTATCGGCTCGGTATTGAGCGGAGGCACATCGGATCCGGCGGACGGGAATTCGGCGCAGGCGTGGCTGAAGTTTGTTTCCGAGTTTCAAAACCAGGCGCTGCAGACGCGGTTGAAAATCCCGATCATTTACGGCATTGATGCCGTTCACGGCCATAACAATGTTCTGGGCGCGACGATTTTTCCGCACCACATCGGCCTGGGCGCGACGCATGATGCGAAATTGGTGAATCGCGCCGAACGGGTCACGGCGGAGGAGGTTGCCGGGACGGGGATTCGCTGGGCGTTTGCGCCGTGCATCGCGGTGGCGCAGGATGAACGCTGGGGGCGGACTTACGAGAGTTACGGGGAAAATCCGAAGTTGGTTTCGGAACTGGGGGCGGCTGCCACGATTGGATTTCAAGGGAATAAGCTTTCCGCCGAGTCGGCGTCCGTGCTCGCATGCGCGAAGCATTTCGTGGGGGACGGCGGCACGACAAATGGAATCGACCAGGGCAACACG
>Ga0265334_10001698_pt1 | contig 10521 bp, 6 predicted proteins | sample 42023metaG_FD_192442 | JGI IMG/M metagenome (GOLD analysis project Ga0265334, IMG submission 192442) | Rhizosphere microbial communities from Carex aquatilis grown in University of Washington, Seatle, WA, United States - 4-20-23 metaG | ecosystem: Host-associated > Plants > Roots > Rhizosphere >...
GTACGCACCCGCGTGGGTGTACTGGCGCGTTCCGACGTCCGAGACGTACGCCTACGTGGGGTGGGCGCCACTCGGGCCCGAGTTCATCTGGTACGGCGGCGCCGCCGTTTCGTTCTGGTACCCGTCGCCGTTCTACTGGGTCTTCTGCCCGAGCGCGTACCTGTTCGCTCCATATCCCTACTATCACCTCGTCACGCGCCCCGCGTACGTGAGGAGCCTCGGCTACTACACGCGGCGATACGTTGCTGCGTCGCCGCGCCTCGGCCCGCACGGTCCCCCGCTCGCGCTCGCACACGTTCCCGCGAGCGCCGTTCCCTCGAGGCGCCTCGCCGCCGGTGCGGGTCGCGCGTCCTTCGCGGCGTCTGCCGGCGCTCGCGTGACCACGGCGCGCGCCATGTCGAACTCGCGCCTCGCGTCGGCGCCGCCCGCGCGCACGCTCTCCGGGTCGGTCGCGTCCCGGACGTTCTCGTCCCCTCGTGTCGTGGGCCCGCCTCGCGTCGTTTCTTCGTCGTACGCGGGTCGCGCGTACACCTCGCCCTCCGCGACGCGGCCGTATTCCACGTCGTTTTCGCCGTCTCGTTCGTACCCGGCGTACTCGCCGTCAGGGTCATCGCCGCGCGCATACGCACCGTCGTATTCGCCGCGTGTGTACTCGCCGTCAGGGTCGTCGCCGCGTGTGTACTCGCCGTCGTCCGCTTCTCCCCGGGTTTATTCACCGTCGTCCGCTTCTCCCCGGGTTTATTCGCCGTCGTCGTCGCCGCGCGTGTACTCTCCCTCCAGGTCTTACAGCCCGTCGTTCCATTCTTCGCCTTCGTATCACCCGTCGTTCGGCGGCGGTGGCGGCGGCCACGTGGGCGGCGGCGGTCATCACCGGTGAATCGATGAAGTCAGGGCTCCACGCCATCGCGGCCGTCGCGTTCGCATCGCTCACGTACGGCTGCGGGGGGGACGGCCACTACTACGACGGATACGCCGGAGGGTACGCGAGCTCGACCTCGACCAACGTGCTGCGCGTGGACATCGACACCGGTGAAACGCTGACCGCAGACGCAGGACAGGGAGCAGGCCTGTTCGTCGAGTACGTGACCGGCGGCGCGTATCACGTGTTCTCGACCTGCGACACCGACAAGAGCGGATTCTCCTGCGAATGGCGGATGGTCGCGAGCGTCGACCCGACGCTCGCACTCTCGGTGAAGGACGACGGCGATCTCGAGAAGGACGACGTGATCACGCGCATCGACAAGGGCGCCGTGAATCTCCTGTTCAACTCGGACTCGGACTTCGACGGAGCGGTGCTCACGGTGCCGGCGGGCGAGAAGCTTCGGCTCAACGTGCTCCTGGACGGCGCCGTCGACGCGAGCCTGGTGAACTGGGTCTCCGACGGCTCCGTGCGAACAGGCGCGCCGTCGGATCCTGTGGATTTCGTCCCCACCTCGCCCTGAGTCGACAGCCGCGACGGGCTTTTCGCCCACAGCGGAATGCGAGGGACCCCGTGTGGGCATCACGTGCGAGTCGCGATTGCGACTTGGGACACAGGCCACTAGGCTCGCGCCCCGCTCGCCTACCAGCGCCATGATCGCCCAAGAACTGCACCCGTTGCGGAAGGCCTTCGCGAGTGGCCACGTGGACGTGTCGTCCCGTGTCGAAGAGCTCGCCTAGGAGTCGCCGATGGCTCAAGACCTAGTCTTTTCTCTCTACATCTTCGTGCTCGCCGGCTTTCTCGGCCATCACGTGATCAGCAAGGTACCCCACCTTCTGCATACGCCGCTCATGGCGGGCACCAACGCAATCGCCGGCATCTCGCTGGTCGGGTCGCTGGTTGTCGCCGGTGGCGATTTCGGCAACGTGAGCACCATCCTCGGCTTCGTCGCGGTGGTGTGCGCCAGCATCAACACCGTCGGCGGCTTCCTCATCACGGATCGCATGCTGCGCATGTTCAAGAAGAAGGGTGGGGGCCGCTGATGGAGAGCTCCCTCATCGGGTTTTCGTACCTGGTCGCGTCGGTCTGCTTCATCCTGACGCTCCAGTTCCTGAGCTCGCCGAAGTTCGCGCGTCGCGGCGTCCTCATCGGCGTCTTCGGCATGGCCGTGGCCGTGGTCGGCACGCTGCTGAAGCCGGAGATCGTCGTCTACAAGTGGATCATCCCCGGCGTCCTCATCGGGTCGCTCATCGGCGGCGCCATGTCGGCGTGGATTCCGATGACGAAGATGCCGGAGCGAATCGCGCTCTCGCACGCCTTCGGCGGCCTGGCCGCCGCGCTCGTTGGAATCTCGGAGTACATTCGCCACGATCCGCACGAGCTCTCCGCCGTCACGCTCACCGCGCTCGGCTTCGAGACGTTCTTCGGCTTCCTGACCTTCACCGGGAGCTTGATGGCGTTCGGGAAGCTGCAGGGGCTCATCTCCGGCGCGCCCATCACATTTCCCGGCCTGAACGCCATCAACATCGCCGCGTTCGTCGGCAGCCTGGTCGGGCTCGTGGTGTTCGTCGGCCACCCCGAGATGGCGAACGTCTTCTTCGGAATCTGCGCCGTCGGCATCGTCATCGGCGTGACCGCGGTCATCCCCATCGGGGGTGCCGACATGCCCGTCGTCATCTCGCTCCTGAACTCGTACGCGGGTCTGTCGTCCAGCGCGACCGGGTTCGCCATCCACAACAACGTGCTCATCATCGCCGGTGCGCTCGACGGCACCAGCGGCTTCATCCTCTCCATGATGATGAGCAAGGCGATGAACCGGTCGTTCGCCAACGTGCTCTTCGGTGCGTTCGGGACCGGCGACGCCTCCCCGTCGGCCGGAGCGGGCGATCCGCGAAAGCCGCAGTACAACCAGGGCACCATCGAGGACGCGGTATCGACGCTCGAGGCAGCGCAGTCGGTGATCGTGGTGCCGGGCTACGGCCTGGCCGTGTCGCAAGCGCAGCACGCCGTCCGCGAGCTCGGGCAGCACCTCGAGAAGCGCGGCGCGAAGGTCAGCTACGCGATCCATCCGGTGGCCGGACGCATGCCGGGCCACATGAACGTGCTCCTGGCCGAGGCCGACGTCCCGTACGACCAGCTCTACGACATAGAGGACATCAACGACGACTTCGCGCAGAACGACGTGGTCCTCGTGGTCGGAGCGAACGACGTCGTGAACCCGGCGGCGAAGACGAACAAGGGCAGCCCCATCTACGGCATGCCCGTCTTCAACGTGGAGAACTCGAAGACCGTGATCGTGCTGAAGCGCAGCATGAACACCGGGTTCTCGGGCCTCGACAACGAGCTTTTCTACCTGCCGAACACCATGGTCGTCCTCGGCGACGCCAAGAAGACGCTGCAGGCGCTCAAGAACGAGCTCGACACGCGCGACTGACCGGGGCGCCCTCCTGGCACACGTTGAACGTGTGTTCAGTGGAAATCGTAGCAACTCCAATCATGCCGACCAGCGCGCGGCTCTTCCGCTCGGCGGGCGGTTCAAGGTATGCCTGCGCCGCCCTGCCATCGGCGTTGACGGCGCGGACTTGCCTCGCGTAGATGACGCACCGCTGGTCGGGCGCCCGTACATTTGCCGGGAACGATCCGGGAGGTTTTGTTGGTGATCTACGCGATCTTCGGGTGTGCCGCGCTAGCGCTGGTCGCATCCTTCATTTACTCGCGCCGCGTTATGTCCGTGTCGATTGACGGGTCGGGCGCCTCCGCAGAAGCGACCGCCAAGCTCAAGGAGATCTCCGGGGCGATCGGAGAGGGCGCGATGGCGTTCCTCTCCCGCGAGTACAAGTACGTCGCGATCTTCGCTGGCGTCTTCGCGCTCCTGATGCTGCTGCTCCTGAACGAGGCGGGCAGCGCCCTGAACGAGGGGCTCTTCAGCGCCCTCGCGTTCCTCGGCGGAGCCGGCACGTCGAGCCTCTGTGCCTTCCTCGGCATGCGGATCGCGACGCTCGGAAACGTCCGCACCACCGTGATGGCGCAGAAGAGCATGAGCGACGCGTTTCGGGTCGCTTTCAACTCGGGCGCCGTGATGGGCTTCGGCCTGGTCGGCCTCGCCCTGGTCGGCCTGACGAGCATCTACCTCATCTACACGCTGTTCATCCCGGACACGCACCTCCTCATGGAGATGCTCGCCGGTTTCGGGCTGGGCGGCTCGATGGTCGCGCTCTTCGGTCGCGTGGGCGGCGGCATCTACACGAAGGCCGCCGACGTCGGCGCCGACCTCGTCGGCAAGGTCGAGCAGGGGATCCCGGAAGACGACCCTCGTAACCCGGCCGTCATCGCCGACAACGTGGGCGACAACGTCGGCGACATCGCCGGCATGGGCGCGGACCTGTTCGGCTCCTGCGCCGAGGGCACCTGCGCGGCGCTTCTCATCGGCTCCACCGCCACGGAGATCGTCGCTCAGCAGAGCGCGCTCCTCTACCCGATCCTCGTCACGGCGACGGGTATTCCGGTGTGCTTGCTGACCGCGTCGTTCGCAGGTCTCGCAGACGACGCCAAGTCCGCGGAGCCCGCGCTGAAGAAGCAGCTCCTGCTCTCGACCGCGCTCATGAGCGTCGCGATCCACTTCGTCACGCAGTGGGCGATGGTGGACTCGTTCACGCTCGGCGATCGGGTCGTCACGCGCAACGGCGTGCTCATCTCCGTCATCGCCGGCCTCTGGTCGGGCCTGCTGATCGGCTACATCACGGAGTACTACACCTCGCACGCCTACAAGCCGGTGCGCGAGGTCGCAGACGCTTCGCGAACTGGTCCCGCCACGAACATCATCTACGGCCTCTCCCTCGGCTACCAGTCGGCGTTCATCCCGGTGGTCGCACTCGCCATCACCGTCTATGTCGCATCCGAGCTCGCCGGGATGTACGGCATCGCCATGGCGGCCATCGGCATGATCTCCACGATCGCCATCGGCCTCACCATCGACGCCTACGGCCCCGTCTCCGACAACGCCGGCGGCATCGCCGAGATGGCCCACCTCGGCCCCGAGATCCGGAAGCGCACCGACACGCTCGACGCCGCCGGCAACACGACGGCCGCCATCGGCAAGGGCTTCGCCATCGGCAGCGCAGTGCTCACCGCGCTCGCGCTGTTCGCGGCGTTCCTTACGCGCTCGCACGTGATGACGCTGGATATCCTGTCGCCGCTCGTGTTCGCGGGGCTGCTCATCGGCGGCGTGCTGCCGTTCCTGTTCACCGCGTACACCATGAAGGCCGTCGGGAAGGCCGCCCTCGGAATGGTGGAAGAGGTGCGGCGCCAGTTCCGCACAATCCCCGGCCTGATGGATGGCACGGGCCGTCCGGACTACGCGAGCTGCGTCTCCATCTCCACCATCGCCGCGCTGAAGGAGATGGTGAAGCCCGCCGTCCTCGTCATCGCGACGCCCATCGTCGTGGGCACGCTCTTCGGCGTGAAGGCGCTCGCGGGCGTGCTCGCCGGCTCGCTCGTCTCGGGGCTCGTCATGGCGCTCGCGTCGTCGAACGCGGGCGGAGCCTGGGACAACGCGAAGAAGTACATCGAGTCCGGAGCGCACGGCGGCAAGGGCTCCGACACGCACAAGGCCGCCGTCGTCGGCGACACCGTGGGCGATCCCTTCAAGGATACGTCGGGCCCCTCGCTCAACATCCTCATGAAGCTCATGGCCATCCTGAGCCTCGTCTTCGCGCCCTTCTTCGAGAGCCACGGCGGCATCCTGCTGAAGCTCTTCGGGATGGAATGACGGCGGGCGGCGCCGCTGCCGCACCGGGATTGCCGAAATGAGAAACGCGCCGGACGGGAAGTCGTCCGGCGCGGATCATTTGGCCGACGCCCTTCTTAGAACCGCGCGTCTCTCTGCCTGCGCGACGCGCCCGGACGAGCCGGGGAAGCTACGGCGATCCGTCAATCGGCGCGGGTCACGCGCACGGTGAGGCGAGGGAAGGCCGATCCGGGAAAGGCGAGGGTCGCCACGAAATCGGCGCCATTCGACTCGAGCGTGCCATCGAAGTCGGACGTGAGCACGCCGCTTCGGCGGTCTTCTGCGTCGTGGGTCGAAGTGCACGCAGTGCCCGCTTCCGATGGGCAAGGGCTTTTGTACAAGCGCCGGCCCGACGGCTAGCATGCGGCGGAGCGTCGAACGCCGATGAAGAACCCACTCTTTCTCACGAAGTCCGTCGACGACATCCGCGCCGATCTCGCGGGCGAGCATCATCGGCTGAAGCGCTCCCTCAGCGCCCTCGACCTCGTCATGCTGGGGATCGGCGCGATCATCGGCACCGGCATCTTCGTGCTCACGGGGCACGCGGCGGCGGCGAACGCGGGTCCCGCCGTGGCCCTCTCGTTCGTCATCGCCGGCGTCGCCTCGGCGTTCGCCGGGCTCTGCTACGCGGAGATGGCCTCGATGATCCCCATCGCGGGGAGCGCGTACACCTACGCCTACGCGACCATGGGCGAGCTGCTCGCGTGGATCATCGGGTGGGATCTGATCCTCGAGTACATGGTGGGCGCCGCGACGGTGAGTGTGGGGTGGTCGGGCTACGTCGTCGCGTTCCTGCACGACGAGCTCGGCATCCAGCTCCCAGAGACGTGGACGCACGCGCCGTTCTCCTGGAACGAGACGACGCACGCCTTCACGTCCACCGGCGCCGTGATCAACTTGCCTGCAGTGCTGATCACGTTGTTCGTCACGGTCATCCTCGTCATCGGCATCAAGGAGTCGGCGCGGTTCAACACGGCCATCGTCTTCGTGAAGGTGATCGTGGTCTGCCTGTTCATCGTGTTTGCCGCTCCGTTCGTGCGCACCGACAACTGGCACCCCTTCATCCCGAAGAACACCGGCGAGTTCGGTCACTTCGGGATTTCAGGAGTGCTGCAGGGCGCGACCAAGGTCTTCTTCGCGTACATCGGCTTCGACGCGGTCAGTACCGCGGCGCAGGAGGCGCACGACCCGCAGCGCGATCTCCCGTTCGGCATCCTCGGTTCGCTCTGCGTTTGCACGGTGCTCTATATCGCGGTCTCGCTCGTGCTCACCGGCGTCGTCGACTACCACCTCTTGAACGTCCCGCATCCCATCGCCGTCGGCACCGAGGCGACCGGGCGGCAGTGGCTGACGACGGCGGTGGAGATCGGTGCCATCGCCGGCCTCTCGTCGGTCATGCTCGTGCTGCTCCTCGGGCAGCCGCGCATCTTCTATTCGATGGCGCATGATGGGCTCTTCCCTGCCGTGGCGGCGCGTGTGCACCCGCGCTTTGGCACGCCCCACGTGACCACCATCATCTCCGGCGTCGCGTGCGCCGTCGCCGGCGGCGTGCTCCCCATCGACATACTGGGGGAGCTCACGAGCATCGGAACGCTGTTCGCGTTCGTCCTCGTGAGTATCGGCGTGATGCTCCTTCGCCTGCGCAGGCCGGATCTGCCGCGGGCGTTTCGGGTGCCCGGCGGCCCCTACGTCGTACCGATCTGCGGCGCCGTCTCGTCGGGGCTCCTGATGTACACGGCGGACACTTACACAATCATCCGGCTCTTCGGGTGGATGGCCATCGGCCTCGTCGTGTACGCCTTCTACGGCAGGAAGCACTCGAAGCTCCGTCACGCCGCGCGAGCCGCGACGGCTTCCTGAGCGCCAATCTGGCGAATCCCGGGCGGCGGGCCAGCGGGATTTCTGCCGTTTCCTGCCCCGGACGGCGCAGGTCGGGGCATTCTGTCGGATGCCGCGCACGGCTGAAATGACCTTCCAGGCGCGTCATCGCGCTCGCGGGCGCACGAAAAGGGGCACGTCCGAGGACCAGGCTGCGGGGAGCCGAGGGAGAGCGGTGGCTGACGTAGCCGTTCGTCCAAGCTATGGTTGCGTGTGACGCTCCGTCGAGCGTCGGCGAAAGCAGGAAAGATGGACGATCGCGCCAAGACGAAATCCGACGGCGGGGCTCCCACGACCAGCATGGTCGCGCGCATCGCGGCGATGCAGGACTACGAGCGATATCGCGATCTCGCCTGGGAGGGGTCCTTCGAGGAGTACCTCGGGATCATTCGCGAGCGACCGCAGGTGAGTCGCAACGCGTTCCAGCGCGTCTACGACATGGTCATTTCGTACGGCACCGAAGAGTACATCGACAACAAGAAGAAGCTCGTCCGCTACAACTTCTTCCGCGACGAGATCGACGGGGGGAAGGACGCCGTCTTCGGCCTCGACATCCCGCTCATGCGCCTGATGAACGTGCTGAAAGCCGCGTCCGAGGGCTACGGCCCGGAGAAGCGCGTCATCCTGCTCCACGGCCCGGTCGGTTCGAGCAAGTCCACCATCGCGCGACTGCTCAAGAAGGGGCTCGAGGCGTATTCGCGCACCCCCGAGGGCGCCCTCTACACGTTCAAGTGGGTGAAGCTCGCGGAGACAGGGCTCGCAAGCGGCAGCGCCGACGAGTTCGAGTCGCCGATGCACGAGGAGCCGCTACGGCTCATTCCTCTCGACTGGCGTGCGCGTGCGATCGACGAGCTCAAGCTGTCGAACGACCAGTTCCGGGTCAAGGTCGAGGGCGATCTCGATCCCGCGAGCCGGTTCATCTTCCAGGGGCTCATGGCCCTGTACAAGGGAGACTGGGGCAAGGTCGTCGCGAACCACATCCGCTGCAGGCGGCTCCTCCTCAGCGAGAAGGATCGCATCGGCATCGGCACCTTCCAGCCGAAGGACGAGAAGAACCAGGACTCCACCGAGCTCACCGGCGACATCAACTACAGGAAGATCGCCGAGTACGGCTCGGACTCGGACCCTCGCGCGTTCAACTTCGACGGCGAGTTCAACATCGCCAACCGCGGCATCGTCGAGTTCGTCGAGATGCTCAAGCTCGACGTCGCCTTCCTCTACGATCTGCTCGGTGCCTCGCAGGAGCACAAGATCAAGCCGAAGAAGTTCGCGCAAACCGACATCGACGAGGTGATCATCGGTCACACGAACGAAGCGGAGTACAAGCGGCTCATCAACAACGAGTTCATGGAAGCGCTTCGCGATCGCACGATCAAGATCGACATCCCGTACATCACGCGGATGAAGGATGAGATCCGCATCTACGACAAGGAGTTCCACACCTCGAAGGTGCGGGGCCGCCACATCGCTCCTCACACCTTCGAGGTGGCCGGCATGTGGGCGGTGCTCACCCGGCTCGAAGATCCGAAGAAGCACAACCTGCAGCTCTTGCAGAAGATGAAGCTCTACGACGGCAAGGTGCTGCCCGGCTACACTCAGGACACCGTGAAGGAGCTCCGCAAGGAGGCGAAGCGCGAGGGCATGGAAGGCATCAGCCCGCGCTACGTGCAGGACAAGATCTCGAACGCGCTCGTCAGCGAGCTGGGCGAGGGCACCATCAACCCGTTCATGGTCATGAACGAGCTGGAGAAGGGCCTCACGCACCACTCGCTCATCTCCGGCGACGACCAGCGGAAGAAGTACCGGGATCTCATCGGCGTCGTGAAGCGCGAGTACGAGGAGATCGTCAAGAACGAGGTCCAGCGAGCCATCAGCGCCGACGAAGAGGCCATCGCGAAGCTTGCCGCCAACTACATCGACAACATCAAGGCCTACACCTTGAAGGAGAAGGTCAGGAACCCGTACACCGGCCAGTACGAGGAGCCCGACGAGCGTCTCATGCGCTCCATCGAGGAGAAGATCGACATCCCGGAGAACCGGAAGGACGACTTCCGCCGGGAGATCATGAACTTCATTGGTGCGAAGGCCATCGAGGGCAAGAAGTTCGACTGGCAGTCGAACGACCGCCTGCGGCGCGCCCTCGAGCTGAAGCTCTTCGAGGATCAGAAGGACAGCATCAAGCTGAAGACGCTGGTCAGCGCGGTCGTCGACAAGGAGACCCAGGAGAAGATCGACATCATCAAGAGCCGTCTCATCCGCTACTTCGGGTACAACGAAGTGAGCGCCACGGACGTGCTGAACTACGTTGCATCGATCTTCGCGCGCGGGGACGCGAAGGAGTGAGTTCGGGCAGTCGACGCGGAGCTCGTGAGGCTCCGCGTCGACCTCGGGGTCTCGATTGGGGTCGAAGAATCAGTGCTTGATTGAACGGCGCGGCGTTTCGCGGCTGACGCGAGCGCTCGGCGTTCTGTTTGCGACATCGTTCGCAGCGCCCGCCGTTGCGCAGAGCACCGCGGGCTTCCCCATGCCTTCCGCTTCGCCGCCGGCCGCGCCACGGCCGCCCGCCGCGCCGACGAGTCCGCCGGGCTACGCGCCGCCCGTGCAGCGGCCGCTCGCGCCGCAGTATCCGCCGGGCTACGCGCCGCAGCCGCAGCAGCCACAGCCGCCGCCGAGGCAGCCATCACCGTATCCGCCGGGCTACGCGCCGCAGCAGCCGCAGCAGCCGCCGAGGCAGCCGTCACCGTATCCGCCGGGCTACGCGCAGCAGCCGCAGCAGCCTCCGAGGCAGCCGTCACCGTATCCGCCGGGCTACGCGCAGCAGCCGCAGCAGCCGCCGAGGCAGCCGTCACCGTATCCGCCGGGCTACGCGCCGCCCGCGTATCCGCCGGGCTACGCGCCGCCTGCATACCCGCCGCGCGCGGCGCCGCAGTACCCGCCG
>Ga0265334_10001702_pt1 | contig 10502 bp, 8 predicted proteins | sample 42023metaG_FD_192442 | JGI IMG/M metagenome (GOLD analysis project Ga0265334, IMG submission 192442) | Rhizosphere microbial communities from Carex aquatilis grown in University of Washington, Seatle, WA, United States - 4-20-23 metaG | ecosystem: Host-associated > Plants > Roots > Rhizosphere >...
CAGCTTGGTAACATTCCGTCACGGCGGATTCGCTCCATGAAATTGACTTCGACAATCAAATTTTACTGGAGAACAACGAATCCGCCGTTTCTATTTCAGCGTCCGCTGGTGACGTATCCGGGCTAGCCGCGCTCATCAAAAAAATAAAAGCGCGGCGTAGAGCCATGTCTTTTGGTCTTTTGCCGCTTCTTTTGCGGTCGGCAGCACACCGATATATGCACGTTTCCTTGTCTTCCTTTTCAGCGCCGAAATGCATGCCGGCAACCTTAACGGCAACTTAACGAATTCATAATAATATAAGCTGAAATTGGCTTGAACTATTTTTTGTTGCCAATAGTCGTAAATATCGGAACTGCCGATATGAGAAGAGGGTTGCCGTATTTTTAGTTGAAGCTACTCAGAATATGGATCTGCCGAGGAGCGGCCATTTATAAAATCTCTTCTTCTTAATAAATGATCGCGCGTGAAATCCCACATGAATCTTATGAAGGATAGTTCTGATGATGGATAAATAGATTAGTTACTGCCATTTAATAACAGTGTCAATGTGGAGTGCCTGATTTTTTAATAAATCATCAAGAAGTAAGTAAATCGAAGGAAGTAAATCTTTTTCCCAAGGAGGGATTGCTATGAAATATCGTCTGATTTTGTGTGTCGTCAGTGCCGCCCTTTCTCTCACTGCTTGCAGCAACAACGATACACCCGGGACTAGTCCGGGCTCGGGTGCGTTGCGTGTTGTCAACGCAATTTCCGACTCACAGCCGATTGACGCCAGCATCACCAATGTAACGACTGACATCAATAACATTGCGTTTGGCTCGGCCAGCGGTTTCCGCGATGTCGTGGAAGGCAGCTATAAAGTTCAGCTCGCCACTCACAATTCCGGCGGAACCGCAGTCACCATCACTGCAGACAATGTGTCCATCGATCACAATAATCAGACCACTGTCTATGCGATCGGCAATCTCAGCCTCAGCAATCAGAACAGCCTGACCGTCGAACGAACGATTTCGGATATTTCATCGAGCAATATCGAAGTGCAGTTCGTTGATGTCGCCGGAGGGCCAGACGGCACAATCAGCCTGATTCAGCCCGGTTCCGATCCCAGTAATCCGGCCAATGTCGTTGCCACCCAAACTTTAAGTTCCGCGGTGAACGCTTCGGATCCGACGAAAGCTTATTCCGCGCCGCAGCAAATTGCCGCTGGAACTTACGAAATCATCGTAACGGTGGGCGGCGTGAAGATCTACGACAGCGGCGCTGCCGGTGTTGCACTGGGAGGCGGCACAAGCTTTCAATTTGCCGTGTTAAATTCGCCCGGAATTTCGGATGGTTCAGTTATTTCGGTGCTGGAACTCGACGACAAGGGCAATTCCACTCCATTGCCGGCAAGCAGCTAGGCTTAAAGCGTCAGCAAGAATATCCCCGGCAATGCCGGGGATATTTATTTGGCAGAAACGATCAGTGCGGCTCAGGGTGTTCCCAATGTTTCGGCGAACTGTGGATGTTCGCGTTCTCCCGGCGCGCCGAGACGATTCACCGCATTGATGTAAGCCTTCGCTGAAGCGATGACGATGTCGGTATCGGCGCCGAGACCATTGACGATACGACCGTCCTTCGCAAGCCGCACAGTCACTTCACCCTGCGCATCGGTGCCGGTAGTGATGTTGTTGACCGAATACAGCAACAGCTTGGACTTGCTGCCGATCAATTTCTCGATCGCCGCAAACACCGCATCGACGGGCCCATCACCCTGGGCATCAGTGTCGCGAACACTTCCGTCGAAATTCAACGCGACTTTGGCAATCGGACGTGTACCAGTTTTAGAAGTGACTTCGAGCGACGCGAGCTGGACATGATCCTGCGCGCGAGCTTGGTCGCCCTGCGTTACCAGCATCTGCAAATCTTCGTCGAAGATTTCCTGCTTTTTGTCCGCAAGCTCTTTGAAGCGCGCGAATACTTCGGCGAGCTCTCCGTCGGACTTGAAGCGGTGGCCCAATTCTTCCAGACGCGCCCGAAACGCATTGCGGCCGGATAACTTGCCGAGCGTTAGCTTGTTCGCTGCCCAGCCAACGTCCTCAGCGCGCATGATCTCGTAAGTCTGGCGATGCTTGAGCACGCCGTCCTGGTGAATGCCGGACTCGTGCGCGAAAGCATTGGCACCCACGATCGCCTTGTTCGGCTGCACGGGATAGCCGGTGATGGCAGACACCAAACGCGAGCACGGCACGATCTGCGTAGCATCGATACGCGTCTCGATATCGAACACGTCCTGGCGTGTCTTCACCGCCATGACGATCTCTTCGAGCGCCGCATTGCCTGCACGCTCACCGAGGCCGTTGATGGTGCATTCGACCTGTCGCGCGCCGGCCATCACCGCCGCCAGCGAGTTCGCGACCGCCATGCCGAGATCGTTATGGCAGTGTGTGGACCAGATCGCCTTGTCCGCGTTGGGCACGCGCTCGATCAACTGCCGCATGCGCTCGCCCCACAAGGCCGGAATGTTATAGCCAACCGTATCCGGCACGTTGATGGTCGTCGCGCCAGCCTTGATGGCCTGCTCGAAGACACGGCACAGGAAATCGAGATCGGAACGCCCAGCGTCCTCGGCGGAAAATTCGACATCGTCGGTCAACTGCCGCGCCAGCTTGACCGCACCGACCGCCGCTTCAAGTACCTGGTCAGGGTGCATGCGCAGCTTCTTTTCCATATGAATTGGGCTGGTCGCGATAAACGTATGGATGCGCTTGCGTTTCGCCGGCTGTAAGGCTTCTGCCGCGCGGTGAATGTCGCCTGCGCTGGCACGTGCCAGCGAGCAGACCACACTCTCGGTGACTTCGCGCGCGACTGCCTGCACGGCCGCGAAATCACCTGGGCTGGCAATAGCGAAGCCGGCTTCGATGACGTCGACCTTCAGGCGCTGCAAGGCAAGCGCGATGCGGACCTTCTCGTCCTGCGTCATCGCCGCGCCGGGCGATTGCTCGCCGTCGCGCAAGGTCGTGTCGAAAATAATCAGCTGTTTCTTGCTCATGATGGAGGCTCTGGCTCTCAAAGGGGTGTCGACCCGCTACAACCGCGTGGGCCGGGGAAAACGATTCGTTGCTGGTCTGCACGGATTAGGCCCCGTGCGGGCATCGTTCGTTGTCTGCCTTACGGCAGAAGTCGAAGCAGCAGAGCAAGCGCGCGCGGCCGGGCGTCTAACGACGCCGCGAGGGACAGCTGAAACTGGCCGCGAATGGATTTCATGACGCGGTACTATAGACCAGCCTCGCATTCGTTGCCAACTATCAGGGCGTCGGCGGGGTGCGTCGCATGCGCCGCCACAGTGCGGCTACCGGGCCTGATAGCGCGTAGAAGAAAAACGTCAGGAACAGAATCTGCGGCGGTTTCTTGCCGGCGATAACGACCAGCAGCCATAACACCGCCAGCACTGCCACAAACGGCAGAAAGCGGATGCGTTGGGTGAGTTTGAGCTTCTTGAAGCTGTTGTAGCGGATGTTGCTGACCATCAAGGCCGCTGCTACCAATGTCAGCAGACTCGCCGGTACGATGACCAGAGCATCGTCGCCGCTCAAACCGAGATCGAACGCGCTCCAGACGAAAAACACGACGACTGCTGCAGCAGCGGGACTCGGCAATCCGAAAAAATCCTTGTTGCTGTCGGCAATGGCGGCGTGCACGTTAAACCGCGCCAGGCGCAGCGCCGCGCAGGTGGCATAAGCCAATGCGATGACGCCGCCCATGCGGATGCCAAGCCAGCGGTACTCGATAAAGCGCAGGGTGAAGGCATACATGACGATGCTGGACGCCATGCCAAACGCGGCCATATCGCAAAGCGAGTCGTACTCCTTACCGAAATCGCTCGCAGTGTTGGTGAGACGGGCGATGCGGCCGTCCAGGCTGTCGGCGATCATCGCGAACAGGATCCCGAGCGCGGCATGGTCGAAACGATCGGCCATTGCCGAGACGATCGCATAAAACGCCCCGAGCAGAGTGCCGGTGGTGAACAGGTTCGGCCATAGGTAGATGGCCTTACGGCGCGGCTTGAGCAAAAGCGGGGTTTCGTCCATGGGTCAAGTTACCTGATCGTTACCAGCCGCAAGTTTATAAAAACGAAGGGCGCTCCGAAGAGCGCCCTTGTCATATCCAGAATCGCGATCAACTCCAGGATCAATTCCTGGTCTTGTCGACCAGCTTGTTCTTTGCAATCCACGGCATCATCGAGCGCAGCTTGCCGCCCACCTGTTCGATCAGGTGTTCCTGACCAATGCGTCGGCGTGCCTTCAGCGTCGGCGCTCCAGCCTGGTTTTCGAGCACGAATTCGCGCGCGAACTGACCGGTCTGGATTTCCTCGAGGATGCGCTTCATTTCCTTCTTGGTTTCTTCGGTGACAATGCGCGGACCGCGCGTATAGTCGCCGTATTCGGCCGTGTTGGAAATCGAGTAACGCATATTGGCCATGCCGCCCTCGTACATCAGATCGACGATCAGCTTCAGCTCATGCAGACACTCGAAATACGCCATTTCCGGGGCGTAGCCGGCCTCGACCAGCGTCTCGAAGCCAGCCTGCACCAGCGCGGTGGCGCCGCCGCAGAGCACGGCTTGTTCGCCGAACAGATCAGTCTCGGTCTCTTCCTTAAAATTGGTCTCGATAATGCCGGCACGGCCACCGCCGTTGGCGGAGGCGTAGCTCAGTGCGATTTGCTTAGCCTGGCCCGATGGGTCCTGGTGCACGCAGATCAGGCTGGGCACGCCGCCGCCCTGCGTGTAGGTGCTGCGCACCAGATGGCCGGGACCCTTCGGGGCGATCATGATCACATCGAGATCTGTGCGTGGTTCGATCAGCTGGAAGTGGATGTTGAAACCGTGTGCGAAAGCCAGCACACCGCCCTTCTTCAGATTTGCCGCAACCTGCTCGTCGTAGATCTTTTTCTGATCCTGGTCCGGCGCCAGGATCATTACCAGATCGGCAGCCTTGACCGCCTCGGCGACTTCCTTGACCTTGAGCCCAGCGCCGTCCGCCTTGGCCCAGGACTTGGAACCCTTGCGCAGCGCAACCGTCACGTCAACGCCGCTGTCTTTCAGGTTCTGCGCGTGGGCGTGACCCTGCGAACCGTAGCCGAGAATGGCAACCTTCTTCGACTGGATGATCGAAAGGTCGGCGTCTTTGTCGTAGTAAACCTTGATGCTCACGTCATGCTCCTGGGTGATGTGCCCTCCCCGCGAGGGGAAGATTCTTTGGGATTCCTGAATTCAATCCTGCGCCGCCAGTACCGCGTCGCCGCGCTCCAGCGCCGCGGTGCCGCTGCGCACGAGTTCAAGCACGCGCGCGATGCCACCGATTTCGGCGAGAAAGTCGTTCACTTCGACGCCGGTGCCGGTGAGCTGCACGGTGCGCGTGGTCTCGGTCTCGTCGAGAATCGTCGCACGATGACGGCGCACGCATTCGATGACCTGCCTCGCGATCGCCGGAGTCACCGCGACCTTCAGCATCGCCAGCTCACTTTCGAGATGATCGAGACTGGTCAGATCAACGATCTCGACGACATCGACGAGCTTGCGCGACTGCTTGATGATCTGGTCGATGACCGCATCGCTGCCGGTGCTGACCAGGGTCAGGCGCGAGACGGTCGGATCGTTCGTCGGCGCGACGGTCAGCGACTCGATGTTGTAGCCGCGCGCGGAAAACATGCCGGCCACGCGCGCCAAGGCGCCGGCCTCGTTCTGCAGCAGGATGGAAATAATGTGGCGCATAAGGGGCGCAAAAATAGCCGGAGACGCCCCTTATCGCAAGTAAACGGGTAAACGATGTGCGAAAAATCTAGGTCGGACCAGCCGCCGACAGCCTCGCGCTGGTCATCGACAGCCGGTAAATCAATGTTTCCGCGAACACCTTGTAGAAATGGAGCTGGGCTTCCATTGACAGCGTGTCCATCAGTGAGGCATTGACCTTCAGCGCCATCACCGGACTCAGCGCGCGCACGGTAGCGGTGCGGCGTGACGCCGAAAGGAAGCTGATTTCGCCGAAACAATCCCCCTTTTCAAGCACATGCAGTTTGCGCTGCCCTTTCAGAATCTCGACGCTTCCGCGCGCGATGATGAAAAATGCGCTATCGATCTCGCCTTCGGTGATGATCGTCGTGCCAGCCGCGAAAGTTTGCAGCGTGCTGGCATTAAGGATTTCCTCGATCTCGCTCTCGTCAAAGCCGGCAAAAAAGCGCAGCGCGCGCAGCGAATCGCGGTTTTCACGGCGGCTGAGCTGCTGGTCGGCGATGCGCAAGCGCTCGAACTGCCGCAGCAGATCGCGCGCCAGCTCATCGCCGGTCTGATAGCGCTGGCGCGGATCCTTCGCCAGCAGTCGCGCAACCAGATCGCAGATCGCGCGCGGCAGGTCCGGACGCTTAGCTTCGAGCCGCGGCACCGGTGCGTTGCGGATCGCCACGAACAGTTCAGGCAGAGTTGCACCGCTATATGGCGGCGTTCCAGACAGCAGCTGGTACATCACTGCACCAAGTGAATAAAGATCGGTCTGCGGCCCCATCGGCGTACGGCGGATCTGCTCTGGCGACATGTACAACGGCGAGCCGACGCAGGCGGTTTCCGCAGCCTTGGTCTTGTGCGTGATCGTCGCGATGGAAAAGTCCATGATCTTCGGAACGCCGTCGCGTGTGATCATGATATTGCTGGGCTTGATATCGCGGTGCAGAACGCCTTTCTCGTGTGCGTAATGCAATGCTTTCGCGCACTTGTAGACGACATCGACGACGCGATCGAGCGAAGTACGCGGCTGGTACGGGTTACATAGCGCCGACAGCGTATCGCCATCAACGTATTCCATGACCAGATACGACAGCCCGTTTTCCTCACCGGCATCGTGCAAAGTCACGATATGAGGGTGTTGCAACATCCCGGCGGCATGCGCCTCGGCAAAAAAAGCTCGCTCGGTAACCGGGGTTTGCGCGGCTTCCGGCTCTTTATGCGTGCGCAACGCCACCTTCACCGCAACATCGCGACACACGAACGGATCGTAAGCTTTGTAGACGATACCAGCGGCACCCCTGCCAAGAATGCCGTCGATGCGGTATTTGCCGATCCGCTCCGGCAACCCGGCGTCAATCACGGCACCCGCATCGGAAACCACGAAGTCGGGCACAGATTCTTCGAGGATATTCATTAATAGCCACCATTATTCGATGATACAAGATACTGACTGCAAAAGACTTTCAAGACGGACCCGCCCGTCGGACCATAGCCGCCGCCGCATCCTTTCCTGCATCACAACGTCCTATTACCCACCGATTGCCGTCATACCCAGCGGCAAGGATACTCGCCCTTTCTAATATCTGTATTGCTGACCGCTACCTTTCTGTATACGTATTTCAAGCATTATTCCGGCCATCGCGAGGTGGCGTTGACTGACGACTAAGTGCAGCTGCACCTTCGGGTCCGACCAGGCGCTGGCTTTTAGAGACGACTTCTACTTCGCGACAACTACTTGCGAGAAGTGCTCAAGTGAATCCTTGAGGTCACCCTTCATGGACCCAAGCCCGAATTCGAGCGCCAAACACCTTCAGCTCTTGATGGCGCTCCGGGTGAGTTCCGCGTGTAGCGATTGTAATAAATGAACGGGCCCTGGGATGTGATGAAAACCTCGGGATCCTGCCGAACCCGATCGGTGATCGTAGGGTCGGAGATCTGCACGTTGTAAGTATTGTCCAATGATGCCAACCAGACCTGCGTAGGATAGCTGAACAGCGAAGGGTTGCCGTTCGGACTTCTTACCATGAAGACGTAAGATTTTCCTTTATAAACGAATGGCTCCGGCGACCAGATGTACGCTGGCGCGCCGCTTGGTATCGGAATCGTCGCTACCACAGTCCAGGCGTTCGTTTGGGTTTTGGCGTTGTATTGCGGGGTATAAAATCGAAGGCTTTGCGCATTGACGCTGACCATCGCAACGTAGGCGCCGCCATACTCCGGCGCCTGCCACAGGAAAACATCGCCCTTGTTGCCGGAATCCGAAGTTAGCTGCGTTGTGGCACCAGTGTTCAAGTCATAGCTGAACACCTGCCGCCAGCTGGAGCGCCCCACGCCCACCGGAGTGGTATAGACGAGCTCATTCAGCCCGGGGACAAAGCGCTCCGATCCCTTGGATTGAGATGTATTCGGAACTGCCAGCGGCGTCGAATCATTAATACCTTGGGTATAGAGCTGCCAATCACCGCTGGAGCCGTTGCGGAAGACGACCGGCGGATTCGCCTGGGTCGGATTGATGTTGCCGATCGGCTCAACAAATCCGAGCGTGTTGGGCAGAAAGCTGGGATACCATGCGCCGCTTTGATACACCACCTTCGCGATATTGGCGGTTGCGGCGGACTGCGGTTGGCCTGTTAGATACTTGGTGTAGATGATCTGATAGCCGCCAGTCGACCCTTCCACCCACTCCGGACCATTGCCGAAGTCGGGCGAAGTCGCCGCGTCGACGTCAACCAAAGTACCGTGGCCTGTGGGCGGTACAAAAGCACCCGTGTTGCGGTCAACGCCAGCCGTCCAGAGACGGTGCGACAAATCGACATACGTCAGCAGAGCGTCCTGCTGGTCGAACTCATAGTCAACAATCGGACTGGCCGTGACTTGAACCTCGTCACCAAACACTGCGTTCGTTCCCAATGCAGTCGCCACGATGGCAACCGACAGTACCACTTGCCACGCAAGATTCGCGCGACTTTCTTGTACTGAATTCATCGATATACCCGTAGAGAAAATACTTTATCCTTGCTCTTCAAAGTGGACAGTCACCATTGCTCCAACGAAAAGCATCCGGATTGTTCGCTTTAAATGAGTTCTGTAAGCAAAGAAAATGCCGTCCATATCGCGAATGCCCTACACATTAAGCAGATACAGAAGTCAGCGAAGGTCGGCTACTTTAATGACCTCTGGCGCGCAAGCGCGAAACGGATTCAAGTCCTGGCGAACAGCAACACTGTGCGAACTCTAAACACACCAGGACGTTAGTTGAGTTCGCCTACGATAATCGCCGAGCACCCGGAGATTTTCAGAATTAGGCTTTTTATCAAAGCCTCGAAATGCAAGAAACGAGTAGCAAAAAGAGCAACGAGGCCACGAGAACCCGGTCAGCCGCTGGTCACTTGCTTTCCGTTGGCGCCAACAACCACATCGCGTCTCCATAACTGAAGAAGCGATAGCGCTCGCGCACCGCGTGCGAGTAGGCACACATCACGCGTTCGTGACCCGCGAATGCGCACACCAGCATCAACAGCGTACTTTCTGGCAGATGGAAGTTGGTGACGAGCGCGTCAACCACGCGAAAGCGATAGCCTGGCGTGATGAACAGACACGTCTCACCGGCAGCCGCGCGCACGACACCGTCGGCCGCAGCCGCGGATTCGAGCGCGCGCACGCTGGTGGTGCCGACGGCGATGACTCGTCCGCCTTTGACGCGAGTCTGATCGATAGCGTCGGCAAGCGAGGTGCTGATCTCATATCTTTCTGCGTGCATACGATGATCGGCAAGATTGTCGACGCGTACTGGCCGGAAAGTACCGGCGCCGACGTGCAGCGTTAGCGTCTCGATATGTACGCCACGCGCGCGGATCTGTTGGAGCAGCGTTTCGTCGAAATGCAGCCCGGCGGTCGGCGCCGCCACTGCGCCGGGCACACGCGCGAACAGCGTCTGGTAGCGCTCGCGATCGCTTGCTTCATCGGCACGTTCGATATACGGCGGCAATGGAATATGGCCGGCACGTTCCAGCAACTCCAGCACGGACTCATCGCCGATCACGGCAAGGCGATAAAACTCACTCTCCTGTCCCTGCACCATCAGCTGCGACTGAGCGCCATCGATACGCAGCGTCATCCCTGGTTTCGGCGCTTTGCTCGCACGCACTTGTGCAAGAAATTCGCGATCGTTGGTTACTCGCTCGACGAGGATTTCAATGCGTCCACCGGTTTCCTTCTCGCCAAGCAACCGCGCCGGGATCACCTTGGTATCGTTGAACACGAGCAGATCGCCGGGCTCCAGTAGCGATGGCAGATCGCGGATCATGCGATCGCTCACAGCGGCGCCAGGTCTGACGCACAGCAGGCGCGATTCACCACGCCGGTCAGGCGGACGCTGCGCGATCAGTTCGGGCGGCAGCTCGTAATGAAAATCGGATAAACGCATGAACGCGCGATTGTAAGCCCGCAGTTATGGGAAATACCCGTAGCGCGATGTGACGCAGGGAAGGAAGGCTGCGCGGCGGCTATATTCTTTCAGCCGAATTCTTTCAGCCGAGCTGCGCGGGGCCGCGCACCGACGAACCTGCGTCGTTCTTACCAGAACTCTCTGCGTTCGCGGGTGCCGGGAAACAGGCCAAGCAGATGCAGGTGGGATTTGTGTACCGCACGCGGTGAAATGATCAGCAACCACGCCACCATCGCTGAGAAAAGAGCTGATGTGGTCGGCGCGATGATCTGCAACGCATCGTTGTAGATATGCG
>Ga0265334_10001703_pt1 | contig 10498 bp, 10 predicted proteins | sample 42023metaG_FD_192442 | JGI IMG/M metagenome (GOLD analysis project Ga0265334, IMG submission 192442) | Rhizosphere microbial communities from Carex aquatilis grown in University of Washington, Seatle, WA, United States - 4-20-23 metaG | ecosystem: Host-associated > Plants > Roots > Rhizosphere...
GGCGGGACCATGCCTGCTCGGTCCTGCGTGGACCGGCATGCCGACCCCCTGACTGGGGCCAGGAACCGGTGACCGGCGTTCCGCCGCCCGCGGGCACGCCCCACGGCGAGGTCGAAGGTGCGTCCTCATGGGGGCCGGAGGGTGGAGCAGGCGGTTCGTGGGCGTGGCTCGCGTCGTCCTCGGTCGCGTGGTCGGGATCCAGGCCTGCGCAGGACGGTGTCCGGGGCCTGTCGGTGAGAGGGCCGCTCGGGAGGCCGGGGAGGGGGTGTTCCGGGAGACCGGCGAGAGGGTCCCTCGGATGGCCGTCGGAGGGAGCTGCCGGGAGAAGGCCGGCGACCGGCGGGCCGGCGATAGTGACGACCGGCAGATCATCGGTGGCGGGACCGGGGGGTCCGTCAGCGGCGGGACTGGCGGTGGCGGGACTGGCGGTGGCGAAACCGGTGCGGTGAGGATCGCCGTCGAGTGGGGGGCGGGCCGGGAGCGTCTCGGCCTCGAAGGGCCCATCCGCGTGCCACCCGGGCAGCGGAGCGACCAGAGGGGAACGCACGAGGGAGAGATCGCCGACGCCGAGCCCGAGGATCTGCCGTGCAGCGGCGTTGGCGCTCAGGATGAGCCCGTCGATACCCTGAATGATCACCCCTTCGGTGAGCACGGAGAGGACCGCATCGTGGCTCAGCCGCAGGTCGACGGCGGTGCGGTCTGGGACGTCGGGACGCACGACACCTCCGGACCGGCCTACCAAGGGGATGTGACATTCGGTTCAATGAGCGTAACGCTTCGTGGATACCCAGGGAGGCGTCGGGCAAACGGACGAGGCGAGTGAGTCGCCGGTGCCTCCGGCTGTGGCTCCGGGCAGGGCCACCCCGACCCTGACTGCCCCGGTTCGACCATGGTCGAGGGAAAGATCGGAGGACCAGGGGCGATCGGCCCACTATCCTGGTCCGGTCGCCACCGTTGGATCGGCGACACGGCCGGCATGGCGCAATTGGCAGCGCACCCGACTTGTAATCGGGCGGTTCCGGGTTCGAGTCCCGGTGCCGGCTCCTGGTCTGAACTGCAAGAACGGCGCAGGGACGGTCACCACGACCGTCCCTGACAGCAGTTCCTGACCGCATCACTCGTCGATCAGCTCGTTCAGCCGGTCGAGCGCCTCTCGCTGATCGTCCACGGCCACGTGTCCGCGGGGATTCATCGTCATCTCCGGCGCGGTGTGTTCCCCGATCCCGTGACCACGGGGGCTCAAGCCCGGCGGCGCTCATCTCGGCCCGGGCACCCAAGGGTTACGCCACCCCAGCCGGGGGGCGCCAGCTCCCCGAGACCGGCCCGCCTCCCGCCTGATCGTGCGGTGGCGCTCCCCCGTCCGGCGCGGTGTCGGACTACGTCTGCCCGAACCGAGGAGAGCGCCGTCGAGATTTCCGCGAGTTCAGGACTTGCCAGGAGGAGCCGACATCACAGCTGCACTTCGATGCCGCAACCATCGATGGATTTTGAGGTGCCCCCAGAATTCACAAGGGGGGCTGAAGAGGTAGGTATCAATGGTCTTCCGCGGGTCTCGCGTAGGCTTCGAGGTATCGATTGAGAAGCACCGCCAGGGCTTCCACGGGTAACCCACCGGTCCCGTTGGGAAACATGCCCTCAATACCGGAGAAAGTGTGCATGAATCTCACACTTCGGGGCTGTCGCAAGGCAAGCCCTGCGCCGCGAATGCCTAGCATCTTCGCTCGACCCAGGAACCTGACAGCGTGGAACGACTCGCAATCTCTCCAGGTCACGGCCCAATCCATGCCGAATCTCTGTCTATAGAAGAGCTCTTGTTCGTTTAGGGTCAGAGTCGGCGGAGCGATTAGCTGCAGGATCGACGCGAGAAGAACGCAGGTCCCGAATACTGCGGTTAATACTCCGATGACGGTACTTCCTGCGGCACCGATGAGGACGCCCAATGATAGGGCGGCGACACCGCCGAGGAGCATCTGGAGTGTTCTCTTCCGGGAATTGGTCAGGCATCGGGGCAGGAGGTCGCAGGATTTGACCCACTCCGCGTCCATCCTTCGTCTCCTCACCGCGATCTCCTCATGGAATGCTCCCTTTTGGTGGCAGTGAATCCGGTTGGCGGGGATTTCTGTTGCGGAGGAGCGGACGCGGCGAGTGGGCGGCCCGAAATCAATGATCCCCGACATGTGAGGCGTAGGCGTCGCGATATCGGTTCAGGAGAATTGCGAGTGCCTCCGCGGGGAGCCCGCCGATCCCGTTCCCGAAGATGGTGTCTGTATTCTCGGTGCTCTTCGTGTTCTTCGCGGGCTGCCCGATCAATCTGCTCGGGGCGCGCCTGGACCCAACTCCTGGATTGCATACGCCGACAACCTTCACCGACGTAAGTGCCCTGACGGCCTTGAACGACGTGTACGCTTGCCAGGTCGCCGACTTCTCCGGACCGAACCGTGCCTCCAAGGAAAATCCCCGCTCATCGAGAAACAGGGTGGGGTGGACGGCCAGCATCATGAGAGCGCCGAAGATACCGGCGACCCCGAATCCGAGAGGAAGGAATCCCGCAACCGGATTCCCTGAGAGGATGGCGAGGATTCCTACCGTGAAGGCCGCGGTCGCGACAAGCAGCCCACGTATGGCCCTGTCTCGCGGATAGGTAAGGGCCCGCCGGTCGAGCGTGCAAGATTCAACCCACTTGGCGCCTTGTGGCCGATTGTCCACGCTGACTCCTTTCTGGTGTTTTTCGGTGTGATGCGACCACGCAAGCTCGACGCGGACCGAAGTTGATCGGATCCCCGGCAGGGCCGTTCGCCAGAGCTCCGCCCGTCGCCGAGTCGTCTCTTGCGTGTCGGGTGGCCGCACAGGCGCCGCGGCAACCCGTCTCTGGTGGTCCGATGCTCTGCCGGAGGGCGGCCGAAGCCTACCCATGTCCAACCACTGTCCGTGGTGAGAACGGTGCCGAGTGCGGGAAACCGCCCAGTAAGCTCCTTGGTGTGTGCCGGATGGTGCGGCCGTGTTGTGTGCTCTCGGCACCTTCGTTTGCCGGGCGGCCGGGCTTGCAACACCTGTCGGATCGTGAAGTGGTCTCCTCATCGCCCACGCATCGGAGGAGTTGCGAGACCACGGTGGTCGGTGGGGGTCGTCCGTGGTTCCATCCCCTTCGCCGAGCCGTACTTCCGGCATTCTTGAGGAATATCAATGAATCGGCGAGAAGGTGCCGAAATCCCCAAACGGGTTAGGAGTCCCCGCCGGCCTGCCGGGGGTTGCTGAGACAGAAGACGCGCTTCGTCCGCGCCTTACCCAGCTGAATGGACACGGAGTGTCGGACCAGGACGCCATGGGGCAGGTGTCTCGACGATCGAGTCGGTGCGGGTCCCGGGTCATTTCGGGCAGTGATGGGTCGCGACGGACTCTGTGCATGTCGAACTACTCCTTCGCCTCGTCTCACAGCGACCGGAACGCCTGGACCCTCAAGTCCAGGAGATCGACGCCGTGGACGCAAGCCACGTCCTCCAGTCCATTCGACATGGGATGTTGCGCGCGGATCCTCCAGCCTCCCCGTAGTCTGACGGACCGGTTCACCCAGGCGTCGTTGGTCGGCTCATGTGACGGGGCGGACTTGCGGGGCACCATTGGTGACGTCGGCCAGTCCCTGCTCATCGAGGTGGTCATCTCCCACAACCGCCGTGGAGGCTGGTGAGTTCGCCGTCCTCCGGGCCAGGGCCAGCAACGCTTCAAGATCCTTCACGGCAACATCGTCACGCTCCTTCGGGTCTAGGCTGCGCGGATGGTCGAGCCCCCCACGACGTACTCGATTTCGGTCCGGTTGCAACGGACCACGACGGAAGAGCTGTACCTGTCCGTTCCTGTCGACGGAGCGATCATGCAGGATGAACCCGCCGCCGATGGCAGGTATCGGATCGATCCCGGCAGGCTTTGGGCGGAAGCCATCCGACTTGCCACAGAGTCGGTCGACTGGACTGTCGAGGACCGACAGGTGACTCCGCATCCCATCCAGCAGGCACCGCCGCAGATCGCCGAGCAACTCGGATCGCAGGGGGGCGGGGGAAGCCTGACCGGCACGGCGGATTCCCCCGCGCGCTGAGACCGTCGCGCATGCCCGACTCCGGCCCTGCAACTGCCTGCAATAACCAGCCTCCGCCCCCGGTCCGGGAATCGCTGTCCCAGCACCGTATGCCTCAGATCAGTGCCCGGCGCCCCGGCTGACGACCGTCACGAGGGGCCCTGCCGCTGGTCCTCGGGTTCCGCCTGGACAGCCAGCTCATCCCGGTCCTGAGCCTTCGGCTCCGGATTCCTCGTGCCGTCGCCCTCGTCATCGCACTTGTCGTCGTCCTGACGGAGGCCAGTCCGGCGTTCCTCCCCGGTACGCCGTCGTCCGAGATCCGATGAGGCCGTCGTCCTCTCCCGTCGGGTGTCCCGATGCCGGTCGGAGGACATGAAGCCGCCGACGAGCGCCAACAGGAACAACCCCAGATACGCCAGGGTCGACATCGCGAAGTCATGACTGCCTGCGCGACGGACCCGTGCGGGATCGGCAGGGTCGTACTCGACGGCGACGGTGCAGCCCCTGACCGGCAGGTGGACGAACCAGGGCACATCCAGCCAGGCCCTCACCGGGGTGCCCTGCGCGACGAAGGTGATGCGGTCCTCATTGCCCCACTTGCCGCGGGTCGATTGCTCGACGGTCGCCGTTGTCGTGACGTGGTGCATGGTCAGCCGCACCTGGACGTAGGCATCGGTCCCCTCGAGCCCGAGGGCCAGCAGAGCCACCACCACCGCTGCGAGTCTGCGGAAGCCGTCCACATAGCCATGATCTGACGAGGCCGGGGGACGCCGCCAGGGTCGGGGGGCGATGCCGGGGTCCCGGACGACTCAAGAGCGACTCGGGACCCGTCCGGGGTCGTGCCTGCCCGCGGATACGGCTGCCTGCCCCTCCGTTCCCGGACCTCCGCCGAGTCGTCGGCCGGTCGCCATCAGGTCGGGTATTTCGTGATCATCCCGCGTGCTTCGTTGGCCTCGTGCGCGATCGGGATCTCCGCCGGTGGATGACGTACAGCAACAGTAAGGACAGGGAGGTGAGCATCGTGACCTGATCGAAGAGGTCGTCCGCGCCCAGAATGCGGGCATCGGTCGGATTGTCCCGGTCATAGGCGACCCGCACGTGGTCCCCCCTGTCGGGGTCGCCTGAGAAGAAGCCGGTGAACACGGTGGTGTCCACGGGCTCGCCGTCGAGCGTGGTGAAGTGCACCCTCGCCGAGGAAGGGTGGGTACGGGAGCCGTCGGTGACCGAGATGACGACTGCCGGGACCCGTCCTCCCGAATTCAGGCGAATGTCGTCGCAGGCTCCCTGCACTGTCACCACGAGCACCATGAGCCACATCAGGACCAGGACGACGACGGTGCCGGTCTCCATGGCCGGGTCGGTCCGGAAATCGGCTCGGTCCGACGGGGTCCTCCCAGCGGGTCCCCGACGGAGCCCGCGCCGCTTCCGCGAGGGGCGCCTTCGCTTCCGCACGGCGCACAGTGTGCACGATCTTGAGTGCGGGACGCCGGCCGCCTCGGTGCGACGGCGGCCGGCGTCCACGCCGACTCTGTGTCGTCCTTCCCGCCCAGCGCGGGAACAGGTCCGGGGCTACTGGCTGGTCATTCGCGTCCGCCGGGGGAGCCGTGGCAGCGACCGGTTCCGCTGTCGGAGTAGCGGAGCACGCTGGGGTCATGGCCGGCGGCGGCGAAGGCCGGCGTGAAGTCCCAGCGGTAGCCGTCGTGTCCCAGGGTCAACTTCAGGGCGCCGTAGGCGTTGTCCTCCCCGGTGACGACGTGTTCGGCCTGCAGAGCCGGGCCGGTCTGCAGGGTGTCCAGGTCCTCGCCGCCGGTGCCCACGGTGAACTGGGTGATGCCCTTCTCGGCGTCCACCCGGCCGTCGGGGGCCAGGGGCTGGAATCGGGCGTAGACGTGCTCGTGGCCGTTGAGGATCACATCCGTCCCGTGCTGGTAGAGCAGCTTCCACCAGGTGTCGGCGGCGCCGCCCTCCGTGGAGGCGAACGCGGTGTAGGGGACGGATCCGCTGTCGCCGGTGGCGGTGAAGGTCGGCTGATGCCAGTACGCAAGGGTGCACCGGCTGTGGTTCGCGTTCAGGTCCGCGGCCAGCCAGGACGTCTCCTGGCCGAGTACCCCGCTGGACGGATCGCAACTGTGGTTGAAGGCGCCGGAGTTGCACTCGATGTTCAGGGAGATGATGTGCCAGTTGCCCAGATCGTAGGAGTACCACCCCTGGTTGTACGTGCCCGCCTGACCTGCGGGGCGCACGACACCATCGGCGTCCGTGCCGTTGAAGTACGAGAAGTAGCCCAGGCCGTTCTGAGCCGCCTCGTTGTCACCGTGCTTGGTGTAGGCGTAGTACTCGTGGTTGCCGGGTGCGGGACGTTGCAGGAACTTGAACGCCCCGAAAGTCTTGTCGTAGGAGTTCTGGAAACCGCTCAACTTGCCGACCTGGTACTGCAGATCGCCGAGAATCGCCACCAGATTCGGTCTCATCGCTTCGACCTGGGATGCGGTAGCGTACTCGGCGTCGAAGCCGCCGATCGATTCACCACCGCATTTCAGGCCGGTCGGGGTGCTCGCGTTCTCGGGAGTGTTCGGCTCGCAGCCGATGTCTCCCACCGCGGCCAGCACCGGAGCTGAATCGGGCGACGCGTAGGGCCAGAGCGGGGCGGAGGATCGTGCTGAGGCGATCGCGGCCGTGCTGATAGCGCTCAGTGCGACGGTCGCGGCTGCGATCACTTTCGTTGTCCGTCGGGACAGGATACGCATGGGACTTCCTCTCGAAACAGCGGGTGGACACGCCACGACAAACGCTAGGCGTCCGCCCGTCCCTCGGTCGGGTCGCCCGTGGCCGTCGGATGAACGCACAGGAAGCGGCCGGGGACCATTCACTGAATTCGATGTCCATTTCGTATGCCCGGCAGTTCGCAGTCCCGGTGGAGCTCATTGCGCGGTCCAGGGCTCGGAGGTGGGTGATCGGTCGGCGCCGTCCCGCGATGCTCACCTTGGGACACCTGACGAGCCGATCGGTGGTTCGAGCACCGAGGGGCACATGATCGCGGCTCTGCCGGTCCCGTCAATGTCGATCTTTGAGAGTAGATCCAGATCTGGGCCGGCGGCGTCGACGAGTGGCTGCCCGGCGGCTTCTTCGAGTGCCGTGGTTCCTGGCGAACCGAGCGAAACGAGCGCCCCGAGCGAATCGAGCGCACTGTGCGAGTCGAGCGAATCGAGTGAGCCGGACGAACCGGGCGACCGGGCGAGCCGAGCACCTCGCGCGAACCGATCGCACCCGGGGAGTCGGGTGCACCGGGCCTGCTGGTCGCACCAGGCCTGCTGGTCGCACGGGGCCTGCTGGTTGCACGGCCGGACCGGGGGGACCGGTGGGCCGGGTGTCGGGGACATCGAGAGCCTCGGCGTGGACGGCGAGCGCGGGTCCCCCGTCGGTGGTGTTCGTCCTGCACGAGATCCCCCGATTCGGTGCTCCTGTCCGGATTCGCGCAAGATAGGAAGTGCATTGCGTGATTCGCACAGTGTCCCCTCTTCGCCTGTCTCCGGGGCGTGCCGGGGACGGCCAGGAGCAGGTTCTTCGAAAATCCTGGCGGGAACCTGTAAGGCGAGCCGTGGGCCGCCGGTCAGGAAGGGTGAACGGCACCCAGCACACGATCTCCCGGAGAGGACGGTGCCCCATGCTTTCCATGTCTTTCCGCCTACGGCGGCGCGTTCTGGCGGTGACAGCCGCATTGGCCCTGGCAACGGTTCCCGCGGTTTCTGCGTCCGCCTGTCTGAACGGAGGCTCGCACGGCGGTGGCCTTCGCGGAGGAGGTTCCCTCGGCGGGGGCGGCTCCTACGGTGGCTCCTACGGCGGCAGTTCCTGCAGTGGTTGCTCCGGCGGTGGATCGTCGTACGGCGGCTCGTACGGCGGTTCCTACAGTGGTGGTTCGTACGGTGGCGGCTCGTACAGCGGCGGGTCTTCCAACGGTGGTTCCTGCAGCCTCTGCTCGGGCGGTGCGACGAGTATTGCCACGACGATTCCCGGTTGTGACAGTCAGTGCGCTTCGCTCATCGTGAATCTCATCTCGGGCGCGTCCAGTTGCCGCGGGAACTGCTCGACGGACATCACGCAGATCGTCGCGAAGATCCCACGGTGCAATTCGGGCTGCGCCTCGCGGGTCAAGAAGGTCGTCACGCACATCACGACCACGTCGAAGACCGTCACGACCTCACGCACGACGAAGACCAAGCACCGCACGACCTACCACGTGCCGGTGTGCGCCTCGACCTCGAAGTCCGGGTCCGTGACCCGGTGCACCACCGTCGTGGGTACTCCCAACTTCACCGGGTGACGCCCACCTCCCGGTGATCCTCTCCACCGGGTGATCCTGCTCGTCGGGTGGTCTCTCCCCGTGGGCCGAGCCGGTACCAGGGCCGACAGCCTCCGTCTGCCGGTTTCACCCACGGCTCTCCGAGAGGCTCTTCGAGCCGCTTCGCTCTCCTTCCCTGCCACTGCTCTGCCCTTTTCGCTGCCCTACCTCTAGAAATGCTCTGCCTCTACCACTCCTCCGCCCCGCCACTGCCCCGTTGCGCACCCCGAGGAGGTGAGAACTGCAGGAACTGTCGAGGAGCCGCCACTTCCCGTCCTGGCCTTCGGGGGCGGCTCCTCGACAGAACGGCCGCCTTCGACCTGGGCCCGAAGGCGGCCGTTACACCTGCCCCGCACTCCTCGGTTCGGTTCCTCTTGGCTGCGGAGCCGACGAACTGGTGTGGTCGCTGTCGGCGTCCTCCGCAGGCTCGGGACGGTGTGCATGGTGAGCGTCACTTGTTGAGTGATTCGGTCGACAACTAGGCTCGGACTGTGGAGCTGGACCGGGTACGCGAGGCGTACGACGCCGTCGCTGAGCGATATGCAGAGGAACTGCACGCGGAGCTCGCGGGGAAGCCGCTGGACAGGGCATTGCTCCAGTGTCTGGTCGATCTCGTCGCCGACGACGACGCCACCGGTTCGGACGGTGTCACAAGACGGATCATCGCCGATGTGGGGTGCGGTCCGGGGCACGTGGCAACTCACCTGAGAGAACTGGGTGCGGAGGTGGTGGGCGTCGACCTCTCCCCGGTCATGATCCAGCAGGCTCGGACCCGCTGGCCCGAGATCCCCTTCCTGGTCGGATCGATGCTCGGTCTGGCGGTACCGGACGGCACCTGGCGCGGTGCGGTGTGTGCGTACTCCGTCATCCACTTCGACACCGCGCAGCGGAATGCCGCCTTCGCTGAGCTTGCGCGGGTGGTGGCCGTGGGCGGCTGGCTTCTGGTCGCCTTCCACATCAGCGCGGCAGGGGTCGACCCCGGAGGCCTGGTTCACGTCGAGGAGTGGTGGGCTCAGCCCGTCGACCTCGACTTCCGGTACCTCGATCCTGACGTCGTCACGGCCGAACTCGGCGCTGCCGGATGGCGCGTGCACACCCGGGTGGTCCGGGAGCACTACCCCGCGCTCGAGTTCCAGAGCCGGCGCGCCTACCTGCTCGCCCAGCGCGTTGCCTGACGGCGCCCGGCCTGCCTCCGGTCGAGGTCTCAGGCGTCCTCGGCTTCGTGGCGTGAACCCGCCGGCGGTGTCGAGCCACTGGAGCTCCGAGGCATGAGGCAGTCGAGGCATGAGGTCACCCGAGCTCCGAGAGGTGGGGCCGCGGGCATGCCGAGATGCGGGGGCCGCCGGGTGGTGTCCGCGTCGTGATGCGGGCGCCACCCGGCGGCGGGATGGTTCGTCGATCCTCCGATCGTGCTCCTGGAGGTTCGGGTCGTGCTCCTGAAGGGTCAGGGCGTGCTCTCGGCGGGGTCAGGGCATGACCGGGGTGTTGTGGGTCAGGTCAGGCCCCTCGAGGTCAGGCGGTGCCCCTTGGTGGTCAGCGGTGTGGGTCAGGGGTTGACAGTGGCCAGATGGGCCTTGAAGCCCTCGCCGAAAGTGCTGGTGGGGGTTCCGTTCCAGTCGGTGATCAGGTCGTTGCCGCTGCTGGCGCACACGCCCCACACGTTCCAGGTCCAGGCGCCGTAGCCGATGCCGTTGGCGTCGTCCCAGGTCATGACCTGGTCGATGAAGTCGTGGCCGCAGGTGTTCTGCCCGACCTCGCCGTTCTGCACGGGCACCTGCTTGGCGACCGCACCGATGTTGGTGTCCCAGCAGGAGCTGGTCACGCAGCCGTTGAAGTTGTACACGTGCCACGAGGCCATCAGGTTGCCGGTGGAGTCGGTGGGCTTGTAGGTCAGCCACTGGCTCAGGTCGTTGGTCCAGGTCAGGCCACCTACCATGATCACATTGGTGGCGCCGGTCGCGCGCACCGCGTTGACCAGGGTCTGCATGCCCGCGACCGGGTAGCTGATGCCCGTGCAGGTGCCGCCGTCGCGCAGGCAGGTCCAGGCCTCGGTGGCATCGGTCCAGTTGTTCGCGGCGTCCGGGTAGGGC
>Ga0265334_10001705_pt1 | contig 10495 bp, 9 predicted proteins | sample 42023metaG_FD_192442 | JGI IMG/M metagenome (GOLD analysis project Ga0265334, IMG submission 192442) | Rhizosphere microbial communities from Carex aquatilis grown in University of Washington, Seatle, WA, United States - 4-20-23 metaG | ecosystem: Host-associated > Plants > Roots > Rhizosphere >...
CATCCCGGCTGAGTTGTGAGACATCCGTGCCCCCCAGCAGGTAGCGGCCCTTGGTCGGCCGGTCGAGGCAGCCGAGCAAATTCATCAGGGTGGATTTGCCGGAGCCGGAAGCGCCCATGACGGCGACAAAATCGCCGCTTGCGATGGTGAGCGAAACCCCGCGCACGGCGTGCACCGGCACTTCGCCGGAGCTGTAGATTTTGTGGATCTCCTCGATCTGAACGACGGCGGACATGGCGCGATCAGAAGCGACGAGGCTGGCCGCCGCCAAACGGATTGCTGGGGACGGCTCCGGGCTTGGCACCCGGTACGGTGACGCTGGTGATGATCACATCACCTTCCGCCAAGCCACCGGCGATCTCCGAGGCCAGACCGTCGGTGATGCCGACCTTGACGCTGACCGGCTCGGGATGCGCGGATTTGTTTCCATCAGGCAAACGATACACGGTGCGGGTGACATAAGGGGATTCGCTGCGGCCGGATGGGCGTTCGGCCGGAGTCAGGCCGCGTTCAATCATCAGTTTTCTTATTTGCTCGCGCTGTTCCGGAGAAGGCGGTCCCCCGGAGCCGGGAGTGAAACCTACTTCGGCCATGATCTCGCGCAATTTTTGCTGCTGTTCGGGCGTCGCGTCCGGCCCCAGCATCGATCGCCGTCCTCCGCCTTGGCGGCCTTCGGCCGGAGCGGCGGTTGCTTTTGGAGCGGCGGCGGTGCCGGGTGCATCGGCCTTCGCTGTCGAACCGGCTGGTGAGGCGGCGGCGAGTCCTTCGGGCATGCGCACCCGCAGAGCGGCATTGGGGACGCGCAGCACGCCGTCGCGATGGGCGACGATGATGGAGACATTGGCGGTCATGCCCGGGCGCAGCTTCAGATCGCGGTTGTCGACCTGAATGATGGTGTTGTAGGTGACGACGTTGTTGGTGTTTTGGGGTGCGTTGCGCACCTGGGTAATTTCCCCGTGAAAATTGCGGTTGGGGAAGGCATCGACCGTGAAGGTGACGTTCTGCTTTTCCTCGACCGAGCCGATGTCGGCCTCGGCGACGGCGGCGGTGATTTGCATTTTGGACAAATCGTTGGCGATGGTAAATAGCACAGGCACATTCAAGCCGGCGGCCACGGTTTTGCCGACCTCGGTCTGTTTGGAGATCACGACACCATCGATGGGCGAAAAAACCGTGCAGCGGGCCAGATTGACTTTGGCGTTTTCCAGACCGGCCTGCTTGATGAGAAGGGCGGCTTTGGCCTGCTTCAGCTGGGCCTGGGTGGAGTCATTGTCCTGTTGAGTGACGAGTGACTTTTCGAAAAGTTCTTGGGAGCGCTTGGCATTGAGCTCGGCCAGGGTGGCGCTGGCGTCGGCGGAGGCCACGTCGGCTTCAGCCTGCAGGACATTCTGCTGATAAGTGGACGGATCTAATTCCACTAGTTTCTGACCCTCCTTCACCGGAGTATTAAAGTCCGCATAGAGTTTTAGAATCAGGCCGGAGATCTGGCTGCCCACATCGACGGAGAGGACGGCATCCAACTGTCCGGTGGCGGTCACGACCTGGACGACGTCCCCCTTGGCCACGGTTGCAGTGGTGTATTCCGGGGCAGTCGGGGCCTGTTTGAGGCTGTAAGTGTAGGCAAAATAGGCCGCACCGGCGACAAGGGCCAAGCTGATGATAATGGTGAGTGGTCGGAAACGAGATGGGGCGGGCATGATAATGTTTTGGAAAATAGATGCGAAAGTGAAGCGTTGGGTGTCATTCCCACCGAAAAGGGGCTGAATGACAAATGGGAAGACGCTGCATTGAGAATCCGGTTGCACCGATAGGTAAATAAGTAAATTCGCAGCCAGGAAATATTTATGTCACCGAGCGTGTACAAGCGGGGATTCTTTGGATTGAACCGTGCGCCCGGCCGGGGAATCCGGCTAAAGTCGGTCCGGGGCCGGTCGATGCATAGGAGGGCCAACCTATGAAATTGACCATGCTGTTCTCCACGCCCGAGGAACTGATCGCGCAAATCAAGACCTTGCCCTCTTCGCCGCAGTTGATGCAGCGGATGCTGCTGCTGTTGGATGATCCCGATTCAACGGTCGATTCGCTCGTTGAGGTGATCCAACTGGAACGCAGTCTGGCGGCCCGCGTGGTGCATCTGGCCAACAGTCCGATCTATAACGGCGGGGCCTGCGGCTCCATTGAGGAAGCGGTGCAGAGGCTGGGCTATGCGACCGTTCATGAGGCCGTCATGACCATCATGGCTATTGAAACTTTTTCCAAGGCGCTCCGCATCTACCGTTGCCCAACCAGTGTGCAATGGCGCCAGGCTCTCGCCACCGCCTGTGCCGCGCGCGAACTGGCGCGGCGGACGGGCGAGGACGTCAGTCAGTCCTATACGCTGGGTTTGCTGCATAATGTCGGCATGGTTGCGATCGACCGCTGGGTGCAGGCCCGCCAGCCGTGGGTGGTTTTGGAGTGTGGTGACTGGCCCGAAGAGTGGCAGACCAGTGAGAACCGCCTGCTCGGCTATGACCACGCCGAGCCCAGTGCGATCATGATGCGCACCTGGGGTTTTCCCGCCCCGATGGTTGAAGCCGTGAAATTTCAGTTTCGTCCCCAAGCCGCGCCCAACTCCCTTGGTCTGGCCTCACTATTAATGACCGCGCGTTGGGTGCGGCGTCAGGTCTGCGTCCGCAGCGAAAACAGTACCTTACCCGACCCGGAGGTGCTCAATCTATTGGGGATAAAAACCGCCGACCTTGCCCCGATTGTGCAAAAAGTGTCCGTCGAGGTGGAGGTGCTGGCGAAGACCTTGAATCTCGATCAAACCAGCGCCGCCGCCTGAGGCGGGGTGGCGAGGGGCGTTTGTGCCGTGGCCGGGTGTTTGCCAAAAGCTGCGCATATTTTGCGAATCCGGCCAGGGATGCTTAATGCCGCTAAAGTTTTTTCCACCGGAACCGCTTTTATCCCGAGGGAATGGCTGCATTGAGGCAGACCACGCGTTCCCCCTGCCGAATATAATCCCGCGCCATGGCCAGACCCACCACCGTTCCCACCGGCCGCGAAGTCACCTTCGCCGAGCACGAAATCATCGTCAGCAAGACGGACAGGCATGGCGTGATCACTTACGCCAATGATGTTTTTCTGCGCGTGGCCGGTTACACCGAGGAAGAGGTGCTGGGCCAGCCGCATAATTTTATCCGCCATCCGGACATGCCCCGCTGCGTGTTTGCCCTGATGTGGGAAACACTGAAAGCGGGCCGCGAGATTTTCGCCTATGTGATCAACCAGGCGAAGAACGGCGACCACTATTGGGTCTTTGCCCATGTGACGCCGAGCTACGATGCGGAGGGCCGGCAGACCGGCTTTCACTCCAACCGCCGCGCCATGTATGCCGATGCCCTGCCGAAAGTCCGCGAACTTTATGCGCGTTTGCGCCAGGAGGAGCAGAAGCATAAGGAACCGGCCAAAGCGGTCGAGGCCGGCCACCGGCTGCTGGTTTCAACCCTGCAGGAAAAGAAAATCGAGTACGCCGAGTTCGTCTTCAGTCTCTCGTCGCAAACCCAGCTCGCCACGGCGTGAGGAAAATGGCGAATTGCGAATGGGCAGACCCGCCAGCCAAAACTCGGATTCAAGACCCGCCATGCATCCCCTTCTATTAACCCAGCCGAAGCCATCTCCACTGAACGCGATGAACAAACCGCCGGGCGTATCCGGGCCATCACGCAGGTCTGCGACCGGGCGGCCCAGGGCGATCTCGAGGCGCGCATCACCGGGATGGGCGGTGATCCCGAGTGGCAGCCGCTGGCCTCGGCGATCAACCGCATGCTCGACCTGGCCGATTCCTTTGTGCGCGAATCGGCGGCGGCGATGGACCATTGCAGCCGCGATCTTTATTACCGCCCGGTGCTGCTGCGCGGGCTCAAGGGCGCGTATCGGCAGAGTTCCGCGGTGATCAATCAGGCCGGACGCAAGATGAAGGACAGCAGCGAGCAGATCCATTACGTCGCCCGCATGGCGGCGGAGACCGCCGCCAATGTGTCCACCGTTGCCGCGGCGTGCGAAGAGCTTTCCAGCACGAGCAACGAGATATCCCAGCAGGCCGGGGGATCGGCCCGCCTCAGCGAGGAAGCCGTGGCGGTGACCCGGCAGGCCAGCCTTGCCGTGTCCGAGCTGACGGGGGCGGCCAGGAAAGTGGATAATATCGTGAAGTTGATCAATACGATCGCGGGTCAGACGAATCTCCTCGCGCTGAACGCCACCATCGAGGCCGCCCGCGCCGGCGAGGCCGGCAAGGGTTTCGCGGTGGTCGCCGCTGAGGTGAAGGATCTTTCGCGCAACACCGCCAAGGCGACCGAGGACATCGCGCAACAGGTCGAGAAAATGCAGGCGACCGTGAAGACGGTCGGCCAGCACATGCAGTCGATCAATGACGCGATTGCCCGGGTGAGCGCCGGCGCGGACGCGATCTCGCATTCGGTGGGCGAACAGGTGAAGGCCACCGCCGATATTTCGCGCAGCATCACGGAAGTCTCGCAGAACACCGGCCTGATCTCACAACGCATCGGCAGTGTGGGGCGGAGCTGACCGGTCTTCGGCCGGATGCAGATTCATCGGTTTTTACCGGTAAGTGAAGCGGAGGTTAAATTGAGCCCCCCAAAATGCGGGGCAGGCAAATTGGCTTAAGTTTTTCCCGATTTATCCGATCCAAATGTTTGGGAATATCAAACCTATGTTGCATTGATGTTGAATACCAACCGCGCCGACCGACGGGGAATCTGTTTCCGGACCTGATCGGCCATGAACTTTCCCGATTAAACTGCCCAAGCCCGCAACCCCGCACTCCCATGCTCCTCGCCCCTCCAGCCCTGCACCCGTCCAAGGAAGAGTTTCTCGTCGCCTTGGGCGAAATCGAACGCTTCAGCCCCGCGCCGGTGATTCTGGCGAACGCGATGAAACTTTTGCGCGATCCCCAGTCCGATGTGGAAAGCATCGCCGCGCTTGTCGGCAGTGATCCGGCCCTGGCGGCGGATATCATCAAATGCGCCAACAGCGCCTATTATTCCGGCGGCAGTTGCCACAGCATCGGCGAAGCGGTGCAGAAAATCGGTTTCAAGGAGACGATCCGTCTGCTCAATCTCGCGGTGGCCCGGATTGCCAGCGGGCGTGATCTGGGATCGTACGGGATCCATGGCGCGGATTTTTGGGCGGAGAGCCTGTTCAACGGCCTTTTTGTTTCGGCCCTGGCGAAGGAAACCGGCGAGGCCGATCCGGACGAGGCGTACACCGTCGGGCTGCTGCGCTTCATCGGCCGGCTGGCGATCAACCAGACGATCGACAATTTGCGCGGGGGACTTTTCTGGATCGGCAACGAATCCATCACGCAGTGGGAGCAGGACAATGTGGGCATAGTCCAGGCCCAGGCCGGTGCGATGCTGCTGAGAAAATGGCGTTTCTCCGACGAGATGATCCACGCGATCGCGGGCCAGGATGCCCCGGCCACCCTGCCGGAAAAAAACTGGCTGGCCGAGGCTCTCTTCTTTGCCTCCGCGCTTTTGCCGCAAGGCATCGGCACCCCGTTCATTCCCTCGGTGGCCGATACGATCACGATCCTGCCGGTCGGCAGTGATTTCATGCACCATTACGGTCTGAATCAATCCGGGGTGGAGAAGCTGCTACAGGCGACGAGCGAGGAGTTCGACCATATCCGCCAGACTTTCGGGATCTGATCAGGATGGTTTTTTGGGCATCATTCTTTCTTTGCCCGGGTGGTGGTTTCTGACTGGCGCGCTTTTGTCTCGGCGAGCGCCAGCGATTCCACCGCATTCACCACTTCACGCAAATCCGGCCGCAGCGTCGTGTGCCGCGAGTGGATCTGGCCGTCGGCACCGACCACCACGATTGCGGCGGTGTGCGTCAGCCGGACCGCATCGTGGTGAAAAGAAATTCCAAGTGAATCGGCGAGTTCACGTGTGGTCAGGCGGTTGCCCCGCAGCAGTGTCCATCGGGCGGACAATCGTTGTTCGGTGCGAAACTCCCGCAGGGCCTCGACCGTATCTCCGCCGGGATCGAGCGTCACCAACACGAATTGGGTCACGCCGGCGGTGGCGGGATTGATCGTTTTCTCGATCCACTGCATGGCCTCAACCGTCACCGGGCAGGCCATGTGACAGCCGGAGTAAAACATGGCGATGACCCGCACCCGGCCCGGCAACGCGGAAAGAGGAATCACGGCGTTCGCGTCGGTCTGCCACGAGCCATCGATGGCATTGATGGTGGAGACCAGCGGAACATCGTCAGAAGCCGCTGCCGCCTGCACCCGTGTCATCGCCGCAAGGCCGAGAAAGCCGATCGCAACCAGGCAGGCATGGCGTAACGCCGAACGTACTTCAGACATTCCCGCATCAATCGGCACTTTCCGCCCGGACTTAACCGGGCATCACGCTGGCAGTCATGACTCCGCGACTTTTCATTAAAGTTTTCTTACACGCGGCCGAATGTTTCCCAAGTGCATCTTCAGCCCCATCCAACCATGTTAACCATTCCACTTGGCCGGATTCTACGACCGGCTCTGTTTCTTTTGCCCTGTCTGCTTGTTATGGCCATCCCGTCGTTCGGCGCCGATACCCCAACCGACGCTGAACTGATCCGCCAGCTCGCCGCCCGGGTCGATCAACTCGAAAAAGAGCTCAAGGAAGTGCAAGGCGCCGCGAGCAGCTCGGCCGACGCCACTGAGAACACCTACCCGAAGATCCGGTTCAACGGTTTCGCCGACATCACCTACCACGCCACCCATCGGGGCGATCCCAGCCATTTTGAACTGGGCGAGTTCGATCTCTTCATTAATTCGCGCATCTCGGAAAAAGCCGGCATCCTCGCCGAAACGGTCGTTGCCGCGGACGGAACGAACAACTTTGGCGTCGATATCGAACGGCTGATTTTTCAGTACAACATCAGCGACGCCTTCAAGCTCGACGTCGGTCGTTTTCATACGGCGCTTGGATACTACAACAACACCTACCACCATGGCACCTGGTTCCAGACCGCCACCGGTCGTCCCGATTTCGTGAACTATGAGGATTCGGGCGGCATCCTCCCTGTCCACACGGTCGGCATCTCGCTGCACGGGGCGATTCCTTCGGGCACTCTTGGTCTTTCTTATTTTGCCGAGGTGGGCAACAGCCACCAGTTCCGCAATCCAAACCTGGGCGTCAATCCGGTCGCCAACGTCGCGGATGTCAGCAACTCGAAGGCGGTCAACGTCGCCCTTCTTTCACGCCCGGCCGGCGTGCCGGGTTTGCAGTTCGGCGCCGGCCTGTACCACGACAATCTGCACCCGGACGCGCAGATTGGCACGGTGGAAAACATTCTCAACGGCCATGTGGTTTTCAAGGATGCCCACTGGGAGTTTATATCCGAAGTGTACAAGATATCCCACGCGCCGGACAACGGCCCGACCACCACGTCGACCGCCTGGTTCGCGCAGGTCGCCCACCAGTTTGGCAAACTCCGTCCCTATGTGCGCTACACCTCGACGGACATTCCGCTCACCGACGCGGCCTATGCGCTGGTCGATCTTGCCGGAAAACGGCACACGGTCAGTTACGGTGTACGGTGGGATTTTACCGACTATGCGTCCTACAAGATGCAACTCGATCAGAAAACGGTCACCGGCCTGCCTGTCTCCAGCGACCTGATTTTCCAGCTCGCCTTTACATTCTAAGCTACCGTCAACCTCCACGAACGAATACACCATCATGACGCGCTTCCTATTCATCACCCTCTTTGCTCTTGCGAGTCTCTCCTCCGCCCGCGCGGAGGATCTCGCCATCATCGTCGCCCCCGGCGTGGCCATCGACAATCTCAGTCTGAGCGAACTCCGCGCTATTTTCCTCATGGAAAAAACCACGATCAACGACACCAAACTTACCGTCCTCATGCGCGAAAAGGGCGCGCCGGAGCGGACGGAAACCTTGAAAGATGTCTATCAGATGACGGATGGAGCGTATGAGGGCTATTTTCTCCAGGCGGTCTTTACCGGAAAAATCAGCAGTGCACCGCGCATGATTCCTTCCGGCGCGGCGATCAGGAAAATCGTCGGTGGCAACCCCGGCATGATCGGTTACATCGCGGCGAGTGCGGTCGATGCTTCCGTCAAGGCGGTCAAAATCGACGGCCATGCGCCCGGCGAAGCGGGCTACCCACTGAAGTATTGAGCTGCTCCTGCTTGGTTCATAGCGGACCGGGATTTCTTCCGTTTCCGGCATCGCGCCAGCACCGGCAGACGGAACACGGGTATGATTCGGATATTGCGCGCTCGCTGTCCATTATGCGGCCCGGCGGTGTGGCCGGGTGTGCTCCCTTCACTCGGCCGATTATTCCAACCAGACGCGCACTGTCTTCCCTTTGTCCACGAGAGAAAATAATTCACGCGGAGCGTAGTGCTGATTCCGGGCATCGGCGGCGATGGCGTTGAGATCGATGGAGAGTTCGCCCAACCGGCGGCGCAGATCGTCGGGCACGAGATTGGCGAGTTGTGCCGTCGCCTCAGCGCCGAAAATCAGCGCAACCTTGGTGTCACCGTTCTCTTCAACCAGTATGTGCAGGGTGGAGGAGAGCGGGCGGGGATGGAAAGTATCGAGTGCCAAGGGGCAGGTATCAGGAGGAAGGATTGAAAGGGCTTCCTGTTTGGGCGCCTCGGTTTTGATTGGTCTTTGTGTTTTGGCATTTTGGATTTCCCTGCTTGTCACTTGTCCGATGCTTTCCCGCCAATTCACCGGTGCATCCAGGATTTTCAGGTAGTGCAGCAGTCCTTGGAAAGACCGCAGGATGAAAATAATTTCCGGCGGCCCTGCGGTGCGGAAGGTCATGTGGTCAGGGCCGAGTATCTCGCCCAGCCGGTCACGGAGCTGCCATTTGGCACAGTCAAAAGCGCCCGGAGTGATGAACGGGGTGCAGAGAGCGATCCCAATGGCCGGCAGTTTGTCCTTCAGTCTGGCGAGAACAGCCGGATTAAAGCCTATCCGGGCAAAATGATTGCCGGCTCTTGCAGTGTCGAGCGTGCCGTGGAGTGCATCGGAGATCAGGCCGTTGACGCCGGATTGAATCGCCGGTGGCACCTGTTTCACGCAGCCGAAGTCGAGCAGGCCGACGGCGGGGCGTCCGCCCCGGTGGAGAAACCGGTAGTTGCCGGGATGCGGATCGGCATGGAGCCAGCCCCAGTCGCACACACTTTTGAAAAACATTTCGATCAGGCTGGATGAAAGCGCGGCCCGCGCGGCAAGCGGCCAGGTACGGGCGGCGGCGAGATGCTCGCCATGCAGCCAGGTTGTGACGAGCAGTTGCCCGCGGCCCAGTTCCTCGATGACGGTGGGCAGGATGACAGGAGTGGCGAGTGAACGCGCGAAGATGCCGAAGCGCGCGATTGCGGCGGCTTCTTCCCGATAGTCGAGTTCACGCCGCAGGGCTGCCCCGATCTCAGCGCGATAAGCGTTCATATCGAAGCCCCGGCGGAGATCACCGACCGGCGCGGTCAGCCAGCCGAGGGCGCGAAGATCGTGCTCCACCGTCCCGGCTATGCCGGGATGCTGGACTTTGACGGCGACGGTGCGGCCATCATGCAGCGTGGCGCGGTGCACCTGACCGATGGAGGCGGAGATGCCCAGAGGCTCGAAGGTGGCGAAAAATTCCGCGATGGGGCCGCCCAACTGACGCTCCACTTCGGACCGCGCTTCCAAGGGAGTGAGTGTGGGTTCGTTTTCCGTGAGCCGGGTGAAGATCGGATCTGAGTTTTCAATTTCACTGAAGGCGAGGAGCTGGCCGATTTTTTGCGGCAACCCGTGCATGAGCCCGAGCCGCTCAACCAGACGGCGGCGGGACCTGTCTCGCGCTTCGGCGGTGCGTCCCATTTTGAGCCGCGTCACGTCCACGGCAAGGGCACTGAGCTGGAGCGAACGGGAGAGGGTCATCGGCGCTTTCCAAATGAAGCGGCAAAGGCTAGCGGGCCAGAGTTGCGCGCGCGGGCTGCGGCTTGGTCCAGCGTTCGATCACCAGCTTCAGATCGGAGAGGGCGAAAGGTTTGCTCAGGTAATCGTCCATCCCGGCGGCGAGGCATTTGCCGCGGTCGCCGTCGACCGCATTGGCCGTCAGCGCCACGATCGGAATGCGGGTCGCACCGCGGATGGCTTCCTGGCGGCGGATTTCACCTGTGGCCGTGAAGCCGTCCATCACGGGCATGCGGCAGTCCATGAAAATCATCGCAACCTTTTTCTGCTCCAGACGGTCAAGCGCTTCGCGTCCGTTGGTGGCTGTTGTGACAGTACAGCCGAGCTGGTGAAGCATTTCCTCCCCGAGCAAAATGTTGATTTCGTTGTCATCGACGAGGAGCACTGCCGGGCCAGCGTCTGGCTGCTTGGCCGGGGCGGCGGTTTCAATGACCGGAGCCGTTGCAACGGCGGCGGAAAGCGGAAGCGTGAACCAGAAGGTGGATCCCTGGCCCTCGGTGCTCTCCACTCCG
>Ga0265334_10001706_pt1 | contig 10494 bp, 6 predicted proteins | sample 42023metaG_FD_192442 | JGI IMG/M metagenome (GOLD analysis project Ga0265334, IMG submission 192442) | Rhizosphere microbial communities from Carex aquatilis grown in University of Washington, Seatle, WA, United States - 4-20-23 metaG | ecosystem: Host-associated > Plants > Roots > Rhizosphere >...
ACCAAGTCGGCGGCACGGCCTCTCGCGCGGCTCGAACCGCGCCATGTCGTGCTCATCGGGGTGGTCGCGGTGCTCGCGGCGTTCTTGCCGAGTGTCGTGGACGGCTTCGTCTTCGACGACGACGCGCTCATCGTGCGCAACCCCTTCGCGCACGATCTGGCCCACGCTGGTCGCTGCTTCGTCACGGATCTTTGGAACACCCCGGAGCGCCCGGTCGCGGAGTCCTCGACGCGATTCTACCGGCCGCTGGTGTGTGTCAGCTACATCCTGAACTGGAAGCTCGGCGGCGGCCCGCCGTGGTCTTTTCATCTCGTGAACGTCGTGCTGCACGCGGTTGCGTGCGCGCTCGCCGCGCGGCTCGCGCTGCGCTGGACGAGGTCGGTGCCGGCAGCCCTGCTCGCGACGCTCGTCTTCGCCGTGCACCCGACGCACACGGAAAACGTCATCTGGGTGTCGGGGCGCACGGACGTGCTGATGGCGGCGTTTCTGCTCGGCGCGAACGAGGTCGCCGTCGCGGCCGCGCGCCGGCGCGGAGCGGTCGTCTTCTGGCTGTGCGCCGCCGCGCTGTTCGTTGCCGCGCTGGCGTCGAAGGAGGTCGCCATCTGCTGGCCGCTGCTGCTCGCCGTCGAGATGCGAGTGGCTCGCGACGGACCCGCTCGGGGCGCGGACGACGTAGAAGGCGGTACGGCGGTCGTCGCTGGTCGTCGGCTCTTCATCGCGCTCCTTGCGTCGCTCTGCTTCGTCACCGCGTACCTCGGGATCCGCGCGGCCACCCTTCCCCTGCGGCCCCAGGAGATCGAATCGATGACGCTGCCGCCGGTGCTCCACGCCGGCTACGTCGCGCTGTCGCTCGGCTACTACGTGGAGCGCGTCTTCTTCCCATGGCCGCAGACGTTCCACTTTCGCCCGCTCGCCGTGGTGAACGGCGAGCCGGTCCTTTTCACGCCATCGGTGGTGCTCGGCGCGATCGCTGGCGCGCTCTGGGTCTTCTGGCTCGTGCGGGCATGGCGAAGAGAGCGCACGCTCGCCCTGATGGCCGGCGTGGCGACGCTCGTGACCCTGCCGATCCTGAACGTCTCGTACACCGGCTTCCCTGGAACGACCGCGGATCGCTTCCTCTACCTTCCGCTCTTCCTCGTCGCGGTCGCTGCTGGCCGGCACGGCAGTGCCCCGCTCCACCGCTGGGGCACCCGCCCGCTCGCGCCGGTGCTCGCGTCCGCGGCCACGCTCGTGGCGTGCGCGGTCTCGTGGGTCCGAACTCTGGACTACCTCTCGAACGAGACGATCTGGCGGCACGAGCTCGAGGTGAACGCCGACAACCCGCAGGCGCTCGCCGGTCTCAGCCACCTGCTCGCGTCGCAGGGGGAGCTCGACGAGGCGTCCGCGCTCCTTCGTCGCGCGCTGTCGCCAGCGGCCCTTCGCTACAAGCTGCTGGCGAATCCGTCTCGCTACTATCTGGGGCTGCTCGAGATGCAGGGCCCACGCCTCGCCGACGGAAACGTCACGGCGCTCGAGGCGTTGCTCGGCGAGCTGGCTTCCCTGGTGGGCGTCTTGCCGCCCGCCCCGCGCCCGTCGCCGCCGGGGCGCGCTGGTGATCTCGTCCTTTCGCCGCCGCTCTGGGACGAGCATTTCCGGATACACCTGGCGAACGCCGCGGAGCACCTCGCCGCCGCGGGCGTACTCGTCGCGTCGCGACTCGGGCGCGATCACGGACCGGACGACCTGGTGAAACCGCTCCTCGGTGTCGTCGGCGCGGGGCTCTCGCTCGACGCTCCCGCGCACTACAACCTTGCGCTCGCGCTCGGCCGCGGCGGCGACTACGACGGCGCCCGGCGCGAGCTCGACCGCGCCCTCGCGCTCGACGCTTCGCCCGTCGTCCAGCGCGCGAGCGACGAGCTACGCACGACGCTCACGAAGCTCGAGAAGACGCGCGTCACCGCCGGGGGCCTGCCAGAGCCCGATGCTTCCGTGCTCCGGGCGAGCGCGTACCTCGAGCTCGGGGCCTATCTGAGGGCCGCCCGAGAGCTCCGCACGGCTCACCAGGCGCGGCCCTACGATGGGCCGATCACCTTTGCCTACCTCGATGCCCTCGTCCACTCGCGGCTCGACCCGGACGCCGAGGAAGTGGCAGCCAGGGCACCCGATCCCACGGTGGCGCGACGCCGCATCGAGGACCTGCGGCGCGAGCTATCGCCTCGCACGGCACACGCGGAGCCGCCGTCCGCGGGAGTGGCGTGGTGAGACGACCACGCTGCTTCAGAAGCCCTCCGGACGCCAGCAGCGGCGCTCGCGCCGGCTACCGCCACGACCTCCCGGCGAAGGACGCCTCATGTCAATGGGTGTCCGGATCGTGCGGAATCACTAGACAGCCGGCCCCCCCTCGACGTCAGGCGACCGGTCAGCGCCTCGTCCACGACCGGGCGCCTTGCGTCGGGAGATGAGCACGGAAGGCAGGACCAGGACTGCGGCAAGAACCGTGGTCACTTCTCCCATCGCCGCGACCAGCCCGAAGCTCCTCACCGCGCGATTGATCGACAGGAGCAGCGCCAGGTAGCCGAGCGTCGTGGTGAGCGAGCACAGGATGACCGCGCCGCCCGTCTCGACGATGACGCGCTCCTCCGGGGCGTCGGGCTCCTTCTGGCGGCGCGCCATCATGTTCAGCGCGTAGTCCGCGCCGACGCCGATGCTGATCGGCAGCGCGACGAAGTTCAAGAAATTCAGCTTCACGTGGTCGAGCTCGAGGAACGCGATCAGATACGAGAGGCCCAGGGTAAGCGTACCGAGGGTGATCCACGCAGCGCGCCGGCCGCGGAACGCCAGCACGATGACCAGCAAGGTCCCCATGAAGCTGGTGAAGACCGCCTTCGGCGCCTCCTCGCCTATGGCGATCAGCATGTCGGAGAAGATGACCGGATCGCCGGTACCCCGGATCACGTCGCCGTTCGGCAGCTTCACCTCGCGGAAGGCGTCCGCCCAGCGCATGAGGTACTTCGCGTCGTACACGCTCTGTCCCTCGGTGGGCACGATGTACACCACGCGCCCTCGCGTGCCGTCGCGCTCCGAGAACGGCCGCACCAGATCCGGAGGCAGATCGTCGATGCCGATCGGGGTGACCTCGTCCGGGAGCTCCTTCGCGACCCTTTCCCAGTCGGCTTCGGTGATGAAGTGGCGCTGGTGCGCGCGGACGACGCGGTCCTTGATCTCCCGCACCAGCTCGATCTTCTTGTCTTGATCGGTGGGCAGGAGCTTGAAGATGCTCACCACCTTCGAGAAAGGCTTCAGCGCCTCGGCGACGGCGTCGCGGCGTCGCTCGAGCTCCGTGGTGAGCGGCATCACCTGGTCCAGGCGATCGACCAGGATGGCCCGCCCGTCCTGACCCTGACGCCCGACGATCTTGTCGACCCGGAGCGAGAGCACGCGGGCCGGCGTCGGACCGATGTCCTCGTTGCGGATGTTCTTCAGGTCGTATTCCATCGGGTCGCGCGAGAAATACCGCACGGAAAGCACGACGCTCGCGATACCGAGTGCGATCGACAGCGCTGCAATCGGGCGGCCGAGCCGACCGGCGAGCCACGCGAAGGGCCGACCGTACATCCCAGAGAACCGAGAGCGGAGATCCTCCTTTCCGCTGAACATGGGCGACGAGCGCTCCGTCAGGACGAGCACAGCGGGCAGGAGCAGGTAGGTCGCCACCCAGCAGAGGAGCATCCCGGCGCCGCCGATGATCCCGAAGTGCTTGAAGCCCCTGAAGTCGGTGATCGACAGCGAACCGTACGCCGTCCCTGCCGCCGCCGCGGCAGAGAGCGTCGCGCCCCAGGTCCCGCGATGCGCGACCAGGAGCGCCTCCGGTGGAGCGAGCCCCTCGTCGCGGCGCGCCTCCGTGTACCGGCCCATGTAGATGATGCCGAAGTTGATCCCGTTGCCGACGATGATGCTGACGAGGAAGCCCGTCGCAGTGTTCAGGTAGCCGACGGTGACGCTGGCGACGCCGAACGCCCACACGCAGCCGGTCGCGATGGTCACGGTCATCGCGAGCAGCGTCCGGAAGCGGAGGAAGAACAGAAAGACGATGCCGAGGATGAGGCCCACACCCCACACGCCGACGTGGGTGAGGTCTGTCACGATGGCATGCTGCTGCTCCGCGCTGGTCAGCAGGTTGCCGGTGAACCCGAAGTGCATCTTCGGGTCCCACCTGGCGGGATGCAGCTCCTCGATGATCTTCTCGATGCGGCGGCGCAGCTCGAAGGCGCGGACGTCGCCCGATTCGAACGGCGTCCGCACCAGGACGGCGGCGATCTTGCCCCCTTCGCCGATGTAGTAGCCGTCCACGCCGGGGCTGTTCTTGCGCGCCTCGTCCGCCTTCTTCTCGAGCTTCGAGACGATGTCGTCGATCGAGAGCTTCTTCGGCTCGTCCTCGGGATCGTCGAGCCCAAGGTCGAAGCCCGCGGCGCGCGACACCTGCGCGTCGTAGCGATCCACGACGTCGTCGTGGAGCTTCTGCAGGTCGTCGAGCTCGGCGTAGAGGTGCTTGTGCTGCTCGAAGAACGCCTGCATGCGGCGAGGGCCGTCGTCGACCCCGCCGACGAGCGAGGGCCCGAGCTCGACGAGCTTCGGTACGACCTCGTCGACGAACTTCTTCAGCGCGTCGGTATGCTCGCTCTCCGCGACGACGGTGAAGGTGGAGTTGCCGGCGAGCCGCTTGCTCACCCGTCGCATCTCGATGACGCTCGGCTTGCTGTCGGGCAAGAGCTCCGTGAAGCTCGTCCGGAGCGTGAGGCGCGACGCGCCCCACCCCGCGGGGAGCAGCGTCACCAGGGTGATCAGGACGATCGTCCAGGGTCGCTTCGTCTGGGCGACACCCAGCCGTACCAGGAGACGTTCGAGCACGTTCAGCCGTTGCCGGGCGGTACGGTGCGCCGTGCTGGCTCCATGGCGTTCAACACCGCGACCTGGATCTCGAGCCTTCGACCACTGGAGATCGCAGAGCCGTCGAACTCGACCAGACGGAAGCGGTCGAAGACCCGTGCATCGACGGTGCGCACCTCCGACTCGACGATCTGCACGCGCTGATCGAAGAGCGCGCTCGCCAGAGAGAACAGAAGCCCCGAGCGATCCGTCGTCTCCACCTCCAGCGTGGCGAGGCCGCCCGCGGGGTCCGCGACGAAGCGAACGGTGGCGTCCATGGCGGCGCTCGTCCCGGGGCCCGCGTTGGCCGCCATCTGCCGCTCCACCGCGGCGCGCGCGTCCTTCTCGCCCTTCACGAAGGCGACGATGGCCTTCTCGAGCCGCTCCGCGTCTGCCTGCACCAGCGCCGTCCCGGGAGGCGCATCGAGCTTGCGCACCCAGAAAAGATCGACGGCCTCCTGGCGGCCGTCTGCGAGCTTTCGCGTATAGACCTCGGCGTGATGCACGTCGAGCTGGCAGACGACCAGCGATGCGCTGATCAGAGCGAGGAGGCCCGGGCGGTCGTTGGCCACGACGCAGAGCCCGTTGCCGGCGCGACCGAAGAGACCCACGACGGCGACGGCGTCCCCACGGTGGGCCGCGACCGCCGCGTTCGCGACGACGACGTCCGCGTCGTATTTCTCCCGGTACGCCTTCGGCAGCGATTCGGCGAACGCGGAAGTGAACTCGGGGGACGGTCGCCGGGCCATGGCACTAAGTCAGCATGTTTCTAGCGGGGATGCTCGCCCTAAAAGCCTCTCGGACGAACGATGACGTGACCATAATCGAAAGGTTTCAGCGCGGCTCGCGCGGACGTGGCTCGTGCGGCTTTTTCTCGGTTGTCGGGGTCTGCTGGGGCGCCGGAGAAGCGGGCGTGGGCTCCGGCGACTGCGCCGTGGTCTGCTGCGGCGCGGTCTGCTGCGGCGCCGGTTGTTGCTGCGGCGGCGCCTGCTGTTGTGTCGCAGGCGGCGAGAACCCCGGAAGCTGCTGCAAAAACGGCGGGAGGGTGGAGGGCAGCGGGAATGGCAGCGAGCTCGGCAGCGAGAACGTCGGCATCGGGATCTGCGGAAAGCCGGTCGGCGTCGTCTGGGCCGGAGCGGTCGGCTGACTAGGCGACTGTGGCGCGGTTCCGCCTTGGACGGTGGGTCGCACAATCGGGCGGGGTCGATAGTCGGGTGCGGGCAACTCGGGAAGCTGCTCCTCGATCCTCCCGATGGTTGCCGGCGCGCTGGGAGCTGGACCCGGCAGCGGTGGAGGCTCCGAATCGTCGAAGATCGACTGGTTCATGTACGCCCAGGCGCCGCCGCCCAGAATGAGCGCGACGAACAGCGTCACGAGGACGGCCCCCGTCGCGCCACGCTTGCGGCGAGGCGGGACGAGCACGGGCGGCGCAGTCGCGACCGCGGTGGGTGCAACGACGAAATCGGGCCGTCTCGGCATCGCGTCCGTCTTCGTCCTGGCGGCGACGTGCGACGAGGTGACGAACGGCGGCGTTCCCTGGTCGATCGGCGGTACGGTCGGAGGGACTGCGCTCGGACGCGGACCGTCGCCGTATTCGGTGGTACGCACGAAGCGCGAAAGCTCTGCGCGCACGTAGGAAGCGCTCGCGGGCCGTTCGTCGGGGTTCGGCGCGACCAGCCGATCGACGAGGGCGCACAGCGCGGGCGGCAAGCTCGGGTTCCTGCTGGCGAGCGGGTGGATCTCTCCCCGCACCAGCTTCTCCAGGATCGTCGCCGGATCGTCCGCGTCGACCGGGCGCTTGCCGGAGAGCATCTCGTAGAGGATGACGCCGAACGAATAGATATCCGCCCGCGCGTCGACCTGATCGGCGCTGATGGCCTGCTCGGGTGCCATGTACGCGGGCGTCCCCATCATCGACCCGGGGCGGGTGTTGACTCCCCGGTATTCGCTCGACATGCTCACCTTGAGCTTCGCGATGCCGAAGTCGAGCAGCTTCACGTGAGGGCCCGTGGGGGACGGGCTCAGCCAGACGTTGTCCGGCTTCAGATCGCGGTGCACGACGCCGTGCGCGTGCGCTGCCTCCAGCGCCGAGAGGATCTGCACGCCGATCTCGAGCGCTTCGCGGAGGGGAAGCGGCGAGCCCCTCGAGAGCCGTTGCTCGAGCGATTCGCCCTCGAGGAGCTCCATCACCAGGTACGCTGCCCCGTCCTGCGTCTGGTCCACGTCGATGACCTGGGTGACGTAGGGGCTGCGGATCGCCGCCGAGACCCGCGCCTCCTGGAGGAACCGTGCGACGAGGCCCGGCCGCTCCGCGAGCTCGGGATGCAGGAACTTCAGCGCCACAGGAGACCCGAGGTGCTCGTGACGCGCTTCGAACACGGCTCCCATTCCCCCTTCGCCGATGAGGCGAACGATGCGGTACTTGCCGTTGACGAGGCTACCGAGGGAAGGGAGCGCGGACATCAGGCACCACCGTCATGAACGCGCTCCGACGGAGGGACGTATCGGTCGAACTCGCGAAGGAACGTCAAGGTCCTCGGATCGGCGCGATCGACGAAGAGCGTACCGTGGAGGTGATCCGTCTCGTGCTGGACCACCGACGCGAGCGGCCCTTCGAGGAGCATGTCGATGGGTTCCCCGTGCCGACCCATCGCTCGGACTCGCACCTTTCGCGGGCGCCGCACGCGACCGCGTATCCCCTGCACGGAGAGGCACCCTTCGTACATGGTGACGGTGTCCTCCGGCGCGGGTGACGACGGATCCGGCACGAGCGGCTCCACCACGGGATTGACGAGCACGGTGATGGGAAGCTCCGGCAGATCCGGATAGCGCGCGTTCTTGCCGAGCTCCATGACGCAGAGACGGAGCGGCTCGTACACCTGCGGCGCCGCGATGCCCACGCCGCCTGCGTCGTGCATCGTCTCGATCATGTCGTCGATGAGACGCTGGATCTCCGGGTTCGCGAGCTCCTCCGGCGCGAGCTCCCGCGTCGTGCCCCTCAGCACCGGCTCCCCCATCTGTGCGATTTTTCTGATCGCCATGCTTCGTTCACGCTTCCTTCCGCGGCGCCCAGGGCACGTCCGCGATACTCGCCGCTTGATTCGCGCGACGAGCGGCCACGAAGAGCAGATCGCTCAAGCGGTTCAGGTACACCAGGATTTCCCGGCGAATCAGCGTCTCGCGAGACGCGGCGAGGACGCGGCGCTCGGCCCTCCGGCACACGGTCCTCGCCTGGTGCAGCGCCGCGCCGCCTCTGGAGCCGCCCGGCATGACGAACGTCGTCAGAGGTGGAAGCTCCGCCTCCATCCGATCGATCGCGCTCTCCAGCGAGAGAGTGCGGCTCTCGCCGAGGAGCTGCATCGGCAGCTTGGCTTCCTTCCCGGCCACCGTCGCGAGCTCCGCACCGACGACGAAGAGATCCTCCTGCACCGCGGCGAGCACCGCGCGCGCGTCCTCCGGCAGACTCTCCGCGAGGGCGAGGCCGACTACCGAGTTGAGCTCGTCGACCGTACCGTACGCCTCCACGCGTGCCTCGTCCTTGCGCACCCGGCCTCCGCCGAAGAGGCCCGTTGTGCCTTCGTCACCCGTCTTGGTGTAGATCTTCATTCGACGACCCCGCTGCTCATCGCCGGATCCAGCGCGCCGTCGTAGGCGCCGTCGGCTTCAACGAAGATCTTCTTCATCTCCGGCATCGCCGTCCGGATGCGCTCCTCCAGGAGGTTCGTCGTCTGCTCGACCTCCTCCACGATCGCGCCACGGCGAAAGCGGATCTTGAGTGCGAGCAGGATCGTGTCCGGACCGAGGTGCAGCGACAGGAACTGCGTGACGCCTTCCACGCCGGGCGTCGCGCGGATGATGCCTAGCGCGCGCTCCTTCACGTCGCGCGTGACACCTTCGCCGATGAGCAGCCCGTGGGTCTCGAAGGCGAGCGAGAGCCCCACCGTGCAAAGGAGGATGCCGATCGCGAGCGAGCCGATGGCGTCTGCCATCGTGCTGCCGGTGATCCAGGTCACGATGATGGAGACGAGCGCGATGCAGAGACCGATCACGGCGCCCGTGTCCTCCAAGAGCACCAGCGGAATCGTCGGATCACGGCCGTCGAACAGGGCGGCGCGGAGTGACCGCCCGCCGCGCCCGCGCGCGAACTCCTTCGACGCGATCCAGAAGCTCATGCCCTCGAGCGCGAGCGACACGACGAGCACTGCCGCCGAGACGACGAGATTGCCGGGCGTCTCGTGCGGCGACAGGAGCTTGTGCACGCCCTCGTAGATGGCGAACAGACCGCCGAGCAAGAACAGCAGGAGCGAGACGACGAACGCCCAAAAGTAGCGCTCGGAGGCTCGTCCGAGCGGATAGCGCTCGGGGTTCGTGCGTGAAGAGAGCTTCATCCCGACGAGGAGCAGCGCCTGGTTCGCAGTGTCGGCCAGGGAATGCGTTGCCTCGGCTAGCATGGCAGCGCTGCCGGAGAGGGCGGCGGCGACGAACTTCGCCAGGGCGATGAGCGCGTTGCTGCCGAGCGCGGCGATCACGACCTTGCGCGGGTCTCCGGACGAGTGGGACATCCGCCCGCAGAGTAGTATTTACCCGTCCCCTCCGCACGCGGGAGGAGGCGGCTTCCGACGGCTCAGCGGGCCGGTTTACGCGTCTTTACGCCCTGCCCGAAACGGCGGCCTCAGGCGAGCGGCGAAAGCGACTGAGCACGGTACCCGAGCATCTGGGCGAAGGCTCCGTAGCCGTCGTTCCACGCGACGAGGTCCCGCTTGGTCGCGTCGTTGATCGCGACACCGAACCCGGGGGGCACCGTCGCGCCCTCCGAGGGCCCGAACTTGCGCCGCCACACGACCCGCCCCTCGAGGCGCACGCGCCGCTCCGAGCGCGGCGGCCGGAGCTCGACCCACACGATGTCGTCCTCCGGCGGCGACAGCGTACGAACGTACAGGCCGCCGATGCTGATGTTGTACGAGAATCCGAAGTCGTCGGCGTCACGCCCGGCTCCGCGGAACGCGACGGAGGTACCGTAAAGCAATCGCCGGCTCGCGCGCTTGTCGTTGGCGCCGCCGCGTTCGAGCTCGTTCGCCAAGAATACGACGTTCTCGGCAGGCGCGAACCCGTCGGTGACCGTCGCGTTGCCCAGTGCCTCGACGGGCTTGCGCGCCGCGCCGATGTCCTTTGGCGGGCAGGTCACGATCCAGGTGGCGGTCGCGCCGGCGCTCCGTGCAGAAGCGAGGAGCGCCGCGGGAGATTCTCCCACGTCGGAGCTCGCCACGACGAGCTTCGGCGACCCATCCCGTGCCCGCGCGACCGCGTCCACGTCAGAGACCGCGAACTCGATGGCGTAGCCGGCGTTGCGGAGCACGCGGCCGAGGACGATGCGACGAGTGCGATCCGGATCGACGATGAGCGCGGCGCCGCGACCATTGCGCGGAAGCCCCGGTAGCTTGTCGGGCAGCGCACGCAGCCGCGACACGAGCGCGTGCGTATCCTTGCGCTCGACCGCGTCATCCCCGCCCCAGCTGAAGGCGTCCGCGAAGCTCAGGTCGTCGATGCCGCTGTTCAGCGCGAGCATCGGGACCTGTGCGTGCTTTGCCT
>Ga0265334_10001707_pt1 | contig 10492 bp, 10 predicted proteins | sample 42023metaG_FD_192442 | JGI IMG/M metagenome (GOLD analysis project Ga0265334, IMG submission 192442) | Rhizosphere microbial communities from Carex aquatilis grown in University of Washington, Seatle, WA, United States - 4-20-23 metaG | ecosystem: Host-associated > Plants > Roots > Rhizosphere...
TGTCCAGAGCGGGGAATGGCCGGCGCAGGAGACCAAGGTGCCGCTCTTTCCCTACCAGCGCGAAGGGATGCTGCACCTGGCCTTTACCGAGCGCGCGCTGCTGGCCGACGAGATGGGGCTGGGCAAGACCCGGCAGGTGCTGGCGCTCCTGTCCGCGCGCCCGGTCGCGGGACTCCCGCACCTGGTGGTCTGCCCGGCCAGCGTCGTGCCGGTCTGGCGGGAGGAGATGGCCCGGTTCTTTCCGCAGCTCGAGTGCGACATCCTCAAGACCGGCCACGACTTCGTCATGCGCGCCGATCCGGTGGTGTGGCTGGCGAGCTACACCCAGCTGCGCAAGCACAAGCACCTGCTCGACCAGCGGGAATTCGGCTACGCCGTGCTCGACGAGGGGCAGTTCATCAAGAACCCCGACGCCAAGGTGGCCCACGCCTCATGCTCGATCCGGGCGCGGCACCGGCTGGTCCTCACGGGCACGCCGCTGGAGAACCGCCAGCTCGACCTGTGGTCGATCTTCCGGTACCTCCTGCCCGGCCTGCTGGGCACGCGCCAGGCCTTCGAGACCGTGCTCGGGGCCGACCGCGCCGGCACGCTCCTGCGGCTCCGCCAGCAGCTGGCGCCGTTCATCCTCCGCCGCACCAAGGACGAGGTGGCCCAGGAGCTGCCGCCCAAGGTCGAGATGGACCTGCTCTGCCCCCTGACCGACCTGCAGCGCACGGAGTACGCGCGCATCTGCAGCGAGGGCCTGGTGCGCCTCGGCGACGACATCGGCACGGCCCTGCGCGAGAAGTCGTTCGGCTTCCTCGCGCTCCTCACGCGCCTGCGGCAGGCCTGCTGCGACCCCGACCTGCTGCCGTGGCTCAAGGCGCCCGTCACCGAGAGCGGCAAGCTCAACCTGCTGCTGGAGAAGCTGGCTGAAATCGTCGGCAGCGGGCACAAGGTGGTGGTTTTCTCGCAGTTCGTCATGTTCCTCAACCGGGTGCGCGCGGCGCTGGCCGCCGGGTTTCCCGACCTGCCCCGCTTCGAGCTGACCGGGATGACCCTCGACCGGCAGAAGCCCGTGCAGGCGTTCCAGGGCACCCCCGGCGCGGCGGTCATGCTCGTGAGCCTCAAGGCCGCCGGCACCGGCATCACGCTGCATGCGGCCGATTACGTCTTCCTGCTCGACCCGTGGTGGAACCCGGCGGTCGAGATGCAGGCGGTCGACCGCGTGCACCGTATTGGACAGACCAATACTGTCTTCGTCTACCGCATGGTGACGGCCGGCACGGTCGAGGAGCGGATCCGCGCGCTCAAGGCCGACAAGCAGCAGCTCTTCGACCGCGTGGTCGGCGACCTGAGCGGCGACTTCGACCTCAGCCGGCATTTCCAGTCGTTGCGCGAGCTCGTGGAGCTGACCGCGCCGGACGCCGAGGCCTAGCGGGGGGATGCCGCCGGCGGATCCGCCCGGCGGAGACCGGCCCGGCGAGGGCGCGCCGGGGTGGCGCTCCGGCAACCTGCTGCCCCCGACGGTGATAAAAGGCCGGGCCACGGCCGGATAATCACCGCGTCGTAACACGACCGCCATCTGACCGTAACACGGGCCTGAGAGCTTGGGGCCGCCCGATGCGCCGTTCGCGCATCGATCCCGATCACAACCAATCCCAAGCTCCAATGGTCAAGTCACCACTCCGATGGCTGGCGATCGCCAGCCTCCTCGCCGCAGGGGTGTCCCCCCTGTTCGCCCAAGACAACAACGCGCTCCTCGACCTCCTCGTCAGAAAAGGACTTCTGACTACTGGCGAGGCTGAGGAGGTTTCGAAGGAGGCCGCTGCGGAAATCAAGCGGGCCGCCGCAGCCAACCCAGTGGAAACCAGGATCAGCGCGAAGCTGTTCATCGACTTGAGCAACCTCGACGCCGAGAACTCGGCCGGCGGCAAGCTCAGTTCCCGCGGGACCGGCCTCGACGTCAAACGCTTCTATCTTGGGGTGACCCACGTCTTCGACAACACGTGGTCGATGAATATCAACACCGACTCCGCCTACTCGAGCAGCACGGGCGCGACGAGCACCTTCATCAAAACGGCCTACGTCCAGGCCAAGTTCTCGCCCGAGTTCATCGTGCAACTGGGTTCGGCCAACGAGCCGTGGATCCCCTTCGACGAGGACCTCTACACGTATCGCTACGTCGAGAACACCCTCATTGACCGGCTCAAATTCGGCAATTCGGCCGACTGGGGCGTGCACGTCCTCGGCAGGAGCGGGATGGTGAGCTACAACGTCGCCGTGGTGAACGGCGGCGGCTACAAGAATCCCACGCGCAGCAAGGGCATGGACCTCGAGGGCCGTGTCTCCGTCGAGCCGGTCACGGGCCTGACCTTCGCGGTGGGCAGCTACTACGGCAAGCTGGGCAAGGATGTCGAGGGGGCGCCGTCCACACGCACGGCCAGCCGTTATGACGCCCTGGTGAACTATGCGACCAAGCAGTTCGAACTCGGGGCCGAGTACTTCAGCGAGAGCGACTGGGGCTTCACGAACAGCGCCTCGAGCGACAAGGGCGAGGGCTGGTCCGTGTTTGGCCGGGTGAAGCTCGGCGATGGCCCCTACTGGTTGTTCGGGCGCTGGGACACCGACAAGCCGAGCCAGAAGCTCCACCCCAACATGAAGGAGAACTATTTCAACATCGGCTTCGAGTACGTGGCCATCAAGGGGGTGAACATCGCCCTCGTCTACAAGTACGACCACATTGACAACCCGGCTTCCGCGAGCGCGCTGGCGAAATCCAGCGAGATCGGGATGTTTGCGCAGATCGCGTTCTAATTTCGCCCCACCACAGCCTCCATCATGAAAAAGACACTCCTAGCCACACTGGCGTTTGCCGGCATCCTCGCCGCGACCGCCTCCGCCCAGATGCTCATCAACGGCGCCGGCGCGACGTTTCCCTATCCCATCTACTCGAAGTGGTTCAACACCTACGCCAAGGTCGATCCGTCGGTGCGATTCAACTACCAATCCATCGGTTCTGGGGGCGGCCAGAAGCAGATCCTCGCCGAGACGGTGGATTTCGGCGCCTCGGATGGCCCCATGTCCGACGCCAATCTGGCCAGGGCCCCGCGCACGCTCTGGCATATTCCAACCGTGGCCGGCGCCGTCGTGGTGAGCTACAACCTCCCCGGTGATCCCAAGCTGAAGCTGGATGGCGCCACCCTCGCCGGCATCTATCTCGGCCATGTCACCAAGTGGAACGATCCGGCGATCGCCGCCCAGAATCCGGAAGTCAGTCTGCCCGATCAGGACATCGTGGTGGTCCACCGCTCGGACGGCTCCGGCACCAGCTACATCTTCACCGACTATCTCAGCAGCGTGAGCCCGGAGTGGAAGGAGAAGGTCGGAAAGAACACCTCCGTCAGCTGGCCGGCCGGCCTCGGCGGCAAGGGCAACGAGGGCGTCTCGGGCCAGGTCAAGCAGGTTCCCGGCGCCATCGGCTATATTGAGCTGGCCTACGCGATGCAGAACAAGCTGCCCTTTGCGGACATGAAGAACTCATCCGGGAACTATGTGACTCCGTCGATCGCCTCGGTCACCGCCGCACTCGCGACCGCCACGATTCCGGACGACTTCCGCTTCTCCATGGTCAATCCTCCGGGCGCGGACGCCTATCCGATCGCCGGCACGACGTGGCTGCTCGTCTACCAGCAGCAGAAGGATGCCGGCAAGGGCAAGAAGCTGGTCGAGTTCCTGCGCTGGGCCTTCACGGACGGCGAAAAAATGGCGGCCGATCTGCTCTATGCGCCGCTCCCGCCCAACGTGCAGGAACGCGTCTTGCAGAGGATCTCGGAGATCAAGTACTGATCTTTGGGTTTGTTTCCCTCGTCCCTTTGACTTTTCTACGACGGAGGGCGTCTTCCCAACGCCCTCCGCCTTTTTTCCGATGACCGTCCCCGCCGCCGTCCGGCCCGCTCCCCGTGGCGCCGCGCCGCCGTTTCCGCCGGCGCGGCGGGGGCCTGATCGGGCCTTCCGCTGGCTTGCCCTGCTGGCCGCGCTGACCATCGCCGCGCTGATCGGTCTGGTGGGATGGGAGCTGTATCGCGGCGCCCGCCTGGCGATCGTCCACTTCGGTCCCGGCTTCCTGGCCAGTTCGACCTGGGATCCGGTGGCGGACCGGTACGGCGCGTGGCCGTTCATCTTCGGCACGCTGGTTTCCTCCGCGATCGCGCTGGCGATCGCCGTTCCGCTGGGCGTGGCCGCGGCCCTTTATCTCACCGAGTTCGCGCCGCTGCGGATCCGCCAGCCGGTCATCACCGTGATCGAGATGCTGGCGGCGGTGCCCAGTGTGATCTTCGGCTTGTGGGGCATTTTCGTGCTGGTCCCATGGATGCGGGACCATCTCTTCCATTGGCTCCAATCCGGGCTCGGTTTCCTGCCGTTTTTCCGCGGCCCGATCTACGGCGTGAGCATGCTCGCGGGCGGCATCATCGTGGCGATCATGATCCTGCCGATCATCACCTCGATCTCGCGGGAGATCCTGCGGTCGGTGCCCGACCTGCAGCGCGAGGCGGCCTACGCCCTGGGCGCGACCCATTGGGAGGTCATCCGCGTCTCCGTCCTCAGCTATGCGCGGCGGGGCATCTTCGGGGCGGCCGTGCTCGGCCTCGGCCGCGCGCTGGGCGAGACGATGGCAGTCACCATGGTCATCGGCAACCGGCCCGACGTGAGCGCCTCGCTCTTTGCCCCCGGGTACACCCTGGCGAGCGTGATCGCGAACGAGTTCACCGAGGCCACCAGCGATCTCTACCTGAATGCGCTGTTCGAACTCGGCCTCGTCCTGCTCGTGTTGACGGTCGTGGTCAACATCCTGGCCCAGCTGATGCTCCGCACGTTCACGGGCGGTGCCTCGGGCAAGGTCAACTGAACCCCGCCATGCCGGCCACCATCTCGATCCATCCCTCCGCCGCGCAGCAGGCTCGCCGCCGGTGGACGAACCAGGCCATGTCGGCCGTGCTCCTGGCCTGTGCCCTGGCCGTGATGGCGCCTCTTTTCCTCGTTCTCTACTACCTGATCCGCGAAGGCGCGACCTCGCTGGACTGGCATTTCTTCACCCAGCTGCCCAAGCCGACGGGCGAGGCCGGCGGCGGCATGGCCAATGCGATCGTCGGCACCCTGACACTGCTGGCGATGGCCGCGGGCATCGGCGTGCCGTTCGGCGTCATGGGCGGAATCTACCTCGCCGAATACGGCTCGGATCGTGCCAATGACTGGCTCCGGTTCGCGGCCGACGTCCTCAACGGAGTCCCGTCGATCGTCTGGGGCATGGTGGTCTACGCCCTGCTCGTCGTGCCGTTCAAGACGTTCTCCGCCTACGCGGGCGGCGTGGCCCTGGGCATGATGATGATCCCGCTGGTCATGCGGACGACCGAGGAGGTGCTCGTGCTCGTGCCCCAGGGCTACCGCGAGGCCGCGCTGGCCCTCGGGATTGCGCGCTGGCGGATCATCGTGGTGATCGTGGTGCGGACTGCTCTCAAGGGCATCGTCACGGGCGTGCTCGTGGCGCTGGCCCGGGTGGCGGGCGAGACCGCCCCCCTGCTGTTCACGGCGCTGGGCAACAGCTTCTGGAGCCACCGCCTGTCCGAGCCGATCGCGGCCCTGCCGCTGCAGATCTTCACCTACGCAATATCGCCCTACGACGACTGGCACCGGCAGGCCTGGGCCGGGGCGCTCGTGCTCATGGCGATGATTCTCCTGATCAACCTCATCGTGCGCGTTCTGTCGCGCGAACGCCGGTTCACCTGAAGGGCGCCCCCATGGCCGACCTCAACCGATCGATTCCTGCCGTTCCGCCCGTGACTGCGCCGCTTGCCGGCCGCGCGGCGCCGGTACCGGCGCCGGCGGACGAGGCCGAGGTGGCGTTCGACATCCGGGATTTCTCGCTCTGGTACGGCACCCTTCAGGCGCTCTTCGACGTCACGATCCGGATACCGGCGCGGCAGGTCACGGCCATCATCGGGCCGAGCGGTTGCGGGAAGTCGACCTTCCTGCGCGCGTTGAACCGCATGCACGAGCTCACCCCCGGCACCCGCATCACCGGCACCCTTCTCCTGCACGGGGAGGATCTCTATTCCCCGGCCATCGATCCGACGCACGTCCGCCGGCGGGTCGGCATGGTCTTCCAGAAGTCGAATCCGTTTCCCACCATGTCGATCGCCGAGAACGTCCTGGCGGGCCTCCGGCTCAACGGCGTCCGCGACAAGGCGTTCCTGCGCGAGCGCCTCGAGCAATCCCTGCGCATGGCGGCGCTCTGGGACGAGGTGAAGGACATCCTCGGGCGGCCCGGCGTCAGCCTCTCCGGCGGCCAGCAGCAGCGGGTCTGCATCGCGCGGGCGCTCGCGGTCGAGCCGGAGATCCTGCTGATGGACGAGCCGTGCTCGGCGCTCGATCCCATCGCCACCGCGAAGATCGAGGAGCTGATCCGCGACTTGCGTACGCGGTACACGGTCGTCATTGTCACGCACAACATGCAGCAGGCCGCGCGGCTGTCGGATCGCACGGCCTTCTTCTACCTGGGCAAGCTGGTCGAGTACGATGCCACCCGCACGATCTTCATGAACCCCGCCAACCGGCAGACCGAGGCCTATGTCTCCGGCCGCTTCGGCTGATCCTCCCGCCCGTCTTCCCATGAAACGCTTCTTTGACGTCGAACTCGAAACCTTCCGCTCGCAGCTCATCCGCATGGGCGAGACGGCCATCGAACAGGTGCGCGCCGCCATGAAGGCCCTGGTGGAGTCCGACGCATCGCTGGCCAAACGCATCATCGCGGACGACGACCAGATCGACGCGCTGGAGGTGACGATCGACGACGAGGCGATCCGCTACATGAACCTGCGGGCGCCCATTGCCAGCGACCTCCGGCTGGTGATCGTCGGCATGAAGACCAGCCACGATCTCGAGCGGGTGGGGGACGAGGCCACCAGCATCGCCAAGCGCGCGATCAGGCTGGGCGCCGAGCCGCCCCTCAAGCCCTACATCGACCTCCCGCGGATGGCGGCCATCGCGCTGGAGATGCTGCGCGACGCCCTCGACTGCTTCCTGCAGGACGACGAGGCCAAGGCGATCGCCGTGTGCAAGCGCGACGCCGAGGTCGACAACATCAACCGCCAGCTCTACCGCGAGCTCACCAGTTTCATGCTGGAGAAACCCGAGACGATCTCCCGCGCCATCGAGCTCATGTTCATTTCCAAGTCGCTCGAGCGCATCGCCGACCACGCCACCAACATCGCCGAGGAGATGATCTATCTGAGCAAGGGCAAGGACGTGCGGCACACCGAGGAGCTCAAGAAGAGCCACAACCAGCCGGCTGCCTGAGCCGGCGGCTCACACCGCGCCGGCGAGCAGGACCACGCGCATCAGGAAGTAGCCGAGCACGCCGGTCACCGGCAGGGTCAGCACCCAGGTCCAGACAATGCGCTCGACCACGCCCCATTTCACGGCGCTCAACCGCTTGGTGGCGCCGACGCCCATGATGGCGGCGGAGATGTTGTGCGTGGTGGACAGGGGAATGCCGTAATGAGAGGCGCCCAGGATCACCAGGCCGGCTGTCGTCTCCGCGGCAAAACCGTTGACGGGCTGCAAGCGCACCATCTTGTGGCCCATGGTGCGGATGATGCGCCAGCCGCCCGCCGCAGTGCCGGCGGCCATCATCATCGCGCAGGCGATGATGACCCAGGCCGGGATGTCGGTGAAGGCCGGCGTCCGAAGAAAACCCAGCCAGCCCGGCAGACTATCGAAGGCGTGACTCTGGGTGCCGGTAAACATGGCGAGGGTGATGATGCCCATCGTCTTTTGCGCATCGTTGGAGCCGTGGGAGATTCCCATCCAGGCGGCGCTGACAAGCTGCAGCTTGCCGAACAGCACGTTGACGAAATGCGGTGTGGCCCGGCGGAAACCGACGTACAGTAGAAACATCAGGATGGCGCCGATGACGAAGCCAAGCACGGGCGAAGTCACCATCGGCAGGACCACTTTGGGCCAGAGGCCGTCATGGCCGCCCTGGGCGTCGACGAGCGACCACTTCAGCACGTTCCACTGGCCGTGCGCGGTGGCCAGCGCCGCGCCGCACAGCCCGCCAACCAGGGCGTGACTGGAGCTCGACGGCAGACCCAACCACCACGTCAGGAGATTCCACACGATCGCGGCCAAAAGCGCGGCCAACACCGTGTGCATGGTGACTGCCCCGGTATCCACAAGACCCTTGCCGACGGTTTTTGCCACCTGCGTGCCAAAAAAGGCGCCGGCCAGATTACAGATCGCCGCCAGAGTGATGGCCTGCCGCGGGCTGAGCACCTTGGTCGAGACTACCGTGGCGATCGCATTCGCGGCGTCGTGAAATCCATTGATATACTCGAACGCCAGCGCCACCACGAGGACGATCAGGAAGAAAGTCATACGCTTGGCGGTCCCGCGGCGGGTCAGGAATACTTCAGCATGATCTGAAACACCACGTTGCCGGCATCGCGGCAGCGATCGACGGATTTCTCGACCATCTCGAAGAGCTGCAGGAGAAAGATGACCTCCTTGGCGTCATACGGCCCTTCGTAGAGTTCCTTTTCCAGACAGAGCATGATCTTGTCGGCCTCGCCCTCGGCGAATTGAAGCTTTTCGTTGGCCGCGCCGATGCGTTCCATTTTTGAACCCTTCCGCAGCTCGCCGACCATGAAGGCGACATTGTCGGCCGCGAGCTGCAGGAGTTCCGCCTGGCGCACGAGGCCGGCCTGCGGCACCCGGCCCGGGTAGATGGCGAGGCGTTCGACAATCTTCTCGACCATCTTCGGAATGCGGTAGAGCGCGAACGCGAGCGCCTCGATGTCCTCGCGCTCCAGCGGCGTCACGAAGGTCCGGCAGAGTTCCTCGGTGATTTGCTGCGTAATCCGCTTATCCTTGCGCCGGCTTTGCACGAACTCGTCGGAATTGATCGGCTGGGCCGTGGCCGCCCGGGCCTACAGGAGCCGAGTGAGCAGGACCGCGCTCGTCTTGGCCTCCTCGGCGCTGGCCTCCAGCAGGTCGAAGAACTTCTCCTCTTTGCCAAAGAGCTTTCGGAGCGAAAACATGGGTGTCGCTTTGGCTACGCGGAATTCCCGAAAAGGGGAAACAAAAACGGGGCGCCCGGTCGCTTTGCCGGATTCCTAATGCCGCCCGGTGGCGCCGCTGCTGGCCGGGGCGCCCGGCGGTTTCCGCGCCGGCGGGGCCGGCCGTCTTCCTCCGGTCTCAGCCGCCGGCCGACAGGTCCATGGGGGCCCGCGACCGCCAGGTGGCGGAGGCCGCCGCGACGGGGAAGGCGGGCGTCGAGCCCGCCCGGCGCTCCTGGTTCAGCGTGAACTCCACCATGACCGGCCGGTGGTCGGACAGGTTGCAGCGCACGACCTGGCAGTTGAGGGCCTGGCAGACCGGCGGCAGAAAGATGAAGTCGAGGGACCGCTGCGGCCACGGGGCGGGGAACGTGCGCACCCCCCCGGGCGGGTGCAGCGTGTAGTGCCCCTGGAGCGAGAAGTACCGGAAGAGCGAGGCCGTGGCGTCGGGCCGGTTGAAGGGGTTGTTGAGGTCGCCGCAGAGGATCGGCGGCGAGATCCAGTACCGCCGGCGGTGCTCGCGCTTGGCGTTCAGGTACTCCATCAGCCGGTCGATCTGGCGGAAGCGGTGAAGGCGCGAGCGGGAGTTCAGGTGGAGGTTGACCACCGGCAGCAGCCGGCCCCCCACGTTGATCTCGGCGAACAGGAAGCCCTTTTCGCCCAGCTTGTGCGTGCCGAACGTGATGTTCTCCCAGCTCGCGATCGGATGCCGCGACAGCAGGGCATTCCCGTAGTTGAGCTGATAGCCGCCGTCATGGCGGTTGTTCAGACCGAAGACGGCGTGCGGGAAGTTGGCAAAGACGCGCAGGTAGTCGAGGTGGTCGAAGCTCCCGCTCCAGCGCGAGTTCTCATCGATCTCCTGCAGGGCGACCAGATCCGGATCGAGCTCTTCCAGGAGGTGCGCGATGCGGCGCAGATTGCGCTCGAAACGGCGGCGCCCGTGCAATCCCTGGAAAGGCGACAGCCCGCGCGCATGAGCGATGTTGAAGGTGACGATTCGGAAGCGGTCCATCCCGGTTTCGGCAGCCTAGGTGAACCGGCCGGCCGGAGCAAGCCGCGCCCGATTGGGTGAACACCTTATTGCCCTGGCGCGGGATACGCGGGTCGGGGCGCCGGCAGCTGTTCCTTGGCTGGAGCCCACCCCGATGCCGGACGCCGCCCATTCCGCCCGCAGATTCGCTTTCAAGAGCCCGTGACTTGCTTGCGGAATCTGGCGATTGGCCGGAATCGACTGGCCGTCACGCCGCTTCCGCGTAGAACTGGACCGGTTCGAATTCACCGGCTGAAAATGAACACCGATATTGCGGCACAGAACGCTCTCGACCGTCTGGCGAAAGTCGGATTCGAGCAGCTCACGGAGACGGAGAAGATCCTGGCGGTCGTCTGGACCTTCGCCG
>Ga0265334_10001709_pt1 | contig 10490 bp, 1 predicted proteins | sample 42023metaG_FD_192442 | JGI IMG/M metagenome (GOLD analysis project Ga0265334, IMG submission 192442) | Rhizosphere microbial communities from Carex aquatilis grown in University of Washington, Seatle, WA, United States - 4-20-23 metaG | ecosystem: Host-associated > Plants > Roots > Rhizosphere >...
TGGTGTTGACCAGGAAGACCTGGCCATTGGCGCTGAGGTTGCCGAGGATGCTGGTGGGAGATCCACCCACCACCCGGTTCAGGACGACCGAGGAGCTGGAGGGCTGCAGGAACTGGACGTACTGCCCCGCGCCGATGCTGAACTGCTGCCAGTCGATGATGGCGCTCTGGGTCCCCTGGTGGACCACCAGGTTGTTCGCGTTCTGGGCGGTGATGTTGGCCTGCCCGGCCACCACTTGTCCCCCGCTCGGGTTGGCCATGGCCAACATGGGCGTGAAGGCTCCGATACCCAGGCCGATGTGCGCGCCCCGCTTCAGCAGCGTCTTCACGCTGGCGTTGAGGGGATGGCTGTTCAGGGTGCGGTACGACATGGGGGAATCCTTGGGATCTTTGATTTAGTCATCCAGGGTTCAAAAAAAGAACGCCCCGGGGGAACCCGGGGCGTCCATCAACTTAGTCTCGTCAACCTCGACGGACCTGCGTGCTCAGAAGCAACCAGGCAGATCGAACAGGAGTTGAGTGGCCTTGGGCGTGCCCCAGCCGGTGGGATGATCCCAACCGGCACCGGCCGGGAAGCCGTTGCTGCCTGCGGTGATGTCGTTGAACTCGATGGCGTAATTGCCCGCATTGGTCACGGTGCAATAGAGCAATGCCGGGCCGGGACCCTCGAAGCCTGAGGCGGAGTTGGCGGCAATGTCGTTGCCGGCCAGGATGGCGAAGAAGCCCGCCAGTTCCGGCGCCACGAAGCTGGTGCCGCCGAACACTTCCCAACGGCCGTTGTAATAGATGGAATAGCCGGTGCCCGGGTTCGCATCCATGGACATGTCCGAACTCTGGCGGCTCGGTGCACCCGCGCTTACGCAACCAAAGTCCACGAAATCTAACGTGTGGTCATCGTCGCAGCCAGTGTTGGAGACCCAGCCCGGAGCAATGGTCTGATAGATGGGCTCGGCGAACAACTTGCTGTCCGCGCCACCCGCCCCACTCCAGGCCACTTCGGAGGTGTGATCACCGAGGTCCGGCAAGCTGGTACCGCCAGCAGCGATCACATAGGGATCGGAGGACGGGAAATCAGCGGCATCGTTGCTGGTGGTGCGGTCGGCAGCGCCATCATCACCCGCGGCCGCCAGGACCACCTGGCCCTGAGCTGCCATCTGCTGGAAGCTCTCATGCTCCGAGACAATGGAGGCATCCGGCACCAGGTGCGGATCGATACCGACCTGGCCGTCCCTCTCGGCTGCACCCCAGCTGGTGCTGACCACCTGGGCATCATCATCGGTGGCGATCTGCACGAACTCATCGTCGAAGCTGACGAAAGCCGGCGTGGAAGCCTCGTAGACCTTGATGGCGGCACCGGGGGCCATGGAGCTGGAGCGCTCGATGTCCAGGGTGGTCTCGCCGTTCAGCACGCGGGTGGCTCCGTCGATCTGCACGATGCTGATGGCATGAGTCGGGAGTCCGTAGGTGCTCCAGAACTTCTGGACGTCCTTCACACGGAAGGTGAAGGCCGTGCCGATGGCGATGGTCACGCCTGCACCGTTGGCGGTATCGGTGATATCCGGCCAGTCATAGAAGGTCGCGATCTGCTGGGGTGAATAGCCCGAAGGACCGGCGCCGGCTCTTGGCTGCGCGACCTTGGGACCCTGGATCGAGTGCGACGTCAGAGTCACGACGTTGTCCAAACCCATCACAGCGTGCACGGTGCCGACGATGCTCTCAGGCAAGCTGGGATCGCCGCTGGCGGAGTAGAAGGTGGTGCCCTGGTACTTGTAGTCGTTGATGGCCACGCCGAAGGCGCTCTCCAGCACGGCCGTGGTGGCGGTGCCGTGGATGCGGGTGCGGTTGGCGGAGACGGAGGTCACCTTGATGCCGTGGCTGGTGAGGAAGGCCTTCACCGCGTCCACCTGGGCCTGGGTCGGGCCGTAGGTGTCGCGGAACTGGGTCGGCGTCAGGAACTTGCGGTAGTTGGGGCTGTTCTTGTCATGCAGGCTGGCGATGAACGCATCCAGACCGGCAGAATCGCGCAGCTTCAGCGCCACGCTGATATCGAGTTTTGCACGCGGGTTGTGATGGCCCGTCATCTTGGAGGCACCCAATGCCGGGGCGTTGTTGTGCACCTGCACCATGGCCGAGGCCGAGGCTGCGCCGCTGAGGCTGACGCCGCCCAGCAGGGTGGCGGTGGCGACGATCTTGAGCAGGCCCGTTCCGATGTTCATGTGACTCTCCCGACTATGACTGTTTGTGCTTGGCTGCAGTGTTCAGAGGATCGGATGCCGCGGACGGTAGGCCGTCCGCGGCATCTCACATCACTTGCCTCCGGCCGAGCAGCGGTAGCTGCCGACGTCCGACTTGGCCAGGAGCGCCGTGCAACGGGCCGGCAGCGCCGCCGCGTAGGCGGTGCCGAGGTCCGAGGGCGTGAAGGTCGTGCCTAGCTGCGGTTGCGGCTGGCCGCCCTCGCCCATCAGCGTGACCAGATCCAGCACCAGGCCCTGGCTCTGTACGGTATCCAGCGCGGTGACCGCGGGGGCCGCGACCTGCACGCTGGTTCCGCTCACCGTGATGGCGGGGGCCACCGGCGCCGCCGCCGGAGTCACGCGCACACCTTCCGGCATGGCGCGCAGGCCTTCGGTGCCCAAGGCATGAGCCATGGGTGCGAAGCCCGTGGGAGCCACGCTGTGCGGATGGACACCGGCAGTGTGCAGGCCGACCAGATTGATGGTGGTATCCACCGTCAGACCGCCGGAGCTGAACACGGACCCGCCACTGCTCGGGGTCTCATTCAGGACGCCGTTCAAGGTCAGGCTGGTGGTGCCCTTGACGTTGATGGAACCGTTCACGGTCGCGGTCGCAGTGTTGTGGAAGCCGCTGGACTCCACCAAGGTGAAGCCGGTATTGGACGGGAAAGTGGTGGCATTGATGTTGCCGCTGCCGCCATCCGCCGTCAGAGTCACCTTGGCACCCGTCAGGTTGACGCTGCTGTCCACCGTGAGGGTGGCGGTATCGTTGCGGCCGTTGGAGGAGCCTCCCGTCGCGGTCACGAAAGCGCTGTCGCCGCCGCGGCTGCCGCCGAACAGGTTGATGTCCCCGCCTGCGCTCACCTTGAGGGTGGTGCCGGCGGTGAAGTTCACCTTGCCAGTGACGACGGCGGTGGCAGTGCCGCTGGTGGCGCCTACGGGGCCAGGCGCGAGGATGCTGCTCGACGCACCCGCGAGAACCGCGTTCGAGTTCATGGCGCCGGGGCCGCCGGCGACGTTGATGTCACCCGCCGCGCCGACGGTCACCGCTTTGCCAGCGGTCACATTGACGTCGGCATGAGCCGTGCCCACCGCGGTGTTGTCGGAGAACAAGGACCACACGCTGGCGCCACCGGCGCTGCCGCCGATGAAGGAAGCCGTGCCGGAACCGCTGTGGCCGACGCTGATGGCGACGTTGGTCTTGGCGACGATGGAGGCGTTCGCCTCGGCATCAGCCTTGGAGTTCACTTCCGCGCCGATGCCGAGAGCCTTCACCGTCTCCGCGCTGCCGCCGCGCACCAGGAGGTTGCCGCCGACGTTCAGCTTCACGTTGGTGCCCTTGATGAGCACGCTCGTGTCCGCGTTGACGGTGCCGGAGATGAAGGAGGCAGCGCTCAAGGAGGCCTTCGCCGTGAGGCTGTCGCCGCCCGCGATGACCGCATCCCCCGCCACTGTCACCGTCGCGGTCTTGCCGGCGGTGAGGCTGGCCTTGGCCTGCAGATCAGCGGTGCGCACACCGTTGGCGCTGCGGCCATTGGAGAAGGTATTGGTGATGGCTGCCGAGTTGAAGAGGCCGCCGCCCACGGTGAGGTCGCCGTCACCCACCAGGGTGAGGTTGTTGCCCGCCGTGATGCTGGCATTGGCCGTGGCCGTGGCGTGCTGGCTGGAAGCCAGACCCAGGGTCACCGCGCTCACGAACTGGCCACCCACCACGTTGATGGCGCCGCCGATGCTGCCGCTGCCCATGCGCACGTCGTGCCCGGCAGTGATGGCCGCATCCGCGTGGCCGGTGACGCTGGCGAAGCCCGCGTCCGCGTGCGCGTCCGCCAGGATCGAGCCCGCGTGGCTGGAGTTCACGTTCACGCCAGCCACCGTGAGGCTGCCGCCGATGCTGTCCACCACCACGTCGTGACCCGCCTTGAGGGTCGCGTCGGCTGAACCGAGGATGGTCACATGGCCAAGGGCGTGATCAGCACGCAGGTTGCCGAGCGCGCCGCCGACGATGGAGGCGTTGCTGCTCACGTCCAGCTTGATGTCGTTGACCGCGTTCAGCGCCACGTTGCCCTTGAGGCTCAGGTTCGCCACGGCGCTGCTGGAGCCACCGTTGACGTTGGCCTGGTTCTGCCCCTGCATGCCGAGCACCTGCAGGCTGCCGGCGGAGATGTTGATGTCATGGCCCGCCGAGACGGTCACGCCGGTATTGGCCGAGAGGTTCGCCGAGCCGCCGTTCCAATGCGCGCCGCGGAAGGCACCGCCTTCGCGGGTAGCGCCCACGAACAGCTGGTTGTTCGAGCCGCCCACTACCGCCAGGAAGCCGCCACCCAGGTCCACATCGGTGCCGGCAGTGATGCTGACAGCGGCGTTCACGCCCGCGGTCACCTTGCCGCCTGCGATGGAGTTGCTGGGGATGGCGTCGCTGGAGGTGCCAGCATGGGTGCCGAAGATTCCCGGGAAAGCATTGGCGGTCAGCTTGTTATTGGAACCGCCGACGATGATCACCCCGCTACCGCCGGAGACGGTGGCGCTGGTGCCGGCCTTGAGGGTCAGGCTGGCATCGTGGTTGAGCGCCGTGACACCGCCGGTCTGGGCGTTGGCGCTGGCGGAGTACTGGGAACCCGCTGCCAGGATCACTATCCCATCAGCGCCGATGGACAGGGCCTTGCCCGCCTGCAGGCTCACGCCCACAGCGGTGTTCTGGGTCACCGCAGCGTTGTGGCTGGCGGAGACGAGGCTGAAGTCCGAACTCGACGGCGAATGTTCGTTGCCGGCGCCGCCGCGCACGAAGACGTTGCCGCTGTTAGCCAGGATGTTCATGTTGCCGCCGGCCTTGAGGCTGACGGTGGCCGTCTCGGTGGCCACAGCCTGGCCGCTATGGGAACCGAACACGCCCTGGGAAGCCGCGGTGCGGAAGCCGCCGGACACGGACACGCCCTGAGTGCCGTTGAGCGAGAGGTTGCCGCCGGCGGTGATGCTGACGGAAGCGCCTTCCACAACCGTGGTCTTGGAGTTCTTGCCGTTGCCAGCGATCAGGTCATCGGAACCCAATTGACCACCCGCATCCACCCGGACCTCGTCATCCGCGTTGAAGGTGACGTTGGTCTTGGCGCTGAGGACGATGGACGCATCCTCGTTGGCGTTGATGATGGCGCCCGCATTGGAAGTCGTGAAGCGCTGGTGTGCGCCGTTGGAGCTGCCGGCGAAGATGCGGATGGCACCTTCGGAGGGACCATGGATGACCGGACCATGGGCCGTGAAGGTGATGGCCCCGGTGGTGGCGCTGATGCCGATGCCGCCGTTCAGGATCTCGGTGGCCTTGTCGCCCTTGCTGACGGCAACCACCGCCCCGGCGAAGCCGTCATGGCTCGCGCCTTCGATGAATATATGGCCATCGCCGGCGGTGAGCGCCACCGAGCCGGCCTTGATCTGGACCGTGGTGGTGCCAGTGAGCGTCGCCTGCGCGGCGCCCTGCAAGGCCACCACGCTCGCGCCGGCGCCCAGGAAGCCGGCGCCTACGCTGGATCCGCTGGCCGCACCAGCCACCACCTGAACGTCGGTGAGCGCATTGGCGGTGAAGGCACCCGTGGTATTGACGCGGAGCGCGGATTCCACGGTCGCGGCCGCGATGCCGCCATGAGAGCCCCCGATGGTGGCGTCTGCCGCGTCGTCGATGCCGCCGCCGGCGAGGACCATGGAGAAGCCGGTGAGGCCGACGCTGGCGGTGGTGATGTTCAGGTCACCGACGATGTTCGCATTCGCGGTGCCCTTGGCGGTTGCTTCCACGACCATGCCCGAACCTTCGCGGCTACCGCCGGTCAGGAGCAGCGTGGCATGGGAAGCGTCGATAGTGAGCGCACCACCGGCGGTGATGTTCAGGTTGCCGTTGCCGGTGAAGGTGGCAGTGCCGCCGCCCAGGCCCGCCTGCACCCTGGACGGATGCGGGTTGAAGTGCGAACCGGAAGTGCCGCTGGACACGGTGCCGTGGCTGCCACCCAAGCGCGAGCCTGCACCCAAGACCACGAGGCCGAGGCCGCCGTCATTCGTGAGAGTCACGCCGCCACCAGCCTTGAGGTTGACGCCGTCGTTGACGGTCATGGCAGCCTTGCCGCCATGGCTGGCTTCCACGTTCACCACGGCTGCGCCGCCGCCGCCGCCGATGATCACGTGGTCGCTGCCCGAACCCGTGGTGTGCACGGCGATGCCGGCAGCCGCCGTGAGGGAGACCACCGAGTTCACGGTCAGGCTGGCGGCGCCGCCGTTGGCCTTGACCTCTGCGCTGCCCGCCACGCTCTGGGAGGCGCCGCCGCCGAAGACCTCGGCGTTCACTTCCGCGCTGATGGCGATGTTCTTGGCGCTGATGTTGATGCCGTTGTTGATGGTGGACGCGGCTTTCACGCCCGCGGAGTTCTGCACGAGGGCCGCATAGCCCGCGGAGGCATCCGCGATGACCAAGGCACGGTGCGCGCCCTGCATGGTGAAGCCGTTCTTGGCGGTGATGCTGACGGAGGCATCCACGGTGCGGTTGGCGGAACCTCCATCGCTGGCGGCCGTGGAATTGCCAGCGCCCGCGCTGCGGCCGCCGGAGATGGACTGGTTGCCGCTCTCGCTGTTGCTGAACAGGACGGAACCGGCCTTGATGCTGACCGCGGCCCGGGTGGTATTGGCGGCCTTGGCGCCGGATCCGGCAAACACCTGGGTGGTGTTGATGATGACCGGCGAGGCACTGCTGCCGATGTTGATGAAGGAACCCGCGCCGGCGCGGAAGCCGCCGAACACATCGATGTTGCCGCCGCTCGCGCCGCCGTTGACGTGCAATGCGCCCGCGACATTGAGGTTGACGCCCGCATCGAAGCTGACGTTGGTCACCGCCGCCGCGCCAGCAGCGCTGATGCCTACATCGCTACCGGCGAAAGCGCCGGCGCCGATCTCGACGCCGCCGTGCCCATTGCCCGAGACGGTCATGGCCGCCGCGGTGATGTTGACGCTCGCGTCCACGGATTCGTTGACCGCGGTCGCGCCATAGCCCTGGCTCGACGCGCTCAGGCCTTCACCAACGCCCGCGTGCTGGCCGCCGGTGATGAACACGTTATGGGCCTGAGCGGTCAGGGTGCCGCCGGCGGTGATGTCCACCCGCCCGTTCGCGGTGTAGTTGATGGTGGCGCCCTGCAGGGCCTGCAGGCCATGATCGCCGCCGATCCGGTCACCGCCTTGGATGACCACTTCGTTGTTGAAGCCCGCGGAGATGCTGGGTTCAAAGCTGCCGCCGGTGAGGGTGATGTCACCGCCGGCCTTCATGCCGGCGCCGGCATCGACCGTGATGGTGTACTTGCCACCGCCGTCATTGCCGCCGACCGTGAGACCGAAGTCGCTGGCGGCGCCATAGCCGCCGCTGAAGCGGTTGGAGTGCTGGGCGCTGATGACGATGTTACCCGTCGCGTTGATGTCCACGCGCGAGCTCGCGGTCACTGCCATGCTGCCGGATGAAGCCAGCGGCAGGGAGAACGGCAAGGTGCCATTACCCAGGTCGTGCAGCGCCTGGAAGCCGCCGCGGATGTCCACGTTGTTGTTGCTGCCCTCACCGCCGGAACCGATGGTGACGTTGCCGCCCGTGATGACCACGCCGTTGTTGACGTTGAGCTTGGCCTTGCCCTTGGTCACGGCAAACAGGTCCGCAGACCGGCCGGCGCTGCGGCCGGCGGAGATGTCCACGAAGTGCTCGCCGGTGATGTTCAAAGCGCCGCCGGTGGTCAGGCTGACCACCGCATGCACGTTGCCGGTGGCCTTGGCGCCGGCGCCGAAGGCGCCCAGGATGGGCGCGTTCGGGCTGCTACCGCTGCTGCTGTGGTGGCTGTTGGCCCCGCGGCCGCCTTCGATGTTCACACCGGCTTCCGTCGAGCCTATGCCGGAGATGCTGATGCCGGTCTTGCCGGAGAGGTTCAGGTCGGCCTTGGCGGTGGCCGTGCCGGTGCCACCGGTGCCATGGGAATCCATGAGCACGATCACATCGCCGTAGCCGGCGCTCATCCGGACGTCGTGGCCGGAGACGCTGAGCAGCTTACCGGCGCTGAGGTTGACGCTGGCATCGGCGGTGACATTCACCTTGTCATGGCTGCCCAGGAAGCCTATCGCCATACCAGACCCCGCCGAGATGCGGGCCTGCTGGTCCGCGGCGATGGCCAGGTTCTTGCCAGCCACCAGGCTGACGTCAGCCAACGCGCTGCCTGTGGCGCTGGAGGAATTGTCGGGGTTCACGAACGCACTCGCCCTGCCACCCTGGATCTGGATAGCGTTCGCGTTCAGCGTGATGTTGCCGCCCGCCTGCAGGAGAATCGAATGATCCACCGTCTCGCCGGAGCCCGCATTGACGGCGCCAGCGCGGATGGAGATGTTGCCGGTCTCGTTACCGCTGCCGGCATGGATCGCGGTGAAGTTGATGTCCTTGCCCGCCTTCAGGGTGACGGCACCCATCTCCGAACTCGAGCCGCGGGCGTTGCCGATGCCGATGTTGAAGCCAGTGAAGGCGATGCTCTTGCCGGCCGAGAGGGTGACGGCACCGCCGTCATCATTGCCGACCAGCACGCCGCTGCCGGAGGATTCGGCGGCGACGATGTTGCCGGCGGTGAAGATTGAGTTCTCGATGCGGAGGATGCCACCGTGATCCGACAGGCCCACGGAATAGGCGACCGGCGCGCTGGCCTTGCCGATGGCCGCATCCAGGTCCACATAGCCATTGCTGGCGGAGATCTTGAAGCTGCTGCCGGCACCGGTATAGGCCAGGCTCTTGCCTTCGATGTCGATGTTCCTGGCGACGATGTTGTGATCGACCTTGATGTTGCCCTCGGCGAAGATGCCCAAGCTCGCACCGCCCAGGCCTTCCGTCGAGTTGCTGCCCAAGATGCCCTTGATGGTGATGTTGCCCGCACCGCCGTGGATATCCAGAGCGGTGGTCCCGCCATAGGCGAGGATGTGCGCGGCGGTGATGTTGACGCCCGCCTCACCGGCGACCGTGCCGGTGGACGCGCCCGCGATGGTGTAGTCGCTACCGGCATTCACGGTCACCAGCTTGCCGGCTCCTATGTTACCGGTCCTGATGCCGCGCTTGCTCGTGACGGTGACGTTGCTGTCCGCGCCGATGCCGCCGACGAAGACGCCGCCCTCACCGCTGGTGTCCGCGACGTTGACGTTGCCGACGGCGCTGAGGTTGCCGACGTTGATGTTGCCGCCCGTGGCGGTGAGGGTGATGTCTCCGCTATGAGCGATGACACCGCCGAGGTTCAAGCCGCCCCGGGTCTCGCTGACGGTCACGCTCTTGCCGTCGATGGTGTGGCCATTGTTGGAGACATATCCGTTGCTGGCGGTGACGAGCACATCGCCGGTGGCGAAGAGATCGCCGTTGTCCTCGATCGAGCTGCCGATGAGGGTGACCTTGCCGTTATAGCCCTCGGTGGTTCCGAAGCCGATATTGCCGTTTATGTTCAGCTGCTTGGCCGACTTGATGGCCATGTCGCCGTTTTCAGCGTCGCCCTGAGTGAAGATGTGGCCGGCCTGGATATCCACATAACCGCTGCTGCTGGCGGCAGCGCCGGTGGTCTGGACGGAATAGGTGAGTATCTTGCCCTTGGCGTTGCGGACCGCGTCCTGCAGGGTCAGGTTGGTGGCGGCGGCGATGTCCACGTCCCGGGCCTTGATGAAGCCGAAGGTGCCATAGCCCATGTTCGCGTTGAACGCGCCGCCGATGTTGATGTCGACGCCGGCAAGTTCGATACCGCCGCTGGCCACGTTCATGTTCAGGGTGCCGGTACCGGTGGCAGTGATGTCATGTACACCGCCAGAAGCATCGATGAGGTTGGTGGCGTCCAGCGTGACGGCAATGTTGCCGTTAAGCTGGGTCTCGATGAAGCCCACGCCCACGTAGCCAGTACTGGCGAGGGATGTGCCCGCATTATTGATGCTGCCCGTGACGAGCTGCAGATGTAGCGGATCGATGAGCAGATCGCCGCCCTTGCCCAGGCCCACGCCGCCGCGCACGCTCAAGGTGCTGCCGGAGAGTTCGAGATGACCGCCATGGGCACCGTTGCCGGCTGCCGTGATCTTGGAGGTCTCGGTGAGGGTGGTGCGGCCATCGCCCTTCAGCACGATGTCGCCGCCCGCAGCACCGACCTTGCCGGCGCTGGCGTTGATCGTTCCGGCGTTGGTGATGTTGCCGCCGGTGGCGGTGAGATAGATGTGGCCGCCCGCAGCGGACATGGACTTGGCTTCG
>Ga0265334_10001714_pt1 | contig 10474 bp, 7 predicted proteins | sample 42023metaG_FD_192442 | JGI IMG/M metagenome (GOLD analysis project Ga0265334, IMG submission 192442) | Rhizosphere microbial communities from Carex aquatilis grown in University of Washington, Seatle, WA, United States - 4-20-23 metaG | ecosystem: Host-associated > Plants > Roots > Rhizosphere >...
CGCGATAGACCGTTTCATGGGATCACCTCGAAGGAGATGCGCGGATTATACCAGTCCGGAAATAAAACGGTCCCGGGTTCGGCAAAAAATCCAGTTCGATCCGGTAATAACGCTCACTTATTGTCGGAGGCCGCGGAATCATTACCCTTTTTCTTCCCGTCCCTCAGCCAGTCGATACGCGGCAGGCTGTCCTCGACATAGAGGAGATCCGTGACCGATTGGGTGTTCTCCGAGGCGCCCTTGCCGTCCAACTGCGGCGCCGCGTAGGGCAGGCCGTCGTGCTCCAGGTAGGCCAGGCAGACGATATGGGGAAGCATGCCGAAGAGTTTCCCCAGGTCAGGCACGGTGGAGTCGCGGGCGGCATCCAGCTTGTCGATCTGCACCGAGTTCTTCCTGCGGAAGACCAACAACTTCACCGGAATGTTCTTCTTCACGGTATGGGTCGCCTTCAGCTTCCCGACGACTTCGCCGTCCCCCACATTGGCCCGGATATAACCCCCCGCCTTGAGGGGAATGTCCACCTTGTACTTCTTCTTGAGCTTGAACCCGAAGGTGCCGTCCTGGGCGATCCAGAGGTATTGGAGCCTCTTGATGGGGAAAAAGGGGCCCAGGCGGTCCTGGAGGGCGGCCTTCGCCTCTTTCGTGCCGTCGTTATGGAGGGAGACCGATTGGCCGGAGGCCTTGACCGCCTCGATGGATTGGATCCAGAAGCGGGTTTCCTGGTTCAACTGGTCCTGCTGGCGGATTTCCGGCAGGGGCTTGGTCCAGGTGGGGGCCGTGACGGTTGATAGGAGGAGGATGAGAAGACCGGTCTGTTTGGCGAATGTCCCCAAGGGTCGGCTCCCGATTCGGTAGATCGATGGAGACTCCAACATAGCAACGCCCTTGATCGAATACACCCCCCAAAAACGCCGGAGCGGGACCATAGCAGGGTGCTTAATGAATGTTTATACACCCTGCCAGCAGCCACGTGGGTCGAGTGAATCGACGTGAATCCACCGGTTTTTGGGGGGATGATTCTCGAGTAAGACACGAAAAAGTCTCTTCAGTTCGACTTTTTCATCATCCTGCTAGGGTGGCGCGGAGGCCGCCAGATGGGCCGAGAGGTCCTCCACCTTTTCAAGGAGCAGGTCCGGTCGGTGGGCCTTCAGGAGGCAGGCGTGGTTGTAGCCCCAGGTCACGGCGGCGGCCTTGACCCCCGCCGCGCGGGCCGCGTCGATGTCCCGCCCCTCGTCCCCCACGAAGACCGCCTCGTCACTTGGCACCCGAGCCTTCTTGAGGACCCCCCGCAGTTTCGAGGCCTTGCCGAACAGGCCCACCCCACATTGGAAGTGGGAGATGAGCCCGACGTTGTCCGGCCCCAGGATGCGCCGGACGTTGTCCTCCGAGTTCGAGCTGACGATCGCGAGCTCACAGCCACTCGCCCTCAGGCCCCGGAGCGTTTCCGGCACCCCGGGAAAAAGCCCCACCCCGACGGGTTCCGCCGCCATCAGGGACCTCATGTAGGACGCGATGCCGGGGATCTTCCAGAAGGGCACCTTGAAGTTGCGGGCCACGGTGGCCGCGTCCAGGTCGCGCAGGGCCTCGATCTCAGCCGGCGCGATGGGACGGGCCTTGAACCGGGCGGCGGCCTGGTTGAGGTGGTCCGCGAACCAGCCAAAACTGTCCGCCAGGGTGCCGTCGAAATCGAAGAGGACCAACCGGTAGGCCACGGTCCGTCCTTTCACGGGTTCTGGACCCACTTTATCCCCGGAACCGGAAGGCCACTATTTCGCCAATCATAGAGCGCCCATTTCCCGGGTCCCCGGGAAGGGCTTCCCCCGGGTGATTGAACGGATTCCCTTCCACTGGTAATGTGCCCCGTCGAGAACCCCTCCGGAGCGAACCTTGAACCCTATCCTCGTGGTCCTGGCGTTCTGCGCGGGGTTGTCCCTCCAGGCCTTTCTCTTCACCCAATCCCTTTCGCGGCCGAAGGAAGGGCGCCGTTTCCTGGCCTTGGCCTTCCCCATCACCACCGCGCTCGTCCTCCTCCCCAACCTCCTCCCCATCCTCTTCGGCCATAGCCCGATCGCGGACATCGCCTACAGGTCCTTTCTCCTCGCGGTCCTGGTATTTTGCCTGGTCACCGTCGGGATCCTTTTCCACGACCAGGCCGTCCCGGACATCGGCCAAGCGAACCTCCTGGTGTTCACCGGCATCTTCTGGTTGGTGTTCCTGCGGCATTGGTCCGGGGGCGGCGCCGACACCGCCCTCGGCCTCTGGGCGGGCACCGCGACCCTCGGCACCCTTTTCACCGCGTTCCTGCGGCCCTCGCTGAATTTCCTCTCCAAGCTCTATTTCTACGCCTGGTTCCTCTTCATCAACGTCTACCTTTGCGCGTTCCAGGTCCTCTCGGGCGATTTCCGCCTCGTGGACTTGGATCATGGTTGGGTTTTCCTCGGCCAACACCACCCGCCCCAGGCGTTCCTGGCCGGCATGGCCCTGCTCTTCTTCGCGGTCTACGTCTTCTATTTCTCATTGGCCTTCGGGTCCGTCCTGAAACTGTCGTTCAAGGGAAGCCGACAAGCCAAGACCCGGGGCGGCAAGAAATGGGGGGACGCGGCCATGATGGTGACCCACCTTTCGGACTATCCCATCGGCGCGAGGGAAGCCCTGGTCATCCTGGGGATCCAAGGCGGGCTCTACCTCGTGAACACCCTGCACCCCTTCCTCCCCCTGGCCGTTCTCGTCAACTTCTCCATCGTCGTGTTACCTTACGTGCTCAGGTTGGCCCTTCGGGCCCTTTCACCGCGCGCCTAGGCCCCTGCCGGAACATCGCTTCCCTTCAACCCCAGTGGGGGATCCGGTCGTCTAATCGTCAGTTCAATCCCCAAAGGTGGTTCCCATGAAACAAACGATCGCCCTCTGTCTCCTGGTCCTGGCCCTGGCCCCCCGAGGAACCTCGGCGGGGACCCGGCTTCCCCAACTCATCCCGGCGGACGACCCCCGGATCCAATACTCGGGCCGGATCGACTTCACCGACCCCAAGGCCCCCCGGTTCGACTGGTCGGGCGTGTCCCTGACCGTCCGGTTCAAGGGCGACGCCGTGGGGTTCGTCCTGGCGGACGGGGCCAACAACTACAACCTCACCGTGGACGATCGGCCCGTCACGGTTTGGGCCACCACGAAAGGCCGGGTCGAATACATCGCCGGGCATTTCAAGAAGGGCGACCACCTGGCGCGCCTGTCCAAACGCACCGAGGGTTATTTTGGGGTCGCGACCTTCAAGGGAATCCTGCTCCCGAAGGACGGGGTCCTGCTCGAAGCGCCGCCCAAACCCACCCGCCGCATCGAGTTCCTCGGGGCCTCCTGGACCTGCGGCTACGGCAACGAGGGCACGTCGATCCATTGCCCGGACCTCCGCCCGCTGGAGAACGCCGACCTGGCCTTCGGCCCGGTGGCCGCCCGGAGGCTCGGGGCGGAGTGGCACCTGACGGCCTATTCGGGCAAGGGCATCTGCCGAAACTACGGCGCCCCGAAGGCCGAATCACCGGACCCCTACGGGCAATTGTTCGACCGGACCGTCCAGGGCGACGCGAACCTGAAATGGGACTTCAAGTCCTGGGTGCCGGATGTGGTGGTCCTCAACCTGGGTGTCAACGATTTCAGCACCCAACCCGCGCCGGCGCCGAAGGTCTTCATTTCAAATTACGTGGAACTGCTGGGGCGGGTGCGCTCCGCCTATCCCCAGGCCTGGATCGTGGCGTTCGACGCGACGGGTTGGCCCGATTACATCCAGTACGTCCAGGCGGCGGTGGCGGAGTTCAAGCGACGGGGCGACGGGAAAACCCTGTCCCTGGAGTTCCCCCCCTACCCGCCCGCGCTCCATGCCTGCGACTACCACCCCAGCGTGACGGCTGACCGCCAGATCGCGGAGAACCTGGTCACTCAAATCTCGAAACTCTGGGCGGAGGACGCTTCCCCATCGCCAAGCGGGGTCGTCCCCCCGACCCCCGCGCCTTCCAACCCGCCGGCGGCTTCGCCGACCGAGCCGGCGGCGGACGGCGCTTGGCTCACCGGCGTCCGGCGCGGGGCTTTCCGATACGACTTCAAGGGACCGCTGGATGAGTCGGTATGGGAAAAGGGCCGTTACTCGATCGACGAAGGCGGCAGTTATTCCGACCCCGCCGAGGTGAAGGACGGGGCGGGGTTCCTCACCCTGGTCGTCAGCCGCCTGGCCAATCCCGTCGGGCGTCACCCCTTCACCGGCGCGGGGATCCAAAGCAAGGCCTTCTTCGGCCACGGCCGGTTCACCGTTCGGATGAAGTCGAACATCAAGCCCGGTACGGTCAGCTCGTTCTTCCTGATGAACAAATGGGAACCGGGCAACTGGTTCCACAAGGAGATCGACATCGAGTTTTTGGGAAAGGACCCCCGGACCGTACAGTTCGTGACGCACCGGTACCACTCGGACCAGGGCCCCTCGGCCATGGGCCACGCCCACGTCGTCACGCTCCCCTTCGGGTACGGCGACGGTTTCCACGACTACTCGATCCATTGGACGAAGGACAAGGTGGAATGGTCGGTGGACGGCAAGAAGATCTGGGAGACCGCCGAGAATGTCCCCGACGCGCCGCTCAACATCTTCATGAACCATTGGGGGCCGGACCCGACCAACGAGTGGAGCGCATCCTGGGTCGGCAAGATGGACCTGGAGGCCCTGCCCTCGAAGGCCGAATACCAGTGGGTCCGCTACGAGCCGGAATAAAAAAAGGGCCCCGGGAAACCCGGGGCCCTCTTGAATAACCGAACAGCTGTTGGTTAGAGGTGAAGGACCAAGTTGAGCCCCGCCCGAACCCCGCTGAAGTCGATGTCAACGGGCGAACCGTCGCTGTAGCTGCTGAGGGGGCCCGAACCCGACCCGCCGCCGGTGACGGTGTAGGTCGCGTTCCGGATGTGGGCCCATTGGTAGCCCAATTGCAGGAGGAGCGCGCCGCGGTAGTGCCGCATGAGGGTGAGTTCCAGGTCCGCGCGGTAGTAGGGCGCGCTGCCGCCGTAGCTCTCGGAATACCAGGTGCCGTAGTCGTCCGAAGCCGTGAGGCCAGCGCCCGAGGCCAACTGGAGGCGGCCCCCATAGAGGGCCAGGGCCACCCGGCTGTTGGGCTTGGCCCGGAGCCGCACCTTGAGGCCGTAGGAGTAGGCGTTGAACAGGAAGTCGTAGTTGGTGTTGGCCACGGTGGTGTCATAGCCGTACCAACGGGGCACGTAGGTCACGTTGGAGACCGTGGCCTGGTTGCCCAACCCATCGACGTAGTATTGGCCGAAGGCCCCCGCCTCGAAACGGGGGGTGACGCGGTACATCAGGTCCAGGTCCAGGCTGGTCGGGGAGGGGACGTCATAGCCCCCCAGGGACGGGTCCACCGAATCAAGCCAATATTGTTGGATCTCGTTGTTGGGCGTGTGGCCGCCCGTCGAGAAACCGACCCCCAGGTTGAACCCGCGGTGGAAGGGACCGGGCCCCGGGTCGGGACTGCCGACGCCGGTCTCCACGAGCAACCTGCGGCGGTGGTGGTGGCGGAACCAGAAGGGCCCGAAACCGAACCCTTCCTCCTCGATCACGGTGGTTTCGGGCTGGGGGGCCGGGGTGGCTTCCACGCCCGGGGTGTCGGCGGGGGCCGGGGATTCGGTCCCGTCGTCGGCCGTCGGCGCGGGTTTTCCCAGTTGGCCCGTCAGGTCCTCCTGCGTCTTCGAGTCGAAGACCTTGGCGATCGTCCTCGCGGGATAAAAGCGGGACTTCAACGTCTTGTCCTTCAGGTACAGCCCCGTCGAATCCATGCCGATCAGTTCGCCTTTGATCAAATCGTTGTTGACCATGACCAGTGAGACTTCGCGGCACCAGGCGGCCAGGGGCAACCAAATGAGGACCAACCCCATCGCCAAGATTTTTTTAACGCACATGGGCCGCTCCTTGGAAGGTTCTATGGGGTTTGGACGCTAGAGGGAGGCTTCGGGTTCCCCAGGTGGGGACCCCATCAAATAGACGAAATGTGGGGCCCCAAAGTGTCGGCCCGCCCCGGGGTTCAAGGTTCCTTGGGCCTTTCGAACCGCAGGTCGGTCACGGGTTGGCCGTCCCCGTCGTTGAACCTCACATAGGCCCCGTAATGGGCCGGGTCGAAGCCCGTGCCGCCCGACGGGTCCGCGCCGTACAGCAGGCGCAGGTCGTTCCAACCCTTCCGCAAGACGGCCCCTCGGTCGGCTTCCAGGTCCCCGTTCACGCTCCAGGATCCCACTCCGACCGGAGGGGTCACCAGTTCCACCTTCCGATCCGACGGCGAATAAACCCGGCCCACCAATAGGTAGGAGAGGACCTTGCCGTAGGGATAAAAGACCGTCTTGTCCCAGGTATAGAAGTTCTCGCCGGCGGGCTTGCCCGTGGTCAACACGAGGTTCGGGTTGAAACCCTGGGTGTCCCGCGCGCTCCAGGCGCGCCAGGAGACGGTCACCCCCTCGAAGAGCTTGTAGCCCCCCTTGATCCGGGCGCCCTTCAGGATCGCCCAGGTGAACCGCTCGAAGTCGAAGTCCTTCCGGTCCGAGGGCAGGGGCCCCAGCGCCAGGAAGCCGTCCCGCGCGAAGGCGGGGTCGGGCTTTTCCTCGGGCACCCGGCAGGTGGCGTAGAGCCGGGCCCGGACCTCGCCGAAGAGGAAGTCCACCTGGGCCGCGTCGAACTCCTCACCGCGAAGGTCGCGCGGGTCCTGCGCGGCGCCCGATTCGGTTCCCCGGGGCTTGACCGTGATGGCCAAGGTCTTGTCACCGCCCGGCGCCAGGCCTCCCGCGGGCCGCGCCGTTACCCCGTCCTCCCACCTTGGGCCGGCCCGGAAGACCACCCGCATATCGTGGAGGATGCGCCATCCCTTGTTCTTGACCTTCAGCACCAGCTTGCCGTCCCGTCGGTAGAGCCTCACGTGCAGGCCCGCCAAGTCGTCCGGCACGGGCGCCGCGTCCACGTCCTCCTCGTTGCCGGGGTTGTCGGTCTTGGAGTAGATCTTGGGCAAACCCCGGCCATTGTCGTGGAACAGGTCGAAGCCGTAGACGCCGTTTCCGCCGAAGGGCTTGGTTGGGGCCCCTTCGCAAACCACCGATTCGGCGTCCCCCGACGCCACATCCTCAAGGAGGAAGGACAGGGGCGTCAGGTCGCCCAAGTCCAGCGGGTCGGGCCGGGAAACCGAAAGGGTCAGGACATTTCCCTCCACGCTCGTGGAGATGTGGGTCTTGAGGGCCTGGGCCCGGTAGGCCGCGTATTGGTTCTGGTTGCAGTACCACCAACGGCCCACGCCGTCCCAGGCGTCCAAAAGGGCTTCGAGACGCGGCAAGCCGGGCCCGCCCCAGGCGTCGGGCCACGCGTGCATGGTGGCGAGGTACAGGGGCCGTTCCGCGCCCCGGCGTCGGCGCCTGCGCTCCACCGAAACCTCCAAGCCGTTCTGGGGCGACCCATCGAGCGACACGAACCGCGAGGCCAGCAGGCGCCCCTCGGGGATCCACCCCTCGTCCTCCCCGAGGAAGTAGAGGCCCGACCGAAGGATCAACTCCTCCAGTTCCTCCGGACCGGGTTCCCCGGACAAGGGGTTCTTGAAGGACACGAAGGGGTAGGTGAAGGCCGACAGGGGCGATTGGGACGCGACCTCGCGGTCGATGCGCCCCCCCAGGATCTCCTCGAAGGCTCGGTTGCGCGAGAGCCAGGGAAGGTACTCGTGGTTCAGGGTGTGGTCACCGATGGAGTTGCCGCCCGCCAACAGGGCCTTCGGGAGGGCGGTGGCCGGGTCCCCCGCCAGGGCGAGGCCCAGGGCGTTCGGCGCGGCCCAGGCCGAGGAGGCGTTGAGGTAGAAGGTGCCCCTCATGTTCCGGGCCCTCAGCAACCGGGCCACGGTCAGGTCGTTCAGGTTGTTGTCGTCCCAGCGCGACGAGAAGGCCGCGTCGAGGTCGTGGTACAGGCCGGTCACCGTCACGCGGGCCTTCTGGGCGGCCTCGGGCGTCTTGAAGCGGATCAGGACGGTCTGGCGGTAGAAACCCAGCTCCGGGATGTCGGGCGCGGTTGAAAAACCACAACAAGGCCAAACAATTTGAACCACCAAGCTCACCCAGAACACCAAGAAAAACTTTTTCGGGGAAATCATTTTCATGGCTGAATTTCTCCAAAGACGGTGAAAGCGGTCAACGGCGACCCTGTTTGAACCGGCACCCATCTGGCTACGTCAGGGGGCGTAATCCAGGTCACCAATATAGACTTACTGAAAATGGATTTCGACCGACCCAAACACCCCTCACCCAACCCTCTCCCCCAAGGGGCGGGGGTTAATCTCAATACCAACCGCTGAACTAGTCTCCCTCTCCCTTGAGGGGAGAGGGGCGGGGTGAGGGTGACACGAAGCCTGTTCATGGGTTTTTCATTGGACGACGGTCGGATGGAATCGGGTCATTCCGGAACCGAGACGGGGGAGATCCACCACTTGGGCGGGGGGGCGCCCGCCTCCACCTTTTCGATCCAGGCCGGAAGGTCCTGGAGGCCCGTGATCAGGCCGATCCGGTCGTCGAGCGGCGAGGCCGCGTAACGGGCCGTGCGGTTGAGCCAAAGGGCCGACAACCCCGCCCCGAGCGCCCCCTCGACGTCGCGCTTCGGGTTGTCCCCCACCATGAGGCACAGGTGCGCGTCGACCCCCAGATGGCGGCAGGCGAACAGGAAATGCTCGGGGTGGGGCTTGGCGGCCTGGCATTCCTCCGCCACGAACACCGCGTCGAACCATCGCTTCAGGCCGAGGCGCTCGAACTTGCGGTGCTGGAAATCGTTGCCGCCGTTGGTCACCACCGCGAGCCGGTACCGGCCTTGAAGGCCTTCCAACACGGGCTCCACGTCGTCGAACAGGCGCCAGCTTTCCTCCATGCCCGAGACGAAATCCCGGGCCAGGGCCTTCGGGTCCCCCAAATTCGGTTGCCGCGACTCGGACAGGACGCGTTCCCAGGCCCGGGCGAGGATGTCCTCGGGCGAATCATAACGGTCGGGCCGCTCGCCCAGCATCCATTCCTCGAAGGCGAAACGCTCAAAGAGCGGCCGTAGCCGGTCCCAATCCACGCCCGGCGGGGTGTCGGCTCGGCGTCCCCTCAGCCGGTCCCAGGCCTCCGCCAGGGCGGAGGTGGAATCCAGCAGGGTGTCGTCCATGTCGAAAAAGACCGCCTGGAACTTCATTCCATCCCCCACCCGAATATGGGTTTTCCCCGGGTCCGGACCCCGGTTCGGGTCCCATCCGCCTGGGTAAACGTGTCGCCAAGATTTTACCGGAGGTCCGTTGTAAAAAGTGGGATTCCCACCGTAAGCTTCCCCAACTTCCAAAATCAAATGCCGGGGGACCTATGAACCGCGTGACCCGCCGCGTCGTTTTGTCTTTAATCGTCATCCTATCCGGGCTGCAAGCCTGCAAGAAGAACTCGTCACCCTCGGCCCCCACGCCCGATATCCAGGCACCCACCAATACCTTCACGCCCCTCTTGAGCGTCACCCCGACCCCTACCGGGACGACCGGCGCCACCGGATCCCCCAGTCCGACGTCGACTTCATCATCCACCGATACCTGGACCCAAACCTCCACGCCCTCCTCGACACCTACCCCGATCACCTCCACCACCCCGACCTGGACCTCCTCCCACACCCGCACCTTCACGCCCACCTACACCTCCACCGTCACGCCCACCTATACCCCGACCCCCCGCGCCACCGACACCCCGGCCTGCGGTTCCATGTCCCGCTTCGGCAACGATGTCCAAGGTTCCGTCGCCAGCGGCTTTTCCTACACCGTCTCCGACCGCGCCGTCGTCGCCGGCCCCGTCACCGCCCTCTCCATCTCCGCCTACGTCAACCTGTCCGACTGGTACCGCGTCGGCCTCTATTCCGACAACGGCGCCGGCTCCGCCCCCCTCTCCCTCCTCACCCAGGGATCCGCCTACGCCGCCGCCCCCGGCTGGGCCACCGTCGACGTCCCTGACGTCGCCCTGGCCGGCCCCGCCACCTACTGGATCGCCTTCCAGGCCGCCAGCGGCACCTCCGGCATCAACTCCGACACCGGGCCCTCCGGCTCCCGGGTCACCTCTTTCGCGAGCTACTCCTCCGGCCTTCCCGTCAGCTTCAGCGCCGGCCCCTCCGGCTCCGACGTCCTCTCCGCCTACCTCAATACCTGCGATTCCGCCGCGCCCGTCACCCGCACCTTCACGCCCACCTACACCTCCACCGTCACGCCCACCTTCACCCCCACCCCCCGCGCCACCGACACCCCGGCCTGCGGTTCCATGTCCCGCTTCGGCAACGATGTCCAAGGTTCCGTCGCCAGCGGTTTTTCCTACACCGTCTCCGACCGCGCCGTCGTCGCCGGCCCCGTCACCGCCCTCTCCATCTCCGCCTACGTCAACCTGTCCGACTGGTACCGCGTCGGCCTCTATTCCGACAACGGCG
>Ga0265334_10001715_pt1 | contig 10473 bp, 13 predicted proteins | sample 42023metaG_FD_192442 | JGI IMG/M metagenome (GOLD analysis project Ga0265334, IMG submission 192442) | Rhizosphere microbial communities from Carex aquatilis grown in University of Washington, Seatle, WA, United States - 4-20-23 metaG | ecosystem: Host-associated > Plants > Roots > Rhizosphere...
CAGCATCAACAGCCCAGCGAGCAGCAGCATCAGCAGCATCAGCAGCGTCAGCAGCAGCGTCAGCAGCAGCATCAGCCCAGTGAGCAGCAGCATCAGCACAGCGAGCAGCATCAGCAGCCCAGCGAGCAGCATCAACAGCACAGCGAGCAGCCCAGCGAGCATCAGCGTCAGCAGCAGCAACAGCAGCAGAATCAGCAGCAGAAGCAGCAGCATCAGCCCATTTGCTCGCTAGTGCAATGAGCTCCTGTCTGTCCTCGCGTGCCAAGATCTGACACGTTCCCCAAATGCGGTCATTATCGGGTATATTGAGATCGATCAATTGGATCGGAGTGAGTCCCGACTCGGGCACGAGCTCAGCAATGCGCTCGTCTTTGTAGCACGCGCGCCATTCGCGTAACAGTTGTCGGGTGATGATCATAGCGGTTCCTCGGATTCAGAACTAGTAAACGCGTTGATGGCCCTCGGATACGAGCAACGGCAAATCTCAGCCCATGCCTTTGCATGTTTGAGCAGGTAGATCAACTCGTCGATATTTTCCGGATCAATATCGACACTTGATCCGTTCTTGGCGCCGATCTCAATTACGAATTCCGAACTAACCCTCACTGAAGGTAATGCGTTTTTCATATCGTGTACTCCTATCGACGCAAAACTGCGCCGGTGTCCTCACTGATATTTGCAGCATGGGGCAGCGGATTGCAGCGGTCAAGGACAAAGTGATTGACAGCGTGGCGCCGGCGGCACACCATTGCCAGCCATGGGACAAATGACGCAAGGTTCCGAGCTACTACGTGACGCAGTAAATCGACGCGGGGGACTGCGCGCATGCGCCAGGTGGCTCGGGGTACCGTGGAGCACGTTGGGGAGACACGTCCGAGCCGAGCATCCGCCAGACTATCGATACCGAACGCTCTATGCAAAAAGACTCAAGGTGCGCGCGGCGGCATTTGACGAGGCGGTGTGGTGACCAATCGTCGAGTACTGCACAAGTTATTACTTGTCGCCATGGACCTACCAACGTTCGACATTGAGTGCGACAACTGGCTCATTGTGCACAATCTAATCACTGCAGTCGAGGTTGAGAATTCGAAAGGCAGAATGTTCTTTCTGACTATCACCGGCAAAAACCTGCTCAACAACACCGTTCAACATTTCAGCCTGGCACTGCAGAGCTTTCACGACTCGGGACAACTCAACGTAAAGGATACCAATGGCACGACCGAAGAAAACAACGACAACACCAACGAACAAAAACGAGACGGCGGCAAAGGTAAAGCTACCAAAAGCTGTAAAAAAAGAGGTCATGACAGTCAGCTCTGAAGGCGTAACACTCGGCGAAGTTGCCGAAGCGAAAGCTACGAAAAAGAAAGGCCCGCCTCCACCTCGCGATCCAAAGGTCGAGTATTTCGAACGTGAGTTGCCCTGTGTTTTGACCGACGTCGAGAAAGCCGAAATGTCGCAGGAGCGCTGCTATCTGGGGCAACGAGTTGACGCGCTCACTGAGGCAATGGAGAACTATGTCACGTCAGCAAAAACTGAAGTGGCTCGACGCAAGGACGAGATTGCTGGGATCATTTCAACGGACCGTTCGATTCGAATCAACCTCGGTAATGGTACAATTCAGCGACTAACCCGTTGCGTGCGCACATGGCATTACGACAGACGTCCGCAACCACTAATGATCGAGTCTCGACTCGACACAAGCCCTCCCGCCCAATTATCTGAACGCGCCATGACACCCGAGGAGTCCGACGAAGGAATCGGCAGCTGGGTTGGCACTGCATTCGATAAGGTCACGAAAACAGGGCCGTCACATCCACAGACTGACGACGGTATCATTGACGACTCGATTCCGTTTGGTGGCGACGACGAGCAAGACATTGATTTTGAGTGAGTGAATGGAATACCGAATTATGACTACAAAGAAGAATGCAACAAAGAAGACGAGGTCGGCTGATATGCAACCAACGCAGTACCCCATTCCTAGTCATTTGAGAATGCGCATCGCGGCGCGTGCCATGTGTTGCGAGCGATCTGTCATGCGTGTGTTGGCTGGCAAAGCAACGCCACACACCTTCAATCGCGTTATGGCCGCCGCGCGGGCCCTACGGATTTCACTGGGCGAATTGCCACCGCCGGCGAGCACTTACCCGCGAAAGCGAAAGGCGGTCTAACCATGCCCCCAAACGAACAGCACCGCTCGGTTATCGATCGAAGGGGTACCAGAGTGGCGCTCGTAGGATACTGCGATGGCTCTGGCTATGGCTATGGCTATGGCTGATTGATACCCATGCAATTCCGAGACTACCAATTCCGAACGATTGTTGACGCATGCTCGACCAGTGATCGTGTGTGCGTGGCGGCCCCAACTGGCGCTGGCAAAACGGCAATTGGTAGTGGGTGCGCGGCTCGATTTAGCTCGGTGTGCTGGGTAGCTCCACGCATCGAGCTAGTCGAGCAATCACGGGCGGCGCTGAAAATATGGGCGCCGAATACGAAACGCACTGTCATCACGATTCAGTCGATCACCAAGCCAAGTGCGCACCACTACGACCTTCTCGTGCTCGACGAGTGCCACCATTTTAGTAGCGACGAGTGGTCGCTCATCACAACCAACGTGCAGCACGACAAGCTGATAGGACTCACCGCAACTCCGTCTCGTGGTGATGGTCGAGCACTCACTGGACAGTTCGATCGCATTGTCGTTGCCGCTAAGTACTCCGAGCTACTCGAGAGAAAACTACTCGTGCCCTGCCGAATTACTGCGGGACCCGAGGGCCACGAAGGCATTGCAGCAGACCCACTGAAAGCATGGAAAGAACATGGAGAAGATGCACTCACTATCGCGTTCGCACCGTCAGTCCCACTTGCCGAGAAATGGTCTGCTGAGTTCAGCGCGGCTGGTATTCCGTCAACGTGCGTCACTGGCAAGAGTGCGGACCGAACTGATCTCATTGACGCATTCCGAAGTGGTCGCACCAAAGTCATCTGGAACTATTCGATTCTCACGGAAGGGTTCGACGTGCCGGAAGTTGCGTGCATATTACTTGCTAGAAAATGCGGTACTGCTGGGCTTTATCTCCAGATTGTGGGACGAGGGTTACGTATTGCACCTGCCAAGTCGCATTGCAGACTCATTGATCTGGCCGGAAACTATCGAGTCCACGGATTGCCGACTGAAGACCGAGAATATTCACTCGAAGGAAAGGCCATTCGACGGTGCAGAGTACAGCGCCTACGTCAATGCCTTCGATGCGGCGCGGTGTGCGTGGCCTGGGTAGGCGAGTGCCCAGAGTGCGGATTTGTAACGCCGCGTCGAAACCTACCAGTCAAAGTGCACAATGAGCAACTTCTCGAAGTGTTCGACGGCGAGAATACGCCAGAGGATGCGAAGCAAAGCACGTTGCAACTCATGCGTGACGAGTATCGCAAGGCAGGCAGGTCAGTGATTCAGCTCGCGAACGATTACAAGGCACAGTTCGGCAAACGTCCAAAGATTCGCGACCTGGACCAAATGGAAAAGGCGTTCCTTTGGCGCGTTTACTCAGGAAAGTTTGGACCGACCATGCAAGCCAAGATTGTCTACAAAGCATTTACGGGCGAATGGCCCTACCACGCGGAGCGAACACAATGAGCGAGTCAGCGTTCGACGTCATGGTTCGACAAGCGCTTGATGCGGCATACCACCCGTTTGGAGTTTTCTGGAACAACAAGACTGGCTATGGCGAGGCGCATCATGATCCCTTTCCTGGACGCGGTGGTGGAGACCTAATCGGTTGCGTCATGGGGCTCTGGATCGAAGTCGAAAACAAGGCAAAAACAGGCAAGTTGCGCGAACTGCAGAAGGTGAGGTGCGAACTCGTGACGAAGTGCGGCGGGCTTTACGTCGTGTGCAAGGAGTTAGGGTTCAGCTCCACCGGTGAATTCGACGTAGGGTTCTTCAGGCTCAGACAACGAATAGACGATTATATTCTGTTCAAAGTCGGCCCCAATGGGTTCTACGATTTCAAAGAAAAACGGGAATTGAAAGAGCGATGAAACTCATCTACGTGGCACATGTTTTTGGCGGAAGTGTCGTCAATGCTCACCGTGCAGAGTACTGGACAGCGGCACTCAATGAGCGAATCGACGGCGCATTGTTCTACTGCCCATGGTTGCCGATGGTGCGCCACTGGGTGGACTCGGGAGGATCGCAAGAGCGCGGGTTGCGACTCGACTTAGAATTCGTCCGTCGCAGCGATGCACTACTTGCATTGTCACCACTGGTCGGCGGAGTTGCGCAGGAATGGGAGGCGGCGACTCATAAGATACTGTGCGACACGTCAACAGTTTCAGTGGAGCCGGAGCGTGACTGGCTCGGCTTCGCAGTGATACAGTCGTGGGTTGATAGTTTGAGCAAAGGCGAGTGATGAACCAAGTCTTAGTCCCTACGTTACGCGGTGCACGTATCAAAGCATGGCCCGAACACGAGCAAGGAGGGTTTGCTAAGTACGAGGCGTTGAGCGACGTCCTGACGCTTGACTTCAAAACGGACGTGCACTTTGCCCAGTACTCACGTCCGCAATGCACGCGACGACTCAACAGCGACGCGCTTAAGTCTCCGCACATTGAAAAGCTGTTTGGCTCTGTCGTCATGCCGATCATTGTCTTTGACGTCGATGGCGAGGACCACAAGGCTTCCGAGTCATGGCGCAAGGCTGAGCGAGTCAAAGTGCTGCAGTTGCAGGAGGAGCATCCGGGCGTGTACATGTACGAGACACGGCACGGATATCGAATTGTCGCCGTGCTAGCAGATCCAATGCTGCTTGGCTCGATCGAGGACGCTAAGCGCTGGACTGGTCTCTACCTGCTCAATGTTGCCTATCTCAAGAGAGAGTTCGGCATTGCAGCAGATCCGCTTGGCGATTGGACTCGACTGTTTCGAGCTCCGCACGCCACCCGCGACGAAGGTGGCAAGCCAGAAAACCTACCTTCGATTGGCGACTCGAATAACGTGGGCATGTGGGTCAACCCGATATTCACCGACGAGGACATAGAGATATCGAAGACCCTAGGCAAGCGTCCACCGAAGGACCCCAAACCTCGTCCTGAACGAGGCCAGGTCAACTACACGGGCCGTGGCGTGATAGGGCGACTACTCGAGCAAGACGGGCTACTCGGTGAGCAGGTAGAGCCAGGAGTCTGGTCGATGACTTGCCCCAATGCGCGCGAGCACAGCAGCGGGGAGCCTTTCGACTCGACATGTCGCTACTACGAGCCAAACACTCTAGGACATTACCTAGGGACGATCGACTGCCTCCACACCAGCGCTGGCCACAATCTGTTCGGCAGCAAGGAATGGCTCAGTGGTTGGTCTCAGGACAGGATAGACGACGCGCGCAAGGCGGAGGGGCTACCAGAGTTCAGGAGAAAGAAACCACCGCCACAACGTCACGTGGAGTCAGCTGCGGCCATGCCCGAGGAGGACCTGTGGGCAGGCGAGTCACTGGACGACACTGGAGACGAGGACGAGCCCACGTCCGACCCCACCGAGCATGACCCCAACTGGGGCGGGTTCACGGACCTCGGGAATGCGGAGCGGCTCATCGCTTTGCACGGCAAGGACCTGAGGTATTCATACGCAAAAAAATGCTGGTACACATGGGTGGGCACGCACTGGCAGCAAGACGTCGACGGCGCTGCGCAGCGGTACGCAAAGCTGATGGTTCGAAGCCTGTACAAGGTTGCTGGTGACTGCCCAGACAAGAACAAAGCCAAAGATTATGCCGAATGGGCGTGGAAATCAGAGGCATCCCCGCGCATCCAAGCGGCACTGCTGCTTGCTCAGTCGGAGCCCGGTATCCCGGTGAGCCTCGATAGTTTCGACGCGGAACCGTGGTTGTTCAACTGCGCAAATGGAATCCTCGATCTGCGCACGGGCAAGCTGCAACCGCACCACCGAAGGCATCTGATGACGCGCATCAGCCCAGCCAAGTACGATCCCGATGCGAAGCTAGACACGTGGATCAAGTACCTGGACAGCTCCACCAATGGTGACGTCGGTCTGCAGATGTACCTGCAACGAGTGATTGGTTACTCCATGACAGGATTCACCACAGAAAAGTGCTTCTTCTTCTTTTTTGGCCCAACCGATTCGAGCAAAAGCACGTTTCTGAAGGCAGTTTCCGGCATGTTTGGAACCTATGCGGCCAACGCGGCATTCTCGACCTGGCTCGTACAGAACAACACAGGGGGCAACCGCGGCGACATCGTTCGTCTCGCCGGCACACGGTTGGTTACGAGTTCAGAAGTCAAGAAAGGCGCTAAATTCGACGAAGAATTGATGAGAAGTGTGACAGGTGTGAGTGACTCACTAACCTACGCCGCGAAGTTCGAGAACGAAGTTCAGTTCATTCCGCAGTTTTCTCTGCTTTTAGCGGCAAATGATGCCCCTGTCATCCGCGACGACGACACGTCACTTTGGAACCGAGTGCGTAGGATACCGTTTTCACACACAATTCCAAAGGACAGGCAAAACCCCAAATTGGCAGAGCAACTTATGCAACCGGCCATGCTTTCAGCAATGCTACTTTGGGCGCTGAACGGCTGCCTGGAATGGCAACGGCTCGGTAACCTGGGTTCTTGTGACGCTGTAGATTTGAGCAATGCCAGCTACCGTGGTGAGATGGACCGGAGCGCCGGGTTCATAGACGACTACCTCGAATTCTTTCCGTCATATATGGTCAATTCTGCCGAACTTCGAGAGCTGTATGAGTCCTGGTGCGAGGACCGAGGCATTCGAAAACCGTTGACTGGTCAGGAGTTCGGAGCAAAATTGTCTTCTAAAGGTGCGGAATCAAAGAGAGGTACTCAGGGCCGGCGATATTGGCAGGGTGTTCGGCTAAAGCCAGCTAGTGACGTCAGTGACGTCAGTGACGTCAGTTCCCTAAAGAGGCCTCATGAGAATCCACCAAACAAACCCTCTTGGGAAACGGCGTCACTGACGTCACCGCCGTCACTCGGCCAAGACGACGACGTTATGACCGAACAGCCGTTGTTTTCGAAAGAGGAGTTGGATAAGCTATGAACGGTCGTTCGCTCAGCATCCTTCACGCGCGTAAAAGACCGGTGCTTACCTGATGGCCGACACACTGTCACAACGTGATAGGCGACGAGCTAAGGCGGCGCAAACACACAGTGTCAAGCCCAAGCGCGTCAAGCTACCCAAGGAGGTGCGCTGGCCGCCAATGCCACCACCTGAGGTGCAGCGGCCCGAGTGGAGAAGCAAACGCACACCTGACACCCCAGAGGCGATTGCGGCGAAAATAAAACAACGCTCGGAACTCAAGGCCCAGGCCTACGCCCTGCTCGCCGCCGAGGGCTACGCTGGGCGCCAGCCGCGACCAGAGGCACCCAGGGCAGCTTGGCTCGCCCAGGGCCCGGGTGGCGAGGTGCGGAGTGCTATTTACGAGACCATGGTCGCTCTGGACGACACGCTGGTGTCACGAGGGCACCGGAGCCTGTCGGAGTCATGGCGTCACATCCTGCGCCGATGGCTATGCGAGACCAGCGCTCTGACTCTCACGCTGCGCAAGGGCAGACGCGTCGGGGCATCGACCATCATTGCACCCCGCCTGGTGATTGCCTGGGTCATGGTAGTTGGCCCTCGCCTTCGATTGCCTCCAGGGGAGTCCGTGATCGTCGGGCTCGTGTCCGTCAAACGTGGCGAGGCAGCAAACCGCATCGCGCAAATCTCTGCAGTACTCACCGCGTGCGGAATGCGGCACAATGCAAAGGGCGATGAAATCGAGCTCATTGGAGCGCCCATCAAGATCCGAGTACTCACACGCAATTGGCGCAGCGCAGTCGGTGACAATATCGGACTGCTCTGGTGCGACGAGGTGAGCCGCTGGGAGTCCGAGGACTCGAGTGCCAACCCAGCGAGCGAGGTGATCGGCTCACTCAAGCCGACGTTGGCAACGCTGCAGGTCGAGGGCTACGCGCTCATGTGCCTGAGCTCGAGTCCATGGAGCGAGGACGACTATCACGCCAAGCAGTACGCGCGCGGTGACACGGACGACCAGTGCACTGCATTCCTGACTACGTGGGAGGGCAATCCGACGCTCACCGAAAAGCAGACTCATCTGCTCGAACCAGACGAACGCACGTGGGCACGTGAGTACGCAGCGATACCGGGCAACGTACTCTCGCAGGCACTGGACAACGACGACGTCAATGCAGCGTTTGGCATGGTCGTGCCAGCTGGTGACTTACGCCGATGGTGCTGCATTGACGCGAGCTCACTGCGAGGCGACGCATTTGCCTGGATGATTGGACACGAGGCTCGCGGCGGACTGGTGGTGGACAAGGTCAGCGGATGGAGTGACCAGTCAATGCGCGAGCTGACCCTGGACACCGTCGTCGCAGAGATTGCTGGCGAGTGCAGAGCGCGCGGTATCACTAGAGTGTGGGGCGACCAACGCGAAGAGGCAGGACTGCAGGTGTTGTTTCGGCAGCAAGGCATCACGTTCGAATCGTTCGCTTGGAGCAACTCAAGCAAGCACGACGCGTTCACGATGCTTCGCCGGTTGCTGCGAGACCGGCGCGTGCAACTACTCGAGCACACTGAGCTCCGCACTCAGATGCGCAGCTGCAAAGCGCGTCTGCTGCCCGGTGGCGCAACGAGCTACGAGACCAATGGCCTCGACTACCTCAGCGCGCTCATCACGCTGCTGCACGGCTACGAGACTCACTATCCGCAGGCTCTGTCACAGATACTCTCGGGGCGCATCCTCGACGCTCCCACGAGCGCAGAGGAGGCTGCTCACCGAATCGCAGAGGAGCAGCGTGCCAAGCACCGCAGAGATGCAGAGCGGAGGGCTAGGCGGGCGAAGTCAGCATAAGTAGAGGTTACTTATGCTACGATTTCTCTTGTGGGCCTTCAGTGCGCGGCTTGTAGTATTCAACCGCTGGGCCCGTTTTCTTTTGGAGTCGGCCCCGTGAACTATCTTCGCGACCGCTAACGAATTAGTTGGCACTCGCGATAATCTGAGTCATACTAGTTTTGTCAGCAAGGAGAAACGCAAATGACCAATTCAATCGCCAAACTGTACGACTCAGAGACCAGCGACAGCCTGACCGCCGACGACCTCGGGATCACAGACGAGCAGTACGATGCAGCAGTGCAGGAGAGTGTCGACTGTGAGCAGGCAGAGGGGCACGTCCGAGTCAATGGTCGCCGGGTGTACGCTCGATAGTCGCTGCCCCATACCGCCCCGCCCCGCACCTCAAGAGAGGCCGGGGCTTTTGGGGTGTCAGCAGCAGGGAGAAACACAATGACCAATTCAATCCAAAATCGAATCGCAAGCCTGAAACAAGAAGCCGCGCAAGCTGGGGACGACGACATGGTCGAGATGATCATTCGCGCGACTGAGTATGCCGCACTGTGCGACAGTGACACGGATGAGTACCTCACTCCAGAGGACCTCAGGGTATCGCTCACCGAGTATTTAGAGGGCGTCATTGAGTCGCTAGATGCAAATGAAGGCAACGTCCGCGTCAATGGTCGACGAGTATACGCGTTTACCTGATTCGACCGGCCCCGTGAACTATCTTCGCGAGCACCAAAGAAATAGTTGGCACTCGCGATAAAAAGGCGCATACTAGATTTCATGCCTATCCGGTTCTCACCCATTGAAAGAATGACACCATGAAACTCGTACACTTCACTGAAGAACGAGAGCTGCTCAATAGTAATGATTCTTTACCTAGACCCATCGAAAGTACTCACGGTGAAGGCGCTGGCTTATTCGCGTACCCGTGGCGAAAAGCGCATCTGGCGTACCACGAACAAAATTGGCGGCCGCGGCGGCCAACTTTCTGGACCATTCCTGCAAAGTATGTCCGCGAGGTGCAGAGATTTGCTCGCGGCGAGCACGGGCGCAACGAGCCACCCTTTGTGATGATCGAACTTTTCGTACCAGTTAGGCATTTTGACAAATTGAGGAGAATTGAGGAGCCATAGTCGCCACCCATTCCGCCCCCGCCCGCCCCTGAAATAATGGCGGGCTTGGGGCGTTGAGAGGACCTGGAAATGTCATACATACCAATCGACAAGCAACTGCGAGCGCACGGAATGCGACGCGCCAAGACAGGTGAGGACGCGCTCGTGGTCTGCCTGAGCTATCGAGGCGCAACAATCGCGGTGCAGGCAGTGCAGGTGCCCAACCTACACGATCCATTCGTAGTCGTAGTGCTGCGTGCATTCGCGGCAACGCTCTGGACACGGTGTCCAGAGATGACGCTAAATCAAGTACGCATAGCAATGTGCGTCTACTCCGAGCAGATCGGAGCAACGGACGCTGAGCTAACGCAGGCCTCACTCAAATTGGAGCTGGTGCGCGAATGACTGTCAGAAAAAATCCCGTCGCAGTAGCGCTCGGTGCTTGCCTCGAGTGCCCCTCAGAGCACAGACTACACCGCGTCGCAGTGTCA
>Ga0265334_10001719_pt1 | contig 10468 bp, 9 predicted proteins | sample 42023metaG_FD_192442 | JGI IMG/M metagenome (GOLD analysis project Ga0265334, IMG submission 192442) | Rhizosphere microbial communities from Carex aquatilis grown in University of Washington, Seatle, WA, United States - 4-20-23 metaG | ecosystem: Host-associated > Plants > Roots > Rhizosphere >...
GACCTGATTGTCCTCATGCTTCGACAAGCTCAGCATGAGGAGTAGCAAATTTCCTCACCCTGAGCTTGTCGAAGGGTGAGCTTGTCGAAGGGTGAGCTTGTCGAAGGGTGCGCTAGGTAGCCCTCATGCTTCGACAAGCACAGCATGAGGAGTAATAAAATCGAACGTCGCGGGGAGGATAACGCGATGCAGATTTTCGTCTACATGCTCAGATGCCGCGATGGCTCCTACTATGTTGGCCTGACGCGGGAGGGATTGGACAGGAGGATCAGTGAGCATCAGGAAGGGCGGTTCCAGGGGTATACGCACGGCCGCCGCCCGGTTGAACTTGTTTGGGCCGAAGAGTTTCAATGGTTGAAGGATGCAATCGAGTGCGAGCGGCGGCTCAAGGGATGGCGGAGAGAGAAGAAGGAAGCCTTGATAAAGAGAGATTACGAGGCATTGCGCCCGCTATCCAGAACGGCGAAAACCCCTCATCCTTCGACAAGCTCAGGATGAGGAAGAAAAGAAGCGGTGACTGGATGAGAAGCACTTGTGAGCTGCGGGAACCGTCACCCTTCGACCGGTCCAGGATGAGGAAAACGATAGATGCCGTCTGATACGCCTGTCGTTTCGACTCGCGACGCGCTTGAGTTCTACCGTCGCGGGCGCGTCGAGGAAGCCGAACGCGCCGCCCGCGCAATCCTGGAAGCGCAGCCCTCGAACTTCGACGCGCAGCACCTTCTCGGCGTCACGCTTCTGTGGCGGGCTGATTTCGACGGCGCCGAAGCGGCATTCTCCCGCGCGCTTGCCGTCAATCCGCAATCCCGCGAAGCCAATCTGCATCACGCCGCGTCGCTTCGCTATCTCAAGCGCAGCGAGGAGTCGCTTCGACGTTACGACGAGATCATTGCGGGGAATTCCCAGATCGGCGAGGCCCATTACGGGCGCGCCTGCGTGATGATCGATCTCGGCCGCGTCGAAGATGCCTGCCAAAGCTACGCCGCCGCGGCGCGCGTGCTGGAAACCGACGCCGATCTCTTCAACGATTACGGGATCGCGCTGATGCGGCTTCACCGCTACGAGGAAGCCATCGCCGCCTATGACCGTTCGATTGCGCTCGGGCTGGGCAAACCGCCGACGCCCACCTATGGCAGGGCCTGGAACAATCGCGGCATCGCGCTGTTCCTCGCCGCCCGGTTCGAGGAATCGGTGGCAAGCTTCAATGCCGCGCTCGCGGTCGATCCCAATTACATCGAGGCGCTGTATCATCGTGGCGCCGCACTGATGAGCGTATGGGAAACCCAGCAGCAGAACATGAAACTGATTGACGATGCGATCGCGAGTTACGACGCGGCGCTGGCGCTGAAACTCGATTTTGCGGAAGCCTTCAACGGACGCGGCATGGCGATGCTGCAGGCCGCGCGCGCAAAGGAGGGGCTTGCGAGCTTCGACAAGGCGCTGGCGCTGCGGCCCGACTACGAGCCGTCGCAAAAGGGGCGCGAATTGTGCCTGGCGCAGCTCGGGCGCGACGCCGCGTACGATCCGCTGAAAGTGCAGCTTTAGCAACGAAAGGAGCCGCTGCGATGAGGTACACCAATCTCGTTCTCGGAATGCTGCCGCTGTTGGCGGCGGTTGCGTTTTCGGGGGCTGCGCGGGCACAGATGCTGTCGGGCGCCGCGCTCGTGAATGCGCTCAAGGGCGGCGGCTATGTGCTGGTGATACGGCACGCGAATGCTCCCGCACAGCCGCCGGCAAAGGACGCGGCCGATCCGGAGAACGTCAAGCTGGAGCGGCAGCTCGATGCGGCGGGGCGCGACTCCGCGCGCGCCATGGGCGAGGCCGTCAAGGCGCTTCACTTGCCGCTCGGGGATACGTATGCGAGCCCGACCTACCGGGCGCTCCAGACGGTGAAGCTCGCCGGGCTCGGCAGCGCGAAGACGATGCCGGAACTGGACGAGGGTGCAGCCGGCATGGCGAGCAACGCCGACGCGGCGCGCGTGAAATGGCTGAAGGCGAAAGCCGCCGAGCCTCCGCGCGCCGGCACCGATACGGTGATCGTCACGCACGCGCCCAACATCACCGGGACGTTCGGTGTCGATGCCGCGGCGGGCGAGACGCTGGTGCTGAAGCCGGATGGGAAGGGCGGGGCGACGCAGGTGGCCCGGATCAAGATCCAGGACTGGCCGGGATTGGCGCGGTAGACGCCCCCTCCGCCGCTTTGCGACACCTCCCCCGTAAACGGGGGAGGATCGATTGTTCAAATGATTCCGCTGGAGTGGCGGGGGACGTCGATGCGGCGGTGCACATGCACGCTCATCAAGAGGCCGAAGCCGAACATCACCGTCATCATCGCCGTGCCGCCATAGGAAAGCAGCGGCATCGGAATCCCCACCACCGGGATCAGGCCCATCACCATCAGGCCGTTGATCATGATGTAGAGGAAGAAATTGACCGTGATGCCCATCGCGAGAAGCCGCCCGAACTGACTGCGCGAGCGCATTGCGATGCGGATGCCATGGTAAATCACCACCGCCAGCAGCGCCAGCAGCGCCATGGTGCCGAGGAATCCGAACTCTTCCCCGACCATGGTGAAGATGAAATCGGTTTCCTTCTCGGGAAGGAAGTTGAGGCGGCTCTGCGTCCCCATCAGGAAGCCCTTGCCTGCGATGCCGCCCGAGCCGAGCGCGATCTTGGCCTGGGTGATGTTCCAGCCCGCGCCCAAGGCATCGAGGTCAGGATTGAGGAACGTCATTACGCGCGCCTTCTGGTAATCGTGGAGCGCAAATTCCCACACCATCGGAACGGCGACCGCGACACCCGCGGCCGTCGGCGCAATCCACCACCAGGACAGCCCCGCCAGGAAAAGCATCAGCGCGCCGCACAGCGCGAGCAGCGCGGCGGTGCCGAGATTGGGCTGCAGCAGCACGAACACCACGGGAAACGCGATCATCGCGAGCGGTATGACCAGCCGGACGGGCCGCGACACCTGGCCCGGTTCTAACCCGTGCAGATAGCGGGCCAGCGCCAGGATCATCGCGATTTTCATCAGCTCGGAGGGCTGAAGCTGCAAAGGGCCAAGCTCGATCCAGCGCTGGGCGCCGAGGCCGACACGGCCCGCGACCTCGACGGCCACCAGCAGCAGCAGCGAGAACGCATAGGCCGGATAGGCAAGCCCCATCCAGACCCGCAAATCCACGCAGCCGACCGCGACCAGAATGAAAAACCCGATGACGAAGCGGAGCATCTGCCGCCCCGCCCAAGGCGAGAAGCTTCCGCCCGCCGCCGAATAGAGCATGGCAAATCCGGTGCAGGCGATGAGCGCGATCAATCCGATCAGCGGCCAATCGATCTGGACGAGTTTCTGGCGGATCGAGGCGGATGGCGGCTCGCGATAGACATGCACGCTCATAGCGAGGCATCCGCGGAATTGACCGGATAGGCGGTGCGACGGCCGAGGATGTCGCGCTGCTGGGCCAGCAGCAGCGCGTCGCGCGCGAGCGACACCTGGGGATGCGAATCCAGGCCGCCATGCTCGATCACCACCGCGCAGGCATAGCGCGGTTTGTCGGCCGGGGCGAAGGCGATGAAGAGGCCGTGGTCGCGCAGCTTCCAAGGCAGGCTTGCGTTGTTGCGCACGCCGGTCACGCGTTCCTCCGCGCTGATCACACGCACCTGCGCGGTGCCGGTCTTGCCGCCCATGGCAAAGGCCGGATCGGCGATGCGCCATGCGTAGGCTGTGCCGCCAGGTTCGTTGGCGACCGCGATCATCGCCTGGCGTACCTCGTCGAGCGCGTCCGTCGAGAAGGGAAGGGGCTCAGGATCGGGGCGCGCGAGGCGTTGGGCGCCCAGCGAATGCACCAGGCGTGGCGTGACCTGCTTGCCGCCCGCCAGACGCGCGGCCAGCACGCAAAGCTGCAATGGTGTCGCGAGCACATAGCCCTGGCCGATGCCGGCCACCAGCGTCTCGCCCAATTGCCAGGGTTCCTTGAACGTCTTCTGCTTCCACACCCGGTCGGGAATGAAGCCGCCGCGTTCGCCTGGAATCTCGATGCCGGTGGGCGCGCCCAGGCCGAGCTTGCGGGCAGCCTCCTGCAAGCCGTCGATGCCGAGCTTCAGCGCCACTTGATAGAAGAAACAATCGCAGGAATATTTGATCCCCTGGCGCACATTCAGCGCACCGTGGCCGCCCTTCTTCCAGCAATGGAAGGCGTGCGAGCCAAGCTCGAACTGGCCGGCGCAATGGAAGATGGTATCGGGCTCGATCACACCGGCATCGAGGGCGGCCAGCGCAGTCACCGTCTTGAAGGTGGAGCCCGGCGGATAGAATCCGGCGAGCGGCTTGTTGATCAGCGGCTTGTGGTCGCTCTCGGTCAGTTCCTTCCATTGATCGGGCGTGACCCCGACATTGAAGGCGTTGGGATCGAAACCGGGCGTTGAGACCAGCGCCAGAAGATCGCCGGTATCGACATCCATCACGGCAGCGCCCGCGCTCTCGTCCTTCAGCCGGTCGTAGAGGAACCCCTGCAGTTCGCGGTCGATGGTGAGATAGACGTCTTCGCCCTGCCGCCCCGGCTCGTGATCGAGCTCGCGGATGACGCGCCCATAGGCGTTGACCTCGACGCGGCTCGCGCCCGCATGACCCCGGATTTCGCCGTCGAAGGCTTTTTCCACGCCGCGCTTGCCGATGCGGAAGCCCGGCAGGTCCAGCAGCGGGTCGCCGGACGAATTCTTCTGCTTGTCATCGGGCGAGACCGCCGCGACGTAGCCGAGCACGTGGGAGAATTCCTCCGCATAAGGATAATCGCGGGTCTCGCCGACATCGGGTTGGACGCCGGAGAGATAGGGAAGGTCGAGATTCAGCCGCGCGAAATCGTCCCAGGAGAGATTCTCGGCGACCAGAATGGGCATGAACCCCTTGGCGCCGCGGGCCTCGCCGATGACGCGAAGCTTGACGCGGTCGGTCAGCGGGATGGCTTCGGCCAGCGCATCGACGGCTGCGGCGACCCCGCCGCGGGTCTGCTCGGGCACGATCAGGACGCGATAATTGCGCCGGCTGTTGGCGAGCGCGACGCCGAAGCGGTCGAGGATGCGGCCGCGCTGGGGTGCGAGCAACTTGAAATTGATGCGGTTCTCTTCGGCCTCGGTGAGGTAGCGGTCGCCGTCGACGATCTGAAGCTGATAGAGCCGGCCGGCGAGAACGCTGAAGACGGCAGCCATGCCGCCGCCGAGCAGCAATGTGCGCCGCGAGAAGGTCGCGTAGCGGGTCTTGTGCTTGCCCTCAAACGCCATTGCCCACCCTATGCGTCGTCGCCCGTTTCGGGCCCGACGGTCTTGCGCATGATCCACGCCATGCAAAACGCCACCACTGGATAAAGCGCAACCGTGCTCACGCTTTCGAGCAGCAGCGGCGGCAGCGGCGCCAATCTCAGATACACCGCGGCGGACAGCCCGTAGGCGGTCGCGGCTGCCAGCAGCATCGCGCCCGTGAAGCCGACGAGTGCGCCCGCGCCGTTAAGCCCCGCCAAGGTCTCGCGCTGTTTGGCGGTCAGCCAATAGGCGGCGAGGTAGCCTGCCGCCCACAAGCCCGGCGGACCGCCCGACAGCAAGTCTTCCAGCAGCCCTATCAGCAACACCACCGGCGGCGGCATCAGATCGGCGCGCACCAGGACCCAGAAATAGACCCCGGCCAGAGCAAGAGCGGGCGATGGCAGAAGCTCGCCGGTGAACGACACCGGCATGTTGGAAATCAGCACCAACAGTGCGGCGGTGAGCGCCGGAATGAGCGACGCCAGAAAGCGCGTCCGGTGATGCAGCGATTCGAGGAAGTCCTCGGCCGCCCTCACCGGTCCTGTTCCTCTTCGCTCTGGCCGTCGAAGCGCGGTACGTCGGGGCTTTGCGATTGCAGCGGCATGGCGGGCGGCGGCGGGCGCTGCGCGATGCCGGCCGCAACCGTATCCTGCGGGACCTTGGGCTGCTCCACGGCGGTTGCCGGGGGCACTGGTTCGGCCGCGGGCGGCGGGGTGGGCAGTCCGTAGGCCATGATGCGCACCACGTCGCTGCTGCCGGGCCGCGCGAACAAGGCGACCTTCAGCGTGCGCCCTTCCGCGACGACCGTCCCCACCGGAAGGTCCGGCGGCAGCAGGCCGCCGTCGCCGGTGGTGACGACGCGGTCGCCGGGATGCACCGGGCCGTCGCCGACGTCGAGTTCAATCCCCGGCGCGGGCGTGTTGTCGCCGGTCAGGATGGCGCGGCGGTGGGAGGGCTCGATCACCACCGGTACGCGGCTGTTCAAATCCGAAAGCAGAATCACCCAGGAGGTGTTCGCGCCGGTGACATAGATGCGGCCCAAAAGCCCGCGCGAGTCGATGACGGCTTGGCCCTTTTTGACCTGCTCGGCGGCGCCCGCGTTCAGGATCATGGTCTTGATGAAGGGGCGGCTCGCTTCGCCGATCACGCGCGCGGTGACGGAAGGAAGCTCGACGTCGGGCACCGCGTTCAGGAGCTGCTCGTAACGCTGCATCTTGGTCTGAAGCGACAGCGCCACGTTCTGCCATTTCCGCAAGGCTTCGTTCTCTTGCTTCAGCTCCGCATTCTCGCGGTAGAGGCGGAAGATGCCACCGGCATCGGCGACCCAGTTCTCCGCGGCGACCAGGGGCCCGCGAAGTTCGCTCAACACCGGTTCGGTCGAGTCCGAAAGCAGGGCCCGGGCGCGGTCGAAGAGGGCGGGATTGGTCTTGCCGACCAAGACGATGACGACGGCCGAAAGGCCGCACAGCACCAGGGAGAACTGCTTCGCCCCCCGGCCTCGCATCAATCTCCAGCCCAAACCCGCCATATAGCCGCGGCCCTGTCCCGTTTTGCCCTCAATCCATTCAGAACGCGGTCGAGAGCATGTGACGCATGTTCTTCGCGTTCTCCAGCGTTTTGCCCGTGCCGAGCGCCACGCAGGAAAGCGCGTCATCCGCGATGGAAACGGGCAGCCCCGTCTCGTCCCGCAATACCTGATCGAGATTGGTCAGCAGCGCGCCGCCGCCGGTCAGTACGATGCCTTTGTCCACAATGTCCGCCGCAAGCTCGGGCGGGGTGGCTTCGAGCGCCACCTTCACGGCTTCGACGATGGCGCTGACGGGTTCGGTCAACGCTTCGGCGATCTGGCGCTGCGAAATGGTGATTTCCTTCGGCACGCCGTTGAGAAGATCGCGGCCTTTGATTTCCATGCTGGTGCCGCCGCCGTCGCCGGGCTGTGCGGCCGAGCCGATTTCCTTCTTGATCCGTTCGGCGGTGGCTTCGCCGATGAGCAGGTTCTGATGGCGGCGGATATAGGCGATGATGGCTTCGTCCATCTTGTCGCCGCCGACGCGGACCGAGCGCGAATAGACGATGCCGCCGAGCGAGAGTACGGCGACTTCGGTGGTGCCCCCGCCGATGTCGACCACCATGGAGCCGGTCGGCTCCTGCACCGGCAATCCGGCGCCGATGGCCGCCGCCATCGGCTCCTCGATCAGGAAGACGCGCCGTGCGCCCGCCGACAGGGCTGATTCCTGAATCGCGCGGCGTTCGACCGCGGTCGAGCCCGACGGCACGCAGACGATCACCATCGGCGTCGCGAAGGAGCGGCGGTTATGCACTTTACGGATGAAATGCTTGATCATCTCCTCGGCGACTTCAAAATCGGCGATGACGCCGTCGCGCATCGGCCGGATCGCCTCGATATTGCCCGGTGTACGGCCAAGCATCTGCTTGGCGTCGTTGCCGACCGCGAGCACCTGTTTCTTGCCGCCTTTTGACACAATGGCCACGACCGAGGGCTCGTTCAGCACGATTCCCCGCCCCTTGACGTACACAAGCGTATTCGCCGTCCCGAGATCGATCGCCATGTCGCTGGACAGCATTCCCAATAAACTCCCGAACATACTGCTCCGTTACTCCTCCCGTGGGAGGTGTTTCACAATTTGCGAGAAAGCGGCCCCGTTCGCACGGGGCCGCTCTACTGCTATCGCGCGACGGTTAACGCTTCCGGCGCGGTCTTCTTCCGTTTGACCAAAAGTTTGTTCAACGCATTCACATAGGCGTAGGCGGCCGCCGCCATGGTGTCGGTGTCTGCGGCGCGCCCCGTGACCGTGCGGCCGTCTTCTTCGAGGCGGACGCTGACCTTGGCCTGGGCGTCGGTGCCTTCGGTGACGGCGCTCACCTGGAACAGCTGCAAGGCGGCGGGATGGGGATAAAGCTGGCGGATGGCGTTGAAGATCGCATCGACCGGCCCGTCGCCGCTCGCCAGCCCCGAGCGGAGCTCGCTCCCCACCATCAGCGACAATTCGGCCTTCGGCGTGATGTCCTTGCCGGCCGTGACTTTGAGCGATTGCACGCGGATGGGATCGGCCCCGCGCAGCACCGAATCGTCGACCAGAGCGATGATGTCCTCGTCGAAGATGTGCTTCTTCTTGTCGGCAAGATCCTTGAACTTGCGGAAGGCGTCCTGCAGCGCGTTGTCGCCGAGCTCGTAGCCGAGCGCCTTCAGCTTGTCGCGGAAGGCGTGGCGGCCGGAGAGTTTGCCCAGAATCAATGCTGTGCCAGTGACGCCCACTTCGGCGGGCGTGATGATTTCGTAGGTCTGGGCGTTCTTCAGCATCCCGTCCTGATGGATGCCGGATTCGTGGGCGAAGGCGTTCTTGCCGACGATGGCCTTGTTGTACTGCACCGGAAAAGCGGTGACGTTGGAAACGAGTTTGGAGGCACGCGCGATCATCTCGGTCTTGATGCCGGTCGAGAACGGCATGCGGTCGCGGCGGACCTTCAAGGCCATGACGACTTCCTCGAGCGCGGCGTTCCCGGCACGCTCGCCGATTCCGTTGATGGTGCATTCGACCTGACGCGCGCCCGCGAGCACGCCGGCGAGTGAGTTTGCCACTGCGAGTCCCAGATCGTTGTGACAATGCGTGGAAAAGAACACCTTATCCGCACCCGGCACGCGCGTGACGAGCATCGTCATCAGCTCGAAATATTCCTGCGGGGTCGCGTAGCCCACGGTGTCGGGGATGTTGATGGTGGTGGCGCCGGCGCGAATCGCCAATTCCACCGCGCGGCAGAGGAAATCGTGCTCCGTGCGGGTGGCGTCTTCCGCGCTCCATTGCACGTCGTCGGTCCAGTTGCGGGCTCTGCCGACGGAAGCCGACACGGCCTCCAGTACCGAAGAGGGCTCCATCTGCAGCTTGTGCTTCATGTGCACGGGGCTGGTCGAGATGAAGGTGTGAATGCGGCCGCGGCGGGCGCGGCGAATCGCTTCGCCGGCGCGATCGACGTCCTTGAAGCCGGCGCGCGCGAGCCCGCAGACCACCGCGTTCTTCACCTGTTGGGCGATCGCCGAGACCGCCTCGAAATCGCCGTTCGACGCAATGGGGAAGCCCGCCTCGATGATGTCGACGCCCATTTCGTCGAGCAGGGCGGCGACTTCGAGCTTTTCCTCATGGGTCATCGCGGCGCCCGGCGATTGTTCGCCGTCGCGCAAGGTGGTGTCGAAAATCCGTACACGGCTCAATTTGTCCGTATGCGGCGTATCCTGTACTGCCATATCCGTTGTCATATCCCGAAAATCCTTCCATTCGCCGTTCAGGCGGTTCGTTCTTCATCCCTGTGCCGATATTGTCCCCCAAGCGCCGGTGCCAAAGGCACGGAAGGCGCCTAGGGGCAGCTAAGGAGAAGAAGCGCCGTCCTTGAGAGCGATACGCAGGAACGGCGGTCCGGCTGCAGGCGCAGAATCGCGGGCTGAGCGCTTTCGCGCCCGCAAAACCCGCCATACCCGCATGCAGCCATCGACATTTCGTTCCCTAACGGAAGCGGTTCGCGATTGTTGACGAATAATCGTAACCGCCCGTAAATACGAGCGGTTTTCCGCCTATCCACATCCATTTATGGCGCTTTGTTCCCTGCTCCGCAAGGAAGGAACGCGGTCATTTTGGCGCGATCTTTGGGCGCGGGGGCTGTCCACGCTTCACGGCCGCAAGCCCTTGTTAAGCATTTCGCGTGCCTGCGACGATGCGCACACGGACGGTTCGGCATTGGCTGCCGAGCCGTCCGGTCACGGGTATTGGCGCTTTCGGATTTGCGCGGTCCTAATTCCGCGACTTGTCCACCAGGCGGTTCTTGGCGATCCAGGGCATCATGGCGCGCAGGCGCTCGCCCACCTCCTCGATCGGGTGCGCCGCCGACAGCGAGCGCATGGCCTTGAACGAGGGTTGGCCCGCCTTATTCTCCAGCACCCAGTCGCGCGCGAACCGCCCGGACTGGATGTCGGCCAGTATCTGCTTCATGGCAGCCTTGGAATGGGCGCCGATCACCCTGGGTCCGGAGACATATTCGCCATATTCGGCCGTATTGGAGACCGAATAATTCATGTTGTGGATGCCGCCCTCATAGATCAGGTCGACGATCAGCTTCACCTCGTGGAGGCACTCGAAATAGGCCATTTCCGGCGCATAACCGGCTTCCG
>Ga0265334_10001721_pt1 | contig 10462 bp, 8 predicted proteins | sample 42023metaG_FD_192442 | JGI IMG/M metagenome (GOLD analysis project Ga0265334, IMG submission 192442) | Rhizosphere microbial communities from Carex aquatilis grown in University of Washington, Seatle, WA, United States - 4-20-23 metaG | ecosystem: Host-associated > Plants > Roots > Rhizosphere >...
CGTCACACGCAATCCGCTGGATTTGGATCGCACGCCCGGCGGCTCGTCGAGCGGTTCGGCCGCCGCAGTTGCGGACCATATGTGCGCGGTTGGTTACGGGACACAGACGGGCGGTTCGGTGCTGAGGCCGGCGTCGTTCTGCGGCGCAGTCGGGTACAAGCCGACATACAATCTTATCCCGCGCGGAGGCATCAAATTCGCGGCCGAATCGCGCGACACCATCGGGCTGATCGGACGCAGCGTGGACGACGTCGATCTGGTCGCGAGCGTGCTGATTGCGCGTCCCCTTTCGCCGCGCCGCGACACGCCGCCCCGGATCGGGCTCTGCCGCACGCATCTCTGGGAGCATGCGCTGCCGGAATCCAAGCACGCGGTCGAAGACGCGGCTGGGCGGCTTGCCGCCGCGGGCGCGCACTTGCGCGATGTGTCCTTGCCCGATGCTTTCGATGCAACGGCCGAAGCCCGCACGGTCATCAATCCGGTGGAACGCGCCCGTTCCATGGCGCATGAATGGAACACTGCACGCGCGCAGATCAGTCCCGGCCTGACGCGGCAGATCGAGCAGGGCCTTTCCATTCCCCATGCGCGATACATCGCGTCCCTGCGGCGCATGAAGGAATGCCGCGACATGATCCCCGGCATGTTCGGGAATTGCGACGTGCTGCTCGCGCCCTGCGTTACGGGCGAAGCGCCCATGGGTCTTGAATCCACCGGCGACACGCGCTTCCAGGAATTCTGGACCGCGCTGCACACGCCTGCGATCACATTGCCGACCCACAAGGGACCGAACGGGCTTCCGATCGGGATCCAGATCATTGGCCGTCTGTATGAAGACGAATTGCTGCTTGCTTGCGCCCGCTGGGCGGCTGAGCGTTTGGCGGCTTAGGAGCACCCATGGAAATCAACAACAGTTTCGATGTTCCGTTGCCGCCGGCCGACGCCTGGAAAGTGCTGATGGATATTCCGCGCATCGCGCCATGCATGCCGGGGGCGGAGCTGACCGGCGTCGTCGACAAAGACACCTATGCGGGCAAGGTTTCGGTGAAGCTCGGCCCCGTGGCGCTGACCTTTGCGGGCCAGGTGAAATTCACCGACATCGACGAGGCCGGGCACAAGGCGCGCGTCAAGGCGCAAGGCAAGGACGCGAAGGGCCGCGGCGGCGCCAATGCGAACGTCGATTTCCATTTGGAGCCGATACCGGCGGGCTCGCGCGTGCTGGTGAAGACCGACCTCACGCTGTCGGGGGCGGTTGCACAATATGGCCGCGCCTCCGGTCTCATACAGGACGTGGCGCAGCAATTGATCGGGCAATTCGCCGAATGCCTGAGGGCCCAGCTTGCCGCATCGGTGGCGGCTGCCGAACCGCGTCCCGGCGCGGAGCAGTCCGTGGCCACACCCATTGCCCCGCCCGAAACCAAAGCGCAGACGCTGTCCGGTTTCACGCTGATGTGGATGGTGTTGAAGAGTTTCTTCCGCGGGTTGTTCGGCGGGAAATGAGAAGTCCCCCCCTTCTGGTCCTTCGGACCATCCTCCCCCACAAGGGGGGAGGAAATTGAACTCCCTGGATCGCATCGCGCTTAAGGCGCTGTATGTGCTGAAACCGGAAACGGCGCATCATGCCGCGTTGTTCGCGCTGGAGCATGGACTGGTTGGCGTCCAGGCCGGCGCGGACGACCCCGTTCTACACACCCGCGTCTGGGGCATCGATTTTGCCAACCCCATCGGGCTTGCCGCCGGTTTCGACAAGGATGCGCGTGTCGTCGATGCGATGCTGGGACTGGGCTTCGGCTTTGTCGAAGCGGGCACCGTGACGCCAAAGCCGCAACCCGGCAATCCGAAACCACGGCTGTTCCGGCTGAACGAGGATCGGGCGGTCATCAACCGGCTGGGCTTCAACAGCGGCGGTGTCGAGGCTTTCGCGCAGCGGCTGAAGGCGAGGGGCCAAGGCAGCCAGGCGCCCGGCATAGTCGGGGCCAATGTCGGCAAGAACAAAGACACCGTGGACGGCGCGGCCGATTATGTGGCCGGCATCGAACGGGTGGCGGGGCTCGCCGATTATCTCGTCTGCAACATTTCTTCGCCGAACACGCCGGGCCTCAGGGCAATGCAGGCGCGCGGACCTATCGAGGATTTGCTGAAGCGCGTGCTCGCGGCGCGCGACCGCGCCGCGCCGCCCGGAAAGAAGCCGCCCCTTCTGGCCAAGGTCGGTCCCGATCTTTCGCCCGAACAGCTTGCCGATATTGCCGAGGTGGCGCTCGCAACCGGCGTGGATGGCCTGATAATCGGCAACACCACCATCGAACGGCCCGCTTCGCTCAAGAGCCGCGACAAGGCCGAAGCCGGCGGCCTTTCCGGGGCGCCGCTATTGAAGCCGTCGACGCAATGTCTGGCGGAGGTTTACCGCTTGACGAACGGGCGGCTTCCCCTCATCGGCTGCGGCGGCGTAGCCTCGGGAGCCGATGCCTATGCCAAGATCAGGGCCGGGGCTTCGCTGGTGCAGGTCTATTCGGCGCTGGTATTCGAGGGGCCCTCGCTCGCGAACCGCATCAAGCGGGAACTGGCCCAGTGTCTGAAGGCGGATGGTTTCAAATCGGTGTCGGACGCGGTCGGGCGCGACCATATTGAATTGGCACAGGTTTAGGAGGGCGGGTTGACGACGCAGGATTTGAGAAGCTGGATCGCGACCATGGAGGCTGCGGGCGAAATCCAGCACATCTCGGGGGCCGGGCCCGAGGAGGAGATCGGCGGCATCGTCGATTTCTATCAGCGGAAAGTCGGCAATCCCGCCGTTCTGTTCGACGACATCCCGGGTTATCCGCGCGGCCACCGCGTCATCGCCAACATCCTCACCTCGATACGCCGCATCCATCTGACGCTCGGGCATCCGGCCGATGCGGGCGCTCTCGATCTCGTGCATTTCTGGCGCCGCAACATGAAGGAGGCGAAGGCGATTTCGCCGAAGATCGTGAAGACGGGCGCCGTGTTCGAGAACGTGTCCGAAGGCAAGGACATCGACATCTTCAAGATCCCCGTGCCGAAATGGCATGAGCTGGACGGTGGCAATTACATCGGCACCGGCGACATGGTGGTGATGAAGCATCGCGACACCGGCTGGATCAATTACGGCGCCTACCGCGTGCAGGCGCAAGGCGCGGGCGTCGCCTCGGTGATGTGCTCCAAGGGCAAGCATGGCGATCTGATCATGCGCAGCTACCACGAAAAGGGCGAACCCTGCCCCATCGCGGTGGTGTGCGGGATGCATCCGGCGCTGTTCATGATCGCCGGGCTGGAAGTCCCGTATGGCAAGAACGAATACGATGCGGCGGGCGGCTTGATCGGCGAGCCGGTGGAAGTGATCGCCGGTCCGCGCACCGGGCTTCCCATTCCGGCGCATGCCGAAATCGCGTTCGAGGGTTTCGTCTATCCCAACGATCTTGTCACGGAAGGCCCGCTCGGCGAATGGACCGGCTATTACGCCGGGGGCTTGAAAAAAGAGCCCGCCATCCGGATCGAAACCTTCATGCACCGGAACAATCCCATCCTGATGGGCGCGATTCCGGGCGTGCCGCCGGACGACGATTCCTTCTACCGCGGCACCTATCGCTCGGGCGCGGTGTGGAATCAGCTCGAAGCCGCCGGCATTCCCGAGGTCAAAGGCGTGTGGGCGCACGAAGCGGGCGGGAGCCGCCTGTGGCTGACGGTCGCCATCAAACAATTATATGCCGGCCATTCCAAGCAGGCCGGTTTGATCGCCTCGCAATGCCATGCCGGCGCTTATGCCAACCGCTTCGTCGTCGTAGTGGACGACGATATCGACCCCGCCGACATGGACAAGGTGCTGTGGGCCATGTGCACGCGCTTCGACCCGCGCGAGGGGCTGGAGGTGCTGAAGGGCTGCTGGAGCACGGTGCTCGATCCCATGGTCTACAGCGAAGACGACCGGCGCAACGCGCGCGTGGTGATCGATGCCTGCAAGCCGTGGTCCCGCCGCGACACGTTTCCTGCGGTGGTGCGGAATTCCAAGGAATTGGACGAGAGAATCCGCGCCAAGTTTGCCCACCTCCTGCCGCGCTAGCGTGCCGCATCCGCGCCCGGACGCGTGGGAAGTCGCGATAGTTGTCCGGCCCGGTGCCCCGTGCCACTGTCGAGACAGGCGGCGCCTCAGGTCTGGGGGAAGAATGGCACTGCGCGTCAACGATTCTCTCTTTCGCAGCGGAACCATCGGGATGCCGCACGCTCTTGCGGCGGCGTTCAAGACTGTTGCGCTCGCGCAGCGCTGCATGATCCTGGTGCGCGCCACCGGCCCCACCTGCCTGCAGCTTCTCGAACAGGGCTACGACACCAAGGGATTCCGCATCCACGGCAAGTCCTGCGACTGGGGCCCGATGGCGGGCTTTGTGCTGCGGGACCCGCGGCTCAACAAGTCCGGCATGGACAAGGCCGGGTACAACAAGCGTCAGCATTCCGAATCGCTCAGCGACCGCGATGCACAGGCCGGGTGGAAAGCCTCGGTGACGCCGCTGAAGATCTATGAGGAGCGCCGGCGCTGGCTGGTGGACAATGCCATCATCAAGGTGGAACGGCGCGGCGATGACCGTTGGGAAGGTCAGGCGACCCACAGGAGCGGGATCAGTTTCTATTACAGCCTGATCCGCGACAGGGCCAATCCCGAGCTTTTGGGCGTCTATCTCGACCGGACGAGGAACGGGAACGGATTCCAGCAGGATCGTGGCGGCGCGGTGGTCCGCTACGACACCAAATATGGCGACATGTATGAGCCGCTTCTCGCCATGACGAACCCGCCCCAACACCGGCACATCGAAAAGGACGACGATCCGCGCTCCCATCTGAACGCGGTCACCGGCGATTACGACCTGGCCGCCATTTGGCCCTTTGTCACCGGACCGAAAGGCTACGATCCGCACGGCCTCGACCGCCGCGTGCTCGGCACCGTCAAGGGCTACAGCCAGGCCCACCGGATCGAAACAGTGCAGGAGCGCTTCTTTACCGAAGGCAATCAGGGCCATCCCTTCGTCGGGTCGCAGGGCACCAAGCTCGGGAACATGACCGACCGCATCTACGAAGTGGGCCAATACATCAATTCCGTGATCGGCAGTGCCCGGAGCGACAGCTATGGCCGGATTTGGGGACCCTTCCCGCGCCGCAACGTGATCTGGCACAGCGACGAGGCGGCGCGGCCTTTCGTGGACGACGTCGACCTGCCGCTGTTCGCCATCGCCCCCAGCGGGTGCGATGTCGGCATTGAAACGATCGGCGACTTCGGGGAATTCGTCAATTTCTGCGTCGGGCACGATTTCAAGGTGACGCTTGCGGAGGGCTGGGTTCTCAACCCGAACGGCAACAAGGGGAACCGGCTTGGCGCGCACTTCGCCCATCTGGTGCCGGATTATTGGAAGGGCCAGCAAATCCAGGTGCCCCAATGGTACAACAGGTGAACGGCCGGATTTGAAGCCGCAGGCAGGAGGTGGTGCGCCATCCCGCCGCGAGGCGCCGTGAAAATGCCCGCTGAAGCCGTTTGACACGAGTGTCCAGGGCTTTATTGATAGTCCCACTGGTGACGGCCTCGCGTTGGGGCCGGCCATGGGCTGGTCCAAGGACGCGTTCGCGCGGGGCTGGCTTTCAATCAGAGGGCGGCATCCTTGACCCGCCAGCGGCCTGCGGCTCGCGGCGCAAGGGTCAAGGGAAGTCTCCCTCAATGGGCAGGGGATCGAGGGTAGTACACGATGAAGCCGCCTCCTTTTTCGTATCACGACCCGCGGACGGTGTCCGATGCGGTCGGCCTGTTGAGCAGCCTCGAAAACGCGAAGGTTCTGGCCGGCGGGCAATCGCTGATGCCGATGCTGAATTTCCGCTACGTGCTGCCGGATCACCTTATCGACCTGAACAAGATCCCCGAGCTGTCGTTTTTGCGCGAGGTGGACGGGGGAATCGAACTGGGCTCCATGACGCGGCAGCGCGACATCGAATTCTCCGATCTGGTCAAGGCGCGCTTTCCGATCATCAATGAAGCCATCCTGAATGTCGGCCATCGCCAGACGCGCAACCGGGGCACCATCGGGGGATCGCTGTGCCATCTTGATCCGTCGGCCGAGCTTGTGACCATGGCGGCCGCGCACGACGCGGTGGTAACGGTCGCTGGCCCCAACGGCACGCGCGATATTCCGTTTGCGGAGTTTCCGGTGGCGTTCATGACGCCCGCGCTGGAGCCGAACGAATTGCTGGTGAAGGTGCGTTTCCAGCGCTGGGCCGCGGGGCACGGCTATGGCTTCGTGGAATTCGCGCGGCGGCACGGCGATTTCGCCATCGCCTCCGCCGCGGCTCTGATCGAAGTGGATGCTGCCGGCAAGATCGGCCGCGCGTCGCTGACGCTCGGCGGCGTCAACGTGAAGCCGGTGCGCATGTATGAGGTGGAACGCAAGCTGATCGGCCAGGCGCCGTCGGAGGATTTGTTCCGCGAACTGTGTGAGGAATGCCGCAAGGTTGACGCCATCGACGACGTGCATGCGCCGGCATCCTATCGCCAGCATCTGGCGGCGGTGATGTCGCGCCGCGCGCTGGTCGCGGCCATGGGACGGGTTGGAAGAGCATGAGCGAGAAGCGGAATATCGCCGTCACCATCAACGGTAAACGATACGAAGAATCGGTCGAGGTCCGCTGGACGCTGGCCGATTTCATGCGGCAGCAATTGGGGCTGACGGGCACGCATCTGGGCTGCGAGCACGGCGTGTGCGGCGCGTGCACGATTCTGCTCGATGGGCGGTCGGCGCGGTCGTGCCTGATGCTGGCCGTACAGGCTGACGGGCACGAAATTATGACGGTCGAGGGCATTGCTCCGTCAGCGGACAAATTGCATCCGCTGCAGGAAGCGTTCCGGGACAATCACGGCCTGCAATGCGGCTTCTGCACACCGGGCATGCTGACGACATTGATCGAATTCCTGCGCGACAATCCCGACCCGACGGAGCAGGAGGTGCGGATCGCGATTTCGGGCAATCTCTGCCGCTGTACCGGTTATCAGGGGATCGTCGCGGCCGCACTCGATGCCGCCCAGCGCTTGAAGGTTTTGAAGGAAGCTCCGTGACGGCACGGACGTTCGGCAATCGGGTCGGCAGGATCGAAGACCCGCCGCTGCTGACGGGCAAAGGCCGCTTCATCGACGACATCGCTTGGCCCGATCTGGCGCACGCCGCGTTTGTGCGCAGCCCGCACGGGCATGCTTGCATTCTCGGCATCGATGCGCGCGTGGCCCTCGCGTTGCCGGGCGTCTTCGGCGTTTTCACAGCGGCGGATTTCGCGCCCCGTCTGAAAATCGACCGGCTGATCGTCGGCTTGCCGAGTTCCGCCTACCGGCAGGAGGTGAACCGGCCTGTTCTCGCCAAGGACGAGGTTGTCCATGTCGGCGAGCCGGTGGCGGTCGTGGTCGCGGTCAACCGCTATGTGGCCGAAGACGCAGCCGCACTGGTGAATGTGGAATACGACATCCTGCCTGCGGTCGCCGATGCGCGCGCGGCGCTCGCGAAGAATTCGCCCAATGTTCACCGGAACGCCCCGCACAATCTGCTGGCGGAATTCGACATTGCCTATGGCGATGTAACGGCGGCGTTTGCGAACGCGCCCCATGTGTTTCGGGAAAGCCTCTGGCAGCATCGGGGCGGCGGCCATTCCATCGAATGCCGCGGCTGTGTCGCGCGTTACGATGTCAACGAAGAACGGCTGACGGCATGGTGTTCGACCCAGACGCCGCACACGGCGATGCAGCTTTTGTCGGGCATGCTTGGCTTGGACGAAAGCCAACTGCGTGTCATCACGCCCGATGTCGGCGGCGGCTTCGGGCCGAAGCTGATCTTCTATCCGGAGGAGGTCGCGGTGCCTTTGGCCGCGATGCTGCTCGGCCGGCCGGTGAAATGGATCGAGGACCGGCGCGAGCATTTCGTGGCCTCGACGCAGGAACGCGATCAGTTCTGGGACATCGAGATCGCGGTGGATCGCGACGCGCGCATTCTGGGCGTGCGCGGGCAGCTCATCCATGAGCACGGGGCCTATACCGCGCGCGGCGTGAATCTGCCCTATGAATCGGCGCAGACGGTGACGCTGCCCTATGAGGTACCGGCCTATGCGTTGAACGTGAAGCTCGCCCTCACCAACAAGGTGCCGGTGACGCCGGTGCGGGGCGCGGGGCAACCGCAGGGGTGCTTCGCCATGGAGCGGCTGCTCGACCGCGTGGCGCGCGAACTCTCGCTCGACCGCGCCGAGGTGCGGCGGCGCAATCTGATTCAGCCTGAGAAGATGCCCTACGCCAAGCCGCTGAGAAGCCGCGGCGGGATGGCCGTGTTGCTCGATTCCGGCGATTACCCGCGCTGTCAGCAGATGGTGCTGGATGCCATCGGCTGGGCCGATTTCCGCACGCGGCAATCCACTGCCCGTGCGCGTGGCCGCTACATCGGCGTGGGGCTCGCGAACTTCGTGAAAGGCACCGGGCGCGGGCCGTTCGAACCGGTAACGGTGCGCATCGGGCCGTCCGGAAAGATCCAGATTTATTCCGGCGCGACCGCGATGGGCCAGAGCACCAGAACGATGCTGGCGCAGATCGTCGCCGATCAATTCGGCGGCGCGATGGATAACATCGTTGTCACTGCGGGCGATACCGCGGGCACCGCCATGGGCATCGGCGGGTTCAACAGCCGCCAGGCGGTGATGGCGGGATCGTCGGCGCATTTGGCGGCCGTCAAACTGCGCGAAAAGACGATCGCCATCGCTTCCAAATTATTGAACGCGCCGGTAGACCAACTCGACGTCGACGCGGGCGCCGTGTTCGTGCGCGCCAAGCCCAAGACCGCGATAGCGCTCGGCGATATTGCGCGCGCGGTCGCAGGCGTTCCGGGCCTCGCGCTGCCGGGCGGCATTGCGCCCGGGCTGGAAGCGAGCGAAGCCTTCGTGTGCGACGAGATGGCGTATGCGAACGGCGCGGGCGCTGCGGAAGTGGAGGTCGATCCCGATACCGGCGCGGTTTCCGTCCTGAAATTCGTAATCGCGCATGATTGCGGGCGCGCGATCAATCCCATGATCGTGGACGGCCAGATCGTGGGCGGGGTCGCGCATGGCATCGGCAACGCGCTGTTCGAGTGGATGGGCTTCGACGCCGAATGCCAGCCGATCACCGCGACATTCGCCGATTACCTTTTGATCGGGTCCAGCGAAACGCCGGATATCGGTGTGCTGCATCTGGAATCGCCTTCGCCGCTCAATCCGTTGGGCGTGAAGGGCGTTGGCGAATGCGGCGTGATGCCGGCAGCCCCCGCCATCATGTCGGCCATCGAGGATGCGCTTTCGCCCTTCGGCGTACGAATTGCGCGGACGCCGATTCTGCCGCCGGAAATCCTCGCCGCCATTCACGCGGCCGCGGGCCTGGAGAAAACCCTTGCCCCTACGCTTTGACGACATCGGCAACCGGTTGAAGGCGTTTCGCTTGGGCTCCGGCCTTTCGGCGGAAGACGTGGCCAAGCGCATCGGCATTTCGCGCACCGCGCTCTACCGCTTCGAGAAAGGCGAACTGGTCAAGATCGACACGCTCGAGAAATTGGCGGAGCTGCTCGACGTCTCGCTGCCGACGCTCTTGGGCGTGGGCGTCGAATATATCGCCTCGGCCGTCACCTATTTCGAACGCATGCGGCAGATCGAGGAAACCGCCGAGCACATCATCGTGCTGGCGGGGCCGCTGTCCTATCTGCTCGCCTCGGATGCCTTCAACGCCGTGCTCGGCCAGATCCTGAAAGAAAGCATCCCAGAGAATATCGAAGACCGCGCGCGGGCCGAAGGCGAAGTCGAAGAGATCATGGCGGTGCTGACGCAGCGTAAAGAGACTTATCGCCGCCGCCAGCCGGCCATCGTGAACCTCATCGCGGCCTCTGAGATCGCGCGCTTTCTCATCAATGGGATGGTCGGGCGGCTCGACTTGCCCGAGGCGGTGCGGCGCGAACGCCGCGCGCTCGCCCGCGCCGAGGTCGAGCATTTCGCCCGCATCATGGAGCGCGAGCCCATCGGCGTGCAGATCGGCATTGTGCCGGAGACCTTGCCGCATACGGGGTTCCAGATTTTCCGCCAGCCCGACCGGCAATTGCTGTCGCTGTCGCCGTTTCGTCTGGGGGAGGAGCCCAATGTGCGCGTGGGGGTCGCGATGATTACCTCGGCGCCCGAAGCGCTCGCGCTGCATCACAAGCAGGCCGAAGGCATGTGGCAGCACGCGCTGAAGGGCAGGGAAGCTGCCGGTTATCTGCGCGATCTCATCGCGCGGCACCGGGCATAGCGGCTCAACAGGTTCCGTCGCTGTGCGTGATTCCGGCCGGGCAGTTCAGAACCGATGGCGGACCATTGGTCTGCGGCGCCGTGTTCTGCAGCGTGTAAGGCGGCGGCGTCTGCGGATACAAGGCTTGCGGATAAAGCG
>Ga0265334_10001722_pt1 | contig 10453 bp, 9 predicted proteins | sample 42023metaG_FD_192442 | JGI IMG/M metagenome (GOLD analysis project Ga0265334, IMG submission 192442) | Rhizosphere microbial communities from Carex aquatilis grown in University of Washington, Seatle, WA, United States - 4-20-23 metaG | ecosystem: Host-associated > Plants > Roots > Rhizosphere >...
GTCCGAGCGCCGGGTAGGTCACGAGGAACATCGCGGGGATGATCGCGAAGTACTTCGCGACGTCGTTGGCGATGCTGAACGTGGTGAGCGCGCCGCGCGTCATGAGCATCTGCTTTCCGATCTCGACCACCTCGATGAGCTTCGTGGGGTTCGAGTCGAGATCGACCATGTTGCCGGCCTCCTTGGCGGCCTGGGTGCCGGTGTTCATCGCGACGCCGACGTCGGCCTGCGCGAGCGCCGGAGCGTCGTTCGTGCCGTCGCCGGTCATCGCGACGAGCCGGCCGCCGGACTGCTCCTTGCGGATGAACGCGAGCTTCATCTCCGGCGTCGCCTCGGCGATGAAGTCGTCGACGCCGGCCTCTGCCGCGATGGCGGCGGCGGTGAGCGGGTTGTCGCCGGTGACCATGACGGTCTTGATGCCCATCTCGCGCAGCTGCGAGAAACGCTGCTTCATCCCGCCCTTCACGATGTCCTTGAGCTGGATGACGCCGAGCGCTCGCCCGTTCTCCGCGACGACGAGCGGCGTGCCGCCTTCGCGGGCAATCCTGTCGACCGTCACCTGGATGTCGGACGGGAAGGAGCCGCCCTGCTGCTCGACGAAACGCTTGACGCTGTCGGAGGCGCCCTTGCGGATCTGCCTCCCGCTCAGATCGACGCCGCTCATCCGCGTGTTGGCGGAGAACTCGACGAAGGTGGCGTGCCCGAGCTCGGAGATCTCCTGGGCGGGGACGCCGTACTTCTCCTTGGCGAGCACGACGATGCTCCGCCCCTCGGGCGTCTCGTCGGCGAGCGACGCGAGCTGCGCGATGCGCGCGAACTCGTCGACCTTGACGCCCTTCGCGGCGTGAAACTCCGTCGCCTGGCGGTTGCCCAGGGTGATGGTGCCTGTCTTGTCGAGGAGCAGCGTGTTGACGTCGCCCGCGGCCTCGACGGCCTTGCCGCTCATGGCGAGCACGTTGTGCTGCATCACGCGATCCATGCCGGCGATGCCGATGGCGGAGAGGAGACCGCCGATGGTCGTCGGGATGAGGCAGACCAGCAGCGCGACCAGCACGGTGATGGTCGGCACGGCGTCCGTGCCACCTGCCGCGTACTTCGCGAACGGCAGCAGGGTCACGGTGGCGAACATGAAGATGAGGGTCAGACCCGCGAGCAAGATCGACAGCGCGATCTCGTTCGGCGTCTTCTGCCGCTTCGCGCCCTCGACCAGGGCGATCATCCGATCGAGGAAGCTGTGCCCTGGGTCCTGCGTGACGCGGATGACGATCCGGTCCGACAGCACCTTGGTTCCGCCCGTCACGGCGCTGCGATCGCCGCCGCTCTCGCGGATGACCGGCGCGGATTCGCCGGTGATGGCAGACTCGTCCACGCTGGCTACGCCCTCGATGATCTCGCCGTCCGCGGCGATGACGTCGCCCGCCTCGCAGACGAACAGATCGCCCTTCGCGAGCAGGGGGGCCGCGACGCGCTCCTCGACGCCCTCGACGAGGCGGCGCGCCAGGGTGTCGGTCTTCGTCTTGCGCATGGCGTCGGCCTGAGCCTTGCCGCGCCCCTCGGCCATCGCCTCGGCGAAGTTCGCGAAGACGACCGTGAACCACAGCCAGAGGCTGACCTGGCCCACGAAGAGGGTGTCGGCCGCGTGAGTCATCGCGCCGCGGATCCAGAAGTACGTGGTGATCGCGCTGCCGACCTCGACCACGAACATCACCGGGTTCTTCGCGACGACGCGCGGGTCGAGCTTGACGAAGGCTTCCTTGATGGCGCGCTTGACGATGGCGCCCTCGAACAGCGCGCGCGGCGCGTTCTTCGGGCGGACGCTGTGTTGCACGTGGATATCGTCGGGGATCGCACCCGGAACGGGCATTTCTAGCTGTTTCTGGATGGCCATGGTCGGTATTCCCGTCAGTGAGTCGCGAGCGCTTGCATCTGGAAGTGTTCGACGATCGGCCCGAGCGCGAGCCCGGGGAAGTACGTCAGCGCGCCGACGATGACGACGACGCCGACGAGGAGCGCTGTGAAGGTGGGCGTGTCGGTGGGGAAGGTCCCCGAAGAGGCGGGAATGTGGACCTTGCCCGCCAGCGCACCCGCCATCGCGAGGAGCGGCACGATCATCAGGAAGCGACCGATGAGCATCGCGAGCCCGATGGTGCCGTTGTACCAGGGAGTGTTCGCCGTGATGCCCGCGAAGGCCGAGCCGTTGTTCCCGGTGCCGGAGGCGTAGGTGTAGAAGATCTCGCTGAAGCCGTGCGGCCCGGCGTTGTTCAGGTTGCCCGTCGCAGCGCCATACACGCTGTCGGCGCCGCCATAGGCGCTGCCGGGCCAGGTGTTGAGCGCAGCCATCGCGCCTTCCTTCGGCAGGTCGATGGTGCTGGAGAGAGCGGTGAACCCGAGCACGCTCGCTGCGAGAACGAGCGTGGCGAGCATCGCCATCTGCACCTCGAACTTCTCGATCTTCTTGCCGAGGTACTCGGGAGTTCTACCGACCATCAGCCCGGCGATGAACACCGCCAGCACCGCGAACATCAGCATGCCGTAGAGCCCCGCACCCACGCCGCCGAAGATCACTTCACCGGTGAGCATGTTGAAGAGGGGCACCATGCCTCCGATGGGCGTGAAGCTGTCGTGCATCGCGTTCACGGCGCCACAGGACGCACCGGTCGTCACCGTCGCGAACAAGGCAGAGGCCGGAATGCCGAAGCGGACTTCTTTGCCCTCCATGTTGCCGCCCGACTGCATCGCCGTCGCCGCGGTCTCGATGTGGGCGCTTGCGAGGTGCGGAGTGCCCGCCTGCTCGCCGACCGTGCAGATGATCATGCCGGCAAGCGCCAGAGCCGCCATCGCGCCGAAGACCGCCCAGCCCTGCTTCGTGTTCCCCACCATCTTGCCGAACGTGTGCGTGATGGCGCCCGGGATGCTCCAGATCAGGACCACGGTGAAGAAGCTGGAGAATGCACTCGGGTTCTCGAAGGGGTGCGCGGAGTTGGCGTTGAAGAAGCCGCCGCCGTTGGTGCCGAGCTGCTTGATGATCTCCTGCGAGGCGACGGGGCCGAGCGCGATCGTCTGCTTGGCGCCCTCGAGCGTCGTGATGGTCGTGTAGGGGTCGAAGTTCTGAGGGACGCCCATCGCGATGTAGACGAGAGCTCCGACGAACGAGAGCGGCAGGAGCACGTAGAGCGTGCACCGGACGACATCGGCCCAGAAATTCCCGATCCCGCTCGCGCTCTTGCGAGCGAAGCCGCGAATCAGCGCGATCGCGATCGCGATACCCACGGCAGCCGATGCCCAGTTATGGATGGCGAGCGCCACCATGTTCGAGAAGTAGGACATCGTCACTTCTGGCGAGTAACTCTGCCAGTTGGTGTTGCTCGTGAAGGACGCCGCGGTATTGAACGCGAGATGCGCCGGCATCTGCGCAGTGCCGAAGTGCTGCGGGTTCAGCGGCAGGATGCCCTGCAGGCGGAGCGCGCCGTACGAGAACAGCAGCGACGCGAGCGAGAACATGAGCATGGCGATGGAGTATTCCGTCCACTTCATGTTCTTGTCCGGGTCGACGCCGAGCACGCGGTAGGTGCCGCGCTCGAGCCAGCCGAGGGGACGGTGGAGGAAGATCTTCTCGCCTTCGAACACCCGGGCCATGTACGAGCCCAGGGGCTTGGTGATCAGGAGCAGAATGCCGAAGTACAGGGCAATCTGGAGTATCGCTAGAGGGGTCATGGGTCAGAACTTCTCCGGCACGAGCAACGCGTAAAGCAGGTAGCCGCACACCAGGACCGTCACGGCCCCGATCCACACGATGTCGGTCATGGTTGTCTCCCGCGAAGCTTCTCGCAGCCGTGCGTGTAGGCGATGGAGATTGCAAAAAACCCGATGGTGAGGGCGATGAATAGAAAATCGGACATTGTCTCTTGCTCTATCTAGCGAGCTCGGCTCGCTCTGAACTTCGATGAGGGGACGACCGTCCCGGCGGTCGTGTCGGAGACGGAGGTCACACCCCGCCGAGGCCCGAGAGGCCCCTCACTGGTGCGCGCTCGTAAACGCACGATGTGTGCCACCAGGAGTGCGCGTAGTGCGAGGACGCAGAACAAGGCCCCGATGGTCGGCGCGACGCCCCAGATGCCGCCACGCCACACGGCGACGATGACGGGAATGATGCCGACGGCGAGCATGAGCCAGTACAGCGACGCATCGGTCTCCGGGCGCAGTGGCTCGCGCCCTGGTCCACCTGAATGTCGTCGTGTCTTGGACCTGGCCCACGGAGCCTCTAGCTGGTCAGCGCAGATGGTGCGCGACAGCGCAAGAGGCGCGGCGGCGCCTTGCGGCCGGGTCGAACGGAAATCGATTGCGTTCTTCTGCGTGGACATGGGCGTCACTCCGAGCCGCGCCGCACCGCTGTGCCTCCCTGCCGCCGCGGTAGTACGCCACGTGTCCGGGATGACGAGTGCTGCGCGGCTCATTCCCGGAAGCTAGGCCCGCAGCGATCACCAGGCCGTCAAGCTTCGACCGTGCGGGGTCAAGAAAGCATTACCGGCGTTGTTTCAGCGCGCGGTCCCGCGTTCGTTGCCACCTAAACGACCACGTAGCGTGCGCAGTCGCTCCGCTTGCCCCCTGAATGCTCGCACCTCGGAGCCAGCGGTCGCGAGGGCCCAGACCGCTGCGCCGACCCACGCGGCGAGGAACATGCGCACGGTGAGGAGTGAAAGCAGCCCGGGAAACGCGACCTGCAGGCCGAGCGGCCCGCTCAAGGCAGCGACGAGGTGGACGAGACGCAACCGGCTGACCCGCAGCCGTTCGCACTCCAGATGGGCGGCAAGGACATCCGTCGTCAACGGGCGATCCGCCGCAAGGTCCGCGCCATCGAGGGTGGTGAACTCACCGGCTTGCTGCATGACGTTCACGCCCGGCGTGTCGCCGGGCGCTGTGACGGCGCGAGTCTAGCGCCGGTGGATCGTCGAGCGCGTTCTCCTCACGAAATCTTGACGTCTTCTTGATCCCGTCACCCGTCGGAGAGCCGCGGACGGCGAGCGCCTATCTCGACGGCACGGCGATGTACCGTCTCGCCAGCGCCACGCAAACTGCATCGCATTCCGGAAATTCCATGATGAACTCCGCCTGCTCCCGGCAAAAGGCGTCGAGGCCGCTCGCCCGCTTGCTCGGAAGGCACGGATCCTGGAGCGTGCGAAGCGTCCTGTCGTAGAGAGTACGGCGCTCCTCAGCCGGCAGATGGCGCACCGCTCGCTCTTCCGCGCTGCGATTCCACACCCACGCGCCGAAAACGAGAAGCGCTACCGCCGCGAGCGCCAATCCGGTCCAGGCGTACTTGAACCGCGATTCCGAAGACATTCGGGAACCCGAGACGAGGGTGAGAGCCATGTTTCAAACTCAGCATCTTTCGTGCCGCGCTCGCGCGCCTTCCCGGACGGTACGGTCCGGGTGGGACTCGTCACGCGACGTTCAGCGTCTCGCTTCCTCGGCGATTCGCCGAGCTGACGTCACTTCGTGCACCGGGTGACCAAATGATGGCCCTCCCACGAGCCCGAGTCCTCCGCCCTCGTCCAGATGGTACCCGGCCTCGCCGTGATCGCTCTGGTCGAGTCCTTCTTCTTCGCTGTCTGCATCGGGACGGAGTCCGATGACCGCCTTGATGGCCAGGGCGAGCACCGTCGTGCCCGCGATGGCGAGGACCAGGGTCAGGCCCATCGCCTTCAGCTGCTCGAGCCATAGCGTCTTGCCGACGATGCCGACCAGGTTGGTGTTCAGGTTCGCGTTGGCGACAGGCGTCGCCAGAAAGCCCGTCACCAGCGCGCCGAGCGTGCCGCCGACTCCGTGAACGCCGAACGTATCGAGCGCGTCGTCGTAGCCCAGCGCGGACTTCAGCTTCGTGCACGCAAAATAAGGTACGGCGCCGGCGAGCAGCCCGATGATCACCGCCCCGTTCGCCGTGACGAATCCGGATGCGGGAGTGATCACGACGAGGCCACCCACCGCGCCTGAGCAGAAGCCGAGCACCGTCGGCTTGCCCCGCAACAGCCATTCGAGGGCGGGCCAGACGACGGAAGCGACGGCAGTGGCGATGGTCGTCGCCATGAACGCCGTCGCCGCGATCCCGTCCGCGCCGATCGCGCTGCCGGCGTTGAACCCGTACCACCCGACCCAGAGCATCCCGGTGCCGATCACGGTGAGCACCAGGCTGTGCGGATAGAACGCGCGCTGTCCGAAGCCTGACCGCTTGCCGAGGATCAAGCAGAGCACGAGCGCCGACCAGCCCGAGGACATGTGCACGACGGTGCCGCCCGCGAAGTCGATCGCGTGGATGGAGGCCTTCGCGTTCCAGACCCCGTTCATCAACCCGTCGATGCCCCACACCATGTGAGCCAGGGGAAAGTAGACGACGAACATCCAGCAGAGGATGAACGCCATGATCGCCGAGTATTTCATGCGCTCGGCGATCGCTCCGACGATGAGGGCCGGCGTGATGATCGCGAACATGAGCTGGTACATGCAGAACACGCTCTGCGAGACCCAGGGCGCGTAGTCGCCATTGGGAGCCGGCCCGACGCCGTTCAAGAACGCAAACTTCAGCCCACCCAGGAGCGGTGAACCGGGGGCAAAGGTGAGGCTATATCCGACGAGCCACCACAGAACCGTGACCAGGCCGGCGCAGCCGAAGCATTGCGCCATCACCGAGAGCACGTTCTTCCGGCGCATCAGCCCGCCGTAGAAGAGCGCGAGCCCGGGCAAGGTCATGAACAGCACGAGCGCCGCGGACGTCATCATCCAGGCGTTGTGACCGGGCCCTGGACCGGCCAAGGCTTTGGGCTGCGTGTTGGCGATGTAGGCTTCGAGATCCGCGACGCGTGCCGCGAGAGCAGAATCGGTCGAGCTTTGAGCGATTTCGACGAACATTTCAGTAGCCGACGCTAGGCGTGGATTCCGAAAGAGGCGCTAAAGATGACGGTGGCGAACGTTAGGATTCTCTCACCGAGGCACAGGAAGCGCTGACGTCCGAGGACTGCTCGGCAGATGACATTTCCTTGAGGTTTCACGCTGTCGACTTGACGGCAGCGTGACGGCGAGAAGCGCATGTTTCCCTTTGGCGGTGCGTGAGTCGCGCAGCCGTCGTCCCTTCCAGCGCCCGCTGAAGCGGCTCTACCGAAGGGAGAAGGGAAGAGCTCCGATGAACCCCGTCCTGTGGATCGTCTTCTACCTCACGGTGTGGGCCACCCTGGCCGTCTGGACCGTCCTCCGGTCACGCGGCAACGGGAGGCCCTTCGAGAGTGTGCAGCCAGCAACCGTACCCGTTCGAGTCGCCGCGGCGAGGAACGCCGCGAGCTCGCGTCGAACGACGCTGCACGCCTGAAGATTCTCGGCTACGAAAACGGACAACGCCGCGTCTCGAAATGGGGCGCGGCGTTGTCTCATTTCCCGCCTCTTCGGGCGGCAACCTGCGTGACTAGAAGCGGCCGCCCGAGGGCTTGTCGGCCGTGCGCACGTCGCGGTCCAGAAGCGCCAGGCTCTGGTGCAGCACGTGCTCTGCGCCCTCGCTACCTTGCTCCGACCGGACCGAAACGACGAAGCTCGTCGGAGCCTCTGCGACGCGGAACCTCACCGCTCCGCTCGAGAACGGGCAGGGCTTTCCGTCGTCGACGCTCGGACCGAGGCTCGCGTGGCGCGCGGCGTGGCATTCGGCGAGGCGCGTGAACCATTGCTTCGTGACGCCTGGGCCCGCCAGAACGGTGATCTTCGAGCCGACGACGGTGGGATAGAACACCTTGCCGACCCGGAGGGATTCGCTGAGCGGCTCGACCTTGATCACTTCTCCGGCGGTGGGGAAGGGCCCTGCATTGCGCTCCGTCGCGGGAACGCCGGCGCAGGCCCACTCCTCTGCCGACCGCAGTTCCTGCGCCGCAACACGATGCTCGTTCGCCTCCACGGCGCCGCCTTCACCTCGCGACGCCGCTTGCGCGGCGAGCGCGTCGTGTTCGGCCGCGCTGAGGCGAGGCGCAGCTTCTCGAGCCGCGCAGCCGGACATAGCGACACCACACAGCAGCGCCGCTCCCGAAACGATTACGACCGTGGCTGTGCCATTTCGCGATTGGGACATGATTGTTCTCCGGCCAGTCAAAGCTGGCTTGATTGTGAAAATGTCAAATCTCTGCTCCTGACTTTCGCGTCAGGAGCAGATGCCACCACCCGGACGGGTGCAGCGAGAGCGGGTGCGACAGGCGCGCGGGGGCACGGATCGAACGACAGGACGCCTCGCACGTCCTCCGCCTGGAAATCGTCGAGCGCTCTCTTCAAGCCTCTCACATCGCCGGAATAGTCGACGATGACGCCGTGGCTTTTTCCCGGCGCCACCCGGCTCACTCGCGCGATCGCGGTGAGCCAGGTCTGACGCAGCGGGGCGTCGAGATAGACGACCTGTTCGACGGAAGAGTCCGAGCTCGTCAGGCTCGGATCACAGACGATGAGGAGCACGAGCGGGTCCAGTGGGTCCCTGAACCGCCGCAGAAGACGCTGATGCTCCTGACGGGCGCGCTCGGAGCGCCGCTCCGTCTCGGAACAGGTCGAAATGGCGACCGCCGCTTCCGGTCCCCCGAGAACGTCGAGCGTGCTCTTGAACACCTTCGCTGCCGCTCTGTTTCGAACGATCAGACGAGCCTTCATCCCGTTCGGGCGCACGTGCTGCTCGAAGTGCAGAATCAGATCCCTGCAAACACGCAGCGTACGATCCGGAGCCGCCGATTCCGCGACTTCCCGGGCCTCGTAGTGTACGGGGACACGCGCGCGATCGCAGAGAGCACGCTCGACGGGATACCTGTCGATGTAGGGGCCCATCGATTCGAAGACGAATCGCCCCTTGGTCTCTATGGGCGATCCCGTCACGCCGAGCAGGCACGCATCCGGCAGAGCTTGTCGCACGACGAGCGGCATCCGACGCTGTCGACAGCGAAAGCCCTCGTCCACGATGACGAAGACGTCCGTGAAGCCGCTCGCAATCGGGCGTCGCGCCGTGATCGCCTTCTGGAACTGGACGGCGGAGACCACCGCCGCTCTTCCGTGCCCTTGCGACAGGAAAGCGCGAAAGCCCTCGGCCGTATCGAGTCGAACGGGACTCACGTGACCGCGCTGCACCAGCGCCTCCGCGACGCGATCGTCGACCTGTCCGCGCTCCGAGACGACGATCAGCGCACCTCCCACGTTTTCGACATGCCGACGAAGCTTCGCAGCCAGGAAGAGCAGGACGAGCGACTTACCCGCGCCCTCGGCGTGCCAGACGATGCCACTACGAGCGGCAGGCTGACGCGCTCGTCGGATGTGCGCGAGGACCCGTATCACTGCGTCGTATTGCGCGCGGCGCGCGACCTTCTTTTCCCGACGCGACCCTTCTCCCTCGAAGAGCACGAAGTCGCGCGTCAGCTCGAGCAGGGTGGCGGGTGTCAGGAAGCCCCAGTCTTCGAGGTCGGTGCCCTGCCCTTGTCGAGTACATTCGGCCGAACGCCATTCGCTGAAGAGCCGAGCCGGAGTTCCGACGGTTCCATACCGGACGCTCGAGCCGCACGCGGCGACCAGGAGCTGAATCGTCGAGAGCCGCACCGACCACGCCAGGGAGCCGTGCGCGCGCTGGAGCGAAGCGATCGTCGTATCGACCGAGGCGGCCCCGCCGTCCGCACGATGCTCGATCACGGCAAGCGCGATCCCGTTCACGAAGATCACGGTGTCCGTGATCGCAGCGCCCGTCGTCTTGTCCGTCCGGTATCGACGTGTGAACGCGAAGTCGTTGGCGTCGACGTCGTCGAAATCGATGAAGCGGACACGCGCTGGAGAAACGCCACCCGTTAGCTGCATCCCGGCGACGAGCAGCCGGTGGGCATTCTCGTTCGCCTGGATCTGCGTGACGGTCGACGCTCCGCGGAGCGTTTGAACGACCTGACGAATCGTCGTCCTGTCGAGCCACGGGTTCAAGCGCTGCAGCGCCGCGCCGAACCTGTTCGGGAGGATCGGACCGGCCATGTCCAGGCCGCCGGCCTCTGCCGCGTGGGAGGAGACGTACTCGTATCCGAGCGAATCGAAAGGCGAATCCTGCTCGTCGCCGAGCACGGCGATGTGTTGGATCATGACGTCTGACCAACGCGCTCCGAGGACGGAGCGCGGCTCATTGCTAATGGTCTCAGGCTAGGTTCTTCGACCTAAAGAGACTCCAAAAAATCCACGCCCGCGCCTAACGATTGGCTAACTGTTCGCGGTTCCGGGAAGCGTCGAACGCAGACCGCAGGCGCTCAAGACGCCCCTCCTCGCCCCTCCCTGGCCGCCACCAAGTACGCTATTGGGCGACAAAGTCACGCTGGTGCGCAAGCATACGGCGTGGAACGTGTCTGCCTGGTCGTACGGGATCTCACGATCACCGGCTGCTGACAGCAACCACGAAGGTCGGGATCAAAATCATGAAGATCGG
>Ga0265334_10001723_pt1 | contig 10452 bp, 9 predicted proteins | sample 42023metaG_FD_192442 | JGI IMG/M metagenome (GOLD analysis project Ga0265334, IMG submission 192442) | Rhizosphere microbial communities from Carex aquatilis grown in University of Washington, Seatle, WA, United States - 4-20-23 metaG | ecosystem: Host-associated > Plants > Roots > Rhizosphere >...
CGGATCCTGCAGGAGCGCCTGTTCAAGCATCCCAAGATCAAGGTCGTCTGGGACAGCGCGCTGGACGAGATCTGCGGCGCCAGCAATCCGTCCAAGGTCACGCATGTCCGGCTCAAAAACGTCAAGACCGGCGCCGTCTCCGAACTACCGGCCGACGGCGTCTTCGTCGCCATCGGCCATGCACCGGCGACGGAGCTCGTCGCCGGCCAGCTCAAGCTGAAGCCATCCGGCTATGTCGAGGTCGTGCCAGGCACGACGGCCACCTCCGTCCCCGGGGTGTTCGCAGCCGGCGACGTCGCCGACGAAACCTATCGGCAAGCGATCACCGCCGCCGGCATGGGATGCATGGCCGCGCTCGAGGCCGAACGCTTCCTCGCCCACGCCGCGAGCGAACGCGCCGCTGCTGAATGAACTGAAGATGCCACGATCACGGGATGGATTTACGGATATGGATTGGGACAAGCTGAAGGTGTTTCACGCAGCGGCGGAAGCTGGCAGCTTCACGCATGCCGGGGAGCAGCTCGGGCTGTCGCAATCGGCAGTGTCACGCCAGGTCAGCGCGCTCGAGCAGGAACTGGCGGTGTCGCTGTTTCATCGTCACGCCCGCGGGCTGATCCTCACCGAGCAAGGCGACCTCTTGTTCCGGACCGCGCATGACGTCTTCATGCAGTTGCAGGCGGCGCGGGCCAAGCTCACCGACAGCCGCGAGCGGCCGAGCGGCGATCTCAAGATCACCACCACGCCGGGCGTCGGCATCAACTGGCTGATCCCACGGCTCGGCGAATTCACCTCGCTCTATCCGGAGATCCGGATCTCGCTGATCGTCACCGACGAAGAGCTCGATCTCTCGATGCGCGAGGCCGACGTTGCGATTCGTACCCGCAAGCCGACGCAGCCCGACCTGATTCAGCGCAAGCTGTTCGCGATCAGCTTCCACGCTTACTGCTCCCCGGAATATGTGAAGCGGTTCGGCACGCCGAGGACACTCGACGAACTCGACGACCACCGCATCATCATGCTTGCGGACGGCCAGGTCGCCCCGCATCTGCAGAACCGCAGCTGGCTTGTCGATGCCGGGCGTAACGGCTCTGGTCCTCGCGAAGCCTATTTCAGGGTCAACAATATCCTCGGACTGGTGCGCGCCTGCCAACAGGGTCTCGGCATCGCCGCGCTGCCCGACTATCTGGTCGAAGAAAACAGCCGGCTGGTGCAGCTGTTCGGCGAGTCCGATTCAATCCAGCTCGACACCTACTTCGTCTATCCCGAGGAGTTGAAAACGGTGGCGCGCGTGCAAGTGTTCCGTGACTTCGTCGTGAGCAAAGCGCAGCGCTGGCCGGCCTGAAATTGTGCATGTCTGACATGCGACCTACATGGTTGCTGCAACGCCGTGTCGAAGCCCATACTGCAACTGTGCTGAGCGTTGGCGTTGCGCATTGTCCCCCTCCTCCAGTGGCGCGAGCGCTCAGAATCCCTCTTGGAAGGTGATTGTGTCGGCCGCGTTGGCCAATACCTCCAGCCGGGCTCATTGGGCCCGGCTATTTTTTTGCTCAGCTGGTTTTCTGCTGAGCTGTTTTGCTGTTCGTTTCTGCGTGTCCGCCAATGCCGCATTGACAGCATCGGCAGCTCCGCGCATGTAGGTGGCATGTCCACATTTTCGAGCGCCACCTTGTCGTCGAAAAAAGCTCCCCTTCCGGGGACATGTGGACGCGCGCGCTAGAATCGTTCCAAACTTCACCGCCGCATCACCAAGCCCCGCCGCTCAGACGGGGTTTTTTCATGTCCCGTCTCCGGCACTCAGACCCAGGGAGATGGACCATGACCACGACGCGAACGCAATTGCAGGGACTTTGGCTGCCACTGATCACGCCGTTTCACAACGGCGCGCTCGATGAAGCATCGCTGCGCAGCCTGATCCGCCACTACGCCGCCAAGCCCATCGACGGCGTGGTGCTGGGCGCGACCTCGGGCGAAGGACTGACACTGTCTTGGGACGAGCGCATGCGTGTGGTCAGCGTGGTCCATGACGAGGTCGCCGCGGCTGGCCGGCCGCTGCCGCTCTGCCTCGGAATTGGCGGGGTGGCGACGTCCGATCTGATCGAGGCGCTCGATCGCACCACCTCATGGCCGATCGATTTCTATCTGATCTCGAGCCCGCCTTATGTGCGCCCATCGCAGCGCGGACTGCTGGCGCATTTCACGGCGCTGGCTGATCATGCTGCGCACCCGATCATCCTCTACAACATTCCCTATCGATCGGCGGTCGGGATCGACAACGACACAATGCTGCGGCTCGCCGAACATCCGATGATCGCGGGCCTGAAGGATTGTTGCGCCAACCGCGCGCAAACGCGCGACCTGATCGCGCGCCGGCCAGCGCAGTTCCGGATCCTGACCGGAGAGGACGCTCAGAGCTTCGATGCGCTACAGGCCGGCGCGGACGGCGCCATCCTGCTCTCGGCCCATCTGGAGACGGAGACATTTGCTGCGATCCTGCGGCACGTGAAGGACGGTCGACATGATCACGCCGCGGCGGGCTGGGCGCAGGTCGAGGATCTCACACGCCTGCTGTTCACCGAGCCGAGCCCTGCGCCTGCCAAGTACTGGCTGGCGCGGACAGGCGTGATCGCCAGCGCCGAAGTGCGGCTGCCGATGGTGGAGGTGAGCCCCGAGCTCGCCGCCCGGCTGGACCAGGAGATCCAGCACCGCACGGCGATGGCGCAAAGCCGCGTCGCCTGAAGCGTCTCCGCCGCGTTCGTCGGCTCTGCCCCGAACGCGGCCCGGACGCTCGGCCGCAGCAGCGCGCTACCGCGGACAACGAGCGGGGACGACTTGCGTGGTTAATCCGAACTAACGGTCACGATCAAATGCCGCGCCGCCGGCAACCTGATGTTTAAAGATGTTCGGCTATGGATGTTGAAAACGTCAGAGAACGCGGGGGCGTCGTGGCTTTGCAGGATCATCCATACCCTGAGCAGCAGGGGTTCAGCACCGAAGACATTCTTTGGGCCGTCGGGATCTGGTCTGTCATCCTGACCCTGACGCCGGCGATCGCCTTCTATCTGCTGATGATCGCCTGAGCGCCATTTCGCGGCGCTGAGCGGCCCATCGTCGGCCCTCGCGAGACGGCTGATTCCCCCGAAAGGGACGAAAGTCATCCGAAACGAAAAACGCGCGGAAGCCCGCGCGTCGATGCGTGATGACAGGCCGCGATCAGGCCGCCTGCTTGTGCATGGCGCCATTGGCCGACACGGTGCCGCGAATCGCCTTCACCGAACGCTCGATCGCCGCCCAGAGACGCGCGATCTCGGCAGCAGCCCGCCCTTCGGCGTAGTATTCGCGCACGCCTTCACCCTGCCCCAGCGCCATCAGCAGATCGGCACGGTTGGTGATCTGCCCGCCCCACACCGGCGCCTTGAACTTCGCCAGGGCCTCGCGGGCGATGGTGACAATCGGGCTCTCGGCGTCGTCGCGGCGCGCCGGCGCACCGTTGAGAACGACGGCATAGGGCTTGCGCGCCGAGCGGCAGGTCTGAATGGTTTCCTGGACCGCATTGACGTCGAACACACCGGGACGAGCCGGGATGATCACCATGGTCGCGTTCTTGATCGCATCTTCGACGACGGCCGATACGGTCGGAGGCGTATCGATCAGCACCCATTCGACGCCGTCGCGGCGGGCCGCGGCGACGATCGCGCTGACCGAGTTTACCGCCGTCTTGATCGGCGGCTCGTTGGTGCCGCGCAGCTTGTGCCAGAGCGTCAGCGACCCCTGAGGGTCGGCATCGATGAGCAGACAAGACTTGCTCGCCTTGATCTGCGCAGCGAGATGGGCGGCCAGGGTGCTCTTGCCTGAACCGCCCTTACGCGATGCGAAAACAATAACGTTCATACCTTGGCCTCCAGATTGACCCCGGCAGCGAAAATGAATCAGCGGACTGATTCGCGGAAGATAAATTTAGCGATTGTTAAGGCGTAACTCCTGATTGCCGAAACGGATTGGTTTTTGAGTCACACCGAGAGCAACACTCCAGCGGATCCGGGGCTGCGCGCCGTGACAACATGAGGTCTGCCGTGACCGTCTTTGCATGTTGAAGATGCATCGCGCGTGAACAGAACGAGTCCGCGCATCGACATCCGTTCCATCTGCTTTCCAATGCAGTTGCATGCCGGTCTCCCCCCGCATCGGGTGGCCTTGCCGAACCGGGGCGAGTTCCCACCGGATGTCAGCCAGAATGCCGTCGGATCTCGTGGAGGTTGCATGTGACCGTCGACGCGAGTTGAGCAGCGAAGGACATGCGGACCCTGGTTCGCGCGCTGCGTGGGTGGGCGCAATGGCCGCGTTGGGATGGTCGGGACAGGCCAGCCACGCAACTCGCCAAGTCGCTTCGGCGACCACGCGCCTGCCTTCGTGCCAGGTTGCCGTAACGGCCCAGAACGCCGCGATCTCCAGCACCACCCAGACCACCGGGATCCCGCTCCGATCCATGACGACGTCCAGGTGATACGGATGCACATCACGTTTGCGGCATCTTGATACCGCGCACCGAAACGCCTTGTTGTTCCTAACGACAATCTCGATCGCATGGGGCCGAGGCAGTACACCGCGCTGGATGCGACAGATGAAAGCACGCGAGCTCAACAAGGACGACTCCCGAATACGACTTCCGGATACGACTTGGCGGATGACGCTCGTGGCGGATGACACGCCGCGCGCCTAAGGCGCTGGGTTCAAGTCGCAAGACGACCTGATCTGCGCAATCGCAAAGACGAACGCTGTATCGAGCGCCATCCGATCACCTGTCGATATCAAGTCCTTTGACGCGCCCAACAAACATGATTGAGCAGATTGCCACGGGTAATGTTTGGCATCCGGAACCGCTTTGAACTATCGCCCCCGCTGTAGCTCCAACTTTCAGCGTCGAGCTGGTCGACTCAGCAGCTACACGCCCCCGCCAGAAACACGCACCGCTCGATCAACGCAGGCCACCCGCCGATCATTGACCTGTTTATACACCTATCACGAACCTCTACTGATGAAATCTCATCACCCACAGCACACAATCGACGTAAGCCTTGTGTAAGGCACGCAGCCGACCAAATACGCATGCTATTCGCAATGACTATTCGTCATAGTGGCCCCCACGACGCTCCTGCCCAACAAACGCAGAACGGCCCCCCCTCGACCAACACGGAAGATACAACTGTTCGCCCTCTATCTGGTCTGCATGTCCTTGCACTTGCTCGCATTCGAGCGAGCCCATCGCCCGGACGCACCGGGAGGCAAGACGGCGCGATCGGGCAAGTAGAAGAACGTCGCAAGCGCGCGACCGTAAAGAGGACAATCTTCACGGACAACCGCCCGAAACTAGAACAAGATCACACTCGAACAGCCTGTCCCCTTACCGCAATGCAGGGCCTGCATTCGCGGCAAGACGCCAATCTTCAGCTAGCCCGATCTGTCAATATAGAATTTTCACCGGTTGCCGACGGATATGCTCTGTCCCATAAGTGGCATCCTTCGGCCAAACACATGCATCGCCGTGTGATCTGCACCAGATGCACAAAGATACGCAGCAACCGCTCAACGGTTCCCAAACAGAAGCACTCCGCTCTCTGGCCAACTAGCCCCCACTCACAATAAGGCGTTCAGCACACGGCGCTCTCCCGACTCAACGAGACTCACCACATTATGGAATGAATCGATGCCAGCCGTGATGGTCCTCTCCAGCAGCACCTCGACATCGTCCCTCATGCAAGATCAGCTGAACTCACTCCGTTACAGCATGATACATCACTCCTGCTACGACGTCGGATGGACGATCCAGCCCTCTGCTTTGACAGGCATCGACGCTCTGATCATTCTGCTGGATCACCAAACGACCGACGGTATCGCCCTGATCGACCACTGGAGAGGCGCATCGATCGGCCATCCCGTTCTTGCGGCGGGCACATCATGCACCAAGCAACAGATTGTCGATGCGATCGATCATGGCGCTGACGACTACATATCGCTGCCATGCGGATTGATGGAGTTGGCGACGCGGTTGAGCGCAATGTTGCGCCGGTGCAGATCAGCCCGCAAACTCATTCGCACGATCGACCACGTGAGCGTGGACGAGGATCAAATGCAGGTTATCGTCAGCGGAATTCATATTCACGTCACTCCGTTCGAATATCGCCTCCTCCTCGCACTCATGCAGCGACCAAATTCGGTTCTGTCGATCAAAGAGCTTCGTAAGGAAATATATGGAGAAGACTCACGAACTCCCCCGGGGGCAGCCGAAATGCTTGTCGCCCGACTCAGACGAAAAGTCGGACACGACTTCATCAAGACGCAACGAGGTGCCGGCTACTACGTCGTCGAGAACCCCACGTCGATGTCAGCGAATTCTCGCCAGTCGGGATCCTCTTGCCCCGCCGAGCCTCGCGCAGCATGCCATTCCTGACCTGACGATCAAATAACTCCCCTCCAACACCAGCACCAAAGATGCGCATTCTCATTGCGGACTGCGATACAGCAACCACTCGGCTGCTCGCGCCAGCGCTACACTCTGCGGGGTTTGTCGCCGAAAACGCCTCCACGCCAGACGATGCATGGTTCTTGGGCGATACCGAAGAGTATTCTGCGACGATACTCGGTGTCCGGTCGGGTGGAGCGTACCGCGAGCTGTTGCAACGCTGGCGACGATCTCATCGATACTTTCCTATATTGGCTCTTGGTCGAAACACCAACTTGGACACTTGGATCGACGTCATTGATCGAGGCGCAGACACTTTTCTGCCGCTGCCCTTTGTCCGGGAAGAACTACTTTCACGGCTGGAAGCCATTGTGCGGCGGTCTTATGGGCATCTGTCATCGCGGCTCACAGCCAATGAAGTTCAACTCGACCGGCGAAAAATGGTCGTGACCGTCTCCGGGCGGGTGGTCAACCTCACAGCAAGAGAGTTCTCCGTCCTCTCTCAACTGATGTATAAGCGAGGAACAATCGTATCCAGCCACGAACTCGCGGAAAGCACATTCCACGAATCGTCACGCACGACGAATGCGGTCGAGGCCACGATTAGCCGCTTGCGTCGAAAGATCGGCCATCACATTATCGAGACACGAAGAAGCGCCGGCTATTTGATAAGGCGGTGACGGCTCGCTGCTGATCCTGCCATGTCGCGCCGATTGAACAGCATCTGGCGTGGTCGTAAATCTCTTTGCGGATCCAACGCAGCGTCATCTCGTGCAGATGCGCGCCAGTTTCCTCAAAGGCTCAGCCTATCTGCCCCGTCTCATCGCACGTCAGCAATTGCTCGCTCAAACTCTGCACCAGCACCTCAATGTTGCCATCAGACATGACGTCATCATGTGCCCCGGGTATCTGAATGGTAACAATCTGATGCTCAGGCAACACCTCTTTCCATCCTCTATGCGCATCTTCATTCGGGGCCTCTGCCACAAATAGACATATCTTGATCGGAATATATTCGCTTTCATACACATTATCGGCGTTTATCAACCGGCGTGTCGTCTGCCTTAACGCCGGACTGAGCGATGAGAGAAAGCGATCCATCACCTCTTCGGAAATCCAAGTCGGTCTCCTGTAATAGGTATCGATAAGGCCAACGAATTGAACGTCGTTATCGGCCGACAGAAGTTGACGAGCGACTTCGTAGGCCAGCTTACCCCCGAACGACCACCCTGCCAGGCGGTAAGGACCGGCGGGTTGGATTTGCTTGATGATGGCCACAAAGCAGGCTGCGATATCTTCCACAGTTCGCAGATGATCCCGTCTTTGTCCGTCGCTTGTCAGACCGTAAATCGGAAAGCCATCGGGAAGTCGTGCTGCCAGCTTAGCTCCGTACAACACGCTTCCCTGGCCCTGGCTCATGATGAAGAGTGGCTTCGCCTCCGTAGCCGCGGGCGAGCGAAGCTCAACCACGTGCGATTCGAAATCGAGAGTGGGTGAATTGCCGTCGTTCTGGAGGAGACTGGCAATCGTTGGATTTGCAAAAATTCGCGGGATCGATAGGGATAAACCGGCTTGACTTAATCTCACCTGCATCTTGGCCAGAAGCAGCGAGTGTCCGCCGAGCGCGAAGAAATTGTCGTGTCGCCCGATCCGCTCAACGCCCAGCAGCTCCGACCAGATCCGGGCGATGACCTCCTCGGTCTCGCCCTGCGGCGGCTCATAGGCCTGCGCCGCGAACGCTGTTCCTTCCGGCGCCGGCAACGCCTTGCGGTCGAGCTTGCCGTTCGGCGTCAACGGCAGCCGATCCAGATGGACATACGCCGCAGGCACCATGTAGTCCGGCAGCCGCGCCGCAAGATGGCCCCGCAGCTGCTCGGCCCCGATCGCCGCGTCGCTCACATAGTAAGCCACCAGGCGCTTGTCGCCCGGAGCATCCTCCCGCGCGACCACTGCGACATCGCGCACACCCGCATGCTCCGACAGCCGCGCCTCGATCTCCCCGAGCTCGATCCGGAAGCCGCGGATCTTTACCTGGAAGTCGTTACGACCGAGATACGCGATCGTCCCGTCGCCAAGCCACCGACCGAGATCCCCGGTCCGGTACAGCCGCGCCCCGGCCTCGCCCGAGAAGCGATCCTCCACGAACCGCGCCGCCGTCAGTTCGGGACGGTTCAGATAGCCCCGCGCAACTCCGGCCCCGCCGATATAGATCTCGCCCGCGACACCGATCGGCGCCGGCTCCCCATACGCATCCAATATGTAGATATGCGTGTTCGAGATCGGTCGCCCCAGAGGAATGCTGCCCGCACGTTCATCGACCTCGGTGATCTCGTGCGTAATGGCAAAGGTCGTCGTCTCCGTCGGTCCATAGCAGTGAATGAAATGCCGGGGGGCCGCGCCGCTGATGACTTTGCGGAAACATTGAGGATCGGCACGCTCGCCGCCCGTCAACAGGAAACGTAACCCGGCGAACAGTTGCGGAGACACTTTGACATAGTGGTTGAACAAGGACGTCGTCACGAAGAATGCCGTAACACGCTGCTGTTGGAAAGCATCCGACAACTGGAGCGGATCCAGCACCGCCTCCTGCTCGATCACGACGATGCAGCCGCCGTTCAGCAGCGGCGCCCAGACCTCCATCGTCGTCGCGTCAAACGCAGGATTGGCGGCAAAGGCAACGCGATCCGACGCATTGAAATCCGCATAGCCGTTGTTGATCACCAGACGCCCGATCGCCCGATGCGGAATCACCACCCCCTTGGGCGTCCCCGTCGAGCCCGACGTGTACATGATGTAAGCGTCGCTGCCGCTGTCCCGCGACACGCCGGGATTGGAGTCGTCTCCGGCAACTCGCAGGACATCCCCGACATCGATGCTGTGAACCTCAAGCCCTTCCGGCAGCACCGCGCCTCGTGCCGTCAGCACGAGGGATGCTTCGCAATCCTCGATCATGAACGAAAGCCGCTCCGCCGGATAGGCCGGATCCAGCGGCACGTAGGCTGCGCCGCATTTGAGGATCGCAAGCTCCGCAGCGACCAGATCGATCGAACGTTCGATGCAGATCGCAACACGGTCATCGGGCTTGACGCCAAGCTTGCGCAGATGATGCGCCAACCGGTTCGCCTGGGTGTTCAGCTCCGCATAGCTCAGCCGGCGATCCTCATGCACCACCGCCACCGCATCCGGCGTCCGCTCCGCCTGCGCCTCGAACAGCTCGTGCACGCACACATCCTGCGGATAGGCCGCCGCCGTCGCGTTCCACTCCACCAGGACACGATGACGCTCTGCCTCGCCCTGCAGCGGCAGACGATCCACTGGCGCGCGCGCGTCCGCCACCATGCCTTCCAGCAGCCGGACAAAGTACCCGACCCAACGCTCGATCGTCTCACGATCGAACAGCGCGGTCGCATATTCCAGCCCGCCGCTGATCGTCCCACCTGTCTCAGCCAGGCTCAGCGTCAGGTCGAACTGCGCGCTCACACGCGGCACCTCAACCGGCGCCAGCCGCAGCTCCCCGAGATCCAAATTCTCTGCCGACATGGTCTGCCAGGCGAGCGCCACCTGGAACAGAGGCGCGTGGCTCAGGCTCCGCGACGGCTGCACCAGTTCCACAACCTGCTCGAACGGCAGATCCTGGTGCTCCTGCGCCGCCACCGTCTGCGCCTTCACCCGTGCCAGAAGCTCACTCACCGAGGGTGAGCCCGATACATCGACACGCAGCGCCAGCGTGTTCACGAAGAACCCGATCAGCCCCTCGATCTCGGCTCGTCCACGGTTCGCAACCGGGCTGCCGATCACCACATCCTCCTGCCCCGACAACCGCGATAGCAGCGCCGCCCAGCCCGCCAGCAGCGTCATGTACAACGTCGTGCCGTGACGATGGCTCAGTGCCCTCAGGGCCCCCGTCAGGTCTCCATCCAGCCGCACCGGCACCATCGCTCCGGCATAATTCTGCTCCGCCGGACGCGGCCGGTCCCACGGCAGCTCCAAAAGCG
>Ga0265334_10001725_pt1 | contig 10444 bp, 10 predicted proteins | sample 42023metaG_FD_192442 | JGI IMG/M metagenome (GOLD analysis project Ga0265334, IMG submission 192442) | Rhizosphere microbial communities from Carex aquatilis grown in University of Washington, Seatle, WA, United States - 4-20-23 metaG | ecosystem: Host-associated > Plants > Roots > Rhizosphere...
TTGCCCGTAGGCCGGTTGGCCAGCGCCCGTTCGAAGGTCTTGGTGGCGCGGCTGGCTCTGTTTGTTTTCACGGGCGTTCGTCTCGGTTATCTGGCCGGGCGCAGATCCAACCCGATGAGCACGCGCTGGGTGTCGGACAGGTCGCCGATGATCTTCCTCATGGGCTGCGGCAGCTTGCGCACGAGCGTGGGGATGGCCAGGATTTGGTCGCCTTGGGAGAGGTGGGGCTGCTCCAACAAATCAATCACCTCGATGTCATAGCGCCCCTTGAGATGGTTCTCGCAGATCCTGTTCAGGTTCGAGAACGCCGTCAGCGAACGGGGCGTCTGGCCGGCGACATAGAGGCGCAGCTGCCAGAGCTTGGCCGGCCTTCGCCGCGCCGGAGCGGCCGCGGCCGCGCCGGCGGGCCGGCGAGGGGAGCCCGACTTGGGTCGTTTCACGGTTCGGGTTTTCATCATCGGCTCCTCGGCTGGGAATGGTTCGGCGCGTGCACCGCCGCGCGGTGGGCATCCGCCTGGCGCAAGCGGGCCAATTCGGTTCGTTCGGCGGTCAGCACGCGCATCCGCGTGCCGGCTTGTTCGTCCGCGCGTCGCAGGTCCAGTGCCTCGGTTTCGTATTCGGTGCGCAGCCCGGCGATCTGCTGTTCGAGCGCGGCGCGCTTGCGCTCCAATTCGCGCTTGCGACGGGTGGCGTCCTGCTGGCCGGCCAGCGCCTCGGCCTTTTCGCGGGCGGCCTGCGCCACCCGGGACGCGCCGGTGAGGACGCCGCTGGGGCCGATGTAGGCGTCCACGAGGTCGATGCCCCGGTTGGAGATCAGGAACTCGCGGACCTGGTTCGAGTGCGCCATGCCCCGCGCCTTGAGCACGTAAAGCACGCGATTGCGTTCGCCGTTGCCTTCGAAGTCCTGCAACAGCAGCCAGGAGTCCATGAGCGAGGACATGGCGATCTCGCTTTGCTGCAGCGCGTGACCGCCGTGCGTCAGGCTGGTGAAAAGCGAGGTGACCTGTCCGCCCTTCAGAAAATCGATCAGTCGCGTCACCATCCCCTTGGTTTCGAAGTCGGTGCCCGCGGTCAGCAGGCTGGTGATCGGGTCCACAATGACCACGGCGGGTCGGAACGCGGCGATCTCCCTGAACATGGTGGCCAGGTGCATTTCGAGACCGCAGAGCGTGGGCCGCGCCGCGTGAAACCGCAGCCGGCCGCGCTGGACCAGCGGCTCGAGGCGCAGCCCGATGGAGCGCATGTTGCGGATGATCTGGTTGGGCGATTCCTCGAAGGAGAAGAAAAGCACGCGATCCCCGCGCCGCGCGGCGGCTTGGGCAAAAAAGGCGGCCACGCTGGTCTTGCCGGTGCCGGGCGTTCCCGTGAGCAGAATGCTGCTGCCGCGGAAAAAACCCTGCCCGCCCAGCATCGCGTCGAGCCGCGGGATGCCGGTGGAAATCCGTTCGTTGGACACCTTGTGGTTCAACCCCAGCGACGTGATGGGCAGCACGCTGAGGCCCTCGTCGCCGATGAGAAAAGGAAACTCGTTGGTGCCGTGCAGCGCACCGCGATATTTCACCACCCGCAGATGCCGCGTCGCAATCTGGTCGTGGACCCGATGATCGAGCAGGATGACGCAGTCGGACACGTATTCCTCGAGCCCGTGGCGCGTCAGCTGTTCGCGCCCGCGCTCGGCCGTGATGACGGCGGTCACGCCCCTGTCCTTGAGCCAGCGGAAGAGCCGGCGCAGCTCGGCGCGCAGGATGGCTTCGTTGGGCAGGCCCGCGAACAGCGCCTCGATCGTGTCCAGCACCACGCGCCGGGCGCCGATCGAATCGATCGCGTGATTCAGCCGGACGAACAATCCTTCCAGGTCATACTCGCCGGTTTCCTGGATCTCACTGCGTTCGAGGTAGACGTGATCGAGGACGATCTTCTTGCGCCGGACCAGACCCGCCAGGTCGAATCCGAGGGACGCGACGTTGCTCGTCAGCTCCGCGTCCGTCTCCTCGAAGGACATGAAGACGCCCGGTTCGCCGAACTGCACGGCGCCGCGCACGAGGAATTCCGCGGCGAACAGCGTCTTGCCGCACCCGGCGCCGCCGCACACCAGCGTCGGCCGCCCGCGCGGCAATCCCCCGCCCGTGATTTCGTCGAGACCAAGGATGCCCGTGAGGCACCTGGGCAGGCGAGCGGCCGGGGGGGCGGGTTTGGAGCCGTTGTTGTTCAATGGCGGGCGTGCTTTCATTCAGGCGATAATAAGAAGCACTAGCTGGGCTTGGCACTACGGGGTGTTCACCTACCACCCGGGGCGATCAACCATAGGCGTCATTTAGGTGGGCGGATGACCGGCTGGGCTCCAGCCACGGAAAGGAAGGCGAGGCGCCCGGCGCGAAGTCGGCATACGTCTGGGCGAGGAGCCCGCGAAGACTCCTGCGGGCGCGGGCCAGGCGGCTTTTCACCGTGCCCGGGTGCAGTCCGAGGGTTTCGGCGATCTCCTCATAGGAACGGTCCAGGAGGCTGCGCAGCGTCAGGATCTCACGTTGGGGAACGCTGAGTTTCGCCATGCATACCGTGACGTGCGCGAAGAACTCGCGGTTCGTCTCCGCCCGGGCGGGATCAGGGAGATCGCTGGCGACGACATCCGCGAAGGTCGCCCTGCTGCCGTCATCGAGCGCGCTGTCCAGGGCGCGGGTGTCATGGTGGTGACGGCGAAAGAACTGCCAATAGCGGTTGCACGAGAGATTGAAGGCGATGCGGTGCAGCCAGCTGGCGAGCGAGCAATCGCCGCGGAAACGCGCCAGGTTGCGATACGCGCGGATGAAGGTGTCCTGGGCGATCTCCTCGGCGTCGGCGTGGCTATGGAGATGACGGAGCGCGAGTGCGAATACCTTTCTGCGATGGCGGGTCACGATCTCCACGAACGCCGCCTGATCTCCGGCGTTGAAACGACGCACCAGCGCGGCGTCGACCAGCGCATCCCGGCGGGACTCGGCAATGCGGGCGGCGCGAACCGCGGCGGGGCGCGTGGAAGGGGCGGAGAGGGCGGGGGAAATCTGGGCGACCATAAGTGTCGGCCAAGATTATCCGCTAAACGCGTCGGGCAGCATGGGGTGTTGTGCTACCGGGTCCGCCGGCCGGCCCGGGCCGAAAAATCTGCCGGATCGATTCCCTCGCCAGGGCCGGGATTTCCGCTCGGGTGGGTAACACCCCATGGTTCGCCGGCGGCATTCGAGCCACTATTCCCGCTGCGGGAGGCGGGCAAACCGGCCCACCACCAAGCGCCTGATCGGGTCCCCGCGCGCATCACCATTTATGTTCCAAAACCTCAAGCAGCTCTACGGCAGGAAGCTCGGCGCGACGGACGGCGACGTCGGCCGGGTGAAGGACTTCTACTTTGACGACAAGACCTGGGTGATTCGCTACGTCGTCGCGGACACCGGAACGTGGCTGGCGGGACGCCAGGTGCTGCTTGCGCCCCACGCTTTCGGAACCCATGCCTTCGGGGGGTCCGACGCCGACGCCAATGTTCTGCTCGTCAACCTGACGCGGAAGCAGATTGAGAACAGTCCCTCGATTGACTCGCACCTGCCGGTGTCGCGCCAATACGAGGAGGAGTACTACCGCTATTACGGCTGGCCGGGTTATTGGGAAGGAGGCGGCATGGTCGGCATGGGGGGCATGGCCGGCCTCCCCGTCATGGTGCCGCCCGCGGCCCCGGAAAACCCGCCCGGTCCCGGGCACCATCGGGCGGAAGACCGTCATCTGCGCAGCACCAAGGCGGTCACCGGCTACCGGATTCAGGCCACGGACGGATCGATCGGTTCCGTGACCAGCTTCATGGTGCACGGCAGAAGCTGGGCGATCCGCGAATTGGTCGTCGAAACGGGCCACTGGTATGCGGGCAAGGAGATCCTCCTCCTCCCCGAGAACATCGACCGGATCAGCTACGAGTATTCCACCATGTTTGTGAACCTCACCAAGGAAGACATCCAGCAGACCGCGAGGAACGACGTCGTGCAGGCCGGAGTCGGCCGGAGCTGAAGCCCGCGGCGATTGCTCCGGGCTGAAGCAACCGTGCAACCATCATGAAAACGATCTCCATCATTCCGTTGTTGAAGAAGGCCTATGCGGCCGAACTGGAGACCATCCAGAACTACATGGCCAATTCGGTCTGGCTCGACGGCCTGGGCGCCCAGGAGGTCGCCGAGACCCTCGCGGAGGACGTCACCGACGAACTCGGCCATGCGCAGGAGCTCGCCCAGCGGCTCAAGCAACTCGGCGCCTGCCCGCCCGGCTCGCTGGCGCTGCCCCGCAACCAGAAGGCACTGCAACCCGTGGCCGACTCGACGGATACCCGGCACGTGGTCACCGGTGCGCTCGCGGCCGAGCGCGACGCCATCGCCACCTACCGGGAAATCATCTCCGTGTGCGGCGACAAGGATCCGGTGACGGCCGACCTCGCCGTCAACATCATGGCAGACGAGGAAAAGCACCGCAGCCTGTTCCAAGGCTTTCTCAAGAGCATGGACAAGGCCGAAACCGCATGACGGCGCCGGCCAACCGACACCACCCAGTCATCAGAGACCCTGCCACCGCATGATCACCACCCTCATCTCCGCCCCGGCCGCCAAGAACGCATCGCCGGACCATCCGATCCAGAAACTGATCGCTGACCGGTGGAGCCCCTACGGGTTTGCCGACCGGCCGGTCGCGGACGCCGATCTCAGTTCGTTGTTCGAGGCGGCGCGCTGGGCGGCTTCCTCCTACAACGAGCAGCCCTGGTCCTATCTCGTCGCCACCCAAAAGACCTCCGGCGAATTCGAGCGCCTCCTGTCCTGTCTGGTCCCTGCCAACCAGGCCTGGGCGAAGGCCGCCCCCGTGCTGGTTCTGGGCGTTGTCAGCCTGAAGTTCTCCAAGACAAAAAAGGACAACCGGGCCGCGGTCCACGACCTCGGCCTGGCCTCCGCCAATCTCGTGATGGAGGCCACCGCGCGCGGCCTCTCGATCCATCAGATGATCGGCATCCTCCCGGACCGGGCGCGTGAACTCTACGGCATTCCGGAGCATGCCGAGGCATGGACGGCCATGGCCATCGGCTACCGGGCGAACGCGGACGAATTGCCGGAAGGTTTGCGCGAGCGCGATCTGGCGCCGAGACAGCGCAAGCCGATCAGCCAGTTCGTCTTTGCCGCGGCGTGGGGGCAAGCGGCGCCGTTCGCGCAGCAGGAGATCCCGCGCGCCACCGGGTGACCCCAGCCCTGTCCGCATGGAAGCCTGATCACATGAACCCGCTCCCCGCACTCACCGGCGCGCACCTACGCACCTACCATACAATCTTCCAGCATCCGGTTTCGCATAACCTGGGCTGGCACGGCGTGCTCGCGCTCTGTCGCCAGCTCGGTCAGGTCGAGGAGGAACCCAATGGCAACCTCAGGGTGACGCGCAACGGGCACACCCTGGTCCTGCCGCCGACCCGCACGAAGGATGTCGCCGAGACGGTTGAGCTCATGAAGATCCGCGACTTTCTCGAGCGGTCCGAGAACGCCGTGCCCGGGACGACCGAGCCGAAATCCCGCTGGCTGGTGGTGATCAACCACCATGAAGCTCGTGTTTTCAGGTCCGAAGACCACGGCACGCGGGCCGAACGGATCCGGCCCGACGAGACGGACGACGCCATCAGTCATGTGCACAGCTTCAACGGTTTTTCGCGGGGCCAGGAAAAGCCGGCGGACAATAGTTTTTTTGGACCGGTGGCCACTGCCTTGAAGGCAGCCGGACAGATTCTGGTGTTCGGGGGTGGCACCGGCAGCGCCAACCAGATGGACCGGTTCGTGGCGTGGATGAGAAGGCACCGCCCCGAACTGGCCTGGCGGATCGCCGGCGCGCTGACCATCGATGCGCACCGTCTGACCGATGCGCAATTGCTCGCCAAGGCGCGGGAGTTCTATGCGCCTCATCGGGTGCCGTCGGCCTCCGCGACGCCTTGACGACGGCTGGTTCCCGCCACCGTCACTTTTTGGCGACGGCGGCGTTCCCGGGTTCGCCGGCCGGCTCTGGGCGCGCTCCCCAGGCGCGCGGCACGCACCACGGCCGGGCGCCAAAGGAAAGTTTCTCCGGCGCGAAGTCCTTGCCGAGCACGAGCACGCTGACGATCTGATCCGGCAGCAGCCCGAGCGGGTTGGATCCCGCGGTATTGGCGAGGTCCCAGACCCAGTAGCGATTTGGCGCGCCTTTCACTCCAGACTCCGGACCGTAATCCAGCGGTGCGCACTCGCGGTCGACCTTGCCCGCATCCGGTTGCGAGTAGAACACAACGCGAATGAGTTTTCGGTCGCGGATGGCGTCGAGGAACTGGGCGTGATTCGGGATCATGGTGTGGGCGGTTTTCCGCCAAACCTCACTGTGCCCCGCGCGGCGTACGGGCGCCATGGGGTGTTACCCGGCGGCGGGGTTCAGCGCACTCGTTGCGCCATTCCCGCCGACCGGAGTCCGCCGGGCGCGTGCCGCCGCCTTCGAGCGCCGTCAGGCGGCGGTTGCGGACGCGGTGCCCGGCGTCAGGACTGCTTCCGGCGCGACACGTGATGGCGCGCGTGGTCGGCGGAGCCGGAGGCCGGTTGCCTGGAGATCATCCGCCGCTGGGCGTCTGAACTGCGCGGAGTGACTGGAAACTTCACGACGGGCAAGACCGGAGCCGGAGTGGCGCCGGCCTTGCCCGTTTTGTTGGGTTCTGGCCGTTTCCAGTTCATCGGTGAGCTGATGGACGGGCGCCCAACGGAAGGGGATCGGCCTCAATCCTTGACCGTCATGTTGTTGGTCACGGACTTCACGCCGCGCATGTTGCTGGCGAGCTTTGTGACGAGGGCCTTTTCCGCATCGTTGGCGGCTTCGCCCGTTATCACGACGACTCCGTCCGTGGTGGTGACCTTGGTCTTGAGCGCGCTGGTGGATTTGTGGACGAGCAGCGCATATTTGACGTGTGCAGTGATCGAGATGTCGTCGACGGTATCGCCGGCGGTCTCCGGCTTCGCTGCCGGTTCCGCGATGGTCATTTCATTCTTCACCGACTTCACCCAGTCGATTTCCTTTGCGTATTCGGTCGTCAGTTCCTTCTGGGCCAGGTTGTCGGCCGTGCCGGTCAGGGTCACGACGCCGTCCTTCACCTCGACCTTCGTGTTGCCGTAGCTGACGTTGGCGTGCACGAGCAGTTGGTAGCGGATCTTCAAGGCGATCCAGGCGTCGGAGTGCTCCTTGAGCGCCGGATCGAGTTTGATCTGATTGTCCACCCGCAGGACGCCCGGAAGGTTGGTCACGGTGTCCTCGGCGATGGATTTCAGATCGTGGTCGGCGACGGTGCCGGTGAGCGTGACGACGCCTTCATTCACGCTTACCGAAACCTTGTTTTCAAGGACGGTGCGGAAGTTGTAGGAAGCCTTTGCGGCGTCCTCGATCTTGCGGTCGGTGCCAGAGGATGCGAACGCGCACACCGCCGAGGTCGCGAGGAGCGACGAGAGGAGGAGGTGATGGAGTTTCATGTTATCGATGGGTTGAGCGGGAGGTTGAGGGGAGGCGCGAGCGGACGGCGACGGTGTTCCGCGGCGACGATGCGATCGTCGTCCGCGCAACAATGATCCGGCGTCCGGATTCGCGGTATCCCCGGCCTCGAAGTTACTCCGGGAGGATCAGCCGAAACATGGGGTCTAACCCTACTGGGGTCATGCTGGCGCGGTCGCGCATCGGACAGGACGCCGTTCTGAGATGGGGGACGGCGAAGGCCGGCGCCGAACGGCTGACCGTCGGCAAAGGACGGAGGGCGTCAGTTTCTCGCGGGTTTCGCCCCCGCTTTGATTTCGAAGAATTCGCGCAGAATTTCCGGGCGCGAGTGGAGGAGTTTCTCCCGTGCGAGTTCTTCGACGCTCCGCTGGGCCTCATTCTTGGCCATGGACGTGCGGATCTTCTTCAGCGCGGCGAACTCGATCTGGCGCACCCGCTCACGGGTGATGTCGAATTTTTTCCCGATTTCCTCGAGTGTCAGCGGATCATCGTTGTCGAGGCCGAACCGCATCCGCAGAATGTCGGCCTCCCGCTTTTCGAGCGAGTCGATCATGCGGCTGAGGTCGGACGTGAGGTTCCTGTTCCGGAGGCCCTCGAACGGGTTGATGGCATTCTCGTCACCCACGATCTCGCCGAAGGTGGCGGAATCGCCGTCATCGCCGACGGGCGCGTCGAGCGAGGCCGGACGCAGGCTGACGGACTGCAGGTGCGCCACCTTGTTGACCGGCATGCCCAGCTCCACGGCCAATTCATCGCCGAACGGTTCGCGGCCGAGTCTTTCCGCGAGGGCCACGGTGGCGCGGCGCATCCGGGAGATCCTGTCCACGAGGTAGACCGGCAGGCGGATGGTCTTCGATTGGCTGGCCAGCGCGCGCTTCATCATTTGCCTGATCCACCAGGCGGCATAGGTGCTGAGCTTGCCGCCTTTGCGCGGGTCGAAACGCATGACGGCCTTGATGAGACCGATGTTGCCCTCGCTGATGAGGTCGAGCAGGGGCAGGCCAAAATCCTGGTAGTCACGCGCGATTCTGACGACCAGGCGCAGGTTGGCCTTGATCATATGGTCGCGCGCTGCCTGGTCGCCCCGGCGGATGCGGCGCGCGAGGGTCACCTCCTCGGCGATGGTGAGGAGCGGCGTCCTGGCGATCTCCTGGAGATAGAGATACAGGCTGCTGCGCTCCGGGGCATCGGGCTCGATTGCCGCCGGCCGCGGTGGGTCGTCGCAGGATGGCGTGGCATCGAGCACGGACGGTGCGGGGCCGAAGAAGGCAGACATGGTGATTCAAGGTACCAGCCGCGCGGAATCGACGGTTTTACCGACGGCATCCGCTGCGACATACGGACGTGATGCGCCAGCGTTCCGACCCTACGCGAGCCGTCGGGCTGGTACCATGGGGTGAAACCCGACCGGAGCGTCCACCGGCCGGGATCCACCGCCGTGCGCGCGGCCGCCGAGCCGCGGAACGGCAGCGCCGATCTCGACCCCGTCCGGATCCCCGCTGCCGGTCAGCGGCGCGGCTTCCCGCCGGCAGGCGGGATTTTGATCACCTCATCGGGGGGGGGATTCAAAGGGAATCTCGGCCGTTACCGTGGTCCCCTTGCCCGGGGCGGACGCAATGGTGAAGCGGCCGCCAAACATCTCGACGCGCTCCCTCATGCCGAGCAGCCCGAGACGCCCTCCAGGGTTGGCCGAAAGGAGCCGCTCCGTCGGGAACGATTTCCCGTTGTCGCGGATCTCGAGACGCACGGCGCCGCGCGTTTTCAGGATGCGCACGGTTGCCATGCGGGCGTGCGCATGGCGGGCGACGTTCGTGAGCGCCTCCTGCGCGATGCGGTAGAGCGCGGTGCGCCGGGTGTTGTCCAGGGCCTCAACCCCGGCAAACGCCGTGAGGCGAATGCGCAACGCCTTGCGTCCGGCCAGATCCCGGACAAAGGAGCGCAGGGCCGGGATGAGTCCGAGGTCGTCGAGCAGCGCCGGACGCAGGTCGCGCGCGAAGCGATGGACGACGCCGATCGACTGCCCGACCAATCGCCGGGTCTTGTCGATTCGCCGCCGCAGGACCCGCGGGTTGATCGCCGCGACCTGCGACAGCAGCGTGAGCTGGACTTTGATGCCGGTCAGGATCTGGGCGATCTCGTCGTGCAGCTGGCGGCTGATCTTTTTCCGCTCGTCTTCCTGGGCCAGAAGAACCTGGTGCGTCAGGTGCCGCAGCTGCGCCTGCAGCTCCTGCGATTCCACGAGCAATTCGCGCTGGCGCTGCTCGCTTTTCTTGAGGGATGCCTCGACCGCCCGTCGCCGGGCGATCTCCCGATTGGCCTCCTGGTTCGCGAACGCCAGCAGCTCCACGCGACGCTGGGCTTCCTCCGCCTGCTTGAGCGCGGCGATGTCCGAAACGGTCAACCGGCACCATTTCCGTTCGCCCTTGAGCCAGGCCGCGGACGAGGCCTGGAGATCGGCCCAGAAGTCGGCGCCGGCCGCGGTCTTCAGCAGCGCCTCGCAGGACTGCTTTCCGGACTGGGCGAACACGGTGGCCAGGAACGTGTCGACGACCGGACGGCTCGACGGCGCGACGAAACTCTGCAGGCGCCGCTGAAGGATGCCGGATCGGGCCACGCCGAGCATGGAGGCCCCCGTCAGGTTCACTTCCTGGATGACGCCCTGCTGGTCGACCGAAAAATAGCCCACCGGTGCAAAATCATAGAGCTCGGTGTATCGCACCAGCGCCGCCTCCATCTCGACCCGGGCGTGCTGGAGCTCCGCATTCTGCATTTCCAGCTCGATCTGGTGCACCTCCAGCTCGTGAAGCAGCCGCTGCGTGTCGGCCTCGGTGCGGGGCAGGGCGAGGATGGCCGGCGACTTGCGCCGGCTGGCTTCCGCGCGCCGGCGCAGACGGGCGGCCTCGTCTGG
>Ga0265334_10001727_pt1 | contig 10439 bp, 8 predicted proteins | sample 42023metaG_FD_192442 | JGI IMG/M metagenome (GOLD analysis project Ga0265334, IMG submission 192442) | Rhizosphere microbial communities from Carex aquatilis grown in University of Washington, Seatle, WA, United States - 4-20-23 metaG | ecosystem: Host-associated > Plants > Roots > Rhizosphere >...
TTGTCGCAGCTGCGCCCGGTCACCGGACCGCTCGTGCACACGCGTGGTGCCCACCGCTGGCGCGTGGCCGCCCACCGGCTCACGGACATCGTCACGGAACTCCGCGAGCGCGGGGTCCGGTACGACGCGGCCCGGGCGATGCTCCCGCAGCGGTTGGCCCACGCAGTGCTCGTGCAGATGGAGGCGGCCGGGGACTCACCCGACGACCGGGTGCAGGACGCCGTGGCCCGCAGCCGGGACGTGCGGCGGTGCGTGGACGACCTGTGGCCGGCGGTCGATCCCGCGCGGCTGCTCTGGCGGCTGTGGTCCGATCCGGAGTTCCTCGCCGCCTGCGCCGCGGAGGTGCTCGACGAGAGGGAACAGGCCCTGCTCCTCTGGCCGAGGGCCCCACGATCCCCGGGCGCGGCGCGGTGGTCACCGGCGGACTGGACGCTGCTCGACGAGATCGGTGACGTGCTCCGTCGGACACCGAGCCTGGGCCACGTCGTCCTCGACGAGGCCCAGGACCTCTCGCCCATGCAACTGCGGGCGGTGGGACGGCGCTGTGCGACGGGTTCGGCCACCGTGCTCGGCGACCTCGCACAGGGGACGACCCCGTGGGCCACGGACACCTGGGACGCCGCCCTGGGGCACCTGGGGAAGCCGGAGGCCGAGCTCACCGTGCTCGACCGGGGGTTCCGGGTACCCGCGGAGGTCCTCGCCTGGGCCGCACAGCTGCTGCCGGAGATCGCACCAGGGCTCGGGGTTCCGACCTCGGTGCGCGAGGATCCCGGCAGCCTGACCCTTCTCACCGTGGGGCCGGAGGGGGCCGACGCAGGACCGGAGGGGCGACCCGGCCTTCGCGCGACAGACGGATCTGAGCGCCCTTCGGTGGCTGGATTCCCTCGTCACGCCGAGGCGCACCCCCGGCTGTGGCCGGTCGCGGTGAACGCCGTGCGGGAGGCTCTGGCCCACGAGGGATCGGTCGGCCTGATCGTTCCCGATCGGTGGGCGCCCGCGGCCCGGCAGGCCTGCACGGCGGCGGGCTGGGAGCTGGTGGTCCTGGGCGACCCCGCACCGGACGCGCATCCGACGTCACCGGCACCGTCGGGGCTTCCGACAACCTCGGAGGGCGCCGCGGAGACGGCGACCGACCCCGAACCGGTTCGAGCGGCCCCACCCCGACTCTCGATCGTGCCGGCCGGGCTGTCCAAGGGACTGGAGTTCGACCACGTCGTCGTCGCGGAACCCGCCGAGATCGTCGCGGCGGAACCCGACCGGCGCACCGGGTTGCGACGGCTCTACGTGGTCCTCACGCGGGCGGTCTCCCGCCTCGGGGTGGTCCATGCGCGACCACTGCCCGAGGCCCTGGTCCGGATGCCCGCCGGGACGGCACGGCACGAGATCTGACCGGCGGGGCGGGGTCGGGGCGGTCTGGTCGGGAGAGGCCGGCTCGGATCTGGTCGGACCGGGGTTCCTGGCTCCGCCGCGCAGCAGCAGGTGGGGCCGAGCAGCAGCTGGGACGGGGCCGGTCAGCCGGTGGCGCGGGCGACCCGGAGCGAGGCGAGCACCCCCAGGTGATCCGTACCGGGCACCGCGACGGTGCGTACGCTGCGCACCGCGATCGACGACGGGGTGACCAGGACGTGGTCGATCCGCACGAAGGGAGGCACCGACAGGTCCGCGGGCCAGGTCCACAGCGGCGCCCACCACCAGGGATCAGGCCGGGCGGAGCGGACCGAGGCCGCGTCGACCAGCCCGGTGCCGAGCAATCGCCGGAACGGGGCGTGCACCGTGCCCGCGTTGAAGTCGCCCACGAACACGGTCGGCCCGTGCACGGAATGCCCCAGCTGGGTCAGTTTCGTCAGGTCCGACTGCCACTCGCCCACGGCCCGGGCCTTGGGCGAGACCACGTGCACGCCGAGCACGGACACCTCGGCACCCCCGGGTACCCGGATCCGGGCCTCGGGAATGGCGCTGATGGACAGCCACACCGCCCGGCAGTCGGTGATCGGCCAGCGGGACCGCAGCATCACATCGGGCGCCGCCCGGGGGAGGTCCCACAGGTAGGGCAGCTCCGTCCGGACCCCGGCGTCGTCCAGCGCGGTCTCGAAGGCGGGCGTGGTCTCGGCGAGCACGAGGAGATCCACCCGGTGCTCGTGGACCGCACGCACCACCGCCCCGGAGTCGGCCTGTCCCTCGAAGGTGTTCAACTCAAGCACGCGCAGGTCCCCGCCCGGGGCGGACAGGGGCAGCCGGTTGTCCGTGCCGACCAGATCGGGCACCGCCCAGAACAGGTGCAGCGCCACGAGCAGGGCGCCCAGGCCGGCGAGCCACCGTGAGCGCGCGAACGCGGCCGGGACGCAGGCGACGACGGCCAGGACCCCCGCCATCGGGGCGAGGGCGGCGAGCGCGGGCAACGGGAACACGTCGTCCCCCCCGAGCAGTCGAGCGGCCGTGCTCGGCGTCGCGGCCGCGAGCAGCGCCCCGCAGAGCACGGCCGCCGGGTGGCGCAACCAGGGCCGCGGGGACCGCGCCCACCACCCCGGCGCAGGCCGCGGACGACGGCGGAGACCCCTCGCCGCAGGGCTCGGCGGATCCACCGGCGCGGATTCGGTTCCGTCGGCGGGGGCGGTAGTGCCCGGGTCCGAGGCGGAGCGGGCCGGCTCCGGTGGAATGGGGACGCCCGCCGGCGCAGGGTCGATCGGGTCCTGGGGCGCGAGGCCGGCGCCGGGATCCCCGGCCACCGCGGGATGCTGGTCGGTCGCGGCCTCGCCGGAGGTCACGGCACCGCCCGCCCCACGACCCGGCCCAGCTGCTCGAGCCGCCACAACTCGGTGCGGTGGAACTCCGGTCCCTGGTCCCGCACCAGGAGCAGACCGGTCGGGTGCTGTCCGAGCGGCACCAGCGCCGTCCCGCCGTAGACCCGGTCCTCGGGGCCGGTGACGCGCGGGGTGGAGAGCCGCAACGGTGCCGTGAGCCGCACGGCCGCCGCACCGGGCCAGGCATCGGTGCCGGCGACGAGTACCCCCGTGCCGCCGTCACCCCCGTAGTCGACGAGCGCGCCCCAATCGGCGCCGAGGGCTCCCGGCGCACCGTCGAGCAGGGTCTGCAGGGCACGGTCCGGCTGGTCGAGGACCTGCGCGAGCAACTGGAGCTCGGCGTACCCGGTGGCGGGTGGGGCCGGACTCTGCACGCCGATCACCCGCACACCGGTCACCGCGTGCAACTCGTCGCAGAGGCTCTGCAGGTGCACCCTGTCCCGCACGGACACGAACACGTCGTCCAGGGCCCGGCCGCCCTCCGTCTCCAGGACATGTACCTGGTCGATGTTCGCGGCGACCCGGCCGACCGCCGAGGTCACCAGTCCCAGGGAACCCGGACGATCCGGAACGCTGATTCGCACACGCGCGAGCACATGGCCTCCTGTGCCTCGGGTCGTCCCACCATGAAGGACCAGTGACAACGGCCGTCGCGCCCAGGAATCCCGCGGCGCCGGACACGCGATCCTCGACCATCCTCCCAGGAGATCGTGTGCTTCACCCTCCGTCCAGGGATGTGCCGCGCCCCTCACTGCCCGCGGAGAACAGAGCACGGGCCGCGGACAGCTTCCCGGGACTCACCACCAGCACCACCCTGTCGCCGACGGCGAGCCGGGTGCCGGGTCCGATCACCACGAGTCGGCCCGCACGCACCACGAGGCTGACCCATACCCCGGGCTCCCGGGCCAGTTCGGCCAGGGACCGGCCGCAGGCGGTCGAGCCCCGCGACACGGTCCACCGGTGCACGGAGCGAGGGGCATGACGCAGGCGCACACCCAGGGACCACGGCGCCGGTTCCGTCCGCCGCAGCGGCACCCCGAGCCGAGCGGCAGCCTGCGGCACCAGACTCCCCTGAACGGTCACGGAGAAGAGCACCGCCACCACGATCACGCCGTAAGCGGTGGCCGCGTGCTCCCCGCCGTCCGCGAGCACGAGGGTGCCCAGGACCAGCGGTACCGCGCCCTTGAGACCTGCCCAGAGCACGAAGGCCCGCTCCCCACGACGCAACCGGATCGGTGCCAGCACCGGGGCGACCAGCAGCGGGCGGACGACCAGGGCGGTCAGCGCGCCCAGGGCGAGACCACCCAGCAGGGCCGTGGGCCAGTGCAGCCGATGCACCGGCACGCTCAGCCCGAGCACGGTGAACGCCACGACCTCGGCGAGGCTGGCTGCCGCCGCGTGGAAACGCGCCACCTCCCGGTGGTAGGGCACCTCGGCGTCCCCCACGACGATCCCCGCCACGAACACGGCGAGGAAGCCCGATCCGTGGCCCAGGGTGGCGACGGCGTACAACATGCCTGCGCCCGCCAGGGTCCGCAGGGGGTACATGCCCTCGGTCGGCAGTGACTCCCTGCGCATCACCCCCCGCAGGGCGAACCCACCGAGCAGCCCCACCACAGCCCCCACACCCATCTGCAGGGCGAACTCCAGCACACCGCGCCCCACCGCCGCGCCCGAGACACCCCCGCCGCCGCCCACCTCCAGGAGCACCGCCATGAGCGCGATCCCCACCGGGTCGTTGGCGCCGGACTCCCCCTCCAGCAAGGTCCCGGTGCGCCCGGTGATCTCCCGGCGTCCCAGCACGGAGAAGACCACCGCGGGATCGGTCGGCGACAGCGCGGTCCCCACCAGCAGCGACACCCGCCAGTCCCAGCCGAGCACGAGATGTGTGGCCAGCGCCACCGCGAGGGCGGTCACCGCGGTACCCACCACCCCGAGCCAGACGATGGCCGCGGCTTCGGCCCGGAACCGGCGCCACCCGATGTCGAGCCCGCCGTGGAAGAGGATCAGGACGAGGGCGACCGTGACGATCCGCTGCACGCTGGTCAGCGGCATCCGTACCCCCTCGGGCACGGCGGCACCCGCGGCCACGGCGCCGATCAGGAAGAACACGGGGGCCGGGACACCGACCCGTCCGCTGACCCGGTTGGCGGCCAGGGCGAGGGCCAGCACCGCGCAGGCGACACCGATCACCCGGGCGAAATCCGTGATGTCTCCCACCGAGTCCGGCCCTCCATTCCCTCCACGGGCACTTCACGCCACCGGCATCACGCCGGCCCGCACTGCCACCGCCTGTCACTCGTACCGGCGCCGTACGCCACCGGCCTTCACTCGGGCCGGTCCGCCACTCGGGCCGGCCGGCACCGCCGTCGATCCGCACCGCCTCGGGCCTACCCTGCCACCGGCCTTCACCCGGGCCGGCGCGTCAGCTCGACAGGTGCTGCAGTTCCGGCCAGGCCCGGGCCCAACCACCCGGTGCCAGTCCGTCGCACAGGTAGAGCGACGCGTAGTCGCTCTCCTCGTCATGCACCCCCGTGCGGAGACGCCCGCGGTCCTCGCATCCGACGAACGGTGCCTCCGGCGCTCCGCCTTCCCACACCAGCACCACGGGGCCCCCGTCCCGGCGGGGAGGTCCCCAGTAGCCGTACCCGTTGATGCCGCTGTAGGCACGCGGCAGACCGAGCGCGGGGCCGTACCTGTCCACCGCCCCGGCCTCACCGTAGTTCGCCGTGAAGACCACCGCCTCGGCCCGGCGAGCCGGCGGGATGCTCCGGTAGACGGCGGCGATCTGCGCGGCGATCCCGGGCCACCCGACGCTCTCGCGCAGGGGCTCGGCCAGCCCCGTCCAGGGGGAGCCGTTCAGGGTGTGCGCGGGCAGCACGGGCAGCACCGCAGGCATCGACACCAGCGAGGCCGCCACGGTGCCGACGAGCCAGGCCGCACCGGCACGAGGGCCTCGCCCGACGCGCCCTCCGGTGCCCGGCCTCGGCCCGACGGCGTCCCCCGCGACCTCCCGGCCTGCGTCCCCCGGCAGCACGACATCGTCCCGCCGCAGCACCACGACGGCGCCCGCAGCGATGAGCGCGGGGTAGGCCCCGGCCGGGTAGTAGCCCTGGCCGGCCGTGACCAGGAACACCGCCTGGATCACGAGCCAGGCCCAGCCCAGCGCCCGGAAGGAGCGCCAACGCTCGTCCCGCAGCAGCCGGATCAGGCCGATGACCCACAGCACGGTGGCCGCGAGCGAGAACAGCAGCACCTGCAGGACGAGGAACCCCACCCGCTGACCCGGCGTCCCGTACTCGGCCCGGATCTCCCTGGCCAGCGTGAACTGGGGCCAGCCGTGGCGGGCCTGCCAGTCCAGGACCGGCGCCCAGGCGGCTGCCGCCACGCACAATCCGAGGACGAGCCACCGGCTGCGCAGCACCGTCCGGCCCTGTCCCGTGACGAGCAACCCCGTGCCGAGGCCGGCGACCAGCACCACGGGCAACTGCTTGTTCAGCAGACCGACGCCGGCGACCACCCCCGCCACCACCCACCACCGGTCCTGGCCGGTGCGCAGGATGTGGGTGACCAGCCAGGTCAACGCCACCCACACGAGCAGGTCGACGGAGGAGGTGGAGAGCATGTGTCCCAGCCCCAGCGTGACCGTGCCGCCGCCGACGGCGACCGCGGCGAGCACCTGCGCCGGCCGGGCCCCGCCGAACTCGCGAGCCAACGCCGCGGCGAGAACGGTCACGGCGACGGCCGCGAGGATCGCGGGCAACCGGAACACGACGAGCGATCCCGGAGCCAGCGCGTCGCAGAGCCGGGCGAGGAACGGTGTCAGCGGGGGTTGGTCGGGATATCCCCACGCCGGATGCCGCCCGCAGGCCAGGAAGTAGAGCTCGTCCCGGTGGTAGCCGTACCGTCCGGCGGTGCCGAGCAGCAGGACCGCCTGCACCGCGGCGACGCCGAGCACGGCAGCCCGGGCGAGGGGCGGAGCCTCCCCGCCGACTGCCGATCCCGGTCCCGGCCCGGACTGCACGGCAGGGTTCTGGTCACCGGCTGCTCCCTGGGGCATGAGGCACGGTAGCGCGCGTCCCCACGGTGTTCGGGTACTGCTATCCGGAGATCGCCGATCTGCGGCATGCTTACGCCGTGGCGTACCCAGAAGGCCTGTTGGCTGACGACGAGAAGGTCGTCGAGCATCTCCACCCCCACTGGATCACCCTCTTCCTGCCGGTGCTCGAGGGCGTGGTCACCCTGGCCGTCGGCACGACTCTGGCGATCCTCGTCCCTCACTGGTCCGCCCAGGGATGGCTGCGGCTCGCGGTCGCGGTGCTGACGCTGGCGGTCGTGTGCTGGCTCACCATCGGCCCCTATGTGCGGTGGCGAGGCACGCACTACGTGCTCACCACGCACCGGCTGATGATCCGCACCGGCGTCTTCAACCACCGGGGACGGGACATCCCCCTGCAGCGGATCAACAACGCTCTCTACGAGCAGACGCTCTGGGAGCGAATGATCAACTCGGGCTCGCTGACCGTGGAGTCGGCCGGTGAGGACGGCAAGGAGACCTTCCAGCACATCCCCCGAGCCGACCGCACCCAGCAGCTGATCAACCGGCTGACGGAGGAGGACCAGGACCGGCGTCAGCGGACCGGCGCTCGCTACGAGGCCCAGTACGAGGTCGAGTACGAGGACGAGATCCGGCACCAGCGCGCGGCGGACGCCGACGAGGACCCCCAGGACCACCACCACTCGCGCCAGGGGGACCACGACCCCGATCGCTGAGCGTCCGTCGACCACGAACCGACCACACACCCCGTCCGTGACCTTCACGGGCGGGGTGTCGTCCTGCGTGTGCGGTCGTCGTCCTGCCGGCCACCGGCCATCGGGCGGAGGCGCTCAGCCGGAGGTGCACTGGCCCGCCGATCGCTGCCCGCGCCGGACCTTCCCGAACCGGCCGACACCCCTCATGGCCGGGGCGCCACCACCTGCACCCCGGCGACGACGGCCAGGTGGTCGGTGCCCGGGATCCGCACCGTCCGCACCGAACGCGCCACGACGAGGCCACGGCTGCCCAGCACGTGGTCGATCCGCATCACCGGCCCGAACCACCTGTTCGCCGGCCAGGTGTTGCCGGGCCAGGCAGAGGGCGCGCCGACCGAGTCCGCGGCGTCGCGCAGGCCCGTGGCGAGCAACTGCCGGAAGCCCGCGTGGTCCCGCGTGGTGTTGAAGTCCCCCGCGATCACCGCGGCACCCTGGGTGGCGCGGAACTGCGTGCCCAGGGCCGCGAGTTCGGCCTTCCACTGCCCCAACTGCCCGGCGAAGGGCGGCACCAGGTGGACACCGGTCATGGTCAGCGTGCCGCCGCCGGGCAGGGTCAACCGCGCGCGGGGTACCGCGTACCGGAAGGGCCCGTCCTGGGCCAGCGGCGTTCCGGGGAACCGCGACCAGAGCCCGGTTCCGGAGGCCCCGGGCTGCGGGTCCAGCAGGGACCAGGGCAGCAGGGTGTCGAGCCCGGCCGCGCGCAGGCGGGCACGCAGTTCCGCCGTGAGCTCGGGAACCACCAGGACATCCACCCGGCGCTCGCGCACCGCCTGCACCATGGCCCCGGCGTCCGCCCGGCCCAGGTAGGCGTTGCTCACCATGACCGTCACCGGTTCGCCGTGGCCGTCCCGTGCGGCGCACCGGCCACCGCCCCAGGCGCCGGGGAACCGGTCCCCGGTAGTGCACTGGCCACCGACGAGCGAGGGCACGATCCACAGCAGGTGCACCAGCAGGAGCGCGGCCGCCGCGGCACACAACCACCACAGCCGGGCCCAGGAGGCCAGCACGAGAGCCACCGTGGCGGTCAGGACCCCGTACGGGGAGACCGCGGCGAGCACGGGAGCCGGGTAGGGAGTCCCACCGCCGATCGCGCGGGCGAGGGTGAGGGGCACGGTGAGCAGCGCGGCGAGGATCCCGAGCCCGGCCCGCAGAAGCCGAGCCCCACGGGAGGAGGCCCACCAGAACCACGGGCGGCGCTCAACGGCGCCGGTGCGTCCGGGCACGGAACCCACGGCGGACCCCGGTCAGATCCAGATCGCCGGATCGACGGCCTGCTCGTCGGGAGGCCGCGGGGTGGCGGGAAGCATCCCGACGACGACCGCTCCGAGCGCGCGGGCCCCCGCCCCTTTGCCCGGGGTGGGGCGCCACTCGCCCTTGTGCAGGTGCGTCCGGTACATCACGAGCCACCTCGACTCTCGGCGGAACCGCGGCGCGGAAGGTTCCGCCGGCCTCGGTACGTCGACCGCGACGGGTGTCGGGACAAGCAGTCGGCCCCACCAGCACCGTCGTCCTCGGTCACCGGAACCGTACCGACGGCCCGGCGACCTGCGCCGCCGGGCCGGCCGGGGCCACCCGGCAGGCAGAGGGGTGACCGGGCCGTCGACGATCCGGCGGCCCGGTCGGGGAGAGCGAGAACTGCTCGGTTCAGACGAACAGACGGCCGGCGGCCGCCCGGTTCAGTCGACGAGATCGGCGAACAGGATCGTGGACAGGTACCGCTCGCCGAAGGACGGCACGATCACCACCACGATCTTCCCCTCGAACTCGGGGCGCCGCGCAACCTGGGCGGCCGCCCAGATCGCCGCACCCGAGGAGATGCCGACCAGCAGCCCTTCCTCGCGAGCGGTCCGCCGGGCGGTGGCCACGGCATCATCCGCGGTGACGTCGATGACCTCGTCGTAGACGGTGCGGTCGAGGATCTCCGGGATGAAGTTGGCGCCGATGCCCTGGATGGGGTGGCCGGCAGGCTGACCCCCGTTGAGGATCGGCGAGGCCGCCGGCTCCACCGCGAAGACCTTGATGTCGGGATTGCGGGCCTTCAGTACCTGACCCACGCCGGTGATCGTGCCGCCGGTACCGATGCCGGCCACGAAGGCTGCGACCTGGCCGTCGGTGTCCTTCCAGATCTCCTCGGCGGTGGTCTCCCGGTGGATGCGCGGGTTGGCCTCGTTCGCGAACTGGCGTGCGAGCACCCCGCCCTCAGCAGCCGCGATCTCCTCGGCCCGCTGCACCGCACCCTTCATGCCCTCCGCCGCCGGGGTGAGCACCAGGCGGGCGCCGTAGGCCCGCAGCAGTGCGCGGCGTTCCTTGGACATGGACTCGGGCATGGTCAGCACGACCTGGTAGCCGCGGGCCGCGCCGACGAAGGCCAGCGCGATGCCGGTGTTGCCGCTCGTCGCCTCGACGATCGTGCCCCCCGGGCGGAGCTCCCCGGACGCCTCGGCCGCATCGATGATGGACACCCCGATGCGGTCCTTCACGCTGTTCGCCGGGTTGTAGAACTCCAGCTTCGCCGCGACGATCCCACCGGCTCCGTCCGTCACCCGGTTCAATCGGACCAGTGGGGTGTTGCCGACGATCCGCGTCACGTCCTCATGGATCGGCATTGCTGCGGGTCACCACCTTGTCGACGGCCGGGGGCGGGCCCGACGGCCTGAAATTGGGTTTGTTGATCGAGTGAACTCAGTTTAGATCCAGATCGTTCACCGCGACACCGGTTCGCCTGCGAGACCCGGGACTCAGTGCTCCCGAGGAACCACCGCCCGGCACCCCGACCACCTCCACCTCCCGACCTTCGGGGCACTCCGGCCAGCTGTCAACCGGAGA
>Ga0265334_10001729_pt1 | contig 10436 bp, 6 predicted proteins | sample 42023metaG_FD_192442 | JGI IMG/M metagenome (GOLD analysis project Ga0265334, IMG submission 192442) | Rhizosphere microbial communities from Carex aquatilis grown in University of Washington, Seatle, WA, United States - 4-20-23 metaG | ecosystem: Host-associated > Plants > Roots > Rhizosphere >...
GATCATCCTCGGCATCGGCGGCGACAACAGCAAGGGCGCGGACGGCACCTTCTACGAAGGCGTCATGACCAACGGCTACGCCTCGGCCTCCACCGAGGCGGCGGTCCAGGCCAACATCGTGGCGGCCGGCTACAACACCGGCGGCGGCGGAGGCGGGACGACCGGTCCCATCACGTCGGGCCTGAACAGCGCCAAGTGCGTGGACGACAGCGCCGGCGGCACCGCCAACGGCAACAAGATCCAGATGTGGGACTGCCAGTCCGGCAACCCGAACCAGCAGTGGACGGTCGCATCCGGCGGGACCCTGCAGGTCTTTGGCAAGTGCATGGACATCACCGGCGCCAACTACAACAACGGCACCCTGGTCGAGCTGTGGGACTGCAACGGCGGGGGCAACCAGCAATGGCAGGCGACCAACGGTGAGCTGGTCAACCCGGCCTCCGGCAAGTGCCTGGACGATCCCGCGTCCAACACCGCCAACGGCACCCAGCTCGTGCTGTGGGCCTGCAACGGCGGCGCCAACCAGCAATGGCACCTGCCCTGACGCGGGTCTGAGCTGACGTCCGCCCGCCGTCCCCAGGCGGCGGGCGGACCAGGCCCGGGCCAGCCGATCCCGGCAACGGCAGCTGCTCCGGCAGCGTAGAGGAGCTTCGTTATGTCTGCACGGCCCCCGCACCCCGTCAGCCGCCGCCAGCTGCTGTTCGCGACCGGAGTCACCGGCGCCGCCGAGGCCGCCGGGCTGCTGCGGCCAGCGCGCGCCCTGGCCACCGGCGGCCCGCAGAGCTATACCGCGAGCTGGTCATCGGTGGACCAGCACCCGCCGGCCCCGCAGTGGTTCATGGACGCCAAGTTCGGCATCTACTTCCACTGGGGCGTCTTCAGCGTCCCGGCCTTCAGCAACGAGTGGTACCCGCGCAACATGTACAACGCCGGTTCCGTTGAGAACCAGCACCACATCGCCACCTACGGCGCCCCCTCGGTGTGGCCATACCACAACTTCATACTCGGCGCCAACGACAAGGCCGGCCAGTTCACCAAGTTCCAGCCCAAGCTGGTATCGGCCGGCGGCAACTGGGACCCCACCGCGTGGGCGTCGCTCTTCAAGCAGGCCGGAGCCAGGTTCGCCGGGCCGGTCGCCGAGCACCACGACGGGTACTCGATGTGGAACAGCCAGGTCAACGAGTGGAACTCAGTGAAGACCGGCCCGGGTCTCGACCTGCTGAGCCTGCACGCGCAGGCCATCCGGGCCCAGGGCCTGAAGTTCATGTGCTCGCTGCACACCGCCTACCACTTCAACGGCTACTACCAGTACGTGCCCGCGCAGTCCACCCAGACCCTGAAGAAGCTGTACGGCCAGCTCGGCAGCGCCGCGGAGAACCAGCTCTGGTACAACAAGCTGGCCGAGGTCATCAACGGCTACCAGCCCGACATGATCTACCACGACTTCGACCTGAACCTCGTCCAGGAGAGTTACCGGCTGCAGTTCCTGGCCGACTACTACAACGCCGCGGTGTCCTGGAACAAGGACGTGCTCACGACCTACAAGGACGGGTTCGACAACCTGGGTGAGGTCTTCGACTACGAGCGCGGCGGCCCGGGTTCCATCGTGACCCCTTACTGGGAAACCGACGACAGCGTCTCGCCGTCCACCTGGTGCTACGTCCAGGGCATCGGCTACTTCACGACCCAGCAGCTGCTGCACTCCTTCATCGACCGGGTCAGCAAGGGCGGCACCATGCTGCTCAACATCGCCCCGACCTGGGACGGCACCATTCCGTCCCAGCAGCAGACGATCCTGCTCGGCTTGGGAGACTGGCTTGGCCGCTTCGGAGAGGCGATCTACGATACCCGCGCCTGGCAGGTCTACGGTGAGGGACCGACAAAGATGGGCGGTGGCGCCTTCACCGGTGACGTCGCCGGCACACCGCAGGACATCCGGTTTACCCGCAGCCAGGACAACACGGTGCTGTACTGCACCGCCCTTGGCTGGCCGGGCAGCACCATGACGATCCAGACCCTGAACTCCAACCAGTTCAGCATCGGCAACCTGACGAACGCGCAACTGATCAACAACGCCGCCGGGTCGTACGTCAACCTGCCCCGGCCCACTCAGGACGGGAGCGGCCTGCACCTGCAGATGCCGTCAAGCGGCGCCCCGTTCAGCGCGCTGGCGTACGTGGTGAAGCTGACATTCTCCTCTGCCATCCCCGCATTGACCGGAGGCGGCATCCCCTCCGGCTGGGCGAAGATCGTCAACGCCGCCAGCGGCCTCGTGGTCGACAGCGGCGGGAACGTCGCGTCCGGGTCGAACCTCAAGCAATGGAACTACAACGGCAGCACCAACCTGCAGTGGCAGTTCGTGAGCCTCGGCAACGGCTATTACCGGATCGTCAACAACACCAACGGCATGGTCATCGACAGCTGGGGCAACGCCGCGAACGGCGCACCCGCGCGGCAATCTCCCTGGAACGGCGGCAACAACCAGCAGTGGAGCCTGGTGAGTGCCGGCAACGGCAACTACCACATCGTCAACCGCACCACGGGCACCGCCCTGGACGGCCTGGGCAGCACCACGATCGGCTCCGCCACCGACATGTGGGCCGTCAACAACAGCACCAACAACGAATACAGCATCACCGCGGCCTGACCGCCCCACGCCTTCCCATTCCAGCCTGCCGAATTCCCGAGGAGGACCAGCATGTCCCGCGTTACGAGATCCCGGATAGGCCGCGCAACGGCGGCCACGGGGGCAGCCCTGCTGCCGCTGCTGGCCGCGGCCGCGGCGGTCCCGGCCATGGCGGCGAGCGTCGCGTCGTCGCCGAGTGTCGTCAACCTGTATGTCGCGCCGGGCGCACCCGGCCTGACGGCCTCCGCGGCGGCCGCGGAGACAGGGTCCGCGCAGCAGCCGTTCACCAGCGTCGCGCAGGCCGCGCAGTCAGCTCATCAGCTCTCGGCCAGCTCCGACGTGGTCGTCCACCTGGCCGCGGGGAAATACCAGCTGACCCAGCCGCTCACCTTCACCAGCGCCAACGCCGGCCAGAACGGCCATACCATCAGCTACGCCGGCGCGGCCGGCGCGGCGACGGTCATGAGCGGCTCCGCGCCGGTGACGGGCTGGACGCTGCAGAACCAGTCAAGCAACATCTGGGTGGCCAACGTGGGCACCGGGGTGAACACCCGGCAGCTGTACGTCAACGGCGCGGAGGCGCCCCGGGCCGCGATCTCGGTGCCCCGCTCCGATTTCACCTTCACCTCGACCGGGCTGACCATCACCAACTCGTCACTGAACTACCTGGCCGGACTGACCGACCAGAACCAGATCGAGGTGGAGAGCGTCGACTCGTTCACCGACCGGTACGCGACGGTCGCCTCGATCAGCGGCAGCACCATCACCATGCAGCAGCCGGGGTGGGCCAACAACAACTTCGGCTACGACGTGCTGGCCCAGCCGTTCGCGGGCGGCGCGATGTACCTGGAGAACAACTACTCCTTCCTCCAGCAGGCCGGGCAGTGGTACCTGGACTCGCCCACCGGACAGCTGTTCTACAAGGCCGCCTCCGGGCAGAACCCGAGCAGCCTTGACATCGAACTGCCCAAGACGCAGACGCTGCTGAACGTCAGCGGCAGCTACGGCAGCCCGGTCTCCGGGCTGAGCTTCAGCAACATGACGTTCACCGGCGCCACCTGGCTCGGGCCGAGCGGCAGTCAAGGGTACGCTGACCAGCAGGCCGGCGCGTTCATCACCGGCAGCTGGTCCCAGCCGTCGTTCGGCGGCTGCTTCAGCGGCTGCCAGCAGTTCGAGGCCACCCGGCAGAGCTGGGACCAGATGCCCGCCGCCGTACAGGTCTCCGCGGCCAGCAACGTCACCTTCAGCGGCGACACCTTCACCGGCCTGGGCGAGGCCGGCCTCGGCATCGGCCAGGACCCCGACGCCAACCCCAGCGGCCCCGGCCTGGGCGCCAGCAACATCACCGTCACCGGCAACACGTTCAGCAATGACGCCGGCAGCGGGATCGTAGTCGGCGGGATCCAGGCCAACGCCCACCACCCCAGCAACCCGGCGATGACTAACCAGAACATCACGATCAGCAACAACCACGTCACCGGGGTCGGGACGGACTACAAGGAAGTCCCCGCGATCCTGTCCACCTACGTGAGCGGCGTGACGATCAGCCACAACCAGGTCGACCACCTGCCCTACGACGGCATCGACATCGGCTGGGGCTGGGGCATCAACGACCCGGGCGGCAGCCAGGACTACGTCAACCGGGGCACCTATAACTACCAGCCGAAGTACACCACCGCCACCACGCTGAAGAACAACACAGTCTCCTGGAACCTGATCTTCGACACCAAGAACGTGATGCACGACGGCGGCACCATCTACAACCTGTCCGCCAGCCCCGGCTCGGTGATCCAGGACAACTACATGTACAACAACAAGTCCACGGTCGCGCTGTACCTGGACGAGGGCTCCCGCTACGTTACCCTCTCGAGCAACGTGGTCCAGGACGCCGGCGTGTGGGCGTTCACTAACGCCAACGCCAATAACAACACCAGCAACAACACCTTCAGTGGCAACTGGTACAACGGCGGTGCCACCCAGGTCGCCACCGGCTCACCGCACAACAACGTCCTGTCCAACAACGTCCAGGTCAGCGGCACCAACTGGCCATCGGGCGCGCAGCAGGTCATCAGCCAGGCCGGTCTCCAGAGCACGGGCGGCGGGTTCCCGAGCGGTTATCACCGGCTCGTCATCGCCAGCGACAGCCTGTGCCTTGACGTGTCCGGCAACACGACCGCGGCCGGGGCGGCGATTGACCAGTGGACCTGCAACGGCCAGTCCAACCAGCAGTTCCAGTTCGTGCCCGGCTCCGGCGGCTACGGCGCGCTGCAGGCGCAGAACTCCGGTGACGACGTCACCGTGACCGGCAGCGCCACCGCGGCCGGGACGCCCGACATCGCCCAGGAGCCGGCCAGTTCCTCGGCCAGCAGCCAGTGGCTGCCCGTGGCGCAGTCCGACGGCTCGTGGTCGTTCAAGAACTCCGCCAGCGGCCTGTGCCTGGACGTGTTCGGCGCCGGGAGCAACCTCGGCCAGCAGCTCGACCAGTGGGCGTGCAAGAACGCCCCAGGCACCAACCAGGACTTCAGCCCCCACTGACACCACACCTGAGGTCAGATCAAGAACATGAATACCACCTGGCGCGTCGCTTCGCGCAAGGTCATCACCGCCGAAGCGGCAGCGCTCCTGTCGGTGGCCTGGTGCGTCTGGGGCGCGGGCGGGCAGCCCGCGTCCGCCGCGACCCAGACGACGCTTTATGCCTCGCCGACCGGATCGGGCTCGGCCTGCTCACAGTAGGCCCCGTGCAGCCTGGCCGGGGCGCAGGCCGCGGTCGAGACCATGAACAGCTCGATGACCGGTGACATCGTGGTGCAGCTGATGGGCGGCACGTACCGGCTGTCCAGCACCTTGCAGTTCGGGCCGCGGGACTCGGGAACTAATGCTGCCGGGGTGGAACCCGGCGGCGCGATGGTCGAGCTGTTGACCCGGAACAGCGTCGGCAACCACGAACTGGACCCGGAACCGGCCCGCCGAACTCCCTAAGCACCATGAGACGCCAGAGATCCGCAAGACACCCGGAAAGGCCTGCGTCATGCCCGCTTCATCCCCGTCCCCGTCGCACTCGTATCAGCTCACGCGCCGAAGGCTGTTGACGACCGGTGCCGGCGCAGCTGCGGCATTCGGCCTGCTGCGCTTCGCGCCCGCGGCCTCTGCGGATGCAAGTACGCGGAGCTACACCACGACTGACGCCGCGAGTGACGCCTCGGTCGCGTCGGTCGACCTGTCCGGGTCGTGGAGTTTCACACCCGCAGGCCAGGGCACGACGTCGATCACCGTGCCCGGCGGCGGGTGGTACAAGCAGGGCTTCACCACCGTGGGCGAGGCGGTGTACTCGCGCAGCATCACCGTGCCGGACTCGGGGCAGCCGCAGTCGGTGTGGATCGAGTTCGGTGCGGTCAACCACCAGGCGACCTTGTCGGTGGACGGCCGGGCAGTGGCGACTCAGACCACGGCCTTCACCCCCTCGAACTTCGATATCACCGCGTATGTGACGCCCGGCAGCACGCACACGATCAGCGTGGACGTTAAAGGCCGCAACGCGCTGAAGAACCCGTCCAACGGCAGGTACCTGGTGCCCGACGCCGCCGAGTGGTGCGAAGCGATCCCCCAGGGCATCTACCGCTCCGCGTTCCTGCGCGTGTACCCCGCGGTGTACATCAGCGACACGTTCGTGCGCACCTCGGTGGCCAACCAGGCCCTGAGCTACGACGTGTCGGTGACCAACACCTCCGCAAGCGCGCGCACTGTCACTCTGACCGGGTCGCTCTCCTCCGACAACGGCACCTCGTTCAGCTACCCGTCGCTGCCTAGCAAGCCCGTCGCGGTGGCCGCCCACTCGACCAGCACGGTGACGATCGGCCCGGTGGCCTGGAACCTCGGCACCACGTCCTACTGGTGGCCGAACGTGCCCTACCGCTCCGGATACCGCGCCCAACTGCATGACCTCGCAGTGCACGCATCCACCGACGACGGGCACACCAGCGACGCCACCTACCGGTTCGGATTCCGGGAGTTCACGCAGAACGGCGCGTACTACTACCTCAACCGCGTACGGGCGAATCTGCGCGGCGACAACCTGCAGGGCGCTGACTACGACCGGATCAACAACGGCGGCGCGGGCGACGCCTACGACGCGCTGCCCGGCTTCCTGCCGCCGTCGAGCACGAACGGCGGCTGGCCGCAGGCCGTCGACAACCTCCAGCGGCTCAACTACAACGTGATCCGCGTCCACCAGGAGCCGGCCAGCCCCTACATGCTGGACGTGGCCGACGAGCTGGGCCTGATGATCATCGACGAGACCGCGATCCGCGGCTCCAGCGGCGGCCAGGACTTCTCCGCCGGGCTCACCAACATGGTCAACCACGCCCGCGCCCTGGTGCTGCGCGACCGCAACCATCCCGCGGTCATCCGCTGGAGCCAGGTCAACGAGCCGAACGGCAGCGGCCAGGACTCCGACCAGTTCGAGCAGGACCTGTACGCGGCGATGAACGGCAGCGACGGCACCAGGCCCGTCAGCGTCGACGAAGGCGTCGGCGCGTCGCCCAACCAGTACCCGAGCATGACGCAGGCCAACTTCAACCTCGTCCCGCACTATCTGGACGGCTTCGGCAACTACGGCGAGCAGCTGTGGTCCGGGACCGGCCGGCCCCTCGGCGAGGGCGAGTACATCTGGCCGGCGTGCAGCACCGTGCAAGGTTTCGAATGGTTCGCGACCGCGACCGCCGCCAAGCGCGGCAAGGACGCCAGCGACCTTCGCCCCTACACCCTGCTGTCCGGCTGGGCCGGTTTCGTGCCCGGCGTGCGGACCACCGACTTCACCACCGAGGAAGGCCGCCACCCCGTCTACGGCGCGGACAACCTCACCGATCCCTGGAGCAACCCGCAGATCCAGCGGATCCAGGCCGCATTCAACCCGATCGCCGCGATCGACCTGCCCTACTGGTCCGCCTCCGGGGCCTCGGACGCCAACGGCGACTTCCCGCTCCCCCAGGCGGTGCCCGCCTATTCCTCCGGCAGCACGGTGACACGCAACATCACCGTGTTCAACGACGACTTCAGCAACACCTCCGTCGCCTTCGCCTGGACGGCGTACCTGAACCAGGTAGGCGGCACGGTCATCGCGTCCGGCACTTCCACTCTCACCATCCCGCTCGGCTCCCGCGTCACTGAGCCGGTCACGTTCACCGCTCCGGCCACCGGCTCGCGGATATATCTGGTGCTGTCCACCAGCAAGTCCGGCACCACCACGTTCAGCGACTCGGCCGAGTACTTCACGCTGGGCTCAAGCAGCGGCCCCACGCCCGGCACCTACCACATCGTCAACCGCAACAGCGGCAAGCCCCTCGCCATCGCCGGCAACTCCACCGCCGACGGAGCCAAGGCCGTCCAGCAGAGCGGCGGCCTGCCCTGGACCATCAGCACCGCTCCCGGCGGCACCTTCACTCTGGCCTACACCGGCAGCGGCAAGGTGCTCGACGTCAACGGCGGCTCCTCGACCGCGGGATTGCAGCTGCAACAGTGGACCGCGAACGGCGGCACCAACCAGCAGTGGTATCTAAAGCCCACCGGCGACGGGTACTACACCATCGTCAGCCACGACAGCGGACTAGTTGCGGACGTGTACGGCCGGTCAACCAGCGACGGAGCCCAAGTCGTGCAATGGACCGCCAACGGCGGCACCAACCAGCAATGGCAGTTGGCGCCCTGAACGAAGACTCACAGGGTGGGCGGCCAGCCGTTTACGTCTGGCAGCCCACCCGGCGCAGCTCCCAGAGGCAATAGGCGAGTCTCCCATCGTTTGCCAGTCGGATGTGGCTCTCGTTGGGTGACCTTTCGGATGGTTTATCACTGCCTGCTGTCGCGGCTGCAGCTGCAGTCCACCAGCGACCAGCAGGAGTACCTGCGCTATCCGCCGATCGCCGCCGCCGCCCCCGCGGCGATCGCGGGCCCGTGGCGGAACCGGGTGCCGCCGAGCTGAGCCTGCCGGTGCCGCACCTGCGCGGCGCGCACGCCGGGGTGGAGCTCGTCTATCCCCGCGATCCGCGTTCCGCCGCCCGCTGGGACCCGGCCTCAGGGACACTCGCCGTGACGGTCCCCGGGCCGCCGTCCGCCTGCGTGCTTCGTATCGACTCCTGACGCCGCGGCCCGCGGGCCTTCCGTTCAGATAACAGCAAGAAGCGGGGGAAGCGCTCGCGGGCCGGCCGGGGCCGGTGCCGCGATGTCGGCGGGTGTCCGTATTCTGTGCCAGGTAACGGCGAAGGAGGACGGCGAGTGGTCGAGATCAAGACGGCGAGGGAGATCGACGCAATCGGGGCCGCGGGGCAGGTGGTCGCCGACATCCTCGCGGCGACCCGCGCCGTCGCCGCGCCCGGCGTCACCCTCAGGGAACTCGACGCCGCCGCCAGGGAGGTCCTCGCCAAGGCAGGGGCGACCTCGCCGTTCCTCAACTATCACCCCAAGTTCGCCCCGGTCCCGTACCCGGCGGTCATCTGCACGTCCGTCAACGACGTCGCGCTGCACGGCATACCCGGTGACTACCGGCTGCGCGAGGGCGACCTGCTCAGCATCGACGCCGGCGCCACCCTGGACGGCTGGGTGGGCGACGCGGCCATCTCCTTCCCCGTGGGGTCGCCGCTCGACGGCGACGCGGAGCTGATCGCGGCGACCGAGGCCGCGCTCGCGGCGGGCATCTCGGCCGCCCGGCCGGGCGGCAGGCTCGGCGACATCTCCGCCGCGATCGGCAAGATCGGCCGCGCGGGCGGCTACGGGATCTCCACCGACCTGGGCGGCCACGGCGTCGGCCGGACCATGCACGAGGACCCGCACATTCCCAACCGGGGCAAGGCCGGCCGCGGCCTGCGCCTGGTGCCCGGCCTGGTGCTGGCGATCGAGCCCTGGTTCATCGCGAGCGGCAGTGACGGCATCTACCTGGATGAGGACGGCTGGACGATCCGCACCGCCGACGGCAGCCGCGCCGCGCACGCCGAGCACACCATCGCGATCACCGCCGACGGCCCGGTGGTCCTTACCGCGGCCTCGCACTGAGAATCCGGCAACCCGGGGGCTCGGCGCCGGCCCGGTTCCCGAAGCGGCGCCTGGTCACCGCTTCGGATTTACCGCCCGCGCCAGGCCCGGAGCCAGGGCCGGGTACGGCGGTGCGCCCGCTGCCGTCAAGCGGAAGGACTGGTGACGTCACCAGGCGCGGTGGCCCGCCGGGCGGAGACGGCCAGGTAGGCGGCGAGCAGGGCGACGCAGGCGCACAGCGCGGCCGCCGACCAGCCGAGCGCGGGGCGCAGCCCGACTGCCGCGCCGAGCAGGCCGACGGTGAAGCCGCTGCCGATCCGCATCCCGTTGGCGCCCACCCCGTAGACGCCGATGACCTGGCCCTTCTTCTCGCTGGGCGCGCGCAGCTGGACAACGGTCTGGGTGATGGACATGGCCGCGAGGTTCGCGATGCCGCCGATGACGAGCAGCGGCGCCGCGATGAGGTAGTCGTGGCTGACGGTGAAGAAGACGGTGCAGGCGCCGTAGACGAGGGTGGACCACAGCGCGGCGCGGACCGAGAGCCTGATCCAGCCGGTGCCCTCGAGCAGCAGGCCGCCGAGGACGCCGCCAAGGCCGTTAGCGAACAGCAGCACGCCGTAGGCGGTGCCGGCGGAGATGCCCGTGGTGGTGGCGGCGATGGACGGCATGACGGTGCTCATGGCGGCGCCGACGAAGAACGCGCCGAGGCCGGCCAGGATGATCATGACGGCGAGCACCCGGTCGCGCGACACGTCGCGGAACACCCGGACCGCCGCGAGCAGGGTGACCC
>Ga0265334_10001730_pt1 | contig 10436 bp, 8 predicted proteins | sample 42023metaG_FD_192442 | JGI IMG/M metagenome (GOLD analysis project Ga0265334, IMG submission 192442) | Rhizosphere microbial communities from Carex aquatilis grown in University of Washington, Seatle, WA, United States - 4-20-23 metaG | ecosystem: Host-associated > Plants > Roots > Rhizosphere >...
CAGCTGTAGTGCATCAAGTAGGCCCGCTGAAGCGTCCGAAGAACCGCCTTCGGCGTCACAGAGATACCAGCACCTCTCATGGCGGCGATGAATCTTGTGACGTCGCCCTCGAACCCGGATGTCGCATTTCCCCGCAAGTCACCGATCCGTGGTGGAACCCAGTATCCCTTGCCGTTCTCCTGAGCCCAACTCGCCCCGCTCAACGCTGATGCCGTGCAGGTACTGACAAGAGTTCGCGCCGATGCCCGGTCGTTGGACGACACCGGATCGGTGGTCGTGGTTGTCGCTCCTGCGGAGTTGCTGAGCTGATTGCCGGCGACGAACAGAGCAGGGTTCACCACGAGCGTGATCGTGGCACCCGCGCCAGGGTCCAGGGTTCCCACGGCACACCGAACGGTCACCCTGTCACCAGTGCAGGTTCCCCGGTCGGCATTCGACGAGACCAGCGTCACCGTTGGCGGGCCACCCGTGCGGGGGTTGCCGGGAGTGCCGGGCAGTGTGTCGACCACCTGAACGTCCGATGCGGCAGAAGGGCCGTCATTTCGCACCGTGAGCGTGTACGTCAGGCGCTCCCCCGCAGTTGCGGGGACCGGCGAGGCGTCCATCCGCAGTGACAGGTCCGCCGTGAGCGCATATTCGCAGGTGAAGGGGTACTCGAGGGGAACCCGACTCGGCCCGATCCAATCCCGCTGGTCATCCCACTCGCCGGTCGATCGTGAGAACAGGAGATTCTCCGGGTTCCCTGTCGAAACCCCCCAGGGCCCTCCGTTGTCGGGCGATCCCGGACCCCAGTTCAGATACGTGAACGGTTCGCCGGTCAGCCACCGCCAGGTGCCCTCCGAGCCCTCGTCGGTGCCGTACAGCCAGCCATTCCCATAGTGTGAGTTGACCGACTCCTGTTCTTCCTGCGAGTTGACGGTCAACAGGTTCCCGCTCTGACCGGCACAGTAGGTGATGGCGTCGGCCCAGGTCATCGGAGTGTGCACCAGTTCGTAGCGGTGTCCGTTGAACTCCCAGGAGTCGGACGCCGCCGCGGGTGACACCGCAGGATCTGCACCTACTGCACACATGCACAGAAGCGCCGCCGTCACGGTGCCGATACGTCGCTTCACGAGCGCTCCTTCGCGACCTGCACTGGTTGTCCCGTCGCCGTCCGCCGCTTCGCGGTTCCGCCACCCCTTCTCCGCCCGGGGGGCACGTCCGCGACTCGTCGCGGACCGCGCACACGAGCTGGACGGGGAGGAGGACGGCTCTGAGGCCACAATTGCCAGAATGTTCGACATCATCACGGGAGACACCTCGGGGACGCCCAGCGTGGCGTCCGGCCTCGATCCCCCCGGGAGGCATACGGACAGCCTACGGCCTTCAGCCCAGGCCGGAACGTGGTGACGGGGCCGCGTCAGTGCAGGGGGCGGCGCATGAGGACGCGGGAGAACCCGCCGCTGACGGAGGAGGTGTCGGCGGCGTGAGTGAATCCGGAGTCCTCGAAGAGTTTGCGTGTTCCGACGTAGGCCATCGTGATGTCGACCTTCGCGCCGTGGTTGTCGACGGGGTAGCCCTCGATCGCCGGGGCACCGTGGGATCGTGCGTAGGCCACTGCTCCTTCGAGCAGGGCATGTGAGATGCCCTGACCGCGGTGACCGGGCCGGACCCGGATGCACCAGACGGACCAGACCGCCAGATCGTCGACGTGCGGGATCTTCCGTGAACGGGCGAACTGGAGTTCGGCGCGCGGGGCGACCGCGGCCCAGCCCACCACGTCGGTTCCGTCGTAGGCCAGAACGCCGGGTGCAATGGCTCGGGAACACAGCTCTCGGACGTACTCGGCCCGGGCCGGCCCCTGGAGGGCACGGTTGGCGGCCGAACCGAGCCGGTAGGCAAGGCACCAGCACACCGACGATGTCGGGGTCTTGGGGCCGAGGATCGTCGCGACGTCCGCGAATCGTTCCGCGGTGGCGGGGAGGATGTCGATGGTCACGTGTTCTCCTGCGGAAGCCGGTTGCTGTGGGGCCGAGGGTCGGCCGGGGCCTGGCTGGGTGGCGTCATGTGGCTGACCAGGCGCTCAGGTGCTCAGATCGGGCACGAGGGCGATGATGCGGTCCATGACCTCCACGGTGTGGCGGATGTCGTCCTCACCGATCGCATCGGTGACCGCGCGGGCCCAGGTCACCGCACCCGGGCGCAGTTTCCCGATCGCCTCACGACCGGAGGTGGTGGGGACCAGCAGCCTGGCGCGGGCGTGCGCGGGGTTGGGGCGGTACTCGGCCAACTGGTGCTCGACCAGAAGGTCGGCGACTCGTTGCACGCTCTGTCGGGCAAGGCCCATCTCCCGGGCAATGCCCGCCACGGTTCGTGGCTGCTGCAGGACGGCGCCCAGCACCTGCCACCAGGCCGCGGTGAGGCCTGCCGGTTTGGCGAGCTGCTCGGCCACCTGCAGGAACAGGCCGTTGAGCCGGAACGTCCGCAGCACCATGTCGGTGAACACCTCACGGTCGCCGACTTCCGCGGTGCCCTGGGCCGCGAGGGGGTGGCTTCGTCCCGAGACGGGGGTCATGCCTGCGCACCGGCAAGGATCGCGTGGCCCGATGGATCCTGCCCTCCGAACCACCGGTACCGGGCGCCCAGCACGTCGGGCGTGAAGACGCCGAGCAGTTCCAGGGCGGTGCGGGCGAATTCCACCGGATGCGTGGGCCCGGCGGTGACCAGCCCGCGGACTCGCCAGGTCCCCGGATCGCGGTGCCAGGTCGAGCGATTGACCCGGCAGATCACCTGGCTGGGCTCCCGGTCCGCCCAGTTCGGGAAGACCGCCGGGTGAACGGTGCGGGTCGAGGCCATCACGACATGATGCTGTCGATTTGACAGTGTCCTGTCAAGTTGCGAACCGATGCCGTCGTTGGTGCACAGCCTGTGGGGCAGCCCCGGGACGACCCCTGCCACCCAGGCGTCGCTCCTGCTCCCCCGGAGAGCGGCGTCGTCCGCTTCCACGCACGGCAGCGCGCGGACCACCTGGGCTCCACTCGCGACCGCACACCGAGCCGGCCTGGGATGCCGCACCCGGCGCGGTTTCACGTCGGGTACGGCACCCGTGAGGGCCCACGGCCTACTGCTGGTCGGCCTCGGGTTCACCGGACCGATCCGTTGGGCGCGAGGTCGTAGCCGTGCGGTGCGAGGTCGTACCCGTGCGGTCGGGCAGTGTGGGTTCCCCGGCCCTGGGTCCGCCCACGCAGTGCCGTGGCGTACCCGAACAGCTGTGCCAACGGCACCAACGCGCTCACCACGACGGCCCCGCCGGGTGCGGGCTCGCATCCGAGTACCCGTCCACGGCGGGCCCCCACGTCCCCAAGGACGGCGCCGAGGCAGTCCTCGGCAACTTCCACCCTGACCTGGGAGACCGGTTCCAGGAGCACGGGACCGCACAGGGCCAGTGCCCGTTGCATCCCCACCCGGCCCGCGGTACGGAAGGCCAGCTCGCTGGAGTCCCGGACATGCGTGGCACCGTCCATGATCCGCACCCGCACACCCACGACCCGCTCCCCGAGCGGACCAGCGGACAGAGCCTCCCGGCAACCGGCTTCGACGGCCGCCACGAACTCGGCCGGCACCCGGCCCCCGGTGACCGAGGAAGCGAACTCCAGGTCGACGTCCCAGGACCCAGCCGGTTCGACGTCAAGGACGATGTGCGCGAACTGCCCCGCACCCCCGTCCTGCTTGACGTGCCGGTGGACCAGGCCCGTCGCCGAACCAGTGATGGTCTCCCGCAAGGCCACCCGCGGGCGCCCGATACGCACGGCGACCCCGAACGCCTCGCGCAACCGCTCCACGTTGACGTCCAGGTGCAGCTCGCCGCTGCCTGCCAGCAGCGTCTGACCCGTTTCGGCGTCCGTGGACACCCGCAGCGTCGGGTCGGCGTCCGCGAGCCGGGCCAGGGCCGCATCCAGCCGGTCCGTGTCGGTCCTGCTCACCGGCTCGACGGCGACCGCCACCACCGGCTCGGCGAACCGTGCCGGATCCAGGACCACCGGGTGAACCGGGGAACACAGGGTGTCTCCCGTGCCGACGCCCTTGAGTCCGACCGCTCCGACCACTTCACCGGCGACCGCGTCGTCGACGTCGGTCAGTCGATCGGCATGCACCCGAACCAGTCGACCGATGCGTTCGAACCGGCCGGTCGCCGTGTCCAGCACCCGCTCACCGGGGCGCAGGATGCCCGAATACACCCGCAGATGCACCAGACGCCCGGTCCCGGCGTGGTCGACCTTGAACGCCAAGGCCACCAGCGGCCCCTCGGCCTTCGGAGCCACCGGCTGCGGTACCTCACGCCACCAGCCCTGCGCGGGGCCGGCGTCCAACGGTGAGGGCAGCAGGTCGACGATCGCGTCGAGCACCGGCTCCACCCCGATCCCGCGGTAGGCGGCCCCGGCCAGGACGACCACGACCTCCCGTGCCAGCACGAGGTCACGCAGCACCGCCCGCAACGTGACGGCGTCCAGGTCTCCCCCGGCGCTGACCACATCGAAGGCGTGCTCGTGCAGGGCCGCGACCTGTTCGACCAGTACCCGTCGACGCTGCCCGGCCTCCCGAGCCAGCGGAGAAGGGATCGGTGCCGTGCCGAGTTCGTCGTCCACCCAGGTGAGCATCCGCTGGTCCACCAGGTCAACCAGGCCGATGAGCCGACCGTCCCGCCGGACAGGCAGATGCACACTGACCGCGTCCACCCCCAGCCGGCTGCGCAAGGACTGCACCGACCGGTCGAGATCGCTTCCCGCCCGGTCGAGCTTGTTCACGAGGACCACACGCGGTACCCGGTACCGGTCGGCCTGGCGCCACACGGCCTCGGTCTGCGGCTCGACCCCCGCGACACCGTCCAGCACGACCACCGCACCGTCCAGGACCCGCAACGAACGCTCGACCTCGACCGCGAAGTCCACGTGTCCGGGAGTGTCCACGACGGTCAACTCGTGGCCGCGCCACGCACACGACACCGCGGCGGACCAGATGGTGATCCCGCGACTGCGTTCCTGACGGTCGAAGTCCGTCACCGTCGTACCGTCGTGGACCTCACCGGCCCGATGCGTGCGCCCGGTGAGCAGCAGCAGCCGTTCGGTCAGCGTGGTCTTGCCCGCATCCACATGCGCGAGGACCCCCACGTTGCGGTGCAAGCGAATCCGCGAGTCCACCGCGTTCGGGGACCCGTCCAGGAACGGGCCGGAGGGCGAGGGCGAAGGTGGGCGTACGGCACCAGGGTTCGTCATTGTCATCATCACGTCTGCCTTCGATCAGGACTGATCCGGGAAATACGACCGGCACCCCGACGCAGGCGCGTCCATCACTCCACTGCCCGGCCGCACGATCAACACCCCGCCGACCGGGAGCCGGCAGACAACCAGCTCAGCGGTGGCAGGGCACAGGCGAGGGCAGAGCGCAGTCAGTCAACGGCTCACGACGAGCCGGAAACCCGGCTGGATCACGCTCACGCAGGGAGCGCGGGAAGACCCAGGATCACCTCGAACAGGCACGCGGGGATACGACGGGACGCGCGCTCACACACGACCGGCCCCTTCTCTCGCGTCAACGAACGCCGCCGACCGTAACCGCCCCGACAGCCACACCGCCAACCAATTCCGCACCGACCCGGGTGAGCGGCCCGGCCAGATCGACAGCTCCGAACCCGACACCGGGACGATGTGGGCCGACGCAAGCCCTCGGTGCCACGGGATCCGCGACCAAGATCCTCGAACTCGAGCCGCGGCCGACCAGTTGGGCCACGCCAAGGGGTCCATGACCCAGGACCACTACTACGCCCGGCGAGCTGCCCGCACCGGTGCAGCAGAGGTACTCGAAGCAGTCGATCGGGGCGGGAACGGATCTTCCGGACATGATCCCGATGACGAAAGGTATGGGTAAAGCATGGACGGGATCTTGAGAGGCGTCGGCGGCATCCGCCTGACCTGCATGGTTGGTGCACCTCAAGCTCCAGCATACGAACCACATCACCCTCGCTGTGACCAGTGCGTTCTCACTGCCCGTCGTCGGGAGTGGCGTTCCGTGAGACCCGAGGATGGCCTCGAGCGGAAGATCGGGGTCATCAGCCGACTCGTTGCCCCCCGCAGGGGAGCTGGATCAGGCACAGGTTCCGCGGTGCCGCGAGCGACTCCGGGTGTGACACGTCCAGGCGGCGAGAGATTCCTCTCGTTCAGAACCGAGTGCTCTCACGTATGGGTAGCAAGGAGCCTCAGAAATGGGTCGTCAGTCGGCTCAGATATGAGTAGTTCAGCGACTCATGTCTGGTAGCTTGACGTCATGGTCGAAGAGTCTGAGCTGATCGCCAGGCGAGTGAGCGGGTTACTGGCACGACTGGTGACAGAGGAGCCCGTGATCGCGTTGCACGGACCGCGGTCGGTGGGCAAGTCGACCGTGCTGCGGATCCTCGCGCAGGACCATGGTGTCGAGGTAATCGACCTGGACGACATCGAGACCAGGGAAGCGGTCGCAGGGAACCTGACCCTGTCCATCGGCGGCAAGTCCCTGCTGTGCATCGACGAGTACCAGCGAGTTCCGGAGGTACTGGATGCGATCAAGACGAGACTGAACCGGGAGGGAAGCCGTCCTGGCCTTGCGGTGATCACCGGCTCGACACGCCAGGACGCACTGCCCGCAACTGCGCAGGCGCTGACCGGCAGGCTCCACACGGTCACGATCTGGCCGCTGTCGCAGGGTGAACTGGGGGCCAGCCACGAGAACCTACTGGAGGCCCTTCGCATTGATCCGGATACGGTCGTGGCACAGCATCCGACCTCGGACAGCACCCGCGAGGACTACGCCGCGCGAGTCTGTGCCGGCGGGCTTCCCCTCGCTGTACGCCGGTCGGAAGCAGCCCGTGCGCGCTGGTTCGACGACTTCGTCCGTCTGTCGGTCGAACGAGACGCCCGCGAACTGAGCCGGGTCCGCCAGCGACAGTCACTGGCGGACCTATTGATCCGGCTGGCTTCCCAGACCGGGCAGTTGCTCAACATCACCAAAGCCGCCGCGGCCATCGGCGTCGAGCGCAAGACCGCGGAGGCCCATCTGCGGTTGCTGGAGGATCTGTTCCTGGTGGTCCGCCTGCCCGGTTGGGGGAAGACCTTGCGCTCCCGGGTGAGCGTGCGACCGAAGGTGCACCTGGTCGACTCGGGCCTGGCGGCCCGGCTGCTGCGACTCACCCCTGCCAAGCTGGCCACCTTGGATCCGGCCGTGCTCACCGAGTTCGGCAACCTGCTGGAGACCTTCGTGGTCAGCGAACTGCGCAAGCAGGCCTCGTGGCTCGACGAGCACATCTCCCTCGGGCACTGGCGGACCAGTGACGGAACTGAGGTCGACCTCGTTGCCGAGTTCGACGACGGACAGGTCCTCGCCTTCGAGGTCAAGGCGAACCAGCGGGCCACCGCGACCGACATGTCCGGCCTCCAACAACTGCGGGACGCACTCGGGTCACGGTTCCGCGCCGGTATCGTCCTCACGACCGGACAGCGCACCTACACGCACAGCGACCGCATCCATGTCATGCCGATCGCCCGACTGTGGCAGCACGTCGATCTGGGCACTCCTACTACCTGACGCACGCAATGCGCGCAGATGTCACCACCCGACTGGATCCGTCCGTCGTCAGATGGCATGCACATCGGTTGTCCGTATCACGCGAACCGCCCCGGAGGCGGTCGAGCCATCGACGGTTCGCATGCCGGAACACGTTGACCCGCGTCTCCGCAGGCCACACCCAGAGTGCACCGTAGGTTCCAGCATACGAACCACGCCACCACGGCCGTGAGCAGCACGTTCTCACTGCCCGTGGTCGCGGAACGCTCCCTCACACGCTCCACTCGGTGATCGTCTGCCGACCGTCTCCGCAACGCCCGTCCATGGCGCCTCTGGCCAGCCCGCCCCTGGACCGGCTCGCAGTGCGGACTTCCAGCAACGAGCCGGTGAACGCAATCCCCAACGCGGCGCGATCGCCCTTGAGCGCTCGACACTTGATCGTCAGGCTTGGTTGAGCCTGGCCTCACGAACGAGATCATCGCCATCGGCTCCGCCCATCCCTGCGCACGAAGCCCGGGACGGACCCGAGCCAGGCACCATCGCCAAATCGGATATTTCAGACCCAGGCCACAACCCAGGGTCGTTGCATAGTCATGTGATCAAGCTGTGAGCTGCGGGGACGCGCGCGGGGAGGTCCGCGGAGGCGGGCATGAAGCAGGTGCGACCGTCCGGAACCATGGAGTTTGACTAGAACGTCCCGACTCCAGACAAGGCCGCACCCGCAGATGGCCTCCTGCCCCATCACCGCCCTGACCCAGGCCTTGACCACTGATCCGGGGTCCTGCCCGGAAGTGACCGACCGTGAGCGCCCCAGGCTGATCCAGGCCCTGGAACAGGTGCCCGATCCCCGCGGGCGACGCGGGGTGCGCTACCGCCTGGCCACCTTGGTGGGCGTTGCGGTGTGCGCCGCCATCGCCGGGGCGGTCGCCTACGCCGGTATCGCCGACTGGCTCGAAGACCTGCCCCCGGATGCCGTGGCCGCCTTGGGTCTTGCCCGGCGCCCGGCGCCGACCACCGCGTGGCGTCTGCTCACCCGCATCGACTCCATCGGCCTGACCCGGGTCCTGGCGACCTGGCTGCTGGCGCGCACCCCGCCGCGGGGCTCGCCGGCCGACGGCACCCGCACCCATCTGCTCTCGGCCTACGACGTGGCCACCGGCATCACCCTGGCCCAGATCCCCCTGAAGACCAAGGGCGGAGAGATCGCCCAGGTCAAGCCACTCCTGGACAACATCGAGGCCGTTACCGGGACCATGCGCGGGGCCGTGTCCGTGGCCGATGCCCTGCACGCCCAGACCATCCACGCCACCGATCTGCACGAGCGCGGGGCAGCCCTGTACGTACGCGTCAAGGCAAACCAGCCCCGCCTGCTGGCCCGCCTACGATCCCTGCCTGGTCCGACGTGCCCGTCTGGGACCGCACCCGTGATCACGCCCACGGGCGCCGCGAGACACGCACCTGCAAGGTCGTCACCGTCCCGGCCGGGCTGGGATTTCCCCACGCCGCTCAGGCCGTGCGGATCACCCGCACCCGTTACCTGCGCTCACGCACCACCCGCGAAACCGCCTACCTGATCGTCACTCTGCCCCACGAGTGCGCATCAGCGGCCGAGCTGAACCTGTGGGCCCGCCAGGAATGGACGATCGAAAACAAAAGTCACTGGGTCCGCGACCGGTCATTCGGCGAAGATCACTCCACCAGTCGGACCGGGCACGGCCCGGTCAACCTCGCCACCCTCCGCTCAGCCGTCAAGGCCGCCCTCAAGAACGTGGGCTACCTCCACATCCCCGAAGGCCGACGAGACCACACCACCGTCACCGAAACCCTCTACCTCCACGGCCTCATCTGAGGCCCACCAAATCGGGACAATCACGGAACATGCCGGAGCCCTGAACACCGCCCACCGTTCATCGGACACTCCCGTTTGGGGCAGCGCAGGAGGTCTTTCTTGGAAGTCCCCATCTTGCGGTAGTCCCCGCCGGTTTGGGATCGACAGGACGTGGGTGCTTGCCGGATGTGGCCCGGGACCGGACGGGGCCCCGGTCCCGGGCCTGTGGAACGGCTGTCCTGCCACGCCGGATGCAGGACACGCTGGACCGTTACCACCCGAGGGCAGCTTCGGTGCTCAGCTGAAACCGTTCCTGTGCGACGACGCTACCCAGAAGGGAGAGAGCTCAGAGCAGCGTCAGTTCACAGTGGGGGTAGGCGTTGGTGAGAAACTGCTGGAACTGGGCCGTGAACCAGGAACCGGAGATCGGCGCGTCGGCCACGGCACCCGCCCTCCAGCCGTCGCTGCGGGTGTCGCCGGTTCCGGCCAGGTCATACATCTGGCCGAAACCCCTTCCACGAGGGTTGGTCCGGGCCGGCCCGCAGCGGCGAACTGAAGTCACGCGGTTCATGCGCCGTTACCTGCCAGCGAGTACGCGTTGGCCGGCTGGAACGAACCAGCGGTGTACGAGCAACCGTCGGCCTCACCCGGAGGCTTGACCCACAAGAACGCGTCCACGCTGGAGGTACCCGTGTTCGTGGACGGGTTGTTGCCCACACGACGCGTCGAGGGCAGCGTGTCGTCGCACCAGTCACCCGAGCCCGGACCGGTGCCGTTGCGGCTGGTGTCGATGACCTGGTGCAGGTTCGACGGGCTGCCCAGCGCCGCGAGCACCGACTGCCCGAAGCTGATCTCGCTGCTGGTGGTCTGGAAATTGGACACGTTGCTGAAGAAGCCGTCCGCCTTGGACACCCCGGCCGCGGTCAGCCGCTGCGCGGCCACCGACGCCGAGTTCCACGCCGAGTGACCGGCGTCCAGGTACACCTTGGCGTTCGAGTTCGCCGACTTGATCGTGGACACCGCGGCCGAGATCGCG
>Ga0265334_10001732_pt1 | contig 10434 bp, 8 predicted proteins | sample 42023metaG_FD_192442 | JGI IMG/M metagenome (GOLD analysis project Ga0265334, IMG submission 192442) | Rhizosphere microbial communities from Carex aquatilis grown in University of Washington, Seatle, WA, United States - 4-20-23 metaG | ecosystem: Host-associated > Plants > Roots > Rhizosphere >...
CGGACAAATTCAAGGGAACGTTCTCCGCCCGCCAGGTTTGCGACGGGTTGGGACAGGCCCTGGCGAAGTTTCATCCCCGGGTCCTGCTGGAGACTTGTCCCCTCGCCGATGGCGGTGAGGGCACCCTGGACGCTTTCCAAGACGCCGGGGTGGTGATCGAGACCCTGGATATCCAGGACGCATTGGGCCGCCCCAGGACCGCTCGCCTGGGACGCCTGAACATCGGCGGTCGAACCCTCCGGGTGGCGGAGAGCGCCGAATGCCTGGGTCTTTCACTCATCCTTCCCTCCCAGCGTGCCCCGCTTCAATCGTCCTCCTTCGGTTTGGGGCGACTCCTTCGGTCTTCCGATCCACAAGTCCCGCAAAACTGGATCGTCGGCCTCGGGGGGACCGCCACCCTGGACGGCGGGCTGGGTTTTCTCCAAGCCCTCGGCGCCCAATTCGAAACTTCCCTGGGAAGATTGGATGCCCCGGCTACGGCCGTTGCCCTGGGATCCATCCGGGGGGCGGATCTATCGCGAGCGAAACGGCTCTTTTCCCCCGGGAACCTCACAGCCTGGTGCGACGTCCTTTCGCCCTTGCTGGGCCCCACGGGCGCCGTGGGGCTTTACGGACGCCAAAAGGGTTTGAAGCCCTCCGAATCCGAGGGGATGGAAAAGGCCCTGGGATCCTTCGCGGGCGTCCTGGAAAGGGCCTGTGGGCGGTCCCTCCGGGTCCTTCCCGGCTCCGGGGCGGCTGGGGGGTTGGGGATGGCCCTCGCGGCCTTGGGCGGGGATTTGGTCTCCGGATTCTGGGGTTTGGCGGGAGTCTTGGACCTGGAACTGAAGATCCGCGGTTGCGACGTCGTCTTAACCGGCGAGGGGCGTTTGGACCGCTCCACCCGGGAAGGCAAGGCCCCCTGGGGAGTCCTTCAGATGGCTCGTCGGCTCCGGAAGCCCTGTTTCATCTTGGTCGGCTCCCTCGAGGGTCCCGACCCCGCTTGGGACGGTGTCCTGAAACTCCAGGCCGGGGACGGCCAACCCGATTGGGAGTCGGCTGCCCGTGATTTTTTTAAGTCGGTCCAATCCCTTCCGGGCCATCCCCGGGCATAAAAAAAGGGCGGACCCTTCCGGGTCCGCCCTGACCGCGTAAACGACCGTTTACTTCTTGTCGTCATCCGCCTTCTTGACCACGCCCTCGATATCCAGCTCCAGTTTCACCCGGTCGGACACCACGGCGCCGCCGTTATCCAGCACCTTGTTGAATTTCACGCCGAAGTCCTGGCGGTTGATCTCCGTGGTGGCCGTGAAGGCCACGCGCTGTCCCATCATCTTGTCCGTCACCGCGCCGGAGTATTCCACGTCGAGCACCACGGGCTTGGTGACGCCGTGGAGGGTCAGGTTCCCCGTCAGTTGGAACTTCCCGTCCTTCATGGCCGAGGCTTTCTTGGCCGTGAACTTGGCCGTCGGGTACTTGTCGACCTCGAAGAAATCAGCGCTCTTGAGGTGGGTATCCCGCCGGTCATTCTGGGTGTCCACGCTGGTGGTGTCGATCGACACATCCACCTGGTCGCCTTTGGGGTTCTTCTCGTCGAAGCTGAAATTCCCCTCGAACTTGTCGAACTTGCCCATCACCGTGCTGATGCCCAGGTGCTTCACCTTGAAAAGGATGTTGCTGTGGACTGGGTCGATCTGGTATTCCGCCGCCCGCCCGCGACCCGTCGTCCCCAACGCCAAGACCAGTCCCAAGGCCAAAACCGCCGTCTTACGCATGACCACCTCCGTAAAATTTGATGAATGGAAGGGTTAAGTTAGGACCATTCCCCCTGGATTTAAAGTACCCCGCCGACGGGGCCTTGGTTCCCGCCGGGAGCCCCTTTAATGGGTTTTGGGGGGGCCGAATCAAAAAGGCCTTCCGGTTACCCGGAAGGCCTTTTAATCAGGTCCTTTTCAGGCCTTGGGGGCGCCCTTGACCCGGAAGGCCACCGAGGCCAAGACCAGCGCGTCCAGGACCACGAAAGCGATCATGTATTTGGTCCCGCCGACCGAGAAGCCGTAGCTGTGCAGGCCCGCCCCCAGGACGAAATTGACCCCGTACCAGGCCATGAGCACGCCCAGGAAGGCCGTCACCACCCCTACGATGAACCCGAAATCCCGGAGCCACCCCGAGAGGCGGCCGTGGAGCACCGCGATGTAGCCCAGGAGGGCGATGAGGGCCCAGGTCTCCTTCGGGTCCCAGCCCCAGAAGCGGCCCCAGGAGTAGTTGGCCCAAACGCCCCCCAGGATGGTCCCGGCGGCCAGCAGAACGACCCCCACCTGCACGGCGCGGTAGGCCCAAAGCGTGGATTTCTTGACGCGGTCGATGTCGCGGCGGTCCGTCGCGAAGATCCACATGGCCCCGTGCGCCAGCATCCAGGACAGGAGGAAAGCCGCGTAGCCGAGGGTGATGGTCAGGACGTGGATGGTCAACCAGTAGTTGCTCCGGAGCACCGGTTCCAGGGGATGGATCCCGGGGTCCAGGACGCCGGTGGTGGCGTCCGCCACGATGAAGCCGATCACCCCGATGATGGCGCCCGCCAGGGCGAAGGTCCGGTTCTTGTAGACCGCCTCGAAGACGATCGCGAACACCGCCGCGCCGAAGATCACCCAGATCAGGGACTCGTACATGTTGGTGACCGGTGGCCGTCCCGAGATGAGGCCGCGCAAGACGAACCCGTAGATCGCCAACCCCAGCCCGCCCAAGTAAAACGCCCAACCCCCGAGGTACGCCCAACGGGCGCCGGATACCGCCGATATCCCGATCAAGAGCGCGGCCAGGAGGAAAAGGATCCAGGTGTTCTGGAAGGGTTGGAGGTGGTTGTAATGGACTTCCAGGTCGATCTTTTTCTGGTCGGGGTAATTCTTCCCGCCGATCTGGGCCAAGAGGTCCTTCAGGCGCCGGGTGGCTCCCGCGTAACCCGGCAGGTTCCCCTGCATATAGCTTTGGAGCGTGTCGCTCAAGGCGCTCATGACCTGGCGCGGCAGGGCGGGAGCCTCCCCCGCTTTCGGTTCCGGCGAGGGGAACAGCTGGAGGTCCCCCAGGGAAATCCACCCGCCGTTCTCGCCGTGGGGAATCGCCACCATGACCAAGGCCGCGCCGGACTTGATATCCCTGTACATTTGGACCCGATCCACGACCTGGAGGGCTTCCTTTTGGGCGTCGTTCAAGTCCTTCTTTTCCTGCTGTTTCTTATAGGCGTCCTCGGCGTAGGGCATGAAGCCCTCATGCTTCAACAGCCAATTCGCGGAAACGTAACGGTCCCCCGGGGGGACCCCCAGGAGGGTCCGGAGGGAGGGCTCCCCGATCACGATCATTTTTTCATCGTCATGCTTGTCCGGGTAGGCCATCCAATCCACCAGGGTCTCGAGGGCCCTACGCTTGCCCCAGGTCTCGCGGCCCGTGATGAACCTCACGGATTCGCGCGCGAAGGTGTCGAGGGGCTTGAGGCGTCCCGCGGCCTGGATGGGGATGGATTCCAGGGCCGTTTGGTCGAAGGTTTGGGTGAAGCCCGGCAAGGCCACCGCCAGCAGGAACAGGGTGAGTCCAAAACGTTTCATGTCGTCTCCCTCAAAAGGTGTTGGCCATTGTTGGTTCGGCCAGGCTTCCAAATCAAGCCCGGCCCCCGGATGTATCGAAGGGGCCCAAAACGATTGGGTTCGGGATCAACTTCGACGAGGGGTCTCATCTTGCGTCTCAGCCTCGCCCCGCAGGCTGGGCTGGGGTCGTCGCCGTTTGGGTAGGCTTCGCCGAAGGCGTCTTCACCCGTCCCCTTGGGACGGGCGCCCAACTGCTCAGCCTCGCCCCGTAGGCTCGGCTGGGGTCGCAACGGTCTGCATTTGCTTCACCGAAGGCGACTTCCTCCAGGTGTACATCAGGAGGATGCCCAGGATGAGCACGATGGACCCGCCGTATTTCAGGATGATCCCGGGGTCCCTCGCCACCGAGAAAACCGAGACGAAGGTGCCGTCCCCGTTCGGCGAGTAGCTGGCCTGGTAGATGGTGAAGCCCCGGTGCTGGAGGGGCTCGTTCATGCTGATGGTCACGTCCCGGTCCACGTTCTTTTCCGGGTCCACCAGTTTCACGTCACTGGCGTAGGAGGCGGCCTTCTGCGTTCCCGGGTCGAAACCCATCTTGAATTTCTTGAGGCGGAGGGCGAAGGGGAGGTGCAACTGCTCGGGGCCGTAGGCCAAGACGAAGGGTTTGCCGTCGAGGACCAGGTTGGACTGCCCCTGCCAGGGGATCCAGCCTTCCAGCGATTCGGGGGGGCGGTCGAGCTTGTAGCGGACCGCCGGGACCGGATCCTGGCCCCGGGCGAAGGCCAGGGGCCGGTAATCCTCCGAGGGGACCGCGGCGGGCTTGGACTCCAACACCGTGAGGTCCATGTCGATCCAACCGGTCGGATAGGGCACCCCGGGCTTCTCGACCTTCTGGAGGGGCTGAAGTTCGCCCTTGAACTTGGTTTGGAACCTCAGCGATCCGTCCTTGGCGCGGCCGAGGACCAACCCGTTGCGTTCCACGGCTTGGAGGATGCGGTTGAAATTTTGGTCCTCCACGAAATAAAGCTGGGCGGGACCCAGGTCGAGGCGCGAATGCTCGGGGTTGCCCAGGAACAGCCAGGTGTCCTGGTCCACGAAGGAACTCTTCAGGCGCACATGGACCGCGGGCCAGGAGTCCCCACCGGCCTTGGCCGGAGCCGCCGAAAGGACCTTCTCGGAGTTCTCCAGGTAACCGTCGAAGGAAAGGAAACCGCCCCCATCGAGGTGGATCAACACCGGATGGTCGGGCGAAGGGTTCCGGAAACGGAATTGGGCCGGTACTTTCTCCTCGGGTCCATGGGCCCATTGGTAATAAAGGAAGGGTTTGTTTTCCTGGACCGTAGCCCCCACTTCCCCCTCGGCCAAGGCCATTTGTCCGTCCAAACCCGTGGTCTGGGTGATGAGGCTCCCCAAGAGGATGAGGATGATCCCGGCATGGGTGGTGACGAACCCTGTGTGGTATTTCTTCCAGGGCCACCGCGACAGGGCGGAGGCCATGACGTTCAGCACCAGGAAAAGGAGGATGATCGAAAACCAGCCGGTCCCATAGACGTAACGCTTGGCCACCGCGGCCGTGTATCGGGACTCCACAATGGTCCCGGTGGCCAAGACCAGGGCCAGGACCACGATCAGGAAAACGGCCAATTTAAGGGAAGATAGGAAACGGAATAGGGGGTTGTTTTTGAAGGTCAAGTTAGGCTCCACGAGGGGATAGGGCACATCTTAAACAGCCGGAAGGGCGGAAGCAAGGCGGCATGTGGTTTCCATTCCCCTCCCGACTCCCCATCATTTGACCGGGGTTTCGGGCGTCGGTTCCTGGATTCATCGCAAAGTCCCCGGCCCGCCGGAAAGGGCGGGCAAAGTCACTCGCCCAAGTAGGCCGCCTTGACCCTTGGATCCTTCCGGACGGAGGCCGCCTCCCCTTCAAGGATGATTCTCCCTGTTTCCAACACATAGGCCCAATGGGCGGTCTCCAGGGCGAGGTGCGCGTTCTGCTCCACCAGGAGAACGGTGGTGCCTTCCCGATTGATTTGTTTGACGATTTCAAACAGCGCCTCCACGACCTGGGGGGCCAAACCGAGCGACGGCTCATCCAGGAGAAGGAGTTCGGGGCGGGCCATGAGGGCGCGCCCCATGGCCAACATCTGTTGTTCACCGCCCGAAAGGGTGCCGGCGGCCTGGCGGCTCCGGTCGGAAAGACGGGGGAAGAGCTCATGGACCCGGGTTAGGTCCCGCCGGATCCCCGCCCGATCGTCCCGGGTGTAGGCCCCCAACCTCAGGTTTTCCTCGACCGTCATATTGGGGAAAACACCCCGTCCCTCGGGGCTTTGGGCTAGCCCTAAGCGTACGATCAAGTGCGGGGCCAAACCCCTCAAGTCGACGCCTTTGAACCGGAGCGTCCCCCGGTCCGGCTTCACCAAACCCGAGACCGCCCTGAGGACCGTGCTTTTCCCCGCGCCATTGGCGCCGATCAGGGTCACGATGGACCCTGGGGGGACCCGAAAGGACACGCCGTGCAGCGCCTGGATGGCGCCGTAGCTCACGGCCAGATCGTCGATTTCAAGCAGGGGTTTTTCCAAGCCGAAACACTCCCGACCTATTTCTTGGACCCTAAGTAAGCCTCGATCACCCGGTCATCCGCCTGGACCTCGGCGGGCGTCCCCTCGGCGATCTTGACGCCATGCACCATGACCGCCACCCGCTCGCAAAGCCCCATGACCACTTTCATGTCGTGCTCGATCAGGAGGACGGAAAGGCTGAACTCGTCCCGGATGCGCCGGATGGTCCCCATGAGCCACTGGGATTCCTGGGGGTTCATCCCGGCCGCGGGTTCGTCCAACAGGAGGATCTTGGCCCCGGTGGCCACCGCCCGGGCGATCTCGAGTTTCTTCTGGTCGCCATAGGACAACCCCCCCGCCAAGGCTCCCCGCCGCCCTTTGAGTTCCAGGAGGCCGATCAACCGTTCCAATTCCTCATCAAACGACTCCTCGTTCTCCCGCCATCTCGCGGTCCGGAAAAGGGCGTCCAACGGCCCGTCGGTGGCCCGGTGGTGGAACGCCACGCGGATGTTGTCCTCAAGAGTCAGGCCCTTGAACAGCCGGATGTTTTGGAAGGTCCTCACCAGGCCCTGGGCGGTGATCTCGTCGGGCTTCAGTCCGTCCAGCGGCCGGTTGAAGGCCCGGACCGACCCGGATTGGGGCCGGTACAGGCCCGAGAGGAGGTTGAAGACGGTGGTTTTCCCCGCGCCGTTGGGGCCGATCAAACCCGCCAATTCCCCCTGCCTAAGGACCATCGAGAAATCATCGACCGCGACCAACCCCCCAAAAGCCAGGGTGAGGTTTTCAACGTCCAGGACCACGGGTCGGGGATCGGCCATCAGGAACGCCTCATGACGGGGTCCCGGGCTTCGGGTTTTTCTTCCCGAACATTTGCCAGAGTTCCCTTCGGCCGAACAAGCCGCCGGGACGGATCAGCATCATGCCGATGAGGACGAGGGAATAAATCACCATGCGCAAGTCGATGCCGGTTAATTCCTGGAGGGGGCGGAGCGCTTCCGGAAGGAGGGTCAGCAGGAAGGCCGCCACCACGGACCCCGAGATGGACCCCAGGCCCCCCAGGACCACCATGATGACCAGCTCCACCGATTTCATGAACCCGAACTCGGAGGGATTGAGGTAGGAAAGGTCGTGGGCGAACAATCCACCCGCCCACCCCGCCAAGGCCGCCGAAACCACGAAGGCCTTCACCTTATACCCGGTCACGTCCACTCCCAGGCAGGAGGCCGCGATCTCGTCCTCCCGGATCGAAAGGACCGCGCGGCCTTGGTGGGACAGCACCCACCGGTGGATCGCCAGCACCGCGGAGACCAAGGAAAGGAACACCAGGAAGGCCGTGGTGGTTTGGGGGATGCCAATCATGCCCCGGGCCCCCCCCACCTCGGGGATGTTGAGGAGGACAACCCGGATGATCTCACCGAACCCCAGGGTCACGATGGCCAGGTAGTCCCCCCGCAGTCGGAGGGAAGGCAGGCCCACCAGGAAACCCACGAAGGCCGCGGCCAAGGCCCCGACCGCGAGGGAGACCAGGAGAGCCCCTTGCTGGGACCCGGTCGACCCCTGCCAGGAAGACAGGAGGAACGTGTTCACTGAGGCCGCCGTGTAGCCCCCCACCGCCATGAAGCCGGCGTGGCCCAGGGAGAACTGCCCCGAGAGGCCATTGACGATGTTGAGGGAAACCGCCATGAGGGCGTTGATGCCCATCAGGAGGAGGAGCGTCGAGGCATAGGGCGGCAGGATCCATGCCAAACCTTGGCAGAGGGCCGCCACCGCTACGATCCATCCCAGGGTTTTGAGGTTTTGGCTCACCCGTCGCGCCTTCCTGCAAGACCGTCATTTAGAAATCCGAAATGAGGGGCGCGGAATTTTGGATTGAGGCTGCTTGGGGCGTATCCATTCCACATTCCGAATTCCTCATTGCTCATTTTCGATCAAACCTTCTCCGGTTCGTACTTGCCGAACAACCCGGCCGGCTTGAACACCAGGATCACGATGAGGATGCCGAAGGCGAGGGCGTCGCGGTAAGTCGAGGAGAAGTAACCCACCACCAGGGCCTCGGAGATGCCCATGATCAGGCTTCCCACCACGGCCCCCCGGATTGACCCGACCCCCCCCAAAACCGCCGCCACGAATGCCTTGATCCCCGGCATGATGCCCATCAAGGGATCGACCCGGGGATAGGAGATGCCCACCAAAATGCCGGCGGCGGCCGCCAGGGCCGACCCGATCACGAAGGTGAGGGCGATGATTTGGTCCGTGGGGATGCCCACCAGGGAAGCCGTCTCATGCGAGTGGGCGACGGCCCGCATGGCCATCCCCAGCTTGGTCTTCTGGACGATCCACTCCAGGATCAGCATGAGTCCCAAGGAGACCGCCAGCACCACGACCTGTTGGTTGTTGACCTCGACTGTGTCGATCGAGAACATCACCCGTTGGGGCATGATGGTTGGGAAAAACCGGGGATCGGACCCCCAAACCACCTGGCCCAGGTTCTCCAATAGGAGGGATACCCCCACGGCGGTCATGAGGAGGTTGATCCGGGGCCGTCCCCTCAAGGGTCGGTAAGCGAACCGCTCGATCACAAAACCCAGGGCCCCTGCGGCGGCCATGGCGGCGGCCAAGACGAGCAGGAACTGAACCACGGAGGGGTGTTGCGCGGTCCCTAGGGCGGTGGCGGCGAAGAGCCCAGCAAAGGCCCCCACCATGAAGATGTCACCATGGGCGAAATTGATGAGGCGCAGGATGCCATAGACGAGGGTATAGCCCAGGGCGATCAGGGCGTAGATCGACCCGAGGGCGGTGCCGTTTAGTAAGTGTTGTAAAAACGTATCCATAATTTTCTCGCCCGAAGGGCGTTCAATGCCCTTCATGTTTTTCATCCCCGCCGCCTTAGGCAAGGGGAATGGAGGGTTTCCATGGTCGATTTGGATTCTAGCGGAACCCCATGCTTCCCCCAACAAAAAAGCCCCCGCCCTTTTGGGGCGGGGGCTTTTTGTTTTCAGGTCAACTCAGCTTTCATGCCGTGAAATCCAGTTGGGCCGTCCCTGTGTTAAAAAGCCTTGGTCGTTTAGGGTTTGACGGTGGCCACATAGACGGCCTTGCCACCGGTGATCTTCAGGACCACCGCGGACTTGACCGCATTTCGGTCGGGGCCCAGGGTGATGGTGCCGGTCACCCCCGGGAAGTCCTTGGTCTGGGCGATGGCATCCTTGAGGTCGGGCCCGTCCAGGCTCTTGGCCCGCTTGGCGGCCTCCACGAAGGCCCAGCCCGCGTCGTAGCCCAACCCCGCCAACGAATCGGGTTCATGGCCCCAACGCGCCTTGTACTTATCCAGGAAGGCCACGGCCTTGGGCTCCTTCGTGTCGGTGGCGTAGTGGTTGGAGAAATAACAGCCCTCGAGGGCCTTGCCGCCGATCTCGAAGAGTTTGGAGGACGTCCAGCCGTCCCCGCCGAGCAGGGGGACGTTCAGGCCCAACTCACGGGATTGCCGGGCGATCAGGCCCACTTCGGTGTAATAACCAGGCGCGAAGACCACCGCCGGTTTCTTGTCCCGGATCGAGGTGAGCTGGTTTTTGAAGTCGATGTCGCCCGAGGCGAAGCTTTGGTCGATCACCACCTGGCCGCCGCGCTCGGTGAACCGCTGGATGAAGGCGTCCGCCAAGCCCATGGAATAGTCGCTCTTCTGGTCCCGGAAGATGGCCGCGGTCTTGGCCTTGAGGGTATCCATCGCGAAGTCCGCCATGACCTTGCCCTGGAACGGGTCGATGAAGCACATGCGGAAGATGTAGTCCCCCACCTCGGTGACCTTGGGGTTGGTGGAGGAAGGCGTGATCATGGGCACCTTGTTCTTCTGGCAGATCGGCGCGGCGGCCAGCGACCGCGAGGACGCCACCTCCCCGATGACCACATGGACCTGGTCCTGGTTGATGATCTTGGTGACCCCCACCACGGCCTCCTCGGGCTTGCCGGCGTCGTCCACGGTCAGGACCTGGATCTTCTTGCCGTTCACCCCGCCCGCCGCGTTGGCCTCCTCGATGGCCAGGACCAGCCCCTCGTGGTTGGAATTGCCGAAGGTGGCCTCGGAACCGGTCAGGGAGCCGTACTCCCCGATTCGGACCGTGGAATCATCCCGCTTCTTGGCGCAGGAAACGGCCGCGAGGGCCGCCAGGACCAGGGCTGTATATAGGAGGGACTTACGCATGGATCGCCTCGGGCATGGGTTTGGAAACGGGGTTATCGTATGGAACCGGCCAGGAGGTGTCAAGCAAGGGCCCGGCCCATGCATCGGGACCTCCCTCAGGGGGCTTCCCGCCAAAGGCAAGAAG
>Ga0265334_10001733_pt1 | contig 10432 bp, 6 predicted proteins | sample 42023metaG_FD_192442 | JGI IMG/M metagenome (GOLD analysis project Ga0265334, IMG submission 192442) | Rhizosphere microbial communities from Carex aquatilis grown in University of Washington, Seatle, WA, United States - 4-20-23 metaG | ecosystem: Host-associated > Plants > Roots > Rhizosphere >...
AAGTTAGGAGTGATGAAGCCCCTAATTACCAACTCCTTGCTTCTCCCGACCTGGTAGCGGCCTAGTCCACCCGGCGGTAAAGGCGGTTCCGGGCGTCCACGCACTTGAAAAAAACACGGCCCCGCCCCAAAAGGGCTTCGGTCCGGCCGAGGATCAGGAACCCCCCGGGATGGAGCGCCCGGGCAAACCGCTCATAAAGCGCCTGGTGCTCGTCCGCCGTCAGGTAAATGAGCAGGTTCCTGCAAAAGATCATGTGGAAAGACCGTTCGGGCCGTTCCCAAGCGCCCATCAAATTCCGGACCTCAAACCGGATCCGGCGCCGGATTTCCGGGACCACCTCGACTTTCCGTCCCGATGTGAGGAACCACCTGGCCCGACGGGCTTCCGGAAGCTTGGCCAGAGACTCCACCGGGTAAAGCCCGCGTTCGGCGGCGGACACGCTGTCCGGGTCGATGTCGGTGGCCTCCACCAGGAAATCCCCTTCCAAGTGGTTCAGCCGCCACTCCTTGAGGGCGATGGCGAGGGAAAAGGGTTCTTCCCCGCTGCTGCAACCGGCGCTCCAAATGTTCCAGATTTTCCCCGGGAAGTCGGCCTCCAGGAACGGAAACACCTGCCGTTCCACGGCGTCGTAGACTTCGGAGTCCCTGAAAAACTCCGTCACATGGACGGTCAAGCGATCCACCAAAAGGGGGATCTCCCTGGGATCGGCCCTCAGGACCCGGAGATAGGCGGCGTAGTCCGAAGCGCCCATGGCGCGCATCCGGATCGCCACCCGGCGTTTGAGGTAATTGGGTTTGTAGGAACGGCCGTCGAACCCTCGGGCACGCCGAAGGACTTCCAAAACGGCCTGGAAGTCCTTTTCCTCATCTTCCGGCGGCATGGACCTTGTCTCCCACGGGCCTGTCGGTGGCCCCTTTAGGGTTGGTAAACAGCCCGGTACCCCTTCAGGATCGGCTCCACATCCCAAACGACTTTCGCGAGGGAATAGCCGGGGCCCACGTAGAAAACCGTGGCGGAACCGGCCTTCATCCAAGTTTTCTGGGTGACGGAAGCCTCAACGGGTTTCCGGAGCTGGAAGTTCATGCCCGCGACCACGCCTTGGTCCTCCCCGGCCGATAGGATGGCCACTTCGGTGGTGAGGATCCGATCCGTGCCGGGAACGGGGCCCGCCACCGAGCACTGGATGGGCTCCGCCGGCAAGGGATGCTTCCGACGGGATTGTTTCCACCGATCCAGTTCGTCCTCATAGGACTTAACCGATTCCCCCGCGAAGAACGGAAACCAGGCCCCGATCACGGTACAGTGAAGCAGTTGCCCGTCCACCTCCGTGATCCGAAGCAGACCCAGGTTCTTGACGTAGTCGCCTAAAAACCGGCCCGTTTCAGGGTCGGAGTACGGGTCCAAGACCCGATACACCACCAATTGGTCCCCCACCTTCAGGTCCGTGCGCCGCGACAGCTTCACCACGATCTGGCTCGAGAACCCGATGATGTCCACCTGATCCTTGAGCGTCGCAACGATGGTCCCCAGTTTCGCGACATGGGACTTAGGCGCGCGAAGGTATCCGGCGGTCAGGACGTAATTGAACCACTCCTTGTCCAAACCCACTTTCCTTTTCAGGAAGGTCATCGTCGTCTTGCCGGCCGCTCCGGCGTTCGTGAAATCATCGGAGGTTGACTCAGTCGCCATGGGCGTGGCGGTAGGTTCCGGCTTTTCAACCTTCTCCTCTCCCCAATCCGTCGTGGGCGTGGCGGTTGCCACCAGAACTTCTGTCGGGGTCTCCTGGATTGATAACGTCGGAGTCGCGGAGGGACTCGTCGCGGCCTCCTCCCAGCCGTTCCCGTCGGATTCGGCGGAAACCGGGGTTTCGGTTTGGGGTTCCTTGTTGTCCCCCGACCCATCGGCCGGAGACTCGGTCTCCACGGTGGTCGCGACCGGTGAAGGGACCACCGTCGGAGCGGCCGTCTGAACCGGCGAAGGGGCTGAAGTCGGACCCATCGTCGCGTCCTCAAAATCACCCCCCGTCGAGGCCTGGACGGCTTCGGCGGGCTTTTCCTTTTGCTCCGTTGGGACGGCCTGGGGGATCGGGGTGGCCGTCGGGGTGCTTGTAGCGGCCTGGGAACCCGGCTGAGGTGACGCCGATTCAGGGGCCGGTTCCAATGAGTCGGCCGAGGGCATTTCATTGTCGGCCGCGGCGTCCGCCCAAAGCGTCGGGGCGATGACCAGGGTTCCCAATAGGATTGAAAGCGCCCCGCAGAGCCCCAGGAACTTCATCCGGTGAGTTTGATTATTGGACATTCAGCTTCACCTGTTCTTTAAGTTTTTGGGCCTTCTCCAGCCACTTCTGTTCCGAGGGATACTCCTGAATCACGATGTTACAGTAATCGACCGCGGACATCTTCGCGGCCCCCTGGGACCGGGTATCCGCGATGTCCAACAACCCCTCGCAAACATGCTCGCTATCCGTCGGATACTGCTTGTAAAGCGCCCAAAACAACTTTTCGGCGTTTTGGTTGTCCCCCAGGATGTTCGCCCACCAACCGGCCCAAAACAACGCCGTCGGGGCGCTGGGATCCTTCGCGTGCCCGGACACCCAGGTGGTCGTCTGGTCGGTAATCATTTGGGTGTTCATCGCCACGAAAAAGACGATGACGAAGAGAATGATACCCGCGATCAACTTTCCCACCGGTTCCCCCGATCCGTCTAATACGGCCCGCGGCCGTAACCCGCCCTATTCAATCTTGGAGTAAATGTCGCTGAGGATGTTTTTCTTGGCCCTGGCCTCTTCGATGCGTTTCCGGGCCCGCTCATTCACGGGGTCCATCTCGAGGATGCGGCCCCAAACGAGGATGGCCGCGTCCATCTGGTTCTTGTCGAAGAGCTCTTTCCCTTCGTTATAGATGCGTTCGGACTCCTCTTGAATGGTGGCCTTGAGTTCCGTCAAATGGGCCACCGTATCCGGATGGCCCGGTGACAACCGCAAGACCTTGTTGTAATGCTTGAGCGCCCCCGTCAAATCGGCGGAACGTTGGGCCAGCAGCCCTTCCTGGTAGAACTCGTTGACTTGCCCCTCCAACATCTGGGTCGACTTCTGGAGATAAGCCGTCAAATAGGCGTTTCCTTCGGCCTTGCCGTAGGCCTTCCGGAAGAACTCGATGGCGGTTTGGAAGTCGCTTCGGATGTAACAACGCACGGCCTGTTCGAACATCTTGAGGACCGTGTCTTTCTCGGGGTTGCCCTCCAGGCCGTCGACCCCGAAGGATAACAGCTTCGCGGTGCCCTGTTGGATGTAGCGGTTGACTTCCTCCAGGTCAGAGTTCAGCTCATAACCACGGTTCCAGGACACCAGGGCGCCCAATAAATCACCGGCCTTGTATTGCTCGATGGCCGCCTTATTCCACTCCTCGGCCTTGGCGCGGGTCGCCGTCGCCAGGATCTGCGCCTTGGCTTGCTTCGCGAGGCTTTGCGCCTGCTCGTTCGAGGGGTCGGCGGCCAGGGCCTGGTTCGCCGCGGTCTGTACGGCGGCCCAATCACCCTGTTGCTGGGATTGGATGGCGTCCTGGAGGTGGACCCGGGCGTTTTCCATGGCCGCCATCCGCTCATGGATCGATTGGATATACCCGGCCGCCTGCTTGTTTTCCGGATCCATCTCAAGGACTTTTTGGAACTCCAGGATCGCGGCTTGGAACTTCCCCTCGCGGAAAAGGCCCAAACCCGCGCGGATGTTGGAGCCCGTATCCTTCTTCTTTTCGGTCTTCACGTCCAACTCGCGGAGTTTGGCCATCAACTCATTGGCTTCCTTGTGGTCAGGAACTTCCTGGAGCACCCGTTTCAGCTCGTTCCGAGCGTCGTCATGACGGTTGCGGCCGAAGAGGTCCTGGGCCCGGCGCATCCAGCCGTTGGTCCGTTCCTTTTGCTGGGCGTTTTCCATCTGGCTGATGAGGGATTGGGCCGAGGCCCGGGAGGAGGAAATGCCCTTCATCCCCAGCTCAATCTCGCTGGGGGAGGTCGCCTCTTCCATGGCGGCTTCCTTGGTGATATGGCCGGCCCGGACGAGCCCGATCAGGGATTGGTCGAAGGTCTGCATCCCATACTGGCTTTGGCCCTCGGCGATGAACTGGCGGATGGCCGTGATCTTTCCGTCGGCGATCAGGGATTTGATGGTGGAGGTCACGATCATGATCTCGGCGGCGGGAACCACGCCTACCCCGCCCGATTTCTGGACCAGCCGCTGGGAAATGACGGCCCGGAGGGTGTTGGACAGCTGGACCCGGATCTGGTTCTGCTGGTTCGGCGGGAAAAAGTCCAGGATGCGCTCCATGGTCTGGATGGTATCCATGGTGTGGAGGGTGGAAAGGACCAAGTGCCCCGTCTCGGCGGCGGTGATGGCGGCCTGCACCGTTTCCACGTCACGCATCTCGCCGATGAGGATGATGTCCGGGTCCTGCCGAAGGACGTATTTCAGGGCCGTCTTGAAGGTCTCGGTGTCGAGCCCCACCTCCCGTTGGGTGATGCTCGACTTCTTGTCCGGATGGACGAACTCGATGGGGTCCTCCACCGTCACAATGTGGGCCTGGCGGTTCAAGTTCATCTCGTTGATGAGGGCCGCCAGGGTGGTGGACTTGCCGGAACCCGTGATGCCCGTGACCAGGATCAAGCCTCGGGACTCGGCGGAGATCTGCTTCAGGATCGCCGTGGGCATGTTGATGTCTTCGATGCGGGGGATATGCTGTGGGATCAACCGCATGATGATCTCGGGTTTCCCGCGCTGCCAAAGGATATTGGTCCGGAAGCGGGCCACGCCTTCCAGGGCGTAAGCCAGGTCCACTTCGCGCTTATCCTCGAAGTAGATCCGCCGCTGCTTCTCGTCCATCAGGGACGAGGCGGCTTCCATGACCTCCTCGGCCGTGAGGATTTCCTCGGATTGGGGCGTGAGATCGCCGTCAATACGGAATAAGGGGGGGGCGCCGGCCTTGAAATGCAGGTCCGAGGCCTTCTTATCGACCATAGCGAAGAGGAGTTCTTCCAGGCCCATGCCTTCTCCCGGATGTGGTGGTCTGCGGTTTAACCCGGCATCGGGTCCCCAAACCGCTGAAAACCCAGAAAGGGTGGAAACGTCGGCATTATAGCATCATTGGAAGGTTCAAACGCCTGATTTTGGCCCCTTTCTGGGCCGATGGCTCAAGCGCCCCCCAATTGCCTCAGAAGCTGTTGGATTTCGGCTTGGTGGGGGTCCAAAACGGCCCCCTTTTCCAAAAGGGCTTTGGCCTCCCCTTTTCGATCCAGCTGGATCAACAATAAACCGTAATTTTTATAGGATTCAACGAAATGGGGGTCCAATTCCATGGCCTTCCGGAAAGCCGCTTCGGACCCCGCCGGATCACCCATTTGGATCCGAGTGACTCCCAGGTTGTTCCAGAGGGTGGCGTTATCCCCGCCCAACCGACATGCCGTCCTAAAACAACCTTCCGCCATCATCCACCGTTGCTGGCGGGCGAAATCCTCGGCCAACCGCTCATAAAAGGCGTCACCCAGGGAGGAGGGCGCTGCCGGGGAGGCGTCGGCCCTCCGTTCCGCCGCCCGGTCCCGGTTCATTTTCGTCCCGGGGTTGTCCGGATCCAGGTCCAGGGCCCGTTGGTAGGCCTCGTATGCGCCGTTCCAGTCGCCCCGGAGGGCGCGAACATTGCCGAGGTTGTCCCAAGCTCCCGCGTAACCCGGTTCCCGCTCCAGGGCAATCCGACAAAAAGTCTCCGCGAGGTCCACCCACCCCTTGGATCCCGCCGCGACCGCGAGGTTGCTGTAGGCCTCGGGCGAGTCCGGGTCCAATCTCAGCCCCCGGGCATAATCGTCGGATGCCTCCAGGCTTCGCCCGGAGGCGAATTGGAGGTTTCCGCTCAAGATGAACTGGTTCGCGTAAAAACCGTAGATCTCCCGGGTTTGGACCCCCCGGGAACGGTCTGCCTCGAAATCAAACCTCCCGAAGTGCCGTTGGCGTTGGTCGAGGCCCCACACGCGGTCCCTGACCGCGAAGGGACCGCCCGGCTGGGTCGACACGTCATAGGACAAACCGCCCGGGACCAAGACCCAACGGGAATCCAGCGTGACCTTCGAGAACGCGCCCTTGCCCTGGCTGACCCGGACCGGTCGGCCCGGCATCCCGGGACCCGTCGGCGCGAGGCTGAGGAACCAATTCACCCTCTCATTGAAGGAATGGAGCCCGTAGGGGGGCCTCGCCGGCGGGTCGAGGGAGGCCAGGGCCTTTTCGAACCCCCAGTCCTCGTTCAAAAAAACCGTGGGAACCAAGTCCAGGTCCTTCCGGGCGCCCAGGACATCGCGGACGTATAGGGACGAGAGGACCAAAGTATCCCCCTCCGCCAAGAGGATCCCGCCGCGTGGTTGTTCGAGAAGCGTGTTCCAACCCAAGTCCACCGGCAGAAAATCCCGGGACCTTTCCCAACGGGGGATCAATCGGGCGGACCAGCCAAGCCACCCCCCCAAGGCCAAGACGGCCAGGATCCAGCCCCATTTCCTCGGGCCGAGGGTGGAGAGAAAAGCCAGGCCGCTGGCCCCCAGGAACATCCAGGTACCTTGATAAGCCGCGAGGTAAACCGGAATCAGGAAAAAGGTATCCGTCGTCAATCGGGGAACACCAGCCACCGCCGCCACCGGCAACAAGAGGGAGAGTCCCCAAACCCACGCCGAGGGCCGGTCCCGTCTCCACCAAAAGGCCAAACCCAGCAGGCCCAAGGGCGCCCAAGGCGAAGCCCACCCAAGGGCCTTCACCGTTTCCAGGGCCTGGGCCCCATATTGGCCCCAGGCGCGCGGCGCGCTTTCCAACTCTGTATAAGGGGCCCGCCGAAGGACCCACAACAGCGAATTCCAATGGACCGGGTGGCCCCAATCCAAAAGCGGTTGGTGGATCGCCCGCAAGGGAAGGTAGAGGATCACCGACAGCGGCAACAAGAAAACCGAAAGGACGCCGAGAAGCATCCGAGGGGTCCTCCTCGGCCCGCGGATCCAACCTCCACAGGCCAAAACCGATCCGGCCGCCGCGATCGGCCAATGGATGGCCCCACAGGCACCCAAGAGGAACGCCGATTTCCAAGCCTCCGCTTCCCTCCCCTCACCCCTCGAGGGTCCGCACCGCAGGATCAGCACCATCGCCAGGAGCGCCTGGGAATAGACCAGACCTTTGGCGGACAGCGATTGCCGGAACACCGCGGGGGATACCAGGAGGGAGAGCGCCGCGGATACGGCGATCCAGCGGACCACCCCGGGCGGCAGGTCCGTCCGCTCGGAAAGAAGTCCCAGGGTCCATCGGCCCAACAGCGCCGCGGCCAAAATCACCGCGGCCGCCGAGAATAGGTTCATCCGGAACGCCGGGTCCCCCAGGGGGACCTGGACCGAAAGCCGGGCCAAGAGGTTCACGAGGGGGTGCCCGGGCGGATGCGGGATCCCGAGGGTCCATGCGGCCGTGACGGTTTCACCGCTGTCATCCGCCGCGATGGAGGGTCCTTGGCAGGCTAGGGAAACACCCCAAACCAGGAGCGTCCCAACCGACCAGGCCCAGGCTGGAAAGTCGACCCTGGGGGAATCAGGGTTTCCCATGGGACTCCCCTTCCACCCTCAAAAGGGTCCTCTCGATCAAGGGGACCAACCCGGACCAGCCTTTTCGCCTGGCTTGATCCGCCAGGGAATGATATTTCCTGATCTTGGCCCGAGCGGGGACTGTCCCGGCGGATTGAAAACCCATCCCCAGGATTTGGCACAAGGTGGTATTGGCGGGGTCTTCCCGGAGCCCTTCCCGGCACAGGCCCATCGACACCTCGGGATAACCCTCTTCCATGAAAACAACCGCGAGATCCCCGTAAAGCTCCGGCTGGTCCGGCTTCAGTCCCAGTGATCGGTCGAACCATCCGATGGAGTCCCCGGGGATCCCCGAACGAGCCAGCCAATGGGCGAAAGAGGAGCAATCATCGGCATAGTACCGAATGACCTGGCGGGTGATCAAATCCAATGGGCGCGATGGATCCGATGGGTCATTCACCCCCAAGCCCCGAAGCCTGAACCGAGAATGGATTTGGTTGAAACGTTCCTCCACCCCCTTCGTGGGCCCATAACCTTTTCCAACCCCATAGCAAAGGCCGTAGGGAGTGAGTTGGTCGAAGGACAGGTCAAACCCGGATTTCAACATCAAGGTCCGGTCCATCGAGACGAACAGGTTCCCCCGCTCCCGGGTCCTCAGAAAATCCTGGATCGGGGCCCAGGCGCGGGAAATCGCGAGGGATGGGCGGGATCGGGCCACCTGTCCCCAACCCCACCGGTAGGCCAGGAACTGGGGGGGAGCCATCAGCACATCGGGGCGGCGGCCCATGGCCACTTGCTCGTACCAAATCGGGAATACCGTGTTATCCCCTTCGGCGAGGAAGAAGGCGTTCCGGGGCAGGGCCAGGAGGATATTCGTCCCCAGATCCCCCGCCAAGGTGTAACGGCCCTTGTCCTCGATCCGGAAGGACCGGGCGGCCCAAAAAATGACCGCGACACAAGTCAAGGCCAACAGGGCCGATGCAAGGGATTTGGAAACGCGGAGAACCTTTTCCCAAAGGAAGCTGGATCCCAAGAAGGCCGCCAGGACGAACAAGCCCTGGAGGGACACCAGGTAAACCGGCACGAGGAAAGCCACCTCCTCCCGGGCATAGGTCAGGATGGCCGCCACCGACACGCCGTATAACGCCCAGGCCGGCAGGGCCTTCAACCTGAATTTCCAGAGCGCCCAAAGCGCCCCCATCAGGGCCAGGAACCAAAGCCCGGGGAAATTCTGGTTCACCATCACGTCCCGATACCAAGCAAAAAACTTCTCATAGGAGGACCAGGGCCGCAGTTCCCCCTCGTTGGAGGAAGCCAATTTGCGGGAAATCACCCACCAGAATTCCCCCCAACGGTCCGGATGGCCCCAGCTCATGGGCGGATGGAACCTGACCCGAAGGGGAAGGACCAGGTAGGTCGAGACTCCCACCACTCCCATCGAGGCGGCCCGGGCCCAATCGCGGAGGCCCCAAGTCGCCCTTTGGTTCCAGGCCCAAAGCCCGATCGCCGGGACCCAGAGGACCTGGGTCTGCCAATGGTTTCCCAGGCCCAAGGCGTAGAGACCCAGGACGGCCGACAGGCTCCGGAACCCGTTCTTTTCGGAAACCGCCGTCCGGACCATTTCCGCCAGCAGGAGGAAGGTCAAGGTGTAAACCCCGCCCTTGGCGGTCAATGCCTGCCCCAAAACGTTCGGGGTGAAAAAAAGGAAGGTCGCCAGGAGCGCTAAATGGATCTCAAGGTGAAACCCTTCCCGTGGAAAAACCCCGGGAAAAGCCGCCTGGGCCAAACGACGGGCCGTGGAAAGGGTCAGGAAGACCGCGCCGATGAGGAACGCCTCGGACATCAGGTTCAACCGGAATGCGGGACCGCCCAACGGAAGGAACCGGATCGCGAGGTTGCCCAAAAGCGTGAGGAGGGGGTATCCCGGGGGATGGGGCAGGCCCAAGCAGGACGCGGCCGCCGCGATCTCGCCGGAATCGTCCGCCATCAGCCCGGGATTCTGGATTTGGAGGCCCAGGAGCCAAAAAAGGAGTCCCACCCCGGCCCAAACCCAGGACGGGATCCGTTCCCTTCGCGATCCGATCACGGCTGGTTGAGGAGCTTCCAAAGTTCCGCCTGGGCTTCCTTGTTTTCCTGGTCCACCTGGAGCACGGCCTTGAAGGACGCCTCGGCGCCGACCTTGTTCCCCACCTTCATGAAAAGCCGGGCCAGTTCCAAACGGGATTGGATCTCGTCCGGCTTCCATTTCACCGCGCCCTCCAGGGCCTTCCGGGAATCGTCGTACCGGCCCTGCTTATCGTAGATCACCCCCAGGTGACGCAGGGCGTCGGCAAGTTCGGTGGACAGACGACCCTTTTCCTCCAGGAGTTCGGGCCGTTTCGACAAGGGCGTTTTGGGGGAAGCCAGCGCTTGGTCCAGGATTTGGAGGCTCGTCGGGAGGATCTTGGCCGTTTTCTCGAACTGAAGCCTCGCGGCCTCCAACATTTCCTTCTCGGTATAGAGGCGGTTCAAGGCCACACGGGATCCCTCAAAATCCGGTTGGAGCGTGAGGGACCGTTCAAACGCCCGAACCGCGGGCGGGTAGCGCCCGACCCGCGTTTGGCCCACTCCCCAGGTGAAGAGGCCCTCCACGTACAGGTCCAGGGCCCTTTGGGCGGGACCGGATCCCGCCCGGGCCTCCAGCAGGATTTCGTCGAGGTCATAGCGGGCGGAGGGGTCGTCCGGGGGGAGGGGAGCGGCGGAATCCGCCAACCGCACCATGAGGACGCGGGACAGCGGACGGAACCCCAACCGCTTCTCGTCGCCCTCCCATTCCACCGGCCATTGGGGGACGCCCCAAAGGACG
>Ga0265334_10001735_pt1 | contig 10426 bp, 10 predicted proteins | sample 42023metaG_FD_192442 | JGI IMG/M metagenome (GOLD analysis project Ga0265334, IMG submission 192442) | Rhizosphere microbial communities from Carex aquatilis grown in University of Washington, Seatle, WA, United States - 4-20-23 metaG | ecosystem: Host-associated > Plants > Roots > Rhizosphere...
CAGTGCAACCAACACCTTTACTCCAACCCCAACCCGATCGAACACTCCGACCAACACCTGCACCTTCACCTATACCTTTACGTTCACCCCGACACCCACAAACTCGCCGACTCCCACGCCGACCCCGACCGGGACTTGGTTGACGTCTACTCCGACGAACAGCCCCACGTCCACCACAACCTACACAGCAACTTCCACGGCGGGCAGTGCAACCAACATCTTTACTCCAACACCAACCCGATCGAACACTCCGACCAACACCTGCACCTTCACCTATACCTTTACGTTCACCCCGACACCCACAAACTCGTCGACTCCCACACCGACCCCGACCGGGACTTGGTTTACTTCGACGCCCACCTCCACTCCAGCATTTTTCCCAATGGTTCCTGCTGATAATGCTCTGGTATCGAATGTCCTCAACTACCCGAATCCTTCAAAAACGGGGGACACCGTATTGTCTTTCGTGGTTGGCGGTGGCGTCTCCACCCAGGGCCTTAGAGGTTTGTCGGGTTCGTCCATTCCAGCGGCAACGGCAACGATCCGGATATATACCGCCGCCAACCGGTTGGTCTGGAAAAAAGTGATCTCAGACCTTAATTTTGGGGCCAATTCAATTCCGTGGAATGGGCGGGATGATTTAGGAAGAGCCCTCTCAAACGGTCGGTATATTCTGTCGGTGACAGTAAACTCAGGTGATAAAAACCATACTGAACGGTCGTCGCTTCTGATACTTAAGTAAAAATCATGTATATTGGCAAACCTTTTTAGAATACAGGAGATACCCTTTTGACCCGCGTCGCCATCTTCATAGACGGTTCCAACTTCTACTTCGCCCTCAAGCGAAACAACCTCCCGAACAGGGTGGACTACTACCAGCTTGGGTTGGCCCTGGCCGGACCGACCCGGACCCTCTACCGGGTCTATTACTACAACGTGGCCTACGACCCCGCCATTTACCCCGAGAGAGCCAAACAACAACAATCCTTCCACGACTCCCTGGACCGGACTCCATTCGTATCGACCCGTTACGGCCGTGTCATCCCCGACCGCCAAGGCATGGGTTTCCACGAGAAGGGGGTGGACGTCCGTTTAGCCTCTGAAGCGGTCTATTACGCCGCCCGTGGCCACTACGACGTGGCCGTATTCCTGTCAGAAGACCAGGATTTTGCCCCTGTCATGCAAACATTAAGGGAATTGGGTGTCCAAGTCGAAATAGGGGCTTTTAGGGACCTCCAGACCCGAGAGTTGGTCCGGGCGGCCGATCATATCCTGAACCTCAGCGAGATCCTGGCCAACAACCCCCAAGTGTTCCCCCAGGGCCCCGATCGGGCGGCCGCCACAACCCCGACCAGGCCCTCCCCCTTGCCCATGACTCCCGTGACCGCCATACCGGCCGCGACCGCGGATCCCAAACCGTCGCTCATTCCAGCCCCCAAGCCCCAGCCGGTCCTCGAGGAGACCCAGGAGCCCCAACCCAAGGACGAGGCCCATTTAGTATCCTCAGTACTAACAAAGATCAAAAAGAAAGTTACGGTTAGGAAAAAAATACAAACCCACAAATAAATGAACTCCCAGATCAAAGCCCAGAGTAATTAACTAATGGAAACCTTGCGGTTTACTTAGATCAATGCGACTTGCGCCACAAGGTAACCGCGCGGTAAGAAGTACATAATGGTCATTTGCATCTATATCTATTTTCTTTGAAGGGGCCCATACTCCAGGAACTAAAACATTTCCACAAAACCGATTGTTTGTCCAGATGTACTAAATAATCGCTGGAGACCATTAAATGAAACTGTGCTCGGTTAGAACTTTTACCATTGGATTATTTTTAATATTATTTACTACAGTCTCAACGTTCATGACCGCTTGTTCAAGTAAAAGTCCGTCATCTCCCAGCTCTCCTGCGGCCACACCCACCTCTACGCCTATTCCAACTTTGATGATCTATCAAAATGGATTTTTTTATGACTGGGCCTATACCGTCGCCTGTACAACTGCTTTTAACCCCGCTAATAATAGTGTCGCCAATTATTCAGCGACTGATCCTATCAGTGGGGATGGTACTGTTTTGGATATCTACAGCCTTAACCTTCCCCCTTCTTATGTTTGCGGCATTTACAATTCCTCACAGCTGATCAACGCTTCGGCCTATTATCCTAATGGCCATCTTCAGTTCGATGCTGAAATGATCGGTAGCGTTGTTACGACTTGTAGCATTGTGGGTACTGCTGCCAGCCAAGCTGTGACTACTTCGTTTCTTGGTTCACTTGTCAACGGAACTTGGGTTCACATATCCCTGCCTATTTCCAGTATTTTTCCACCGGCTACAATCTCAACGAAACCAGTCGCGCCTTTTGACCTTATTGTTACCGCGAGTGCCCCGGAAACAATCTTGTTTGATAATATTAAATGGACCGGAAATTAATAATGGTTGACCGGCCTCGTCCTCAAGGAGCCCGCTGAATTCCAACCTAAGTCCAGGGCCCATCAAGGATCATAATTCTTACAAAGATCCGGAAAAAGACGGTTAGATCTAAATGAAAGTCGTTACCTGGAATTGCGGAGGCGGATTCAGGGATAAATTCAAAATTATTGAAAAGCTAGAAGCCGACGTTTACGTCATTCAAGAATGTGAAAATCCGGATTTATCATCCAACGGAGACTACAAATCATGGGCTAATGGCCGCCGGGCATGGGTAGGGAAGCCAGGAAAAAAGGGCCTCGGGATATTTACGAGTAAACTCCCGCTTGAGGCGCTTAATTGGGAAAAATCATTTAATTGGCCCAATGTTAAAAACATTAGTGAAAGTGATGATCCTCGTTACTTTTTGCCATGCAGATTCGACAACAAAGTAAATCTACTTGGTGTTTGGGCCCACCGGGGAAGCATTCATAAATACCGGTATATAGGGCAGGTTTGGGGCTACTTACAAATCAACAAAACCAATCTAGCGACGTCTGAAACACTCATCCTAGGTGATTTTAACAGCAACAAAATATGGGACGTTGAAAGAGTAAAGGCCCAGTGGAAGCACAGCGACGTAGTCAGTGAGTTAAGCGAAATGGGGTTTAAGAGTCTTTATCATGAATTGGGCAAAGGCGTGGAGCAGGGCAAGGAAGAGGTAAACACCTTCTATTCGTACCGGGATGAAAATAAACCCTATCACATAGACTACGTTTTTGGATCTAAAGCAATTCTTGTGAAAAAACCGTCTTTTAAAGTGGGCCAGTTCACCGAATGGATTAAACACAGCGACCATATGCCAATTACGGTCGAGTTTTAAACAGCCCATTTTTAGGGTGTTTAAACAGTGGAGTTTTTCAGAGGTTACAGTATATTTGTAAATACACTTTTCTAAATAGGAGTCGTTAGTGGCACAACCAATAAATGAAACAGACGCACTAAATTTCTATTTGAGCACGACTCTGCCGCCGCCCGGAAATGGGATTTCATGCCTTTTGGCGGCCTTGAGAGACGCGAGGAAAGACACAAACAGGGATTTAATAACAGGAACAATTCTTACTGATATTCAGCACCATGGTAACTGGCTTGGAACTGTCGGGTATTGCACGGTTCTAGATCAAATAGGAACTTCATTGGGTCGTCGTGACTACACCCCTTCAAGCAATAGAAAATTAATACGAGCTTTAGAAAATTTTCACCCAGTTAGATTTAACCCTAATGAAGCAAATACTTTATATGCATTAAGGTGCTGTTTTGCTCATGAATTTAATTTATTTAATAAAAACGCTAAAGAACCCGCTTTACAGCATCACTTTAGGGTAACTGAAAATTCGGGTGTTCTTATTGTTAATCCTTCAATACCTTGGAATGGAGTTTATACAAACAGATCCCATCTAAATGCCACCACTGTTGATTTACAGGAGTTTGGAGATCTTGTTGAAGGACTGATTTCGAATATTATTAACTTAAACCAGCAAAGTGATGTTTCTATTATTCTTCAGGATGGACCAGAGGAATTAATAAGTCGTTACACTTTGAATATAGTCCGCGCACCCAGACCGTGATTTATGTGGATAGACTCCAATTGCCCCGAATGCGGAGGATCCGGCATTAACCGCTTTATTAAAGAACCCGGTAAACTTGTTTCTGCTGGGTCGAACACGTCTGATAAAAAATAATTCGCGCCAAACCCTAATATTTTGCCTCTCCCGGATCTCCTTAGCCCTTAAACCTTGACCCCACCGCCTGGCTGGTATACACCTGTATTCCTACTACTTCCCGGAAGGTCCCAGTGCCCCCAACCCTCGTTACCCACCTATCCCCCTGGATCCCCGGATCCCTGCCGATCCTCCCCCAATATGAACCCCCGGCCCGGGCAGGTTTCCCGTCCCCGGCCGAGGACTACACCGAAAAGCGAATTGACCTTAACCACCAGCTCATCAAGCATCCGGCGGCCACCTTCTTAATCCGCGTGGTGGGGGACAGCATGACCGGCGCCGGTATCCATTCAGGGGACGTCCTCGTGGTGGACCGGTCCGAGCGCCCCCGCCCAGGCCAGGTGGTGGTAGCCGCCCTCAACTCCGAACTGATTGTAAAAAGGATCCCGCTGGCAGGGAAGAAGCCCCAGCTCCTATCTGAGAACCCGTCCCACGCCCACCTGCAGGTGGACGAGCTGGCCGACCTCAAAATTTGGGGAGTCGTGAAACACGTCATTCACTCTCTCTGAGGCCATTGCGCGAGGATTTGTTCTAACACCCCCTTTTCGAGGAACAGATGGGAACCGTCGTCGCCTTGGTGGACTGCAACAATTTCTACGTCTCTTGCGAACGGGTCTTTAACCCACGCCTCGATGGCCGTCCTGTCGTCGTCCTCTCCAACAACGACGGAAACATCGTGGCCAGGTCAAACGAAGCCAAAGCATTGGGAATAGAGATGGGGGCCCCGGCCTTTGAACTTCGCCAGCTCATCGAGCGGGAACAGGTCTTCGTCTTTTCCTCAAACTACACCCTTTATGGCGACATGGCCGCCCGGGTTCGGGACGTCCTATCCAGATTCACCCCCGAGCTGGAGATCTACTCGATCGACGAATGTTTCCTCAACCTTGCCGGCATCGAGGAGCTGGAGGCCTACGGCCGGGAGATTAAGGAGACCGTGGAACGCTGGACCGGGATCCCCGTGAGCGTCGGCATAGCCGAGACCAAGTCCCTGGCCAAGATCGCGCAGAAGGTGGCCAAGAAGTCCACCAAGGCCGCGGGGGTCCTCAACCTGGTCGGGTCCCCCCACGTGGACCAGGCCTTGGCCCGGGTGGACGTCGGGGACGTTTGGGGAGTTGGCCCGGCATATGAAAAGCTCCTTAAAGAAAACGGGATCCAGACCGCCCTGGACCTCAAACACGCCCCAGAGACCTGGATCCGGGCCCACATGACCGTCACCGGCCACCGGATAGTCCGGGAATTGAACGGCCAACCCTGTATACCTCTGGAGCTGGCCCCCCCGCCCAAGAAGATGATCGGCACGTCTAGGGGCTTTGGGATCCTCATCGAGGACTTACAGGGCCTCCAGGAAGCCATTACCTCCTACACAACCCGATCGGCCGAGAAGGCCCGGGCCCAGGGCCAGGCCGTGAAGACCATGCTGGTTTGGGTGGCCACGGACCGTTTCAGGAATGATCCTCAATACTCCAATGCGGCCACCGTGGAGATCCCCGTGGCCACGGACCACACCCCTACCCTGGTTGCCCTGGCCAGGAAGGCCGTCGAAAAGCTCTATCGGAAGGGCTACCGCTTCAAGCGGGTGGGGGTACTATTCCAGGAGCTTGTCCCCCTGGACCAGGTGCAGACCAACCTTTTTTGGAAAGCCCCGGCGGCCGCCAGCAAGGCACTCATGCGGGTGGTGGATCAGGTCAACGGCGCAATGGGTGCCGGAACGCTCCGTTTAGCCGCTGAAGGTTTCACCCACCGTTGGGCCACCAGGTTCGAGCGTAAATCGCCCTGCTATACTACCCGCTGGGTTGAACTCCCACACGCGAGAACGGTTTAAGGAGCGGTAATGAAATTCAATTATTCAAAATTCGTAACAGCTACAATTATTTTCACTGTTTTACCTCTGATGATGTCCGCCCAAACGCCGATTGGCACTTCAAATGAAGGTCTCAACATTCCTACGCCCGGCGGCATTGATAGTCCCGTTTCTATAGTCCCGACCCCTTCACCTGAAACGATTGCTCCAAAGAAAATAACTTTAAAAGGCGAGGGATATAACGGCATCCCTTGGGGTACAACCCTTGAGGATTTTGAGACTGAAAAGGGGATTACCACAGGGATGTCTTCTAATCCTGACAGTCATTTTGGGCAAGAGGATGACACTTATGGGTTTGGTGATGAGATCGCCGCCATCACCAAAGTCCCGTTCGTCACTAAATTGGGAGTTGAAACAACGGTTCAATTTGAAAATGTTCCGGCCGAATTTATTGCTGTAAAAGTTGAATCCGAAGACCTCACTTATATCTTTTACAAAGGAAAGTTGGCTATGGTTTTTTCCCTTCTCAAAGCCAAGAACTATACAACCTATAAAAATAAGCTAGCCTTGAAATATCCTTTTATAGGGAACATCAATAAGCAGGTGAAGTATATTACTGGTTCTTCTGATTCCATTTCGGTTGAATGTTTCAAAAGAGCCGGTACACGCGCTTTCCTGATGAAAACCAACATGAGCGGGTTGATAAAGCTCGGTTTATTATATTTTTCGGATTCAAAGTATGTGCTGATTACGAACGATATAGCTAAGAATGTGAACCATGCAAATGCCGTAAAATCAAAGGGTGAGAATCACGAGACTCAAAAAGATTTGGACAAAATACAATGACCGTAACCCTGACTCCAACAAAGACTGTGGTTCTGTTTTGTATTGAAGAGTACCTATTTTCTCGTTGTTAAATTCATTAAAGGCAAACGGAGGCCTTCATGAAGAATGCACTTCTAAAACATAAACCGGCCAAGATGTTTCAGATGGCTCTCAAAGTTGGGAAGCAAAGTAAAAGAACTTATTTATTTTTAAAAGACACAAACGGCGCTTATCACGCCCTTGTTGAAGTTGACGCAATCAAAGCAATGCGGGATTGTGGACAGACAGAGAGGGGTAATACCCGAACACTGGGAAAGAAACTGCTCGGCTTCTAATACACACCCCTACCCTTGTCGCCTTGGCCCGGAAGGCCGTGGAAAAGCGCTACCGCAAGGGATACCGCTTTAAACTAGTTGGGGTCCTGTTCCAGGAACTCGTCCCTCTGGATCAGGTGCAGACCAACCTCTTTTGGAAAGCTCCGGCGGCCGCCAATACGGCCCTCATGCGGGTGGTGGACCAGGTCAACGGATCATTAGGTGCTGGAACCCTTCGGTTGGCCGCTGAAGGCTTCACCCACCGTTGGGCCACCAGATTCGAGTGTAAATCACCGTGTTACACTACCCGCTGGAATGAAATTCCTTTCGCGAGGGTTATGTGAATAAAAAAGAGAAATTAACATCATTACTGAGGGTATCTTGGGTGGCACTCTTAAGTTTGATATCAATAGTCGGCCACGCAAAGGCAGATTCGTCGACAGCCCCAGATCCGGATCAGAGCACCCCTTTGGTTGGGACGATTTCATCGACACCCTCATCCGACTCAGCTGGGGTTTTGCCAGACAAGGTCGGCACCGAAACAGGGGATGAGCGTCCAGTCGCAATGCCTACGAATACTCAAAAACCATCTCAATTGAACGTAGGAGAAGGTTATAAGGGAATACCTTGGGGCACAGACATAAATGACTTTAGTAAGTTCATAAATGTTCCTAATGAATCTATTTGCTACCCTCTAAAGTCGATGGGCGGGGGTTCAGAAGGAAATGATCGATTAACAGAATTATTCTCTTATCCAGGCTACTATTCAGACAATTTTAAAGAGTTAAATAGTATTCAAATTGAAGGCACTGAATACGTGTTTTATAAAAATAAACTTTCCGGCGTTCATTTCTCAGGCCAGTGCAAGAGCAACTGGTTAAAAATAAACAACTATCAATACGTGAATACATTAAAAAGTGAAAATAAGAGGTATTACATAAAAAATAATAATTACCTTGGGAAATATATATATACAATGAAAGAGTATAAAAAAGGGAACGGTCGTATTTTCAATATTAATCGAATCTTCGAAGACGTGGATCCCGGTTCAAAGGAATCTATTTTTGGCCACGATTCAACGGTCGTAACAACAATTGAATTTATTAGATTAATTCGCATGGATATTCAAAAATTCAACGCAGATGTAAAACGTAAAGATAACGCAATTAAAGAAGAGGAAGAGAATTCCTATAAAAGTAAATTACCTTAATTTTTACGGACGTGGGCAACCCCATTTGGCCAAAAATTAATGGGCCAAAGTGAAATTCTTTTATAAATACACTTCAATGTCTTCATAGCCATGCAGTTTTCTTGCTTCAAACCTGTGTGATCCATCGGCTATCTCTTTTTTTCCATCGTGAGAATAACTATTTATTTTCAAAGTTATTGGTTCCCAGACGTCTTGGTTTTCTAAATACGCAATTCTTTTCGCGTGATATGTTTTAGCTCTATCTGCCACATCAGCCAGGTCGGTTGTATCTAGGTTCCACTCTCTCCATAATTCCGGATTGGTTACACCTTTATCAATTTGGAATGGCCTCGCGTCGTATTGATTATGATCTTTCGCAAATTTAATTTCTGTTTCGCTTGGATTACATGAGTGATATTCATCAATGCCATAAGGCAAATGAAAAAGATCACTGATTTTTACGGTTTCAGTCTTGGCTTTATTTTCTTCCATCGCTGGAAACACCTTCGGTTTGGGTAGCTCTTTGGTTTCTTGATTTAATCACATTATTGAAGTCACTCGCCTGAATAAAATCCAACTCTTCATTAAAAATCCACGGAGCCTATTGGATCAGAAGCACCCCCCAAAGGGCGCCTGATCTTCCAACCCACCAGGTATTCAATAGGGCGTTTTATAGCCCTTCCAGGATCCCTGTTTCTTGCATTTAAAGCGGGTTTCTTTGACTGTTTATAGGACCAACCAAGCCATCCCAAAGCCTCAAATACACCTTCTGGTCAACTTACTTCGGGGTAAGTTTTGTTTTGACTTTACCTCGGGGTAAGTTTTATACTTTGTGGCATGGTCCGAGTAACCCTACCACAGCTTGATTGCAAGAGATGCGGTCACAAATGGATTCCTGAAAAGGAACAGATAAACATGTGCCCTCATTGCAAAAGTCGGTTGTGGAACGTGCCGAAGGAACAGAAGTCCGTCTTCCGAAACGCCTCTTTTTCCAAGAAAAAGCGAGGTTCTCGAGTGACGTAGTCCCTTAAAAAAAGAAGCCCCGCCGGGCTGGTACCCTGGCGAGGCTTTCAAGTTTTCCTGGATCTTGGTGGGAACCATTCGATTCAGGTGGTCGGCGTGAGAAGCGCTTGGTAAGCGCATCGTCAGGCCCTTGTCTTTTTCAGCACCCGGGCGCGAACCCGGGGGACTTACTCAGTGTCAGCCCTGGTAAGGCCAACGGGTAGATTATGCCCTCTTGGCCCCCAAGGTGTCAATCCTTAGGGGGTAGAAGTGTCCGACAACACAACTGAACACCCAATCCGGATCCTGTCCCAACTCAAGGCCAACTACGTTGGCATCCCCCACCTGATCATCGACCTTTACGGTCCAGGCATGAAACAGGCGCTTGCCGGGTACGTCCTCCTCAACCGCTTTATCAACTGGGAATCCTCGGAAACAAAGGCCGGCCTCCGGACCCTCGCGGCCACCGGGGGGGTCGATACTGAGACCATACAACGATGGGCTAAACACCTCGAAAACCTGGGTCTTTTGAAAATAACCCCGGGAGACTCTTCCACCACAACCACCTACCTGATCCTCATGCCCCCCTTCCCCCCTCCGGACCACATCGTGAAGGAATACTTCCCCAAGGGTTGGACACCACCAGACCGCGCTAAATCGACCCTCGAAAAGATCAATTTATTAATCAATTTCGGAGGCCAACCACAATCCGAGGGTGGGACTAAAAAGGGTGTCGGCACCATGCCTACACCTAAACCGACCCCGGATTCAGGCACTTCAGGTGTCGGCACCACGCCTACACACCCCGGGGGGGAGGTGTCGGCATCGAGCCCTCCAGGTGTAGGCACCATGCCTACGGGGCGTCGGCATCCTACGCCTGAGGTGTCGGCACCACGCCCACAATACAAACACTCTTTAACAAACAGTAAACAAGAAACAAACAACAACAGCGACGACGTTGTCCTCGATGCCATGACCCGTTTAACGGCCCAGTTCAAAACCAAAGATCCAGTGGCCACCGAGGATGACCTCAAAGGCCACTACAACGACTGTCTTGAATGTTGTGAAGGCGACCGGGATCGGGCCCTCGACTACCTCGAGGAGAAA
>Ga0265334_10001739_pt1 | contig 10417 bp, 7 predicted proteins | sample 42023metaG_FD_192442 | JGI IMG/M metagenome (GOLD analysis project Ga0265334, IMG submission 192442) | Rhizosphere microbial communities from Carex aquatilis grown in University of Washington, Seatle, WA, United States - 4-20-23 metaG | ecosystem: Host-associated > Plants > Roots > Rhizosphere >...
CCATCCCGGAACCTTCCCGCGGGGCCCGCGGGCCCCGCGGGAAGGTTCCGGGATGGACGGTGGGGGCCCACGAGTTGTGCGCGAGCCTGCTGTCGCGGTGGGGGGTGCGACGTCTACAGGACAGGAACACCGTGCCCACCCACCCGATCAGCCGCTCCCGCGTCCGGCGGGCCAGCCTCGGGGGACCGGGGACTCCCGGACGTGTCCCGCTCCTGTTCCCGCTCATCCCGCCCAGTCGGAGACACCATGTTGCACAGACACACCTGGTCCCACGGACGCACGGGGAGCCGCCCCGCGGTCCTCGCCCTCGCCGTCACCGCTGCCTTCCTCGCCGGTGGGCTCGCCGCGGTCCCTGCGCAGGCGGCCGCCGGTTGCAGCGTCACCTACACCGTCGCGAGTTCCTGGTCCGGCGGTTTCGGCGCAAATGTTAGCGTTACCAATCTCGGGAGCCCGACCAGTAGTTGGGCGCTGACCTGGTCGTTCGGGGCCGGGCAGACCATCACGCAGTTGTGGAGCGGGAACTTCACCCAGTCCGGGGCAGCGGTCACGGTGACCAATGCGTCGTGGAACGGTGCTCTTGCCGCCGGTGGCAGCGCCACCTTCGGGTTCAACGGCACGTGGAACGGCACCAACCCGGTGCCCACCGACTTCGCGCTCAACGGCACCGCCTGCAACGGCCCCGTGACCACGACCACGACCGGGTCCAGCACGACGACGTCCAGCTCGACCTCGTCCAGCACGACGTCCAGCTCGACCTCGTCGACCACGACGACGTCCAGCTCGACCTCGTCGACCACGACGACGTCCTCCTCGCCGTGGCCCCCGTCGTCGACCTTCGGAAACCCGGTGCTCTGGGAGGATCTGGCGGACGGGGACATCTTCCGGGTGGGGGACACGTACTACTACACGGCCTCGACCATGCACTACTCCCCGGGAGCGCCGATCCTGCGGTCCTACGACCTCGTGCACTGGGAGTACGTGGGGCACGCCGTGCCGAAGCTCGACTTCGGGTCGAATGCCTACGACCTCAACGGCGGCCGGGCCTACATCAAGGGCATCTGGGCGTCGGCGATGAACTACCGCAAGAGCAACGGCACCTACTACTGGCTCGGGTGCATCGAGTTCAACCGGACCTACGTGTACACCGCGACGGCGGTGGACGGAACCTGGTCGAAGCGGTCGCAGATCAACAACTGTTACTACGACGCCGGCATGCTCATCGACGACAACGACACCATGTACGTGGCCTACGGCAACACGAACATCAGCGTCGCCCAGTTGTCCTCGGACGGGCTGAGCCAGGTGAAGACCCAGCAGGTGTTCGCCTCGCCGTCCAGCATCGGCACGCTGGAGGGGTCCCGCTTCTACAAGCGCAACGGCGCGTACTACATCTGGGTCACGCACCCGGCCAACGGCCAGTACGTGCTGAAGTCGACGTCCGGCCCCTTCGGTCCCTACACCGCCCACCAGGTGCTGTTGAACCTCGGCGGCCCGATCTCCGGCGGTGGGGTCCCGCACCAGGGCGGCCTCGTGCAGACCCAGAACGGCGACTGGTACTACATGGCGTTCGAGGACTCCTATCCGGGCGGTCGGGTGCCGGTGCTGGCGCCGATCACCTGGTCCTCCGACGGCTGGCCCGTCGTGGGCACGGTCAACGGGGCCTGGGGGACGTCGTATCCGTACCCGAACGTTCCCCGTCCGCCGCGCACGGTGAAGTCGCCCACCGGCACGGACACCTTCGCCGGAACGGCCCTCGGACCGGAGTGGGAGTGGAACCACAACCCGGACACCTCGAAGTACGCGGTGAACAACGGGCTGACCCTGCAGACCGCCACCGTCACCTCCGATCTCTACGCGGCCCGGAACACGCTCACCCACCGGATCCTGGGACCGGCGTCCACCGCCACGATCCAGCTGAACTACTCCTCGATGAAGGACGGCGACCGCGCCGGAATGGTGCTGCTGCGTGATTCCTCCGCCTGGATCGGGATCAAGCGGGACAGCGGCACCACGAAGGTGGCCATGGTGAACGGCCTGACCATGGACAGCAGCTGGAACACCACCGGCACCGGTACGGAGGCGGCGAGCGCCACCGTCTCCGGCGGAACGATCTGGCTGCGGATCAGTGCCGACATCCGTCCGGGCGGGAACAAGCAGGCCACCTTCTGGTACAGCACGGACGGCAGCACGTTCCGCCAGCTCGGACCGGCGTACACCATGGGCACCGCCTGGCAGTTCTTCATGGGGTACCGGTTCGGGATCTTCAACTACGCCACGCAGAGCCTGGGCGGGACCGTGGGCGTCCCCCGGTTCACCCTGACCGCGCCGTAACGGCGACCGCGGGTAGGGCGCGACCCTACGGACGGCGACCCCGCGGACACGGCGACACCGCGAACGGCGACCGGGGGCAGGCATGCCGGGAGACCGGTGTGCCTGCCCCGCCGACGCCCGCAGGGTCGAAGCACTCCCACCCGCCGCCGGGTCGAGCACTCCCGCACGGCTGAGCCTGCTCCCCGATTCGCACAGCTTCCGGAGGATCTCCGATGCGATCCATTCCTCGCCGACCGCGGACGGCGTTCGACATGATCCGTTCCCTTGCACGCCGCCCGACGTCCCCGCGCCGACCGCTGCTCCGCAACGTTCGAGGCTCGCACCGGGCCGGGACACCGGCGCTCTCAGCCGCCGTCGGTGCGGTCGCCGTCGCCGCCTGCCTCACCTGTGCTCCCGCGGCACACGCCGCCGCGGGTTGCAGCGTCAGCTACAGCGTGGCGAGCCAGTGGGGCGGAGGATTCGGCGCGAACGTCAGTATCAGCAACCTGGGGGACCCGGTCTCGAGCTGGCGTCTGACCTGGACGTTCACGGCGGGCCAGACGATCACCCAGCTCTGGAGCGGCAGCGTCACGCAGTCCGGTTCCGCCATCACGGTGACCAACGCCTCGTGGAACGGCGCCCTCGCCACCGGCGGAAGTGCCACGTTCGGCTTCAACGGCACCTGGAACAACTCCAGCAACCCGGTCCCGGCTGACTTCGCCCTCAACGGCGTCGCCTGCACGGGCACCCCGGTGACGACGACCACGCGGTCCACCACGTCGATGACCACCACCACGTCGATGACCACCACCACGTCGACGACCACCAGCACCACGACGACCCGACCCACCACGAGCACGACGACCACCACGCCGACCGGCACGACCACCGCCTGGCAGAACGGGCAGTTCGTCGTGGACACCCCGAACGTCGTCCGGCGCTCGGACGTCGTGCTCAACCACGCCAACACCGGTGCGACGCAGTTCCTGCCCCTGGGCAACGGCACCTTGGGCGCGTCCACCTGGGCCGCGAACGGCTTCACCGCCCAGCTCAACCAGAACGAGACCTTCCCCAACCGGTTGTCGCCCGGCCAGGTGGTCATCCCCGGGCTGAGCAAGCTCACCAGCGCCTCGAACTTCCACGGGTACCTCGACCTCTACGACGGCACCCTGGTCGAGACCGGGGGCGGGTTGACGCTGAAGGCGTACGTGCGGGCGGACAGCCCCGAACTGGTCGTCGACGTCACGGGGGCCGACCCGAGCACCACCCAGACCGCGAAGATCGGCCTCTGGAGCAGCCGCTCGCCCAGCGCGCAGGCCTCGGGTTCGGTGGCCACGCTGTCGCAGAGCTGGACCGACGGGGGATCCAATGCCTCCGGCCGGACTTTCGGGGCGATGGCGGGCATCAGTGCGGCCGGGCGCAACGTCAGCGCGTCCACGCCCGACTCGCGCACCGCGCAGGTGAGCTTCACGCCCAACTCCGACGGGTCGTTCCGGGTGATCGTCGTCTGCCCGACCTGGACGGGCGGGAACGCCCTCACCACGGCGTCCAGCCTTCTCGGCAGCGATCTCACCCGTGGTTCCACCGACCTGTCCGCCGGTCATCTTTCCTGGTGGCACAGCTACTGGAACAGCGTCGGCCTGCTCAAGATCACCTCGAGTGACGGCTCGGGCGAGTACGCCGAGAACCTGCGCACGCTCTACCTCTACGACATTGCCTCGATCAACCGGGACACGCTGCCCGGCACCCAGGCCGGGCTCGCCGACCTGTTCGCCTTCTCGCAGGACACCCAGCCCTGGTACCCGGCCGGCTACTGGTTCTGGAACCTGCGGATGTTCATGCAGGCCGACCTGTCCGCCGGTGCGTTCGACCTGAACACCCCGGTCTTCAACCTCTACCGCAACAACCTGTCCGCCATCCAGGCGTGGACGAACTCCTCCTACCCGAACCACCAGGGCATCTGCGTGCCGGAGACCATGCGGTTCAACGGCAACGGCTCCTGGTACTCGGGCAACGAGTCCTGCGACTCGCTCATCGCCCCCAGCTACAACTCGCAGACGGTCACCAGTGGCGCCGAGATCAGCCTGTGGATCTGGCAGACCTACCTGGCGACCGACGACCGGACGTTCCTGTCCGCGAACTACCCGGTCATGCGGGACTCGGCCAAGTTCCTGCTCTCCCACGCCAAGACCGGCAGCGACGGGCTGCTGCACACCGCCTCCAACGCCCACGAGGACCAGTGGTCGGTCAGTGACCCGGTCACCGACATCGCGGCCATGAAGGCACTGTTCCCGGCCGTGGTGACCGCGGCCCGGACCCTGGGTGTCGACTCCGACCTGGTCACCGGCCTCAACACGGCGATCCCGAAGATCCGGTCGTACCCGACGGCCACCTCCGGCGGCGCCACGGTGATCGGCCTGTCGGCGCAGCCCACGGCCACCATTCACAATGTCGAGAACCTCGGCCTGGAGACGGTCTGGCCGTACAACCTCATCGGGGACAGCGGTAGCCAGACCCAGCTCGCCAGGGACACCTACAGCCACCGCAGCTACGTCAACAACCCTGACTGGACCTTCGACGCGCTGCAGGCGGCACGCCTCGGTCTGGCCAGCGAGGTGAGGACCACGCTCGCCAACGCGATCAACAAGTACCAGCTCTTCGCCAGCGGCCTGGCGGCCTGGGACCCGTCCAACACCGCCTCGCCGTACCTCGAGCAGTCCGGGGTCCTCGCCGCGGCCGTCGACGAGGCGTTCGTGCAGGACTACGACGGTACCGTGCGCATCACTCCCGCCTGGCCCAGCGCCTGGAGCGCCGACGGCACGATCTTCATCCAGCACAAGGGCATGGTGCACGTCCAGGTCCGCAACGGGACACTGGTCACCGTCGCCATCGACGCCGGAGCGACCGGCACCATCACCGTCCGCAACCCCTGGTCCGGACAGAGCGTGCGGGTGATCGACGGCGCCGGTACCACGGTACTGTCCGACCAGACCGGCTCCACGCTCGCGATCCCGGCCCAGGCGGGGACGTCGTACCTGATCGAGCGGGTCTCCTCGCCGACGTCGACGTTGCCGTTCGCCGCGGTCAGCGGAAGCCCGGCCACCGCGCCGAGGAGCCAGGGTAGCCGGACCATCGGCGTCCAGTAGCGGTTCGTCCCGCCCGGAGAGCAACCGAGCCCTACGAGGTGGACCTCACGCGCATCGCGGCTCCTCAGGACGGTCTCGGTCACCGATCGGGTTTCGGACGCCGAGAGCCACGGCAGCCGCAGTCGCACTCGCTGTTTTCCTATCATGCAAGATACATTTCATGTCATGAAAGCATCGTCCCCACCACTCCTCCCGCTCTTGCGCTCTCGGCTCCAGGCGGATCTGCTCACCCTGATCCTGCTCAACCCTGACCGCGAGTGGACCCTGACCGAACTCGCCCGACGAGTCGGATCCTCGGTAGCTACCTCACAACGCGAGGTCAGCCGCGCCGAAAGCGCCGGCGTGGTCACCTCCCGCCGGCTCGGCAACACCCGGCTCGTCACCGCAGCTCCTGGACCGCTGACCGACCCTCTCACCGAGCTCCTGCTGCGTTCCTTCGGCCCTCACCAGGCGATCGCCGAAGAACTAGCTTCCCTGGCCGGGATCGAGCGGGCGTTCCTGTTCGGCTCGTGGGCCGCCCGGTACGCCGGGCAACCGGGCCGGGCTCCCGCCGACCTCGACGTCCTCGTCATCGGATGCCCAGATCGTGACGACCTCGACGACGCCGCTCAACGCGCATCGACCCGCCTCGACCGCGAAGTCAACATCACCATCCGCTCCCTCGCCTGGTGGCACGAAGGCACCGACGGTTTCCACACCGAGATCACCGCCCGCCCGCTGATCCCCCTCCCGCTCCGGGAGGCAGATCCGCAGGACACCTCGTCTGGCAGGGTGGTTCCATGACCTGGGAGCCAGGACGGGATGAGATCGAGCGGCTCATGGAGAGCGGCGAACTCGAATGCGTGACTCCAGACGCCCGACTCGCCCGTCGTCTGCTCGCCGATGCCGACAAGCACCTCCACACCGCTGACGACGCCATTGCCCGGGACGACCTTTCCGGTGCCTACCAACTGGCCTACGACGCCCTCCGCAAGTCCGCCGCGGCGTTGCTCGCCGTCCAGGGCCTGCGCGCCACCAGTCGCGGCGGTCACATCGCGATTCAGGATGCTGTGGGCGCCCAATTCGGCACCACCGTCCGAGCCTTCAAGTCCTTCGGCCGCCTCCGCCGGGCCCGAAACAACTTCGAGTACCCCAGCACCGACACCAGTGGACCCACCCCCGACGATGTCCGCGACGCCCTCGCCACCGCCACCAAGGCCAGGACGCCGCGACGACTATCCTCGACAACGACGTCCTGACCTCGTGGTGACCGGTTGGCCCCGGACACCGTCCCTTCGGATCTCTCGGTGACGAGGTTGTTCGGTCCGATACGTCACCGCTTCTCGCGCCGCACGTTCTGCTCTATGCTCCCGCAACCGCGCAGACGCGGTATGTGCAGGTATGCCGGGAGGGGACGTGATGTCGCGTCAGGTGGGTATGTTCTGTTCATCGCTGTGTGCATTCGGGCTCGCGCTTGCGGTGATATCGCCGATGTCGGCGGCTTCCGCCGCGGCAGGTGGAGTGCAGAGCGGGGACCTCACGTCGGGCGGGGTGAGCGGCAGCCAGCTGGAACCGGGCGTGGCCGGCAAGGACACCCGGCCCCCGACGGCCCCGTCCGGACTGGTGGCGTTCGGGGTGACGGGGTCCGGGGTGAATCTGACCTGGACGGCGTCCCGGGACGATGTCGGGGTCACCGGCTACGACCTGTACGCCGGGTCCACGCCGATCCGTTCGGTCGTCGGCACGGCCGCGACGGTGTCCGGTCTGGCCACAGGGACGACGTACACCCTGACGGTCAGGGCCCGGGATGCGGCGGGGAATCTCTCGAGAGCCAGTAACGCGGTCAGGGTGACGATCGGGCGGATGAAGCCGTCGGACTACGTGGTCTTCGGATTCAGCCAGTCGGACGTGGGGCCGAACAACGAGGACCCCCAGGTCTCCCTGCTCTCGCCCGACATCAACATCCGGGCCTTCCAGAAGTGGTCGGTCAACGGCCTGAAGGCCGGTGACTACGACTTCGCCCAGATCGCCCGGTACCACCAGGACGGCGTCGCGCTCGTCGGTGGCGGGACCGTGAGCGTCATCTTCCCGCAGGAATTCCCCGGCACCGGCGTCTTCGACGACATGTCCACCCGGGACGCGGACAACGTTCCCGTGCCGCATGAAGAGGTCGTCCCCGGCGCGCGCAGGGGCAATCTGTTCAACCCGAAGTATCGGGCCTACCTGCTGGACTGGGCGAAGCTCCAGATCGACGGCGGGGTCGACGGCCTCTTCTTCGACGAGGTCACCGGCGGCTTCAGCGGGGGCACGGCCCATCAGTGGAACGGCGACGAGGGATTCGACGACTACACGATCGCCGACTTCAACAGGTACCTCCTCGCGAAGTACCCGACTTTCACCGCGGCCGACTGGAAGTCCCGCTTTGGGATGACGGACGACAACATCCTGCGCCGCGACGTCCCCGCGGGTGACCTGACCCACAACTTCAACTACCGCACGTACCTGCAGACGAACGGCTGGGACCAGGACCCGCTGAACGCCGCGAACCCGCTCGAGAGCGAGTGGGGGAGAGTGACCAGCAATCGGATGTACGCCGAGGACACCTCGTTCACCGGCACCTACACCCGGAAGTACTGGGAGGGGATGGTCGACGACCTGCGGGCATACGCGCGGAACAGCGCGCACCGGCAGATCCTGATCACTTCGAACGGGCTCTACCCCTACGTCGACCTCGACAGCGTCGGCCTGTACACCTGGAATCCGGACGAGCAGACGCCGGACGGCAAGGGCGCCGACTACGTGCCCGTGGTCGACGGACACCTCAACGGGGCCAAGTCGCTGCAGGCCAACTACCGCTACCTGAAGGAGCAGAGCGCCCGGATCAGCGGCGGCGCACCTGTGGTGGTGTTCATCGACTGGCCGACCGACATGATGACCGCCTACCTGCACCTGCCCTTGACGGAGCAGGAGGACTACTGGCGGATCTTCGGCGCCGAGGCCTACGCCAACGGCATCTTCCCGGCGTTCCACCTCGCGGACACCGTGGGTGATCCGACGGCCCAGCAGCAGGGGATCCTCGACTTCTTCCGCAGCTACAGCCAGTTCTACAAGGACCACCGGTCGCTGTTCCGCGAGAACGACCCGGCGACCGTCTCGGTGAACGTGGAGGCGAGCCAGGTGTCGGCGAGCGTCCTCGTACAACGCGGAACCGGAACGAGGACGGTGCACCTGGTCAACCACAACTACGACCAGGCGATCCAGCCGCAGACGAACCTCGGCGTGGACGTGGCACTCGGCTCGTGCCCGCGACAGGTCACCCTGGTCTCGCCGGACTCCCCGGGGACGAGGACGCCGAGTTTCTCCTGCCAGGCGGGCACGGTGCACCTCACCGTCGACCGGCTGGACTACTACGACGTCCTGGTTCTCCGGTAGGGCAGGGGGCTCCGCTCAGTCCTCCGTGGACTGCACGAGGTGGTGCTCGTGCGCGTAGACCACGATCTGCACCCGGTCACGCAGCCCGAGCTTGCGCAGGAGCGACCCGACATGCGTCTTCACGGTCGATTCGCCCAGGTAGACGCGGGCGGCGATCTCGGTGTTGGACAGGCCGCGGGCCACCTCGGCGAAGACCTCGCGTTCCTTCTCGGTGAGGGACAGGTAGGTCTCCGGCACGGGAGGCCGGCCGGGGAAACGGGCCCCCAGGAGGGTGGCGAGGTCGGTCGGGGAGAGCACCGCATTGCCGCTGTGCACGGTGCGGATCGCATCGAGCAACTGCCCGGGGGTCACGTCCTTGAGCAGGAAGCCGCTGGCCCCGTGCCGGATCGCGGTGGCGGCCCGGTCGTCGAGGTTGAAGGTGGTCAGTACCACCACGCGTACCGGCCGTTCCCGTGCGGCCGTCCGCTCCGGCGCGAAGATCCGGCGCGTGGCCTCCACGCCGTCCAGTTCGGGCATCCGGATGTCCATGAGGACGACGTCGGGCAGCACCTCGTCGACCATCGTCACTGCCTCGAAGCCGTCCCGAGCCGTCCCCACCACGGTCATGTCGGGCTGGGCATCGATGATCACCCGGATGCCCTCGCGGAAGAGTTCCTGGTCGTCGACCAGCCCCACCCGCACCGTGCCGTCCCGCCCCTTGCTGTCCTGCACCGTGTCCGGGTGAGGGACGCCGTGCGCCGGATCGTTCCGGCGTGCGCCCGCCCACCCTTCACCCCCTGTCGTCGGGGTTCATCATGCCCCGGACATCGCGGGTCGGGATCCATGCCGTGACGACGAACACCTCTTCCGCCCTCTTCGGGTCCTGCTCCCGGTGGACGGTCATGCGACCACCCACCGACTCCACCCGACGGCGCATTCCCCGCAGGCCCTGACCGGTGAAGGTGGACGGAGTGACGGACGGTGACTCCGGTGCCTCCGCCTCGGCTGTCGCCGGGGCCGATCCGGGGCGGCGAACGGCGTTGCGTACCTCGATCCACAACTCGTCGCCCCAGTGCCGTCCGACCTCGACGGGCCTGTCACGAGCCCCGTGACGCAGGGCGTTCGTGAGCATCTCCTGGAGCACCCGGTGCACCACGGTCCCCAACTCGGGCGGCAGGGGCCGGGGCCGGCCGGTCTCGGCCGACACCACGGTCACCCCGGAATCGCGCACGCCCTGAACGAGGCGCTCGAGATCGGCGTGGTCGGGGGCGGGCAGCGTGCGGGAGGGCGTGAGCACCCGGCGGACGTCCTGCAGGGCGCTGCGCGCCGACTCCGAGATGGTGTTCATCACGCGTCGCAGTTCCTCGGTGTCATCCTCCAGGAACTGCGAGGACTGGGCCTGGGCGAGGATCACGGTCAGGGAGTGGCCCACGACGTCGTGCACGTCGCGGGTGAGCCGGGCCTGGTCCTCCTGCAGTCGGGCGATCTGCCGCGCCTGCTCGGACTCCTCCTGCGCCCGCACGGCGTCCTGCTCCGCGACGTGTTGGCGTCGTTGGGACTCACGTGCACCG